>Ga0208817_100027_pt1 | contig 70198 bp, 90 predicted proteins | sample Virmet3819_2500_FD_185741 | JGI IMG/M metagenome (GOLD analysis project Ga0208817, IMG submission 185741) | Marine viral communities from the Southern Atlantic ocean transect to study dissolved organic matter and carbon cycling - metaG... | ecosystem: Environmental > Aquatic > Marine > Oceanic ... | reverse complement strand
CCGATATAGAAACTCCAATATACCATGTAACAGGTATAAAAAAAGCTTCCCGAAGGAAGCTTGTTTATTACTATGCGGTTTCTCCTAACAAATCAAATTGCTCTACCGGCATGGCCGTGGGCTTTTCCTTTTCGTCCGGAATAAGCAAATCAGCACATTCTTTTATCGCGTAATGCAATTTAAGTTTTTGCTCCCACGCTCCCATGTAATATGCAGGCGTTCTGAACACCTTAGTAATATTCATTGTGAGTGTGTTACCGATACATATTTCAGCTGGAATATGCAAAAGCGTAAACTGAACATAAGCCATCATTGCCGCTACTGGGTCTAAATCAATCGCCTGCACCCAAAGGCGCTGTTGATAATTAATCCCCTTTTCACGTAGCGCTTGAGCATAGGCTATTACCATCCCACCAGAACCCACAGCAGGCTCATGAAGCGTGATCACCGGCTTATCTTCAATATCCGACACATTTAATTGTGCCATCAGTAAAGACAGCTCATAGGCTGTAAAAAACTGACCAATTTGTGAACTTCCAAGTTCGAGCTCCATGAACAATGAACCAAGAAAATCACACGGCTTTTCTTCTAGCCCCATGATGACATAACCCATCAGTTGCGCCATACGCTTCATATCTTCTTTATCGTACCGCTTAGCAATGCGTAAATAGTCTTCTTCAATCTCTTGGCTGAAGGCAACGGCATTGTGTAGCGCATACGCCTGACAGGTGATCACATCCCTAAATACTTCGTAGCGATGGTGATAACGTGCGGTTTCTTTGAAAAGCTTGATAAAGGCCTGTTTATTTGCAGACATATTTTTCCTCTTTACGTAGAAAGGGCAGCTCGAAAGCGCCCATTAAAATTAGGCATGCCTAATTTGGCACACCTGGCAAACGGGTTATACAGGTTGATATTCGTCTTTTAGTGGACTCTGAGGCTCTTCGTAATCCTCACTCATGGTATGCAAGTACGTACCATTGAGATTGACGCAGCAAACTTTAATACCGTTTTCAAGTTGGTACACTGGTCTACTCCAAAAGTCCTCATAAAGAAATGTCGCTGTTTGCCCGTTCTTTAACGTTAAATTTTCCATGATAGTTCCTCTTTACGTGTTGAAGGCAGCTCATAGAGCGCCTGTTTTGTTTGTGGCCGATGGCCGATATAGAAACTCCAATATACCATGTACCAAGTATAAAAAAAGCCTCGTAAAAGGCTTTGGCGGGAACATACTACTCAAACATAGTAATTAATAAGGTATTCGCTGACGTATCTCACAGCCCCCCCCCCGCAGCTGCAAAATAAAGCAATTTCACTCTGACTTTAACTTTAGGTCGCTCATCGACATAAACACCAACACACCCAAACATCATGCCAACGGATAAAGCCCCCGCACCGACAATGAAAATCAGTGACAGACTGAAGTAGCCATTATCAAAAATTTCCGTCAACTTTCTCATCGATATATACATAGCTCCCCCTAATACATATTCCAGAACAGATCACCGGAACGCATTTTATCTGAAGCCTTCGGAGTGAATTCATCAGCAAGCACAGATACCATATCGTCATCCACATATGACGCTTTCATATCATTGTGAACCATCACTTCAGCGAATGTTTTAAAGTCTGGATGCAAACCGGCACATTCCCCCCAGGAAACTACTGAACGACTAAAATACATCCATAGGACACTTCTATAGGCCTGCCCTTTTTCAAAGGCCGTACTAGCCTCAAATAATCGCGTATACGCCTCCTGCTTAGCTTTTATTCTAGCCTTGTAGGAAGTCAGTATTGGACCATGTTTTTTCTTCGCGAGAATGAGCCCACGGCAAATTTCGCCATGCTCACTTAAAGGGCCATAAAGCTCACTGCCACATTCATTACACAACTCATCGGTCATTGTGTTTTACCGAAGCGATTTAACATAGCCTGACGATATCAAACTTAGCTCTAGTCACAGGGGATAAAACTACCCTCAATGAAAAGGGGTTTTTCAAGAAATAAAAAAGCTTCCCGAAGGAAGCTTTGTTCATCATCTACCATTTAGGTACTTGCCTTTCATGACCACAACGGGAGCATATTTCATACTCATCATCAATATCGTGGTGTGCAACGGTACGGCTATGCGAATAATTGTGACGATCACGCTCACATAGCTTGGCACCGAATGTTCGCTCGTACCAATCTACAACAACTCGCTTGAGCCACTTGATGACACGAACACAAATCCAGACCACGAAAAACACCACAGTCCAAAACAGAACAAACTGAATGGCCGGATGAATCATTTCAAAGTATTTAATAACATTTTCTAACATAGTATTTCCTCTTTACGTTTAGGGGGCAGCTATAAGCGCCCAGTTTGATTAATGGTCGAGAACTCAACCAACTGCCCTTACTATATTATCACAAAACTTTTCACTCGAACTGGCATAGACGTATTTATCTATGCATTTTTTTAGATAGTAATGTCACAGTTAACTATATTTTGTGATCCTTCCCTTCCCCCCTTGTTTTATATGGCCTGTAGCGAATAATGGCTGTAACAATGCCTGTTCACACTGATTTTCAATGTCACAATATACTTGTTTATGCACTTTTACGGACAGATAATGTTTTTATTGTCCATTTTGCCAGGTTTATAAAGAATGCTTTCAAAACACCTTGTTAGCGCATCGCCCAGTCTACAGATTGCCACTGACGGCCCTATCGTGGACATTAACTGGCATTACCTGATGAAAACCCGCGCTGAAGTGATTCAGGCCAATGATGCTATGCCTGCCTACCTGCTAATGCCTGAAATAACCAGTTTGATAGATAATGAGCTCAACGCGAACCGGCGCATGGCATTTGAAATGATGTGGATGTTAGGATGTCGGGTTAGTGAACTGCTGCTGCTCACGCCCAGGCATTTTGTCTTTAACGGCCAGAGTAGCTATGTGAATATGCCAACACTTAAACGCCGAACACCGGACCAGACAAAACGGCGGCGAAAGCGCCTGAACGATTCTGACTCATTGGGTAATTTGCCGTTACGTCAGATCCCCATCACCGATGTTCAGTTTGTGGCTCGCCTGCAATCTTACATGGTCACAGAGCGCCTGCCGGAGAACCGGCGTTTTTTTGGGATCACAAGACGGACAATCAATCGCTGGGTGGATGAGGCGGTAGCAAAACATGAAGCACAGCACGGCCCCTTTCAGGTCCATATTTCCCCACACTTATTCCGACACAGTTACGCGGTAAATGCTGTTCTGCATTTCACCCCCCTCAAAGTGTTACAGGGATGGTTAGGCCATGCTTCGCAGGCCAATACGGAAATTTACACTAAGGTATTATTTAGCGATTCCTTTGAGTTTGCTAAGCGTATAGCATGGAGGCCAATTCTGACCCCTATATCAGACTCTCAAACCTAATGTTCAATGCGGCCTAATAACATTATTGCGTTTATTATGTTAAATAGAAAAGGTCGCCTCATCACAAATTTAAAAGACCTTCGCGCTTATGTTTAGCGACGATAGTGTTTAGGATATGTTTTACCTCATCGGGCCTAAAATCTATCGTGACGATGTTTAGTTTTCCTTCATTACAAATACCGCAGAGAACTTGTAAGTTATAAAACTCTAATTTTAATGAAGGGTATTTGCTTCGAGGGTATATGTGATCAACTTCGATGGTTACATTATCTTCCGCTGTTCTACCACAGCACATACATCTTGGCCCATATTCAGCCAACACTTTAAACCTCAAAACACGCCATTGCTTTGATGAATAAAAATCTTTATTTTCTATTACATTTGGCTGTACTTCATCTGAGTCAATGAATGTTCTTACTGGATTGCCAGGTGAAATTAGTGTGACTACGCTGGTTGGGTCTGATTCATTTTCACATAAAAACTTATAAATATATCGAAAGGCCGTAGACTCCTTTTTGTACGTGCGCCTGTATGTTTTAACGTTGACACCTCGAAACGTTGCATAAAAGCTTCCCAATATGACCTTCCCCCTCAACAGCTAGTATCAATATCAGGTTTCAAAGTAGAAACGGTCTATATCAGGAAATGGCTGGAAGCAAAACGCTTCATCTTTACCCAAGCTCAGAATATAGAAAGTCGTTTCATCTACTTTTTTCTCTTCACATGAACCACCATTACCTATTACAAATTTTTGAGCCAGCTTCAGCCCCTCTTTAAAGGTGGTACGCTCTCTGCGAACCTTAGTAAGATATTGATCTAATTTCATGGCTCATCCTAAAAGCAATGGTCGCTCAACAACGGGGATTTTTCCCTGCGGGAAACCAGGGGATAAAAGGTGCATTCCCTGATGGACAAACAGCGTTCCGCTGTATTGACCACAGGCACTACACGCTTTTTCCCTCCTTAATCGCACGTTGTCACTCCCTAAGCTAACAATAATCATCTATAAATAGGTTTTGTGATGTGTATTTGCACGACATCTGAAGACGTAAAGAAAACTTCTGGCAAATCATCCTTTTGCTGGGTAATGACCAACACTTTCATTTCTTTAGATGTGACAGAATCAATGAAGCTAATCCAGTTAGATTTTTTGCAAAGTAATTGCGCTTCATCAATTAAAAGCTCTCCTTTGAAACCCACTGGAATTGCTTTAGGGGTGATAGGCTTATCGTGAAGCATGGCTTTCCGAATTGCACTTTCTTCCAGCAATGAGTCGGGACAGATTTCGTTTGCCAAAACGGATTTACCCACGCCACTATCGCCGGTCAATACAACGATTTTTCCATCTTTGAAAGCACGGTCGGCGGCATGCCGTATTAGGTGGCGGTCATAGGCCTCTATACTTGACCAGTTTGCAGGAATGGGAACGCTTTTATTGTGAATTGCGCCTTGCTGATTTTGCATATGGTTGTCCTCTTTCAATTTGGCATGCCAAATTCATCATTTCAGGATCAACCTTAACAGAGTGGTTTTATTTAGAAGTGGAAAAACAAGGGTAGGTTTTAGGGGGTTTTATTTCATCAGCGACAGTTTAAGCGACTCTTGACCTGACATACCGGCATGCACCGAAACACCAGCGCCATCGCGTTTACCAGTTATGTATGCGTCCAAAGCACGTTTATCCTCTTTGGTCTGACGAGGCTGATACGTTGTGATTTTCAGGTTTTTCTCCTTCCACGTATTGATCAAACCTTTATGCTCAACAGGAATGACTAAAGGCTGAACCTTACTCCTAACCTCTGATATCCACCCCAGGCAATACCAATCTGCGCGATTGGTTTTAGTGGACTTCTTACAGTTTCTGTGAAGACTACCAATAAATGCCTTTCTGTCATTCAGCAATTGACGGTAGAGAACGTCAAAGCAGTAAGCCGCAATTTTATCATTGGGCATGATCCCAACGAACATGACGGCCCCCCTTCTCTTCCATGTAACATCATCATATTCTTCAGTGAGAATATGACTGACACCAAATGCATTATTCACTGCATCCAGCAAGCACAGAACCCATTTAGGGGGATTAAACTTATTCACTAAAATAGTGGTTGAGCCAACTTCACTCAGCATCACATCGCCAATTTCAAAGCCATGTTTACGCATCATCGATTGAGCTCTGGAAAGCGCCACCGCCGCTTCATTTGGATTTGGCGACTTAGCCAGATTCAAAAGCTTTTTAATCTTATCCAGGTACTTCTTTTGCTCTTCAGTCATCGCCAAGCCGCCTGCTTATTACACGTTAGCCATATGTCTGAAGAAACGCACCTGGCCGCGCATAGAGTTTTCCAGTGCATTTCTCGAACGCAAGCCCAACCACACACCCAAGACCACACCAATCGCCATCGACCAAATTCCGGTCCCGAACATCGGAGTTAAAGACCAGTCAAACTGACTATTAAGCAATGTTGGCCCCATGAACAATATGAGCATCACTACAGCAAAAACTGAGAAGCCAGTTTGCTTAAATGTGTTGTGCAACTCAGTAGGCGTTGCACCATACACAATCGTCGCTTGACAGCCATGCTGCCCATTACTACCGGTACACACTTGAGAACCATATTCTGTTTCGGCTAAACAGAAGGGACACTTAACTGTATTGTCAGTCATCAACTACTCCAAATAATAACAATTTTATAGACCATACTATACAGCCTATAAAAGAAGTTTACCAAACCTGGTAAAAAATGCCATAATTAATACATTATTTAGCCAGCGGCTAATAGAAGAAGAAGGGCGCTTTCGAGCTGACCGCAAGCTAGCATTTTGCATTGTCTCTTCCAGTGGGTTTTCAGTGGGCGTTTCCATAAGCGTCCAGCGGAAACCCACTGGTGACTTGGAGACAAAAATGGAAAATGTATTGGCAGTAATTGAATTAACCGGCGAATTGTTCAAATGTGGCGTAATTGCCGGTGTTGGGTTCTACATATTGCACCGTTATCGCGCTCATCGTGAAGCGACTGTAGTTAGAAGGGCCTACAACAGAACAATTCTTCGTACTACAAAAAAAGGACTCGCTTAAGAGTCCTTTTTTCTTATCCCAATTATAATTGTTCGTCATACAAGGTACGTATAAAGGCAGGCTACGATATTTCCTTGGAAGCCCTTATTCTGAACTCCCACCGAAAATTCTCTCACGGAAACTTTAGGATCATCACCAATAATATATAAACATGCTATGCCCTGTATTGGGTGGTGACATAAGTGTTCAAAGTATCCATAGTCTTTTTTACACCAACGTCCAAGATCACCTTCCACAAGTTTTTTTACTTCGGCCTGAAGATAGTCTTCCAAGTTTGGCCGGTGTTCTTCATCGATGTCATCAAGTTTATACTGGCGTATGTACTCCACTGTTTTATTAAAATTGTCAGACTCAAATCTGACTTTCACTTCACTCATTTGTAACTCTCTTGCTCATAGCGCCATATACACTTATTCATATTCCATTATTTTAAGCCAGGTTAGCATTTTTAGTAATTGTACCTCTGGCTAATTCCAGCACCATTCATACTACTAAATCATGAAATTAAGATGGATTTAGAATCTATTGTCCTTTTATTTAGCATTCACGAAATTTTTCAGTTGTGCTATGTGATCTGCATCAAGCAAAGCACCATCTTCCAACCCTGTATGACTGGCGTACTCGCATAGCAACTTGTATGCCGTTTCTGGATTGTCGGAATAATGACGCAATGCTTTGGTAAAAGCCATAGTTATAGAACAAACCAACCTTCTACCATCTGATGTATGAACATGCACTGGCTCAATGCTGCAATCTTGATCTTCAGTTAGGTGGCTCATGATAAATGCCCAACTTCTGAAGGCTCGAACCACGCTAACATCTGAGCTTCTGACAAGCTAGGTATGGGAATGTTGAGGGAATAAGCACATTGCGTGACTTCGTGGGCAGCAGGACCAACATCTTTTAGGGCTTTCTGTGCCTCTACCAATTCTCTTCTATCTGGCAAACGCTCTGGCGTATCCGGATAGGACTTTGTGGCGACTTCAGCCTGTCGCTTTAACGCTTGTAACGCCTGTTTGAGTAACTGTTCACGCTCTTGATTCATTCCATACACCTCCATCAATTGTATAAGATGTATTAGAGCAGATATTTATAATGAGTGAGTTGGAAAAACCCCTATCATTTTTCCGGAGTTTTAAATAAAAAAACCCAGTTAAAAACTGGGTTATTTATCGATTAGCCAAAATGTGCGCGAGTCACTTCATACTTCATGTTACGAGCTTGGCGATACTTAGACCAAACGTAAAGCAAAACAGAAATAGAAACGGCTGACGTGAACATAGACTGCATCATATCGATGATATACATGGGATTTCCTCATTACGTGTTGAAGGCAGCTCGAAAGCGCCTATTTTTTTGTTGCTGTGAAAACAGCGATAAGAAGTATCAGTTTAGCCCTAACGATCCAGCGGGTCAACACACTCTTTCAATTTGGCATGCCAAATTGAAAAGGCCTTCATAGACACTTTTAGCTATGCTCAAATGTTATCCACTGTTTCAGTGGAAAACCCAGTGTATAACTACTCACCAGCCCCGCCACGCCATGATTTCAGGAAGTTGGCCCCCGCCTGTTCACCATACGCCGAAACGTAATCAGTGACATCTTTATATAAACGCTCTTTCGCATCATCATCAAATTGGGGAATAATCATAAATGTCCTGCCTGGCGTTGCTCGAAGCGTTGTTTCACATACTTCCACACCCTTATTAGGTGCGTCACCGTATTGATCATTATCAGCCACCAAGATAATCGCAGAGTCCGGACACAATTCTCGTAACACAGCCGCAATGTTCGGGATATTATCAGCATACATAGCAGCCACACTGTAGGCCTCTGTAAGCTTATATGACATCCCCGCATCCGCTGGGGCCTCCATCACGTAAATATCTTCACCATTGACTGGTTGGCGGCAGGGAACCGGAAAACATGCGCCTGATGTATCCAAGCCTTTACGAAAGGTTTTGGCTCCCAATTCAGGGTAGATTCGCTGAATGCCTTTAAATTTCCACTGTGCAAGATCAACTAACTTTATAGCTGTGAATTGCCCAGTCAATTTCCCCATCGTCGTTTCACCAGTAAAGAGCTCAGCCCACTGATACAGCTCAGGTACGCCTTTCTCCGCAAAATATGGACAAGGGGCCTGACGCTTTAGCAACATTTTCAGCCACCGAAAATCTTTATTCACGGCTTCAACTTTTAATGCCCGTTCCTCTTCTTTCCGCTTTTCGGCATTCTTCAGGTACTCATTTCTACGAGTGTTGTCCGGTTTGACTCTGGATACCCTGGAACCTCCCCTATACGAGTCATATTCTTCCATCAATGCTTTATAGCCATCAAATAGAACCGGCTCTGGAAAATGCTTGCGGAAATTATTGAAGCGAATGGATGGATACTTAATGGTATAACTTTCACCATTAACCTCCCACGTATGGGTATTTTCATAGCCAGCAATCGCTATTCTACTATTGTCTGCTTTTTCGAGGCCAACAACGTCCCGCCCTTTAATGAATTCACCTGATAATGTCACATTCCCTCTGGACTCATACCAATCAATCGAAACTTCTTTAGCGATATCTGCGATTTGCGAGGCAAACTTATCTAACATCAAGTAAGGGTCATTTCGATAGTAGGCCATTACAAAGCCATAAAACCGGCTGTTATGTTTGTTTTTTTGTTCGTTTGAATTTGGCATGCCAAATTGAACCTCGATTATTAACCTGAAAAATACTCTTTAATCTTAGCCTCTATATCGCACAGAGCCGCGCCATAACCTTCCTCAAACGCTTCAGTGGACTCATCAGGATCAACAGTCTCCCTTTTGCCCTGCTCAAAATCATCCAAAGCATCTTTCATAATATCTAAGACTTGTCCTTTGGTTATCGTGTTCAGACTCATGATTTCACCATATTACTTATTATTCCTACCTATCTTGGAGTACAATATAAGGCTCATATGCCTCTGGTCATTTACCAGAAAGAACAAGAAGGGCGCTTTCGAGCTGACCGCAACCGGCCTTTGTGCCAAGGAGTATGTAAAAACCCAATATTTCATGGATGAAGCGGTGTGACTGTTCCCACGGTCGCACCGCACCCTACTACTACTCTTCTTTCCCCTTCTGTGAATGTACATTCAAATACTCTTTACATTCATCTTCCAAAAAATCTTCGTTAACCAGTGTGGTTACAACTTCATCTTCAGAAAAGGAAAAGCGCGACTTCAGGATCTTAATAGACTCCACAGCCTTTTCATGCTCACCGGCCAACCGATGTTCATGGAACTCATCAATAACATCTTTTATCACTAAAACTGCTCCTAACGATTCAGGGGCAGAGTGAAAGCTAAAATTTACTTGTCGTTTAACTTTCTCTCTAACTTCAGAGGTTCAACAATGCCAAATGCTTGCAGCATCAAGCGCCAGGTACTGTAGTGAATGTGGTATGCACGACCTTCACGTTCAGTAAGCTTGTTTATCTTGTCTGTATTAAAGATGCGAAGTGAATCCAGAAGCTTAAACCAAACATCTTGCGATATTTCCATAGGCTCTTTTTTCCATGCTTCGTTATCCCTGGTTGCAAGTGCAACCTTCATTTCCTGATTACCAAATTTCAACCGGTGTGCGATTTCCATCGGGTCCAGTGACAAGATATTCATAAAGGTTCGCAACTCTACAAACGTAGGGGCTCGCCAATTTTCAACACCAAAAACACGCTCATCGATAGTGACATCATGACTACGAGCTGAACGATTCGTGGTAAAGAATTTTAATTTAGACTCATCCACACCAAATTTTGCGGCCAACTGCTCCGGCGTGTAGCCAGTCCACGCGATGAACTGGCGTAGCTCTTTTGGTTTTGGCGGCACAAACCCTTCACCAAAAGGTAAAAGTGACTCAGGGGCCAGTGTAGGGGCTTCTTTATACTCATGTAGAGAACGAATACCGCCCTTATCCAGCAAATCCATCCATTGTTCATGTGTAACGTGGAATGGATTCGTTGCCTGCGCCTTATGGCTATGCAATAGGTGTTTTATCAACGGCTCTTCCATTCCAAGGATTCGAGCGATAGCGGAATCTGACATACCTGAACGGGTAGCAATAACCCGCACTTCAGAGATATTGGGCTTCACCCACTCTTTAGCCTCATGGCTAAAAATGCGAGAACGTAGAAATGGCTTTTGTGGCTCAAGCTTCAGAGGCTCTGCCACACCAAAGCTTTCAAGCCATAAACGCCATGTGGTGTATTGGATGCGTTTACCTTGAACGTAGCTGCGGTCTTTAAAATAGGTTCGTAGATGTTTGGGGTTCACATCGACAAGCTGTGCAAGCTCATTGGTGGACCAACCCACAAAATTCTTGAACTCAGCCAGCTCCGCTGTCGTAGGCGCAACCCATCCATCACCAAACGGTTTTAATACGTCTGGATGCATAGAATTTTTCCTAACAAATTTATGATACAAATTAGCAAGCACTTTCTGAGTACCAGAAAGCAGTGAATTGAAATCTGCGATTAAGTCTTGATCTAAATATTGAGTCTGTAGCATTTAATTTTCCTCTTTACGTGTAACAGGCAGAGGTTTTTACCTCGCCTTTTTTAACCCTGACAGCATGGGTCAGGCACTTGAACATTGTCACAATTTTTACCTGGTATCAACTTCTTTTTTCACCAGGTAAACGCCTGTGGATAATTTTGGCCGCGCCAAAATAATGTTGGGGGGAACCGTCCCAGTTACCCACACTCGCTCTGTCGCCTATTCGCAAGCTCATGTCTCCGATCATTGTATGGATAACTCGGACGGCCCCCCTGCTTTTACCTACAAAGTCGAAATGTAACAAGTTCCATTACGCCTTTTGCGCTGCATACCTGGCGGTATGCTTGCCCCTTAAAAACCATCGAGGTTTTACGGGGCATCGACCTTGCTTCGCAAGCCCGTCGCTCACCCGCCCGTTGGGAGGGGCATCACGAGCAATTGCCCCTCCTTTTTTGGCGGCCCAGCCGCTCTAGGTTGCGCTATCGCGCCAACCTAGAGCGGCTGGGTTCGTGAGCTTTAGCGCAAAAGGCGCACGGAAAAGCTGTAGTGCTTTTCCTGAACGCATAATTACATCTATAATTATAGCATGTTGCACGGTGTTTACGAACGGCTTTTTTAAGGCTATCATGAACGCATATTATGAACGGTATATTTGAACGCTTATGAATACGACTACAAAGGCCTCTAAGGATGTATTAGCTGTAGAGGCAAAAGAAATTTTAAAGTTAAAAGAAGACATCAAAAAGCGCCGTAAGAAGCGTAATTTTTCACGCTCGAAACTGCGGAAATATTTTGCTGAAGCAAAAAGATTAAAGGAAGAGTTTGGCTTTTCTTTTGAAGATATAGCCCTTTGGTTGCGTCAATGTAAGCGGGTGAAAATGACAGCTGATGGAGTGAGATCGTCTTACCGACGAATTGAAAAAGAACTCGAAGAAGACCAATCTGTAGAGTAAGTTTTATGGCTAAAAAATCATTACGTCAGCAAGCAGCAGCAGTTATTCGCTCGAAAACAGCTTTCAATACTGACAGCAAAAAGGGGGGTGGTGCTGATACAAAATCAGTTCCTGGTAACTATAAATCCCTTCAATCTTTACGCTCTGCCAACGAAATAGTTTTGGCTTTAGCTAAGATAGCCGAAGATATGAATGTGCAGCGGATAAAGCAAATTACACCTGAAACCGCTGAACAATATCTTGGCTTAAAACGTGATAATTTCGCTTCACAGAAATCATTAGACAGAGACAGAAAGGCGCTATCAATCGCTTTGGGTGTCGATATTCAGCGCTTGAAAGCTGTTTCTGAACAGGTACTCAGTTCACGCGCCTACAGCAGAGAGCAAATAAATAGTGTTTCCCAGTCTATGACTGATAGAAACGCACTGGCCGTCAAAATTGCACATAACGCAGGGCTTAGAGCTCATGAATTATTGACACTTAAACGTGCAGATGAAGGAACCAAAACAACATCAAGAACGTGGACAGAAGACCGCTTTGCAGGACGTGACGGCACTGTTTACCTTGTGACAGGGAAGGGTGGTTTAACAAGAGAGGTTCTTATTTCTAATGATTTGGCAAGGGAGTTAGAAAGTAGAAGACACGAACAACCACAAACTAAAATGGATCGGGGGATCAACTACCTTCAACGCTACGATATTGGAGGTGGTAACGCCCTTTCCTCTTCATTCACCCGCGCAAGTCAACGCGCCTTAACATTTTCACACGGCTTACATGGCGTGAGACACCGGTACGCGCAAGAAAGGATTGATGAAATTAAGCTTAAATTCGGTGTTGACCATGATACGGCCAGGGACATAGTTGCACAGGAACTAGGACATTTTCGTGGTGATATCACAGAGGTTTATTTACGATAGTTCAATTTGGCATGCCAAATTGGGCTATCGCTTATAAATAGGAATTATTGTGGCATCTAACAATAGACAATCTGCTAAGTACAATTCTAACCTTTCTGAATTTGTCAGGAATGCGAGTTCAACCAGAAAGAAAAAGATATACACCCGTGTAATTCAGAAAGCTATCGAATCACAGAAATTGATAGTAAAAAAGGCAGAGCTTTTGAGAGCAGAATCAGATAGTTAAAATGAAAAACCCAGCGCAATGCTGGGTTTATCTATTAGGCACTTAATCTCTGTTTAAGATCGATAAAGCGCTTAGCAATATCGGATGATTCAGCCTTATCTGAATCGACCAGTTTGTAATACTTGTCACCAATTTGTGCGACCCATTGAACCAGGTCGAAGCATAGGCGCTCGCTGATATGGAATATTTCTACACCAGAAATCTTAGTCCAGCGGCACGGTGGTAAACATTCAAACAACCACCAATAATCTTCTGAACTAATCTCTTTCTCTTCCTTCATCTGTTCCTGACGGTACAGATCAATTCGAGCTTGTTGCTCTTCTGAATTGATGACCTTCAAGGTAACTTCCGGATTGATCTCAGCTCGATACTTTTGGTATTCAGGCCAAGTCATATTTACGCCGCCTTCTGTTTTGTATAACGCGCCACTGTACGCGACACGATCAACACCTTCAGGGTCTGTGTAAATAATGCTTTCAGTTACATGATAGTTAGAGAGAGAAGCGTTTGCGTCAACAATGTATTTATTATCACTCATAGGAATTTCCTCATTACGTGTTGAAGGCAGCTCGAAAGCGCCTGTTTTATTTGTGGCCGGAGGCCAATTAAGAATTCTCAGTATATCATCGACCAAAAAAAATGCACCCAATAGGGTGCATCTTGACTATCCATTACTAATTTCAAACGAATCGAATGCTTTGCCGCATGCCTCTTCTAACTCCTTATCTGAAGTCAGCAGGAGGCGACGAAGAATACCGGCCCGAAGTTCTGTGCCTGTGACATTATCAGTGTCGTTATCTGAAACAACCTCAAAAGCAATGTCAAAAGCGTGATTGAATTTACCTTTTCGGTCATCGGGTCGTGCTGCATTATAGACAACGCTAAAATCAATTGAATCGCCGCAACACTGCTTTTCATCAAGGCGAGCTACGTTGTGCGCGATACCGGCATCAACAAGATACTTTTCGACATACTCAAAGAGTTCACCTTCAGCATAGGGATACCATGCTTCGTTTCTGATACCTGCCAATGTTTTTTCAGTGAAGTGAAACATTTTGATTTTAGGTAAAACGATAATAGTCATAGCTTTACGTACTGACATATTGAGTCCTCTTTACGTGTTGAAGGCAGCTCGAAAGCGCCTGTTTTTGTTATGGCCTAAAGGCCGATTAAGAAATTTTAGTATATCACCAGACAAAAAAAATGCACCCGACAGGGTGCATTGTTCTATTTCAATCTTATATGTTCGCCGCGAGTGTCTGGTTTTAACGCCCACAACACATGCGTTGTGTTGCTTACCGCGACTTCCCATTCATCGTCAATTACGAACAAATCAATATCATCTTGGTATCTCGAAGTGATTTTTCCTTGGAAATCACCTTTCGAGTTATACACCGGCAACCCTATATGCATAGGACACCTACAAGACTTGATATTGAAGTACGTTAGGATTGCTGATCGCCTGTTTAAACATTGCCTGCAATGCTTCCTTGGTACATTCAAATACACGAACCACTTTTTTAGACGGGCGTTGTATAACAACTTCCAACATGCCGCGCCCTGGCGTTGAGGCCTCTAACACTCCATCCAGCAACTGAATACCGTCACTATCAGGACCGTCAGGGAAGGGGACGTAAGCATTGCGAATTGCATCAGCAACACGGTTTGCTACATCCTCGCCACTATGCTCTTTAAAAACTTCAAGAACAGTAGTAAAGCTTTCTCGCCACTGGTTAGTGCCGGTGAACATAGCGTCAAGCCCAAATGATTTGTAGATAGGTTTAAGTTTTTTGTCCCGTTGAACACAAACTTCCTTCCACTTCGCATACTGCAATTGCTTCGCAAAAACATCGCGAGGCATACCTTCGATTGAGCCTAGAACTGTACTACCGTTTTGATTGTACATAACGGTTCTTACACCGCCGGTTGTTCCTCTGAAGTCAGCACTTGTATGCTTCCAGATAAGATCAATATTTTCAGGTGTTTTCAATAGAACGTCAGTAGTCATACTGTTTCCTCTTTACGTGTTGAAGGCAGCTCGAAAGCGCCTGTTTTGATTGTGGCCGATGGCCGGTTGAGAAATCCTAATATAGCATGAAAACACGAAAAAAGTAGGGAAGGGGGAGCATAAAAAAGCTCCCTTACGGGAGCTTTATGTTATTTGGCGCTTAGCGTCGATTAGTGCTTAGTTGATCTTTTTTCATATGAAAATAGAACCCGAAGCCGACAACCAGTGCCAAGATCATTATGAGACTTGTTACTAATGGTGCCATTACTTCTCCTGTACTTTATCCGCAAGCTGTTGTGCTAAGTATAGCCCAAAAGCCCAAGCTATGATACCAACGGCCATAACCAGAACACCGGCCCAACCTGTCATTTTGTCGTTATCGACAAATAGCCCAAGTTGACCAGCACCGATAAGAAATATGCCGATTTTACGCATATCTTCGCTAACCGCTGCAAACAGCGCCCGAAGACTCCTGATAAGTTTCTTCATAGTTACGTTTTCTTTCCTCTTTACGTGTTGAAGGCAGCTCGAAAGCGCCTGTTTTTGTTGTGGCCTAATGGCCGGTTAAGAACAATCAATATACCATTTACCTAGTATAAAAAAGCTTCCCGAAGGAAGCTTTAGCATTACTTTGTTTTGAGTATGTTTAGCTCAATACCTTGCTGTGAGGCCATAGGGACCAACATGCCTAACAGAATTTGCAAATACTTTTCCCTCATTTCGAGTTGAAGAATATGACGATCTGCTATACCGGTATAAGGTTCCATTACACTAAACAAAATGCTTTTTGCTTCCCGCAAGGTTGATTCCGCTACTAAGAACGGGCAACACTCGCCATCCGCTTTAAAGCCCTTCAGTGCCATTTCTCGTTTGTGGTAGTCATACAGCTGCTTAGCATCTTCTTCTGATGCTAAGTAGAGATCATCCCATCGAGAAATTAATTTACCAACGCTCTCCGTGATTCTACCGCATACATTGTCCTCAACTACAGGCTTGAACTTTACTAAAGCATCCTGTCGGATACTTTCAGAAATAGGCCGTATAGTTTCCAGAAACGCGGTCGCCGCTAAAACTGATATCAAAGCGCTCGAAACAGCTTTGGGCATTTCTTTTTGAATAGGAGCAAAACGTTTTTGTAGTGTTGAAGTATCCATGTACTTTCCTCTTTACGTGTTGAAGGCAGCTCGAAAGCGCCTGTTTTTATTTATGGGCTATAACCCGATTGAACATCTACAGCTTAACAAAATTATCCCGCTGCAGCATAGTCATTTTCGACTGTGAAACTGTGTACGAAAAAAGTTTACCGGCTTAGATTCACTTTATGGCCAACATAGATATTTAGGTCTATGCTCGATACGAAAAAGGACCCGAAGGCCCTTTATTTATTCACCAGAACCGGCATCGATAGCCTGTCCAGGTTCAATCTCAGACGTGTTAACTTCATCTAACTCGATCAGCTCTTTCATCAAATTTGGATCAGCGTCAGGATAGGAAGTGCAATGCTTAGCCCATCTATCTATTAACGCTTGATTAGCTTCAGCCTCATTACGACCCAAACCAATAAATTGAAACGATCTAGTTTCTGCAATTTTCAATAACATATTTACCCCTTACGACAATGCTCAAGCGCTTCATGAAAAACATCACAGCTATAAACGCTACCGATGTCCTCATGTGTAACCTGGTACTCTTCCCATAAAGGGTTATACCGTATGCTGTAGCCATTGCCGATTAAGAATTTATGTCCACTTTTAGAGAACTGTTCTGCGGTGACTTGCCCTTTTTCCCAATAACTAGGTGTTCCCTGGGACAAGGGTGTGCGTTTAATGTGACCATTAAAAAATGCACGATAACCATCAGAAAAGCCCTCTATCTTGCTAATCAATCTAATAGCTTCAGCTTCAGTAGCAAGCCCCCAAATCTCTTTAATCATTCGAGAACGTTTAGCACCTCGAATACCTAACTCTTCGCAACGTTTTTGATGTTCCATTTCTGCATACATCGATATTACAAAGTCCTGCTCCAACGCAAGCAAATCAAACTCTATCTGCTGCAAACGAATTTCAGGGGTTATGTTATTAGGTATGGGAGAAACTAAACCACCATAAACAATATATGAATATTCGGTCAGTTCACACAAAGCACCGGCCATTACGCATTCATACAACGTCGATAGAACAGCACTCCTGCACTGCATATCAACGCCCTCTGAACATGCTTTAGCCATAATCGCATCAACATTATTAGCAAGTGTAATTGCATTCTGTCTCATTCTTCATCCTCATTACGTGTTGAAGGCAGCTCGTAAGCGCCTGTTTTTGTTGTGGCCTGCTGGCCGATTTACGATTTCACTATACCAAATACTGTCCCTACTGCGCCAATTTCATTGCCAAAATACGTGCTTTCTTCTTTTATGATTTCCCTGTCTCAATCACGGCAAGTAAAGCGCTTTGTTCATAAAGGCAAATGCAGGGCTTCGCGCTTACTCACCCGTTCAGATTCGCGTTGCTCACTTAGCTGCGGCTTCCGTTGAGCCATTGGCCTTTACTTCTCTACCAGCGCTATTTTTACAGCCGATTTCAACAATAGGAGAATCATAATGTTTACATCAGCACTCAAATTTACAGGCAAAATATTTTTGGAGTCCGTAGACGAAGTTTTCTTTGGTAACACTGAAGACAAAAATACAAATCGCCAGCTCGATCAACTCAATGATGGCTTTGGAAATATCGTCGCTAACAACAATGATATGTCTTGGCAAGAAGCTGAAACAGCTCAAAGCCTTGGAGAATTATATGATACGTATTACTAAAGCTGCTGCTTCAGATACAAAAACGCACCTGGGAAGGTGCGTTGCATGTTATGTTTTTCTAGCACGATGAAGCCAGTCATCCATGATTCTTTCATCATCCCTACTGTGAATATTTTCCTCTTTTCTTAGTTCTATAGCCCATTTTTGGAATTCAATTTTCGATTCAAGATAGGTCCTGATAAACGCCATTGGCAAATACCGCCGCCACCGCCTTACAAGATTATCTCGTTTGCTTTCCTTATAAGCGTACCAGTAAACAATCTCACCGGCCCCGCTATAGGGTAGAAACCAGAGGCATATTGCCGTAATAAAAAGAGTATCCGAGCTTACTTTATTGCTATAGCCTAACCACTTCATGCGTTTCCCCTTTAACGTTCCAATTTGGCATGCCAAATTAAAAAGGACGCAACTGCGTCCTTTATTCGTTACCAATCAAAATGATTAGCTTTGAGGCTGACCACCAAGTAGACCGGCTGCTTTTAAGCACTCGATTTCTTGTTTAGTAGTATGACCAACTAACTTTTCAGCTTGTATCTTCATCGCCTTTCGGTTGTTACCAGACTCTTGCCATGTATCAACAACCAATTTACCTTCAATAGCGATTTGATCGCCTGGGTTAATGGTGTTTTTACATTGCTTGAGAAAACGGTTAGTAACCTTGATGTCAATAAATGACACCCGTTCAACCCATTGGTTGTTGTTTCTGTCAAAGTAACCGTCATCATATGCGATGCTCATATTGCCAAAGAATTCACCTGGCTCTTGAGTTGATTCTTTGATGTCAACAAATGATACGTTGCCGCCGATAAATGAAAGGTTTTGCTTTAAGTTTTTCATAGGATATTTCCTCTTTACGTGTTGAAGGCAGCTCGAAAGCGCCTGTTTTGTTTATAAAAGTAGCTTTTAAATAGTAATACATGGCTACTTCTTGTGCAAACACAAAGCCTCGAAAACCCGCCTAAAAAAACGATATTGTTGTCATTTTTGATTAACTATATTTACTGGCAAGTCTACGAGCTCTTAGAACTCTGCATGGGTAGGGCAGCCACAAAAGCGCCCACTTTTTAAAATTTTGTATTAGAAGGTTACACGCGCCAATTCTTAAGAAAAACAGCTCAATATAATGAGCTGCGCGTGTAGGAACTACACGACTACTCTCTAAGGCTGTGTCCTGACTAGCAGGTACACTGAGTTATAAGCCTCCCAGGTCGCACCTGGTTGTACCATTGGTCTAAGCCTCCCAGGTAGGGGACGTTACTATAGGTAACGAATCTCGGCGCGTGGCCTTTTTAAAACTGTGCTTTGTGAACGAAAGAGGGGGAGGGACGACCTAATAAGAAACCTTGCCCGTACTCACACCCTAGAGATTCTGACATTTGGCGTTGAGACTCTGTTTCAATGCCTTCTGCTAAGGTGTAACACCCTTTCACTTTCGCAATATGTACCAGAGATTTTACAATTGTTTGCTTAATTTCGCTAGTCTCTACGCCGCTAATTAAACTACGGTCAATTTTCACACCATCAATATCCAACTTATCAATAGCGGCCATATTGCAAAAGCCAGCGCCAAAGTCATCAACAACGACTTTAGCCCCCAATTGTTTTAGCAAATAGATAGAGCAATTTACTTGATCGTAATCTTCTATCTTAAAATCTTCTGTGATCTCAATTTCAATACCACTCGCATTGAGTTCACCACCTTGCGCCATATTATAAAAGGATTGCAGGAAGCAACTTTTATCACCCTTTTGCAACTCATCCGGAGTTACGTTAATGGCAAGCTTCAGGCCGTCACCGTGACGCTTTTGTTCTACACTGATTTTACTCAGCATTACCGGCCATAACCGATTCCATATCGTGCTAGTGTTGAGCCGGTCGATAAATCGACCTGGCCCGACAATACCGGATGCTGGATGACTCAATCTTAACAAGCACTCAAACCCTTTAAGTTTATTTGTCTTCAGGGAGAATTGCGGTTGATAAAAATACTGAAAGTGTTCAGCCAACCGCGCATCAATGGGCTTGCATGCATAAGGCTCAACGATTCGAGCCGGACACATTATAGTCATTTCTTCATGGCCCCCATCCCTTTACTTGCCATGTTTTTCCCCATTCCTTTAGCCTTGTTGGTTGCAGTAGAACCACCTTTTTGACCCGCACTACCAGCACCACCGGACATTTTTTGGAATGCACTATCAGCACCGGCCATACCGACCCAGCCTAGTGCCGTAGAGAATAGCAATGGCGCATACAGATATAGACCTGAAGCAATCCATTGGGAAAGCATTTGTGTATTGACTTCATCAAAATCAACACCAAGCGCCGTCATCATCGTGTCATCAATGAGTCTTGATAGCTCCCAAAAGAAAGGCCAGAACATCATCGACATCACAACACCGTGAAATAGACCAATATATTTCCACTTGAATCCGGCCATCAGCATCGCTGGCAAATAGGAAATGATGATCACCATAATAATGAATGGCTTTACCATTGGCATAGACAGTTGAAGCATGCTCGCACCGCTGAACTGCTCAATAGACTTGCTTGCAAGACCAACCGTACCCATCGCCCTGAAAGCCCAGTCAGTAAACCCATCATCACCCTGAGTACCATAATCGGTAGTCGATAATGAATTGAGCTCTGATAGCTTTACAGGCGTAAACAGCGATTGCATCACAACTACATCTTTCTTGTGAGTAAAAACGTAACTACGGTCTTTAACACGATTAAGCTGTGTCGTTAACGTGTCATATATTTCGTCTTCTTTTTCTTTTAGCCAGTCTTCTACGCTATCGTAAAGCCTTGTCGATAATGCCTCTTCAGCCTCGTAAGGCGTATTTATAACACCTTCACCTAACCACCACTCTTTGCATGTTGGGAAACCGTAACCGGCAGGAAGTTGGTCAGTCTCAGGCAATTCGTTTACCGAATCGCCGTAACCTGGCCGCGCTTTCCTCGAATAAAACCCATCACCATCCGCGTTATCGTAGTAACCGCTATCCATAAGCAACTTTCGGCCACCAGGCCAATTCTGATCATCACGGAGTCCCATTTCCCAGTCTGAAAGGTATTTCCGTCTAGCAGGATTAAAGCACCAAGCAATAAACTCTTTGGTTTCATTTAATAACGCTTCATCGTTGATACGCTGCGATAGCATGCCATCAGAAAGCAAACGGATGTCAGTAGAACAAGGTAAATCCTCAACCGCCCAGTTCTTAATCCCCTGAGAAATACGCAAGGCAACGGCAAACAAAACGGGCATGCGAATCTCACGGCCACCTAATTGCACCTCCATGTTTTCTGCGACAAACTCAGCTTCTTCGCCCAATATTTCAGTGGTTATAGTGCCTGCGCCGGTTGAGTCAGATGTACACTGGCGAGCGTAATACTTAATATCATCAAACTGAAGGCGCACCATTGGGTAAAGTGCCAGCTCTAAAGCCAGCAACATGAAGAACAACCCCATTGCAACAGTTCTTAATGATGATTTGGTATTAAAATCTTCCATCGATGATTCAGAGGCACTTTTCACTGCACCGAATATCAAGGCGATCATTGGAATGTATACTAAGCCTGTCTGAGCAAATATATCCCACAGCACATCATAAATATAAAATGCGAGTGAAATACCATAAGCGTCAATAGTGCTATCAACTACCATACAGCCCCCTTAAAACGCCAAGTGAAGTAGTTCTATCAACGCTAAGGTTCCCGCTACGTAGGGATAGAGCGCTTTAAGGAAAAATACCTGGCGACGATTCAGATTCTGCCACCGACCAAACCAACGTACCAATTCTTTCCAATAGAAAATGACCAAAACCACAATGGATAAACGCATAACAGTAAAATAACTACCTGTACCATCAATGCGCTTACCCACTTCCAAAACCGCTTCTTTTTGCTCCATTAGAGAAACGGCAACATTCAGCAATAAACTCACCCCAAAAGTAGCCAGCAACAAAATCCCGCTACCAATTAGGAGCCACTTGAATACGGCTTTTCTTTGAACGTTCATTACTGGCCTCGCCCTGTCATTTTACGAATGGCATCAGCCATGTTGTCATCAGGGGAAACACCATTGTATTTTTCACGCCCCGCCTTTCTGTTAAGCAACGTAACGGCAACAGACTGTTTTGTTGTGGCTCTCAATTCTGCATCTTGACGAAGCAGTTCCATTTCTTCCCCAAGCTCTGAGATCCGCGCAGTAATGATTTGCACTGCATCAGGGTTTTGAGCCACATGAGCTTCTTTCAAGCCCGAAAGCATAATCCGACGAGCAGCAATAAGTCGCTCTACCATATCAGCAATGGCAACCTCTTCTGCTAACCGCTCAACCAGCGCTTCTCGATACAGAGACTCGCCTTTTAACGCTTCCATAACTTGTTGTGTTATTGCATAGCCAGGTGCAGAGATTTCTTTAAGGTCTTCATGGTCATAAACAGTGGTAGGTGTATCCAAAAGCGCCAGCACACGATTTTCAATTCGTCGTTGCTCTTTTTCCATTTTTGCGTACACACCCGTACCAGGCGTGGTATTCAGGCGCTCGCAATCCACACAAGTTCTGATTGTGGTTTCACCTACAATATCTGTTACCCATTCAGCCGCTTCTTCGGGATCTTTCCAGTATTTAGCGAACCAAGGAGTATCATCGTTATCGGGCAAATCGGATTCGCTTTGAACATCCCGATTAGCCAACAGATTAACGCCAGCCTTTACAGTATCGGCAATAGTGTCGATAGGAGGCTGATCTTTACCGGCAGCTTTATCACCGCCAATCCACTTAACCCCTCCATCACCTTTCTCTTTATCAACATCTTCTTCAACTTGAACAACGTCTTCTGAATCAGGATCTGAATTACCCCAATCCTCGAAACCAGATACTTCCACCCAACTACCAGGGGAACCGCCAGCACCGTAGCCTTCCCTCACCATTTTGTCAGTCATTTCTTCACAGGACGCTACGGAAGCATTAAATAGTTCGCTAGCCTCAAGTTTACCTTGCTGAATAAATTCGTATAATTGCGGGTCTGCTCGCGCAATTTCCATCATCGGCCAGTTGGAAATAGCACCAGTAACACTGGCTAACAAATCATCACCCAGCTTTTCTAACTTACCGGTAATTCCGTTTAATATATTGGTAACGGATAGCGACATATCAAAGTTGCCGCACATCGGCGTTTTCCATCGCACACCCGCACCGATAGGAATATTTCTATTCCTACGCTGTTTAATCTTAGCTTTACCACCAATCTCAAATTCTAACCAAGGGTTTATCTGCTCTGCGGAGGCTTCAGAAACCACAGCACCATTTATCAAGAAGAAGGCAGTTACAGACAATGCGATAACACTTTTTTTCATCATTAATTTCCTGTCGAATCTGTATCAATTGAGAACAAGAAAACCTGTCCTTTTTTCTCGCAGCATGTGTAAGGCCTCCACAACTGCCACGCATAATTTCCATCGTCCGAACGCCGGTGTTGATAGCCGTCATATACGGCTTCAGCCATATTTAACATACCGGAATCAAGGGTTTTATCTTTACGGGTTGAGTCCTCACCAAAGATATGACATTGACTTTCTGCTCGCGGATAAAGCATTTGCCACTTACTTTCTTCAGAGGTCCATTCTTTTACTTGTCCTGGGGGCCACCAACCTTTCTTACTGTTTTCCTCACCGAGAAAGTTATAAACATGAAGTGCAGAGCTATCCGTCACTATGTCAGCAGCGCGTTGAGCAAACACAGCTGAAGCCTTATAAGTATCATTTTGCATTAGGCTACCGACACGCGGATAAACGTTGCCAAAACGCCCAGTAAACAAAAATGTCTCATTTTCACCATCATTGCGCTCACCAACTTCACGCATGCCAGGTACAAACGTGGCAAGTTTCAGGAATTCTGTATAAGGGAACTTCCATGAGAAGTAATCGAGCGTGGAAACGTAGTAAGGTTGAAACGGCGTGACACCGCTTTCACACCCATAGTCTGTGCTACCAAGCACTTGAGAAATCGGCAGTAGACCTGGACTACCAATAATATCGACGTGGCGAGAAATTATTTTTGAGGATTGTTTTCTTAAGTCCGTGCCTTTATTTTTAGTTCGGTCCTTTGCAGTAATGCGATCTACATTTGCAGGCGTACTACCTGACTGGCCTAGTGAAACCAGTTCTGAAACGAAAGACATTTCATCCCACGGCGTTTCACCTGGCGTTTGATACACCTGTACAATCGCATCAGGATTGTAATGCCTTACCTTAATACTGGTTTCAATACTGCAACCAAAAAGCGAACATTTGAGCCAAAAGCAAACACCAGTAGGCTTCCATGAGACACAACTAAACGAAAGGCTGTCTTGCATGATACCTACGCTGTTTATATCAGCGCTAACATCAGTTGATTTAATTGCAGAGTAAAGCCCTACAGAAGCGACGACAGCAAGAGATAGTTTATTCATGCAAACCGCCTCGCTTTTGCTTCCATATTTCTAAAGCCTTAGCTACATCAGTGGTTCCATATACAACGTAGCGCTCATCAACCACCGTAGCAGGCAGTTTAGATACACCTAACCCATAGGCTCTACCGACCCCTTGATAACCGTCTACAATGGCTTGTATTTGCCTTTTACCCTCTGAACTGTTTGCATACCTACTCATGAACGCGGCGGCATCATCAAGGTTATTAGGAAGAAGATTATTAATTTCACCTTGCAAGCTAGAAGGCTTATCCAACCGGTAATAAACAAGCTCCACACCGGATATATCAGTTTCAACAACTGAGCCCGAACTATGATCGTAAAAGACCTCAATTTTTTTCGGCTGTGTGCTTGCAAAGCTGCTGCATGAGAAAAGCACCAGTGCAAGTAAAACGCGCTTCGATAGGTACAAAGGACACCCCCAATATTTCTATAGGGCTCATTGTCCAGTAATGAAAAATGAAATGCTGAGAAAAACCCCAGTGACTTTAGAGGGGTTTTTCAGACAAAGAAAAACCCGCTCAAAGAGCGGGTTTTTATGAGCTTCAATTTGGCATGCCAAATCAGTTAGTAGTAAGTATCGTATAACTCACCACGCGATTGAGCATCTTCAGCCTCTTGGCGGGTCATGTGCTGACCATTGACAAACACACCACCGATACCATCATCTAATCCGTCCAATTGGCGCTTATCTTCCGAAGTCTTATCATCTGAGCCAACAAGAAAGCTAACCAAGAAGAAAACGGCTACGGCCAGTACACCTAAAAATCCTGCAAATCCCATAATCTTTACCCCTTAGCGTTAAAGTCTTCCAAAGACGCAATAATTTCATTGTACCTTTGTTTGACCCAACTCTTCTTTATTGGCCCCCAGGAATGGAGTTGATACCCGCCAGTTTTACGTGAACCAACGTACTCAACCTCAACCCCCATATCCCGTATACCGTTAATATTAGTCTTAACTGTGTTTCTAGGCCAGTTAAGCAAGCCCACTATTTCAACCGTGGAGATTGGCCCTTGCTCATCGATTATGTACGCAAGAATCAACCTCCTGTAGTAAGCACTTTCAAATAGATTTTTTATTTGCATTGAAACCACTGTTTCTGAATATCGCCATCAGACCCAATAGTATCATAAACCCAAATCCTGTACTTCCACCACTCTTTCCGCTATCAGTGTCGCCACCAGTGTTACTACCGTTATTGCCGCCAGTATTGGAATTGTCGTTGTCAGTTAGCGTAATCGTCACTGAACCGGTAGTGACTTCTACACCCGCACCTTCTAATACAACATCAAATGAAGTATCACCATATTCATCATCTGAGTCATCAAGAATCTGAAGTATCAGAGTCTTTTCAGTTTCACCATCAGCAAACGTCAGCTCTTCATCAATGGCAGTAAAATCAGTGCCAGCTACCGCGCTACCAGCAACTGTATAAACTCGAACCACAGCTGTACCTTCAGTTCCTTCGCTACGAGTAACCGTAAGAGTGACACTACCGGCAGACTCAGAGACAGTTGTAGCAGATGAACTCAGTGCAAACGTTCCAGTTTCAGGATCTACAGAATCATCGTTATCAATGATATCGACACTCACACTCTTAACATCATACTCAGCAGTATCGCTAGGACTATCAATCTCTATAGTCAGACTTTCTGTAGTCTCTGCTTTTTGGTCATCAACAGTAACCAAAGTAACCGTTTTCTCAACTTCACCTTCGGCAAACACCAACTGTTCATTTAGCGCCACAAAGTCAGAGCCAGCCACGGCACTACCAGCTACCGCAGAAACGTTTACTACCGCCTCGCCAGTACCACCGACACGACTTACTACATACTCACCTGAGACACCTTCGTTCAATTCTGACGGACCAACCAATGAGAACATTCCGGCAGTACCCGTTTGAGCCCCATTAGCAACATTCACAGTTGCAGTATCAGTGCTATCAACACTCAGTTTGTATGCATATTTCATGGTAACTGAGAAAGATTCTGTATTTTCACTTTCACTGTCTTTAACTATTGGGTATGTCACTTCCGCGCTAGAAGCCCCAGCCTCAAACTCAGCAGTAACATAAGCATCTACGAAGTCTACGCCCCATTCAGCTGTACCACTTTCCGCGAACAACTTAACTGACGCAGCTTGTGACAAATCACCGTCACGCTGTAACGTGATTACAACCCCATCTTCTTCATTGCCTGAAAAAGCAGTTTCACCAAACGAGACAACACCTAACGCCTCAACACCCGCACGGCGCTGTGTAGTTGCCACAAAGTTTTCTTCCAGTACGCGAGCGTTGTTAGCGGTCGCTTCATTACCACAGGCCTCGCCACCGCTAGATAAATCAGGCGAAGAATAATGATGCAGAGTTTTTCCAGCCGGCGATGACGAATACATGATTGTGTAGTTGCCACCACACGTAGTCGCTCTTGCGTATTCTGGACCAACATATGCCTTGGCCTCTTCATGATTCATCCCGATATTGTGACCAACTTCATGTGCAAAGGTCGTGTATTGCTCAGGGTCGATATCGTTATCAACCATGCTGGCATATTCACCACCAACACCCGCCAAACCTAATACTGAATCTTCTGGACGCTGCTCACGCACATAAACAACCAGATCACCTTTCCACTTTTCTTGATACGCAGCGTACTCAGGACTACCTTCGTTCAATGCTGCAAGCGAAAATAAATAGTCAGCACCATCCTGAACGATATTGCCATCACCATCGACAACATCTTGATAAGGCACATCATCTGAAACTGACTCAACCGGAATGACATCTGACACTGATAAACGATAATTCAAACCGTGTGCCGCATAACTTTCATTCGCAGTATTAACCCAAGCCTCAATCCGCTTATGCGCTTCATAAGCGCCATACTTGGCAAAATATGAAGGCTGATAAAACACGACTACATCAGCAACGTCAGCACTTTTAACTGCGGTCGTAGATGCTGTAGAGTAACTTTGAACAGTGCTTTTGGTTGCCATCTTAGGCAAATATTGCACTGGACTTTCATTTGCGTGAAGTTCACGAATATCAGCGCCTGTTCCCGCCGTTGCAGAAGCAGCCATTACCGACAAACATACTGTGCTGATTAATGTTTTCATTGCGTATCCCCAAAATTAAAGCTCCCTCATACTATACCGCTGCGGTATAGTTACGTCAAGGCAATTATCAGTTTTTTATATTCACTTTCTGATTTACCTGGTAACAAATCAGGTAAAACAATCGTCATCATATAACGGCGAACTTCAGTAGGTATCCGCTCTAGCGTGTACCCTCGCCCCTCCATCTTGGAAGGCCAGCTTTCCGTATATTTAGTGCCACAAAGTTGATTTAATTCCTCTATGGCCGCTTTTTGTGTTTTTGTTCTCTTTTCAACTCTTAACCAATTTAAAAATAAACCTTCCATTATTTTTCTTTCCGAAATTAAATTATGGCTCGACCGTGACCCGTGCAGTTATACTAAATGTTTTCGTGCGGCCTGAAGCAGTGTGAGTTACTGTGGCAGTGGCTGTATATGTCCCCCCCCTATTGCCACTCCAGTATCCAGTACAAACTTCTCCAGTGCCAGTACAATCCCCACTCCAAACAACATTCCACCCACTACCACTGAAATAATATTCATCATTATATGAATCACCAACGGACCATCTAATATCTTTGAATGACGGTATTGTATTTTTATAAAAGAACTGTGCACAACCGCCAGATGTGGCAGTATCATATCTCGTAGTTTCGATGAAACAGCCCCCTTCGACACTTATAAAAGGATCATTAGGCGTTGTATTCGTATATGACACACTCACACTATCTGAAGCTGTACGACTAGTGTAATGGCTATTGGTCACTTCCAACTTAATACTACCAGAAGCGCTCTCTTGCGGCCCTAAAGAGCTTGATACCCTGCATGAAGGATTTGCGCTACCGCCTTTTGACACTGAACCGCCACTGCATCCGGAGAAGTTCAATCCACTTCCTGATGTTACCCATCTATAGGTACATCCCTGACGACAATCAGTAATTGAACCGGTCGCCGTACCAGAGAAACTAGAACGTGCCGCCGCTGAATTACACGACGAGCAAGATAGATTCACACTTGGCGTTTGCGGCAAGCAATACTTAGTAACATCAACGCAGTTGTTCAGCTTATTTCTCTGCTCAGTTATTAAATCATGATTGTTGTTAACCGAGCTCTGAGAAGTATAAAAGTCATCGTTACTGGTATATGAACCACCTTGAAATTGATTCGCGGTAACTTTGTTGTAGTTTGCATTCGTCCCGCTCACACTTGCAATATTGCCGCTGCTGAATTCAGCTGTAGTCACGTTAATACCAGATGCGCTTAACGTTCCCAGGACTGTTAACTTAGTCGCAGACGCATTACCTACAGACGAACTATTGGCATCAATGACGTTAGTTTGAAGTCGGTTATTCACCTTTAGGTTGGAGACAGAGGCCGACCCAACGGACGCATTGCCCGATACACTACCACTTGACGCATTTACCGTTTGACCGCTAAAGCTATTGGTATCAATTCGGTTACTATCAAGCTCATCGAATCTCGATGTACCTGAACTTGATACCGACGTTCCTGATGCGCTGTTAGCGTCACCTGAATTAATGTTTCCGGTCGTGACATCGAGACTACTGACATTACCGTTTGATGATGAAAGACGATTCAGGCCTGACGTTCCTGTAACTCTCATATTACTGATAGAGCCGTTATTCGCAGACACACCATTAAAGTTACCATTAGTACCGTTAATAGTACCAAATGTAACCGTATTCCCGCTCAAGCTGTTTACTGTCCCTGATCCATAGGAAAGAGAATTGCCGCTCAGCGACCCTATGTTACCAGAGTTAAAATCAATGCTACTTCCGGATACTGACTGAATTGTTCCAGAGTTGTATGTAAATGTACTACCGTCCAGTGTTGTAATCGTACCGTTGCCGAACGTGAGTCGGTTCCCGCTAACTGAATCAATACTACCGGCATTATAATCAAGGGTATTACCACTAAGATTATTGATCACAGCGCTATCAGCGCTAACAACATCAAAATCGCCAGAATTAGACGCTATCGTGTCAATGCCGGTAATATCATTGCCGTTCCCTACGATATCGCCATTCATGGAAACAGTACCGTTGACCCTAACAGTACCAGTATTGATATTGAGTTGGTTCCCAGCATAGTTAATGCTGTTATTACCTAATTGCACCTCTTCGGTGTTGATCCGTTGGATGTCGGCATTTTCAATTTCAACACTATCGAACGTAGCTCGTTGTGCATTAAGAGAACCAATATTAACCAGGTCATTGTCGTTAATATCCAAGTCAACTTCTAACTGTGTACGCTGCTGATTATCAGGATCTTCGACGCGCTGAAGGTAGTCATCATAAAGCGCCGACTGAAATGGCCGGTTAATTGTGGCGGTTACAGTAGTGCCAGCTGATGACCCCCCTGGTATTTGGTTTGCCACAGCTTGCGCGACCGATTCTCTGAGCAAATTAACCGTGAGCGTATAATCATCACCAACTTGCCCACCAAAGATAGTCGTACAAAAAGGTGACTGAAACGCACCACCGCCACCACATCGCGCAGCATCACCACTAAAGTAGCCGCCTGCTGCCAAATCATTGATAGTGGCAGGCCAAGCCATGTTGTCACGATAATAGGCAGTGAGCGCACTAGATATTTCCCTGAGCTCTTCAGCTGAAGACTCATAGGTTTCCCTGACACTCTCTGGTTGCTGCATTCTGGTTTTGTAGTAAACCGTACTGCCCACGGCCAAAATACCCACAAGGGCGAGCATAAGCAGAGAACCATAACCACCCTGACGCTTCATACTTCTCATACCAATCATCCTTACTGACAACCGCCAGCGCTTTTACATGAATTCCACTTACTGATGTATTGGTCAATCAGAGACTTGTTGTTATTCACACTGCTTTGGCTGGTTGTAAAATTAGAACCGTTAAACGTACCGCCGCTGAATTGATTAGCCGTAACTTTATTAAAGTTGGCGTTCGTACCGGTAAGGCTTGCAATTGTAGCGCTGTTAGCACTAACCGAATTGGCATCGACTGAATTTGCCGTCACATTCCCCGACACATTCATACTGTTTGCGGTAGCATTTCCCAACGTACTGCTAGAGGCCTGAAGTTGATTGGTAGTTGTTTTACTACTGACGGTTACGTTGTTGGCCGTCAGCGTTCCACCGACTGAAAAGTTACCGGAGACATTCACACTACTTGCACTGAACGTACCGGTAGTAAGAAAGTTGGTAGTGACGGTCGTAGCATTCACTGTCGCCAGATTCGCATTTGACGCGGTAAGGTTATCAGCATCAAGTGAGTTAAATGAGACAGAGTTAAAATCAGCGTTATTGCTGGTTAAATTGGTTATCGTGCCGTTGTTAGCAGTGAATCTGTTAAGTGTGGCAGTTCCAGTTACGCCCAGGTTGCCAAAATCACCGCTATTAGCAGACAAGCTATTAAAATTGCCGTTAGTACCGTTTACGGTGGTATACGTCAACGTATTACCACTAAGCGTATTCACCGTACCAGAGCCGAAAGACAGGGTATTACCACCGAGGCTATCAATACTTCCTGAACTATAATTTAGCGTGTTACCGCTAAGGCTACCTACTGAACCTGAGTTGAAGGACAGGGTATTACCACTCAACGATGTGATCGTTCCGTTACCATAGTTCAGAGTGTTACCCGATAAGGTGTCAATCGTACCGGAGTTATAATCAAGGCTATTACCGCTAAGTGAGGCAATATTACCGGTTGTCGCATTCAGATTAGTAAAATCACCGGTATTGGCCTCTAAACGGTCAAAACCAGTAATGTCGTTACCATTCCCTACAATATTTCCATTCATTGATAGGTTCGCATTCATGCGAACTGTACCGGCATTCAAGTTCAGTTGATTACCGGCGTAGGTGATGCTGTTGTTACCAAGATGAATAGATTCAGCTTCTACCCTATCAATGTCAGCTGTAGTGATAGTGGCGTTGGTAATGGTCGCCTGGTTAGCGTCCATTTGACCAATATTGTTTAGGTTATTGTTGTTGACATCGATGTTTGTGCCATCGGCCAACTGATTACAATCGGCGCAACCAGCAACCGCTTTACGAGCGAGAAAAAAGGATTGAATGGCTTCTCTCGATGGCGTACCCATTTCGGTACTAACTGTTTCACCATCTGCGGCCACATTACCAAAAGAAACCTTACCGGCCAGCATGTTTGCAAGCTGCTCACGATTTGTGTCAATGCTTACCACTAAATTTTCACCGTTTGTACCAATGACATAATTAGTACCAAACGGGGAAACACCTGTACCCGCGTAGTGACCAGTAGCAATAAGCTCATTAACTGAAGCAGGCCACGCACGGTTTTCCATGAAGTAGCCATTTGCCGCCGCTTTCAATTCAGCAATATCACGCTTTGCGTCATCCGCTTGTGATATAGGCTGCTGCTGCTGAATAATTTGAGGCCCGAAGGTAGCTGCAAGGCCAGATAGAATTGTCAGGACAATAAGTAACTCAATAAGTGTAAAGCCCTGTGTCTTTTTATTCATTTTCATTAGTAAACTCCTGCTTAGCACATTGGCGAACCAAAGGCTTCTCTATCTAACTGCTTGCGAATACCATCAGCTGAACGGCTAAGGGTACTATTTGATGTCCACGTAACTGTTGTCCCAGCAACGGATGAATTTTCTGATAACCCTGCAACATAACCAGCATCAACGGCGTTATTGAAAACGACCGAAACCCGCAATTGCGGGTTTCCTGGTCTAATTCGGTCAATAACCAATTGGTAATTACCGCCCCAGGGGTTGTTAAATCCCCCACCATTTAGAATCCCCTCACCTCTGAGTTGGGCTTCTGTTATGGCGGGAAAAACAGCCTCAGTGCAATGGCGGTGGTAGTATTGGTTCATGGATTCAAGTAGTAACTGAGCGTCTTCATCTAACCGCTTTGCGGTCATGGCTCTGCCATAAACATCAGACAAAGAGACTGACCAAATCAGGAACCCAGCGCCCAATGCAATAGTTATAAGCAACTCAATAAACGTAAATCCACGAACCCGCTTCATGACATTACCCCTGGAACGTAACTGTCAGGGTCGTGCCGTTGAAGGCAGCAGCTACCGCAGATGTAGCATAGTCAGCTGCAACTTGCGCCCCGATGTCTGCATTTTGAACACCCGTTGCTGAAATGGTGTAACGTGTAGCGTCAGCCGCATCAACCGCGATGGTATAGTTACCACCCCAAGGGTTTCGTGCCGTACCATCAGCCATCCGGTCAGACACGTAACCTTGTGTATCCAGCACGGTCATTGAAACACCGGTAAACACATTGTTGCGTTGCTTGTACAAGTTCGCGCCATTCTGAATTTCAGAAATTTGCGCTCGCATTTTTGCCGCATCCCCAATACCTAACATTTGAGTAATTTGCGGCCACAACGTAATTGTTAGACCCACAATAAGGACCAGTACAATCATCAACTCAATTAGGGTAAAACCCTTTTCTCTTTTCATCATTTTCACCTTTCGGCTCCTTTCTATCTGTAAGACATATTAAATAGGGAAGACACAACACCCATTAGCGAGCTAACAGCCATCAACAAAGTCAGTGCCGTAGCAAGCCACATAAAAAGTGCTGCGAACTGCCTTGTGCCTATAAGCGCACGAATCGCCTCATCCCCGCTTCTATCTGCTGCAATGGAAATTGCGGCTTTTTTTCTATCCTGGTCAGGTGAATTTGCAGCATTTCGCAAACGGAACATGAGGCGCTTACTCAACAAACCAGAATTCAGAGCTTCACCTAAATCACTTTCACCAAACTGTGTTTCGCGGATAACGTGATTTAAGTGATGAACCATGTAGCCATTAGAATTTCGCTTTAATTCAGTAGCGGCTTTATGAAGGTTGTAACGAGTCTCAACGAGAATCCCCAGCGTCTTCATAGTTTTCATGGCTGCAAAGTTTTTATAAATATTTAATGGAAAGTACCCATCAAGTGACAGACGAGCCTTTGATGTATTGGTTGTTAGGAAGTGAACGCCAGCGGCAAACATAACAAGTATTGCCAGAAGCACATAAGGCCACATAGCGCCAAGCCATTCACTAAAGCCCATTACAAACCTAACCGAAAAGGTCATGTTTTCCGGTGGCATGAGCTCAGAAAATTGCGGCAGCACGAACGAACCCATCACCAACATAAATCCAATGACCATAAAAAAATAAGTCAGGGGCTGTTTAACCGGTTTCCAAAATTCAGCCTTTGCTCTTTTTATTTCTTCCTGCTGCTTCAGGTACTCATTTACTACGCGGGTAAGCGCTTTTGAACCGGCTTGCTGGCCTGCATCGAAAAGCGTCACTACTTCTGGTTCAAACCAATCAACCATACCTTCGCTGATAGATTGACCACGCTTCAACGCTTGATAGATAGCTGTCGCGGCATTCACTTCTTGCTGCAACCGTTTATCGCCCTTCCCTGCCTCCATGATGGAACGGCAGGCCTGACTAGGACTACAACCATCATTCAGCCAACTAGAAAAGTCTTGTACAAATTCAAACTGGCGCTGTTTACCAAATCCCCAGGTTCTGAAAAAACGTTTAACACGGTCCCAGGTCTGGTAATTTATGCCAGCATACTCAAGAACGATTAACGCTCCGCGCTTTGCTGCATCTTGTATTTGCTCTTTGGACAATGCCATAACAGCCCCTCGAAATATCAATGAGGCTATTGTAAAGACCCTTTTTCAAGAATGACTTGGAAAAACAGGGGTAACTTTCAGGGGGTTTTTTTTTGAAAGGTAAGAGAGTAGAAAAAAAGGCCCATTTCAGGGCCTTTTTCAATTTGGCATGCCAAATCGGATTACGCTGGAACCAATCCTGTGTTGACAAATTCAACTTCCGGATACTTAACCGCCGATTCCTCTTCAAATAAGTTGGTAACATGCTTTACTGCTTCATACGGGTCGATGACCCCTTGCTCAATCCGCATCCGAGCTCGCGCAGCCATGCCTTTCCAGTTGTTCTCTAATAGGTGTTTTTCAAGAGACACCAGATCGTGATTAGCAATGAAGTCTCTGCACTTATCGTCAAACATAATTAATTCCGCAATAAGTACCCTGCCCTTAGTACCTGTACCATCACAATGCTTGCAGCCATGCTCACTACGTACATACGAGTTTGTAAATCCCTCAACCGGTTTTTTAACCCTGCACTCAGGACAAAGCGCGGGTATCAAACGCTGTGCTACAATGCAGCGGAAAAGGTTTCGCTCAGCCAGGACTTTAGGACTAACCCCCTCATCGATCAGTCGGCTAATACCGCCTATTGCATCATTAGTATGAAGTGTAGAAACCATTAAGTGACCCGTAAGCGCAGATTTAATCACGATCTCCACCACTTCTTTTGAGCGCATTTCACTGATACCAATAATATCAGGATCTTGACGAAGCGCATTTTTCAGATGGTCAATAAACCCTTGCCCTTTGGTTTCCGGAAACACCGGCTTTTGCACCGTGTTTTTTCGCTTAATACGATATTCAACGGGATCTTCGAGTAACAGAATTTTCCGCTCATCGTCTATGGTTTCATAGAGTGCTGCTAACGTTGTAGATTTACCTGAACCTGTCGGTCCAGTTAGCAATATTATCCCTGTAGGGGCCTCTGTAGAGCGAATAAGCATGTTACGAATGTCAGAGTCCATCCCAAGGTCAGAAATTGTCTTCTTCGCTTCCTGAGAAGTCCGGATTACCCTCATTACCGTATGCGGCCCCTCTAGCGAGCCACTTTTAGATGTACGCAAGTTTATTTTCTCGCGTTTAGGTTTTTCACTACCTTTAGGATCAGGCACTTCGATATTCAGATATATCGATACATCAGCCATTTCATTATCATCTGTAACTGAACGATAATCTGGCGACTTAGTATTTAAGCCTGCGGCAATGATTGAAATAGCTTGCTCTCTCCCCAATGGAGTTCTTTGGCTAAACAGGCCATCTATACGAAACACAGCTTCCGCACGGTCTTCGTAAACATAGAAGTGAATATCAGACGTACCAGTTACCACGGCTTCAGTAACAATGTTTTCCAAGTCTTGCAACGCTGCACTGTGAGTTTCATCAGCTTCTGTCTTATCAGCATTTCCCTTCTTAGAATTCGCATCATGTAAAATGGCGTGAATCTCTTTAGGGTGTGAATAGACCACATTTACATCACTGATAGAGTGCTTTGACGATAGCAACGTTTCGATGTTTTGAATTTCCATCGACTTCCTATCGTGAGCTCGCCGCGTAGTCAGTATTAACGCTGTTTTATCAGTCCCAGGGGGAATGACAACAGCCACAAATACCGTATCATCATCCTCTTGGTCGCCGCTGCCTTCATAGGCCATGCACACATCGAGTAGCGGCTTAAAGAAACGGTAGCCATTATCTTTAAAGGTGTTGTATGTCAGCTGTGCATCGCCTGAGATAATTTCTTTAACTGTAGCCATCATTTACCCTCAGTACGCATAAAGCGTAACTTCATCTGAGCCTTTCATAAGCACAACTTCGTTAGACGAAACACTTTTCACATCCACTTTTCCGAAAAGCGTATACCCTTCTTTGGCAGGCACGAATCGACTTCCATAGGCAAGACGCGCTACATAGTCAGGCCCCTCTTTAATGATCGCTCTCAACGTAAAGTCACCCAAGGTAATGTCTTTCTTCACATCAACTAACTGAGTGGAACTCTGGTTCGGTGAGGCATTGCCTTGATAAAGATTTTGACCTGCTTGTGTATCCACGGAACCTTTCTCTGCTTCACGCGCAAGCTCTACATCAATTTGCCCACGTTTGCGGCTCCAAAGGTCTGCGTCATACTGTGCCTTAGCCTCTTCTGCTCGCTCTTTTGCCCGACGAGCCCTTAGCTCTTGAATACGGTATGACTTCGCTTCTACAAGGAATGTAAAGGCCTCTTCCTGATTAGGTGAGTTAGCGACTATCTGCCGCGCCAGTGAATCAATGCTTTCAGCAATATGGCCTTTATCCGGCACTCTCGATACTGTTCTGGCTTGAGGTGCTGGTTCATTTACCGCCGCGTTATTAGCATTAGTGTTAGACGCAACAACTGGACTTCTTGCACTGCTGTCATAAACCCGAAAGGCGATTGCAGTGGACAAGACAACCGCAGCGCCAACCATTAATATTTTGGTACGCTTGTTCATATTTTCTCTCCAAATACTGATATTTTTAAACCACCGGTAAACCGTTCATTATCGATGATGTATTGCCCAGCATTAGGGTCAGCGCTATCACCGCCGATACTTACAGGCAGATTTTTTGTTATTGCACCCAGGGTCATTAGGTCTTCTTTATAAATGCCCCTGAACTGAAACATGAGTTCCCTAATCGTCCACTTTTTGTCTGTACCTTTTGGTACATCACGAATAAATGTGAGCTCCGCACCAGGGATATATTCATTAACTGCATCGCGTAGGAAATGATGCACCTCTTCCACGTTGTACATTTTGATTTGGCTTTCATCTGTAGACGTGACGTTTGCACCAAGGCCAAGCAATACAATTTCATTGGGGTCAATCATTACATGAAGCCCATTTTGTCTCGCAAAGGCTTTGAGTGTTTCGACATCACCATTTTCAGTAGACATCATGCGGAAGCTAACTTGACCTTTGGTATGTGTTACTTTGTCCACAGTCCAACCAGGTAATGTCATCAGGCCAACATGGGTGTTGTAGTCTTGCGCCATGCGGTTTAAGACTTGAATGACATCTGAAGACATCGCTTGATAAAACGAAGCATAGGGGTCAACAACTACCGTTTTTTCAACTTCATTGCTTGTCAACGAAGCAAGCTGGTTGACCCCCAAAACAACAATCCCGATGATGCCAAGATAAAGCAGCCAAGGCCTCCGGCTCTTAATCTTAGACATCGCATCACGCTCTGGTAAAAAAGCGTAGTCTTCAGTTGGTTCCAGCTTATCTGTCAATGCGCCTGACAGGTTTTCAATACGGCCAGAGAAAATTTGATTGGCCTTCTCCAAAACGCCATTTTCAAGGAATTGGTAATTAATCAACTTCACGTTTTCAAGATTGGCCGATCCCATCATGGATTCCAGATCAGCTTTAATCTCTTCAGTCTTACCCACCTTGTCTCGTTTTATATGGCCGTCCCGTACAATCACGATGACATTATGCTCATCGCTTGAACGCTCGACGTAAACCACATCATTCATACCGGCTTTTAAACAGTATGAGTGAAACCTTGCAGCAAAGTCGTAACCATCACGTTCTGACGTATAAGCAGCTTGTAAAGCATCACCTGTCGAATAGACAGACAGATACCGAAAATCCAGCTCCTTTGCAGTTTGACGAATTTTCTCTTCTCTGCCTGCTCCTTTAAAGACAGACCTGAAGGGCTGAAATATCCAGCGGTGTTCCTCTTTTGGGCTCGTATAAATTCGCATCTAACCCCCTACTGATAAACAATTCGAGGGGTGATAAGCATCAGTGTTTCCTTTCTGCTTTTTGTACCGCCCAACTCACCACCAAGCGCTAACAGACCACCTGTTGAATTCTCTGTGTACTGATTTTTGTTATCACTACTGCCAGAAATAAGCAGTGTCTGACCGTCCATTACAGCGAACTTCATGAACATATCTGAGAAGTTTGTTTCTGGTGTCTCAATCGCCTTATCGCCACTTTCAACCCTTCTTGGAGAACCGTTTGCAAGGTCGGAGATAAACGTCGAAAGCTGAATCACTACCTTTTCCCCAACATAGTTAGGAAGCATATAAATCGTATCGCCGGTCTTTAAAATCCCTGGCATAAGATTATCCTGTGACCCCACATTGGCCGTTGCAGTACCACCACTTTGCGCCAGATAACCAAACTCGCCACCTTGAGATAACTTAGTTACCTGATTATTCAAACTAACTACACGGCGGCTTTTTACCGTAGAAACAGCACCATATTGGTCTAGCACATTGATAAGAACTTGTGACCCCGCATATTTCCCTGTTTCTTGGCTATAACCAAGGATTGCAGGGGCCAGGTCATTTTCGAGTAACGTATCAAAGGCAGTTTGAAGGCCGAAGACTCCCCCTGATGCCAGGTCTTGCTTAACAACGCTCCAATTAATACCGCGCTGATCACCTTCGTTAGATGTAAACTCAATAATCTGAAGGTCTACCGCAACCATTTGGGTAATCTTGTCATTACCACGCTTTAGAAAATCAGCGATTTCGGCAACATTATCCGGATAATCTTTGACTACGACCGTTGAAGTCGCCTGATTAATGACATACTTCCCTTCATCGCTTTTCAAAAGATCAAGTGTGGACTTCATATCTTCCCAAATAGACAGACCTTCAGTTGAGAAGTTGATGTATTCGTCAGAGCTTGAAAAACCTGTATCGGTAACAACTGTGTTCATCCCGCCGCCAGAATTAGCATTAGCTGAAGCACCAGAGTTCTCTTTTGCGCCAAATAGGTATTCTGTTTGACCGGCGATAAAAGACACGTCAAATTCAGCTGTCTTAAATTTGCTCCACGTTAGTAAGTCACCTTCAATTTCATACGAATACTTAGTGGCAAACGAAATTTTATCCAGCAAGCCACCAATCGTTCCTTTGTGTACTAATGAGAACCGCCGACCTTTTTCTAAACTGTCCAGGTAACGAATGTTTACGCCTTGTCGAGCCAGCACATCACGCATAACCTCTTCCAGCGTATAATCCAAGTAGGAACCTTCAGCCTTTTCAAAAAACCACTGTGGCTTGTCCTGGTCCCGTTCTTTGAGCTCTGGCACATAAAAGTCATCTGAATACCGAACATGCGGAAGCTCTTGTTCGTTAATAGCGTGTTCGTATGCCTTAGCCACAATCGCTTCGCCTTCCTGCTTGACCTCTTTGAAAGAAGAAACAGAAGATGCACAGCCAGCCAAAAATAACGCCGTTGCCGTAGCCGTGATGATACTAAGTTTGATTTTTTTCATTATTGGCCCCTACTACAGCTTTTTAATGATTACACTGCCATTACCCTTAAAGTCAGCAACCAATTTATAAGGGGATAGGACAGCATTAATAACGTGATCTAGCGAAGCGCCTGATAATGTGTGACCGTTAGGCCACATAAAATTGTCAGACGCTTGCCACTGAATATCATCTAAAGAGTCGATTAGGCGATGATGCATAAGAAGGTCAATAACTTGAGGCTTTAAAAGTCCTTTACGCAAATCAAAATCCACTGCACCTGTCTCCGGATACAAACGATATGCGCCATCTGTAACCACTTCCGGCAACACAGGTTTTCTAACATCAACAACGGCGGGTTGTGAGTGTTGCTGGACATCCCGCTTTGCCATTGAGTTAACTTCTAGCGAACCAGCTGATTTAATAGGTGTTTGCGTAGGCACTTGTGCTACCTCAACCACCGGTTTTTGATATACCGCTGCCACGTTTGATGAAACAGTAACCGCTTCCTGATCCAAGTATTCCGAGGACCGGACAACACTGTTTTGCGCCATTGCTGGCAACGCAAAACCCAACGCCAATACAAGGCTGGCTACATGCGAATTCTTCATAATATTTTCCCGATTAAGTCTTTTTTCCAAACCTTGACCAGTCGCTCACCGGCCACCACTTCATAATCACAACCAGGCATTAACTCGCCCATCACATCTTCAAGAAGCAAATCCACTTCAATTCGTGAAGCAACTTTTTGAAGGGTGACAATCTGAATGTTCTTTAGGTGAACGTCAGAAGACTCCGGCTGCTCGCCTATGAGTTGCAATGACCAACCAAGCGCCTCAAGCAAACTCGCTGCCTGCTCGATACCGGTTGCACCTACGGGCTGAAGGTGGCGAAGTGTTGGTACAGCCATAAATAACCGCTCATCCGAAGAACGATAAACGCCATTAGCTCCATCTACCCACGAATAATCGCCGTCATGCATGTATGCCTTTTCAAAAGCACCCCAGCTTTCCGCATGGTAGATAGCAACACGGTCGCGCTGTTCAAAACGCTCCAAAGGCTTCACAAGCACTCTGTAATCAGCGTTCACATCAACTGCATCAACAATTGAATAAAGGCGCGATACTGCCAAGGTGAAGTCTTCTTGTTTATTGCCTGACGCTACAGCAACAACAACTGGGCGTTTCTCATACCCAGCTAAAGCATTGTTCAGCCGGTCTGTAAGCACATATTTATTGTTGAAGGCAGATTGCCCCGCATCGAACTGAACAAAAATATCTGCGACTGGATGCACACGTTCTTGATGCACCGAGGAACACCCCGACACCATTACCACCGCTGCACACACGCAGAGACTGAGCTTTTTAAGTTGTTTCATGACTCCACCTAACTTTTTTTGATGAGGCCATTTTATTTGTGTAAATAATGGTTTGCTGGGAAAAGGTAGGGGAACTTTCAGGGGGTTTTTCTAATAACAAAAAAGCGGCCATATTGACCGCTTTTTATTAACTCAATTTGGCATGCCAAATTCAGTCTCGATAAATCCCCCTCGCTTTATCAAGTGATTTAGCTACCATTTTCGCCGCATCCGTTTCAGAAATACCATGTTCGTCCATGTACTTCCGGCGCTCTGCTTTTTGGTGTGACTCACTCATAGCTAATGCCAAAGTAAGACTAGGTGGTACAGCTCTGAATATCTCTGCTAATCGACTGCTAAGCACCACACCTTCGGTATAACATCGCTCTTGCTTTTTGGCACTGGCAAGCAAGTGTTTTTGCTCATCGGTCAGCTTTTTGAATCTGGCGACCTCTTCTACTTCCTGCGGTTCTAAGGCCAAACATAACCACCACTCAAACAAAGACAGCATCACCTCTGCTTCATTTGGGAAGTCAGCCATGTTCTGAGTTGCCAGCCATAACCATGCACCCAACTTACGCCACATTTTGACGATTTTCACTACACCTGGCGCAAGCAAAGGGTTCTTGGTTATTAAGTGAGCTTCGTCAGTAAGAAAGATAATTGGCCGTCCGGTTTCCTGATCTCGTTCAGCAATATCATTCACGTTGTTCAAAATTGACATATAACTCACAGCCAATTCAGCTTCGCTGTTATCTTTAACGAATTCAGCTAAATCGATATGTGTGAAATCACATTCAGGCCACAGTTCGCCTTCACGATTAAAAATTTGCCCCGCCAAACCCTGTGTGAACTTACGCATGGCAGCAGCATATTCATAGAAACGTGTTTGAATATCTTTGGGAACCGACTCATCTTGAGATACATTAAAAATGTGTTCTGCCACATCTTCAGTAATAACCTGTTTGCGGCCTTCATCACGGCAAGCTTTGGCAGCTTTTAAGATTGCTTCTCGAATAAGTTGTTGATCACCTAAACGAATACCCTTCGCAACATCTTTGTTACCACCAGAAACCATAATTCGAGTAATGATCTCCATTTCGCCCAGGTAATCTTTTTCGTACTCCTGTCCTTCATCATCATCTTCATAATCAGGACTTAACTTACCCGCTTCAAACTCAGAAATAACTTCCTCAACCACATCCATATCAGGCGTGGTAGTCGTTCTTCCAAATAGCTCTTGCTCCTTCTCTTCACGCTCAAGGGCCTTCAAAGCATTCGCAAATGGTGGGATAATCGTATTTTCACCTGAGCGCATTCTTACCTTATGGGTAGATACACCAGACTCCTTGAGGTATTCACGTAACATACCAAAGGAGTTACCGGCTTCTACGAGGAAAACCCTGGCGTTGTAGATTGCCATAATGAACAACAACATACCGGTAATCTGTGCAGACTTACCGGCCCCAGTGGGTCCGAATAAACACAAATGCGCGTTTTTGGCCCTATCCATAGGGTTCAATGGGTCGAAACACATTGGCTCACCGCCACGGTTAAACCAGAGCTGCCCTGGATTACCAGTACCTTTACCACGGCCCATTATTGGCGCAAGGTTGGCAATGTGTTCTGTAAATACTAAACGAGAACGTCTGCGCTGCTGTTCTTTAGAGGGGTCGTAATTCATTGGCAGATTCTTGATGTAAGAATCTAAGATAATAGGATCATCATTATCATCGAGTGCGTTCAACCCTTCGAGCTGAAGCAATGAAATCACGTCAATCTGATTTTGGCGCAATTGCTCTTCATCATCACCGCGAATAAAAAAGCACATTTCAACGGGATACATCGGACTATCATTTGCAAGACGATGTTTTGTTTGCTCAACTTCTGCTTTGATGCGATTTATTTTCGCACTATCGCCTTTTGCTTTGTCTTCAATTTTATCGATGCGTTTTTCAATAATATCTGAAGGCGTAATAACGACTTTCATGGACATTACTGTGCCTTCAGGCATCCGGTCGAACAATGCAGCTATATTCTTACCGTTTTCCTTCGGAGCAGACATAGCCCCTATTTTTGGTCTACGGCGAAGGTTCTGAACGGTGATGATTTTGTGTGGTAGGCCATCAAAGTACCAGGTTCCGGTATCCTTATCGCTCTCAGGTGGCCGGTGCAATAAACTTTCTGCAAAGTCGTGACCATAAGGAAGGTCTTCATTATCAGTGTAAGGTAATTGCTCCAACAACTTATCAGTATCACCGCCAGTCACTTCGGGACGAGGGTTGAACCAACGAAACAACCAATCGTAGAAGTTTTTACCATCTACACGAAAGCATTTTACACCAGATTGTGTCAGTGAACTTTCTACTTTTTGACGAACTTCATTAAGCTCCTGAATCGGGGTACGGCCCCTGGGAGGATTGCCGTTGCTACCATACCGACGATAAAATACCATCCGATACGTGCGAACAGAGCCACGCCAGTTAACACCTGTCACAGTGTCATCGTGGAACAAACCGCCTTCCTTACAAACATCTTTTAAATGTTGTTCCATCACCGGCAGATATTCTTTAGTTAGTGGATTTTCTGCACCTAATTTAGATGCGTATTCACGTACAGTCTTGGCAAAGAAAGACAGTGAAAGCACATCACTTTGGTAAAATTCAACGACCCAAGGATTCTTTTCATGCTGGGGAAATACTTCATTCAGGAACGATTTAAAGTTATCCCTGATACGCGCCAATTCGCTTAGCATTACACCTTCCGCATTAGTCGGAAAGATGTCATAAACAGCCGCTACACTGCGCTCATCACTAAGTAAAAAACATTCATCATCGGTAAGGTATTCAATCCAAGGCAAACGGTCTGTGAAGCTACGGCGAACAGAATACATCTTTTCCATATCGGCTTCCGTTACCATTTCCTCCGGTTCCCGATCATACAAACGAAAGCTATCCGCAATCACACCGGCAGAGCGCTTCAGGTCACTCAGTTTTTTAGCGAACATTAGCCACATCCCCCACTAAACCATATTGAACTTTCTCGTACATAGGAAAGCGCACTGTGTACCCTGGAACAACTACCCCAAGACGAGTAGAGCGGTGCGGGTATATGAACATTTCCAACTCAGGATTTTGTAGCCGACGATAAGCATATTCATCTACCGCCTTATAGTTAATATCATTTTCAAGAGTTCGGCCTATACCATTCACTTCAGCACTCTTCGATACATCAGCTCCTTCACCGACCATATGATTTTCATAATTTTCCTTCATTGTCGGCCCCTCTTTCGCCATTTCAAAAGGGGTCTTGCTCGCGCACCCAATGGTGTTAATCAAGAGCAGAAATAGCACTGTAATTTTCTTCATAACTGACCTTTCTGTTTGTCGGTATGTAATCAATCGCAACGTCTTCAACAAATAACAGGGATACTTTTTCACCTGGCGGGACGTAAATCGCTTCATAATAATTTTCATAGCGGTCTGACAGCATTTCACCGGTCTTATTTAGACCGCCTTCCGCAAAACTCCCAGCCGCCAATTTGCCTGCATCACCAGTAAGGCCGATGCTTGTACTGTTGCCTGAAGAAGTAAGTGTTTGTTGCTGTTTCGCTATCGTTTCTGCATAGCTGGAAAGGCCAGCCACTACACCTTGCGCTGTAATGAACTTACCAACATCATCTACTTCAACACCTTTTATACAGGGGTTTCCCCAGCGGTCGCCAAGCTCAGCAATTGGCTTTTCATAAGTGCCTTTCTGGTTGTAAATCCGACCGTCTTCAAAATTGAATGTCACGCTAGTAACACGTCCACGCACACAGCTGAATGCCATATCCCCCGTTCCCACACCACTTACAATCGCATTAGCAACACCTGGCATCGTATGGCCGTTAGCCATCAAGGTGTCGCCAGAAAGCATGACTTGGAACCGGAATGGATCGTGCGTTTGCCCTTTACGTTCAATGCGTCCAATTAATGCAGTAAGAGCAGTAGCGTTATGAATGGAACTATCTGAATGAATTGTGGCGAACGGAATGGGCTTTAATTCTTCTTCCAGCATCGCCGTTGCTTCTGAGGCACTATCTTTTACATTGTCAGCGAAGTTACCGGCTTTCTTTCCAAATGCATTACCATTTCCAAGTAAGCCATCTATGACACCTTTATCTTCGTTTGGTGTAAAGCCAACGGGATAGGCCCATTGAATTTCTTCAGGGTTTTTATTTCCCTGTTGGGATGACGTGCCGGTATTCACTTCAAAAGCGTCAGCGAACGGCATTTCATTATCCACGTTGCCGACACGACTTGGATCAACTGTATTATCAGCAATGAATTTTTCTTTAATTGCCGATGTACGGGCATCTATTAATTTTGTGACCTTATCTAACAAAGCCTCTTCATCAACACTATCGCCACTACTGTTTTTGGAAGATTCAACAATCTGCTGTAGGTCTTCTTTTGTAACCGTATTATCTAACGATTCTTTAATTCGCTTCTGCTCGCCCTCAACGGTTGTTAGATAGGCAGACATCGCCGCAATAGCTTCATTTTCTGTTTGTACTGGCTTGCCTGAACCTACTTCTTTTTCTTTCGGTGACTCTTGTACATCAGAGTCATCACCGGAATCTGTAGCTAAAAAGTAAATTGGTACGATAACCATCAAGGCAGCAAGCCCTTTGACGATAGGGTTTTGTTTTATACGCATAACAACTCCCTACTTTGCACAGCCACATCAAAAGGCTTTTCACTTAACAGATATACCACCGTGAAATCTTTCTTGTGACCCGCTGGCATGGCATATTTAAACTGCGGAGTAGCAGAATAAAAATCGCCTCTGATTCTACATGGCTCAAAGGTGACAGGTTGCGTAGAGATATTAACCAGCTTTAGTGCCGTGACATACAACCCTCCACCGGTCCAACTTGCTAGAACTTCAGACTGTAATGCACCGCCACGATAGAGGTTTGCCAACGCACGTTGCTTTACAACGACTCGACGAACCCCAGGCGTAGGCTCAATCAACTCTGATGAAGGCGCATATAGACTTTGAGCAGCATATTGAACAAGATCCATAGGCGTTAATTCGGGAGCCTTAAACGGAAGGCGATTGCCATTCCTAGCGCCCTGCTCTGGCACATTATTAGTTTCACTGATATGTATAACCAGGTCATCACTGGCTTTTACTGCACCTTCAGACACTGAAGCTTGAAGGACGTAAAAGCGGCCACTGTCCAACCCCTGCACCGTGAGTTTTTCAGTAAACTCAACTACCGGTGTGATATACATCATGTTATCAATTAAAGAGTGCTTAAATTGATTGGCATAACGCGCCTTAACAGCGAATCTTACTTTTTCAGGAAAGATGATTTTGCGCTCAACATTTACCTTGAGCTCTACACCTATTTCTTGGCCCTGCTCCCACTTTACTCGCTCAGCGGCATAGCCACCGACAGAGTAAAGCAAGATGACGAATGTTAACAAAAGACGAACCATGATTAATTTAACCTCTTAGGTTGACCCTTCATGCCATCAATAGCCAATCGCCAAGGGTTTTTCTCTCGATCTACATCATATTTTGTGACAACAATCGGGTAACGCATCACTGCATCCCTGACAACCTTGCCGCCAATCAACTCCCTTTCATTCACATCCAGGTAAACCACCCAAACGTTATTACCAAGAGGTACAACTTTGTCATCTGAATAAATGCCAAACTCTGAAATTGAACGTGTTTTACGGCGATTGTCAGACTCTAAACGCTTAGCCTGCTGTAAAAGTTGGTTTCGATAAGAGTCAGTGTAGTAATGCCCAAATCTGCGAATATTGGCAGAAAACTCATCAGCACAATCAGTTTCACATCGGAATGTCTGCTGGGTAATTTTGAAAGCGAATGCGAATACTTCATGACGTTGAAACTCATTTACCTTTACCATCCCACCTCTTGAAAGATCAGGTGGGAAATGGCACTCAAACTCTTTTGGCAAGGTAGCCAAGAGCCAGTGTGCGTGAGCGACCAGTCCCATTAGAACAACCGCAAAAATTGTTAGGCCTCTGATCACCTTATCCTTGCGGTCACTCTCTTTAACTGCCTTACTTTTCATTATTTATTCGCCCCTTTGCTATTTCTCCCAAGGCCCCATTTTTTGCTTTCACAAATGAACTGAGGCCTTGCCAGCTTCTTACTTACCAGCGCAATATGAAGGTTCTGCTCTACAAAACCAGCTGGCTTCCCACGCCTTGCTTTCTCCATCCATCCAGAAATGAACCAGACGGCAATAATGGGAAAAATGAGGACAAAAACGACTATCAACATAGGCATCCCGATAACCAGCGCTACCGCGACACCGATAGGTGCGCCAACAAACAATGACATCATAAAAACAGATTTAACTTCACCGTCAGTAAGCCCCCTGAACACCACCGGTTCTTCATTGATGAAGTCGCCGGTAAATGAATCTGTGAAATCACTTTCGTCCTGTTTCATTACTCAACCCACGTACCGACCCAGTTCAACATAATGATCGCAAGCGTAAGTAACGCGATACCGCCGACCACATGACCAAGTAAATCCATCCAGCTTCCGCGCTCATCAGAAATATCGTTATATTTTTTGATAGCGGCCTTTGCGATAACAACGACAAACACAGCAGCAATACCCAAGATGATGAGCTGAATGAACTTTTCAAAGATCCAATACAGGGTATCCAACCCCCCTTTTTCGTCGGCCCCATCGGCAAAATCATCCGTTTCCGGAATCGCCGCTTTTACCTGGTAAGAAAGCGCCATAAGCGACCAGAAGGCAGCTTGACTCTTGGCTTTAATAGAATGAAAAATTTTCATCGTCGTACTCCACGTTATTCAATTAAGATTGATATTAAAGTTGTAATAGCCACAGCAATCACCACGTCTATAATCACATCCGTTCCTTCCGTGTCATCGTTAATCCAACGCACGTAAGCCCCTTTTGCGACAAAGACCCCAAATATGACAACCACGAAACTGAGGACCCATTTAATGAATCCAGATATAAGGTCTGGACTCTGGCCCACGGTATTAGTGAAGATTTCCATATTCGACTTCTAGTGGCTTTAGCTTTTTAGGTTGTCTTGATGGCTTGTTTAGATGCCTTTCTACTGCACTGTGTACAGCTTCGAGGTCATTAACTAAGGCCTCATAATTGAAAGCTTCTGTATCGTCGGCACGACGAAGCTCACTTATCTGAAGCACTTCATGCTTCAAATATTTCAGCTCACTCGCAATCCTCGCCAACTCTGCCTTTTCCCTCTCAGTCGAAGCATTGGCTGAACCAGCAAAAACAGCGAGCAAAACCGCTGAAATCATAAAAATTCTTTTCATATTGCACCCCGCAAATATCACTTGGGGGCATTGTAAAGGGGTTTATTTCGCTATGTACTCGAAAAGCTAGGGGAACTTTCAGGGGGTTTTTTCTATACCGCAGCAGCATAGTCATTTTCGACTATAACAATGTGGCCAGCATAGTTATTTCTGGCTATGCTCGATACAGAAAGGCCCCCATATTTGGAGGCCTTTTTCAATTTGGCATGCCAAATTGAAGATGCATTAAAAGTATTTTTTGTAATTCGAGGCTGTCAGATGCAGCGCGTAACCGAACATTGCCGCGAACGGCACAACTATTAACGCTGGATTAATACTGTTAGGCCAAGATAAATAGATGATAAAGCACAGAACCACGGAAGGACTAATAAGCTTCGTAGATAACTCAAACTTATCTGTACTCTCTCTGCCAGCGCCCCACTTCCTCAGATCACGTTGCACAAGCCCAGTTACAAGGCCCACTACGGCAAACAATATATAGGCCGGTATCGAAAGGAACAGTACGCAGAGCCTCAACATAACGACCTTAGTAATAGTGTAAGCTGCGACAAAATAATTCCATGCCCAGCTTTTTTCTTGATTAGATTTCCGTATATAATCATCAATTCCAACAGGCTTAAATATATAATCATCGGTCCAGGTAATGAGTTCACCAGCAAGTTTCACTGGGGCCGAGCCCATTAAGCTATCTTTAAAATGCTGGTTAACATATCCGGCTTCAGCCCTAAGCATGTTTCTTGAGTGATCCACTCCCATCCCAGGTTGAAAATCTGCAAAAGAACAGACCGTTGTTCCTGGTCCATCGTTACAGTGCCAAATAAGGCCCCACTCAACCAAAATAGAAATTAGCATCGTGACTAACACGGTGACTGGCAAGGCCATAATAAAAAGAGCAATCTTGGTAAAAATACCATGACGCTTCGTTTTATCTGCCTGACGTTGCTGTTCAGACTTAGCCTTAGCCATTATGCAGCTTCCTCCCACCATAGTTCGCCGGTCCGATAGCGCTCATTCATATCAGCACAAATATCAACAAGGTTTTGGGGGAGTTCAATATCGCCTTTGTCATCAAATAGGGGTAAGCGAACCTTGAATAGTTGATTACCGTTTTTCAAAACGAAAGCATGCCCTTTAGGTAAGCTTGTGACGTGGTACGGTTCAACCATAGGCACTTTATCTTCCGATATCCGGTCTTGGTTCTGATCATCAAAACGACCGACCCCAGTACCGTCTTTTTTACTTGCACCAGATACCAACGTTGCTTCTTTGACCGGCACTTTAGGTAATCGGGTAGTTAGCAGCGAGGCCGTTTCTTCATTTTGCACCCTCATCATAATGGTGGTGTTAAAGTTACCAATGATCTGCATCGATTTCGGATTGCCGGTAGTTGTCCCAAATTTCGCATCTATATCCTGTAGGGTTTGTGTGTAGGCGCATATCCGGACACCCGCACCGCCCGATTGGTTGACCATCGGAACAAACTCATCACCAACCAAAGAATTGAACTCATCAGCATGCAGATAAATTTCAGGGAACTTGAGTTTCTTACTTCCATCCAATGAAGGAAGACCAACATCCTTACCATGTTTGTACATCAAGCCAGCATTAGATACCAAGTCATTAAACATGGCATTTCCAACGGCGGTAGCGACTTCTCTATCAGTCAAACCATCAAGGCCGATATAAACAATTCCTCTTCGCTGGATGACCTCTCGCCAACTTAATATTGGACGCGGATCTTCTTCATTAAAATATTCAGGACTAAGTAGCTTACCAATCTTATCCGTGTTCATTTTGTCTAAGAACGGTAACAGACTGGCGACCAGTTTTTCATAGAAAGACCTTTCATAGTTACTGGCAAGCAACAACTGACGGCCCAAATTATCTTTCGGCAACAATTCTTTCATTAGGTCAATGATGGCAACCGTTGTTTTTGTTTTTCCTTTACGTTCAACCATAGGGTGCTTATCACGCACCGTTGCAGCCCGTTCTTCGATTAGTGATTCAGGATCGTCATCAACAGCCTGAAGCGCCTTTTTAGCATACAAGTAAAGAAGGTCTTCAAGATCCTGTACATAATGGTTGATATTATCAATTGTCGGCCTTACGCCAACATCAACCAAGGCGCGAGCGACCACATTCACAAAGCGCCAGCTGAATGCTTTAAATGCAGATGAGTTACCTTCATCACCCAGTTGCGCTGTAGTTTTACCTGCAACCTCAGTAATTCGCTGGAATTCACCTACAGGGTTATATCGGCAAGATGCTTCGGGATAACCAAGATGGAAGAAATAAAAATCATCTTCTCTGCCTGCGCGTTTAGCTTCAGTATACATTCGCTTGAATAGCTCGCCGTCACCTTTGGGATCTATAACAATCACAACATTGTCGCCACGGCGTATATCACCGGCCACCAAAACTTCTTCTAAGCGTGTTTTACCTACACGAGTGGTTCCCAGGATAATTGCATGGCCGTTTCGTTCCCCTAAGTCCCAATAGGTTTCATTTTCTTCATCAGCGCCGACACCATGTATTGCAGCTGTCCCGCCAATATCTGGATAGGGAGTCAGGTCTAATAGCTTTAACGGATTGTAGGGAGACTGATTTCTGAGGGCTTTGGCAATAAGGGAAAGTCCGAAAGTATTTTCCCAATTAACCTCTTTCCGTCTTGCCCATTCGTATCTAGCAGGCGGCTTTGTATAATCCTCATTTTCGGGCTTAGTCGTATCATAAAGTCGCTGCGTATGTATCGACTGCCACCGATATCCTTGCCCTAAAAATGACTTAGATTTTGAAACAGGTAGATCCGCCGGTTTAATAGAATATGGCTTCAAAGTTTTTATATTTCTTTGGTATGTACTTAGCCGCATAGCATCATCAAGATATTTATAACCCACGTAGCTAAACGCACTAGCACAAGCATAGGAAACCGGTTCAGTCATCATCCAGTAGTACGGGGCCGTTACGCTCAATCCCGCAGCTATACCGGACACCGTTGCCGCATTATATTCGGCAATTGGCCTTAATAAACGCTCGATAGGATAGTCATTACTCATTGCCAAACCCCCGATGAAGTGACTAAAAATGGATAAGCGCCCACCCTCAATTCTTTGCCAATCCCATCACCAGAGGAAGGCACAAATTTCAGGCCGGAAAATTCAGAAGTAAGAAGTTGTATTTGCTGAAATGATTCAGCTTCCACAACATAAATTGGGGCGTTGAGCTCAGCTAACTTATCAAACCGAAAGCGCAACCATTTAAGGGAAAGTGGGTCACTCCCCACTACAGCAAAAGGCTGTACACGCTTGGCTTCATCAAACTTAAACCCTTTCATAACGCCAGGTTGCATATTACTTGGCACAAGCGGGAAAAACATTTCGCGGGATATGCTATTTCGAGCCTCTTTAAGCAATTTCGACGCCTTTTCAGCATCAACCTTAGCATCCCGAAAACTGAGGTTTGTGTAATACACTTCAGCCGACTTTGTTTCACCTACCGTTGCCAATTCGGTTAACTGAGAAGCACTACCCGAAGATACACCACTGATTAACATTAAAGCGAAGAAAGTACCGTAGAAGCGTATGCCTTTGCTCTTACCTGATTGGACGGCGAATGATAAGCGCCTATTGCGTATTCCCATGACTTACCCTTTTTTAAATCTTTTAAGTGCTTTGCGGCATATTTGATATTTTCAATTGGGTCCATTAGCACACTTATTGATGCAAATCCTTCCCCATGCCAATACCAGTTAATTTGACACATACCGATATCGAGTTTTACCGGCTCGGTCCCATCCATCAGTTCTAATTCTGCGTAGGCCACAGCGCTACGTTTCGTTTTAAACCATAAACCTTTGCCGCCAACGTTTAACGTCCACGGCCAAGGCTGTCGCTTACCGTTGTGAAAGCTTTGGCTTTCGTGCGTACACACAGCTTTGATGATTTCCGTAGGTACGCCGGTTTCTTGAGACACTGAATCCAACAGGTCGTTAAAGCTCGCCACCGCTGACAAGGACATGCTAAGTAAGACGAAGCAAACAACCTTGCGGAACATACTAATCAAACTCCACAAAAGGCACTTTAGTTACTTCTTTTTGAGCAGTATTCAGCGTTAACACTCGACTTTGATTGTCTGCCGCATCAAGGCCACTATCTGACACTCTCGCCCTGGCCCACTCAATAATCTGCTCCTTTGTTGGGTTGCCGACAAAGTGAATATCTAAGCCAATGTATTTCCCTTTTTTCAGCAACTCATACTGACGCTGAAACGCTTCAATACACCCCTCACAACTTGAAATGCCAAGGTACAATTGCGCTCTAGGCTTAGCTTGTAAAAGTGCTTCTAAAGAAGGTTGAGTGTTGGCATTACTGAATATGTCTGCCTGCTCTATAGGCTTATTCATATTTGATACCGCATAATGGGCGGTTTCAGGGTTTTTATAAGCAAAACGGGGAACCCCAGGAAAAGCCCGTTCCCACGCTTCGCTTACTTCAAGTTGCCAACTAATAACCTTGATATTGTTTTCAAACTGAATCTGAACCCACTTGTCTGCGTAACGCTGTTTATCTATCTCTGATTCGCTTTCAAGTGCCAGCGCAAGTAACGGGTTCTTATCCAGGTCAGGTGTAAAATAGGCGCGAGGCGATTTAAGGATTTGCTTATAGCGCTCATACTCTTCAGCACTTAACTTCCACTGCTTTGCATGCACCATATCGGCTTTAGTCAACGAACTTTCCGTTACTACCGATTCGTTCTTTTGAGGTTGTGAGGATGAATCATTTGACTGACTCGCAAAAGCCGCAACACTCACCAATAAAGCGATAGCAGCAATACTTAGTCTGAACGTTGACATAAGGCCCCCTCTTGAAGATATACCCGCTCAGCGCGTTCCACGCTAAGGTTTGCAACGCGGCGATACTCTTTTTCTGTATCGCATTCTGGATATGGGTTAGATACTGAAGCCTGAAGCACATCTATACGATCATTCACAGCAAGCGTAGATTGTTGTGTATCATAGCTGGACGCACAGCCGCCCAAGGTTGCTACAGACATAATAATTAAACTTAAATGCCTCATAGCATCACCTCTTTTCTGTTGCCTTCAAAATGTTCAAACAATGCTTTTTCTTCAGTGATCTCAAGTAAGCGCCAACGCCCAACAATTCCACCAACGCGAAGAAAGCTTGTCTGTTCTGGCGCAACTTTTTGAGCAACCGTTAAGAAAACGTCATCACCCCATACGTTTCGACTGTATACAACGATAGGAAATTCTTGAGAGGCTTCTTTAACATCAACACCAATTTCTTTTAACTGGTTTGAGATACCACCTAACCAACGTTGATTCTCTTTTACATTGTTCGTTAATGCCTCTTCTGTGGCTTCACGTCTTGCCACTTCCATTTCAAATTGCTTTATCAAGGCATTCTGGTTCTGCATTACCTTAATAATTGAATCTTGCTGTTTATTTAATTGTCCAGCAATTTCACCAACCTCTTCAGCGAGCATAACCAAAGAGTCATTAATTCCTTTTATTTGCTCAGATGATATTTCTGCGGGAAGGTCTTGTGGCTTGGATGTCGTAGGTTGTGCTTCATCACTGACTAACATGGGATCACCAGCAAGCGCAGCATCGTTCACAAGAAAATCATTTTCTGAATTGCTATCAACCGCATTAGTTGAGACTACCGGCACAGGTGGTTCTTCAACTACCTCTGGCTCTTTTTCAAAAAGCCCCATGTTAGTAATAGCATATTGAATACCAAAGCCTGCGATAGCCAAAATAGCTACAAGGCCAACTACGAAACCCATTGGAGGCTTTTTATTTCCACCTTTCGGTTTGGCTTTTTTATTGTCGCCTTCCAATTCAGGCAAGCCATTTGAATTCGTTTCTTCTTGCTCTTTATGTTTCTCAGTCATGGTTCACCAAACCCTTGTATTCATCTTTTAAATCGAATGTGTAAATGCGTCGAAGCGGATCTTCTACAGGCACGTAGTATTCCCCTACCAATACCTGTAAAACTGTACGCAAGGGCATAAGAGACAGCTTGCGATGGACTTGAGGAAGTGGACGTTCGAGCGTAATACCCAGCGCCTCATCGTTAGACTTATCCAACGCTAAAACCCATCCAGAATTCATCAGCACAAAACTTACAGCATCACGGACAGTTTTTACGCTAGGCGGGAATGACAACTGAATATTGACTGATAGCGGGTCAATTTCCTTTGCTTCGGGCTTAGGTGTAATCAAGGTGTACCGGTCGGTGGCAACTTGTTCCGCATGCAAAGGGCCACTCAGAATGCTTAACCCAAACACCAACGATGTTAGAACCCCATATTTCATTATTTGATCTCCGAAAATACCTGGTGCAGCTCATTGACCGCACCACGAACGAACTTCGCTTGAAATTCCACAAATTTATCAGTGGTTATTTGCCCTTCTTTGATAGCTTGAAAACCCCGCTCCCATAGGGCTGAATTAGCAGGCTCTTTCATTTGTTTAGGCACATGAACCATGTATTTTTCAAACCAACGTGAAGGCTTCAGCTGGCGCTTCTCTTCCATTAAAAGGCCCGACTTAATCAGGTCTTTAATAATGGCAGGACGGGTAGCCACAGTCCCAATTCCATCCTGATCACTGAGCAGCTTTTTGTGTTCAGCGTCTTCGACTTCAGATGAGATATTGACCATTGCTTTTGCTAAAGATGATTGCGTATAACGCGATGGTTTTCTTGTCGTTTTCTCAACGATACGAGCGCCTTTCACTCCCACTTTCAAGCCACGGTTAAGGGCCGGAAGCTCTGGCGAACCGTCTTCATCTTCACTTTCTTCAATAGAACGCCACCCTAGCGACTTAGGGACATTACAAGTCGCCTTACAGGTAACATTGCCAAACTTGATGCCCACGTTAGTATTTTCATAGACATAATCAGGCATAAATTGAATTAGGTAACGTTTGGCTACCATCAAATAGACAGCCTTTTGCTTATCAGTCAGACGAGAAAAATTTAGCGCCGTTACGGTTGGTATGATGCCGTAATGCACTTTTACCTTTTTATCATTCCATGCTTTAGTACGGCGCTTTAAATCAAGCTTTTCTGATAACGCACTGAAGCTATCAAGCTTTACCAGGTGCGATACCGTTTCGGCTATATCATCAGCCAAACCACTTGTTAAATATGCGGTGTCTGTACGAGGATAGGTAGTCGCGGAATTAGGCTTATCATAAAGAGATTGTGCAATCTCCAACGCTTCATCAGGGCTAATATTGTATTTTTCACAGGCCGACTGAAGGGATGTTAATTCATAGGGCAACGGGGGCTGCTTACTCTTATCTTCTTTAGTAAGGGAATCAATTACACCTACCTTCTGTGATGTAATATATTCCACGGCTTTTTCAGCATAACTGCGGTCGAGCAACCGGCCATCAACCAATCCACGTTCCGGAATTTCCCACGTCACCACAAATTGATCACCGGCCTGCGTGTAAACATCAACCTCAACTTCGTAATACTTTACCGGTTTGAAGTTTTTTATCGCTTGCTCTCGCAAGTAAACAAGCATTGCTGCTGGCGTTTTAACACGACCAACTGGGAATGCCTTTTTGTACCCACCAGACGATTCAAGCTTTTGAACAACCAACGTCATTGCCATTGTCAGGTTCATACCAACAACCCAATCGGCCATCGCTCGCGCTTGAGCAGAATGATACATCCACTCTGTTTCCCAACTAGGAAGTGGATTAGCAAATGCTTTGGTTAAGGTTTTTTTGTCTGTAGAACCGTATAGGACTCTGAAAACATCACCTTTGTATGACGCGAATTTAAGAATATTTCGAGCGATACATTCACCTTCAGGATCGGGGTCAGTCGCTATATAAACTTCTTTCGCTTTCTTTAGTAGACCTTTAATTACACGCCATTGCGCCTTAGCTTTCACATCTAAAGCGTACTTATATTCTTCTGGCACAACCGGTAATTTGTCGAAGGCCCATTTTTTCTTTAGCTCAGGGGTGTAGTGTTCTGGCGGTTGCAACTTAAATAGATGCCCTCTCGCCCACGTAACGGCCACGTCACCATTTTGGTAATATCCCTGCTTTTTATGAACAGGAGACATCCCCAAAAACTTGGCAACGTCCTCACCCTGGCTAGGTTTTTCACAGAGATATAATTTCATTTCTGTATCCATAAAAAAAACTGACACTACAATAGCGTCAGTTTCATTTTGATTCAGCGAAAAGCTAGGGGAACTTTCAGGGGGTTTTTTCTTAATTCAAATTTGGCATGCCAAATTGGGTTCCCTGTTAACAGCATCTAAGATACGTTGGTCGAATTCGCCACCGTCATCTGCACGCTGATATAACGTCCACAGCACATCAAAGCCATAACCAAACTTACGATGAGCCATTAGAAACCGTTCTAATTCGGTCATTTTCTGATTGGCCGTCCATAAGCATATGAAGTCTGCATAATCGCTTGGGGGAGCCGTTTTAGGCCTGCCTTTAAGTGGTGTGACACCTAAGCGGAAACGGCGAGCCTTCACCGAGTCTTCATTTTCTTCTGAAAACAAGAAAGACATCATCGCGTAAGTCGCCTTTTTTGACACCAGGATATCTTTAATCCCTTCCCTGCGCTCGTAACGCATATGGGAATATGTACGCTCACGCACCTTGTCTTTGTTAAAACTAAATTGCACACACCGGCGCTCGACCATCTGGTTCGCTAACCATTCAAGCTTACGCGCATCGGCGCGGGAAAGCATACGGCGCACTTCGGGTTCAAAAGAAATGATCCCATCCATGTTTGTGCATGTAAAAGTATCGGCCAAAGAGTCAGCCATGAACATTACAAGCTCACGAACAACCTGACGATGGCCGTAAATACGATCCATTTCAGTTGTTTCGCGGCAGACTGGGACCTGAGTTGACCCCATAGATTTGAGAAGATTTTTAAGCAAACGCTCATTCACTTTGAAAGTGACGGCATTAGCTTTCACGTAGTTAGTCGCAAGCTTCAGCAATGAAGCTGAAGTTCCCTGCCGAACAAAGTCGAATGTTCTTTCATCATACCCAAAAACACCAACAAGAGGATGCTGACCATTATCCGCTTCGGATAAAAGAGCCAGCAGTATTTCCCTCACTAAAAGAGGCGCACGTACTAGGTATGGAGTACGCGCAAGTGCATGTGCGTCCATACTGCTTTCCCACATTAAATTGTAAAAACCCACTAACAATTATATACGCGGGTAATCAAATTGAACAGGAATTATCCACAATTTGAACCAAAAAAATACGACAGTATTTGCCGTAATAACCTGTTTTACGGACTTTTTTTAATACTTTGATATGGGTTTGCATACCTTTATATTGCACCTTAACCGTTTTTTACCACCCATGCGTATGAGTTTGCATCGACCGCTTTGTAAGACGATGGAACTTGAATATTAAGCAACAATACATTCACATTTTCGCCTTCTATTATGACCTCCCAAATATCGCCTCCGTCTTCGGTCGCTATCCATGATTGGGACATTTCCAAGTCCGTTAACACCTCTTCTGCCACCGTTCGATATGCCGACTCATTATCAAGATCATAATCGCTACGAACGAATTCCATTACACCCGTATCACGCTCGACGACAATTGCTTTTTCGTTGTCGCGCATCAGAACATGGACACCGTTTTGCGATGGCTGCTCTTTGACTTGCTCTAAACACCATTTCAGCAAATCGTTGGTAATGGATGACTCTGAACTAAACAGCAATGATGAATCGCCCTCAAGCGACTCATTGTGATCAACACCAGCCGATGTATCACTATATTCCGCTTCGGAAACAGGCGTTGTATTTGCACCCATTTCACTCGATGTCTCCACCCTCTCTTCTTCTTTATCAGCGTTATTATCAACACTGGAAGATGAGGACGTTGATGCAAGAAATGCAGTGAACTCATCTAATGCATCAGCCGATGTTTTTACCGGCGCTTTATCTTCTGCCTTGTCCTCGACCGCAGGCACTGAAGCTTCCTTATCATTTGAAACAACCTTTGTTTCATTTGTTGGTGAAGGTTCCGGTACTATTTCTTTACTTTCGCCACTACCCAGGGAAGCTGAAGACTGGTTTTCGGACGCATCCATACCAGGTTCACTATCGAAAATTGAAAGGTCCAATGAATCGTTGCTGCTTGGTACTGGTTTTACTTCAGCCTGTTTATTTTCGCTTAGGCTTGCTTGTTTTGAACTATCAAGCAAATCATCAAGCGATACATCGTCGCCACCACCACCAAGGCCACTAATGAGATCGTCCAACGAACCGTTTTCGTTTGCACCCTCTTGTTCAACATCGACAGATGACGACTCCGGTAATTCAGTTTGTATTGCACTCTCGACAGAACGACCTATTGGCGCTGAGCGCATATCAGATAGGATTCCAGCGAACGCCCCTTTCTCACCGTTCGTATAAACTGAATCAAGCAATCCTTTCAATACTTCAGGTCGGCTATGCAACCACTTCCAACCAGTCTCATTCATCATGGTATTAAAAATAGATATAGCTTGGACGTAGGCGGGATATAACCGACTTACTTTCGCCAGTTTAATTTCGCACTCCGATGGCACATTAATCCACGGATAACACTGCGAACGCTCCCCCTTGTTCTTTTTAGACGTTGAAATAGCCGTAAACTCAAAGCTATGGCAGAGCCGCGCCACATAAAGAGAAGAAAAAGCAAGAGCTAAACTAAACGTATGAAGATGCACAATCAAAGGGTCATCTTGAACAGCACCCTTACTGCGTCTGACTAAACGTACAAACTGGTCAACATAGTCCGAATATAACTTTCCTTTTTGCTTTTCATACACACCTAGCGAACGGGAAACAGTATTTGTAATAGGCGAATATAGGGCCTCCCAATATTCATCTGATACTGCCACTATTTTTTTTAACGGAACAGTATCTAATGCAGGCTCACGCTGCTTTCTGCCCCAAGGCCATCCCAGTTGCATAACTGCACCACCCATAATTGAAATTCGTTAATTTTTTCGAGGTTATTAAGACAATCGCTGGCTATAACGCATACAGCCTGTTTACGGAAATCTTCAAATGACTCCATCAATGGTTCCCACACTCTCCCAGTCGATGTGCAAACGATGTTCTTGTTTAATACAGGAAGCCTGCATAACCAATTAAAAAAGAGCTCTTCCGTAATTAGAGCTGTGCGCGTTTGCTCTTTCATCAGTTGGCAGTGAACCTGGTTAACAGGATCAAGAGACTCATCCACATCAGCCAACCCTCGAAATCTCTGCTCAATTACAGACCACGCAGAAAGAAAGGGCCTTAACTCATCTGTTTGAGCAAGAACCTCTTCTATTTCAAGGATTAACTGGGCTCTAAGCCGTGTACTGCTGGACATTTAAAACCCCACTTTGATAGTTAGTGAGGTAATTGAATCACAAATGGATAGAAGGGGCGTTGAGAAAACACCCCTGAAGTTAGAGGGGTTTTATTTGTCTTCGCTCAATTTGGCATGCCAAATTCGACTAAGCGCTGCGTCCACCTCTTTTTTGTTTAAATTGTTGAGCTCTGTGGTCAATAGGACCTCACCAACTTCTTCTTCAGATACATCTACTAGAAGGTATACCAGCAAAGCATCAAGGTCTGCATCTGAGTCCGGTACATAGCCTTTCGCCAGGATATACCTCACCATTGTTTTTACAGCCCATTGAGGAACCGCATCACCTCCCATCCAGTTTCGCAAGGTACGCCCTGGTACTGCCCTGTCACGCTCTGAATACCCATATTCTCTTGCCTTTTCGACAATACATGCCCCCGCAGCGGAATCAGTTGGACCGTGATATTTTAGAAACTCCGAGGCAAAAAAGCCCCGAAGTCTCATTGCACATTGCCAAGCGCCTGAATTGACCCTCATAGTCCTAACCTACGAAGATTAGCGAAAGCTCAGACACATCGACGCGAAACGCTGGTTCTTCGCTGTTATCGTATTGAATCCATGCAAAGCCCTCTTCCTTGTCAGCACGATCTAAAAGTAATTTAGCTACCTTCTCTTTATGCATGACATTAATTTCTGTCACACGCTTTTTCTGAAACGAATTATCTTCGTCTTCGCCCTCATCCCCTTCTTCAGATTCAGACTCAGAGGCCGATGAAGGAGCCTTATTTTCTTTTTTACTTGGTGTAGCTTTCTGTGCTGGTTCATCACCATCCTGCTCAGTTTCCAGATGAAAATCTTCCTCATCTTCGTTTTGCTCGACACCGCCTGTCATACCCGTAGGGGTTTGCGTTTTTGCGTTTGGACGCTTCTCATGCTCCATGCGCTCTTCAAGTGCGGCTATCTGGTCATCAATAGGCGTTTCCAGATTTTTTACACTAAGCGACTTTGCCCACTTTCTATTAAGGCAATCGTTTTCTATCGCCCAGGCGATCAACTGCTTAGTTTTACCCGCATCTTTACGCGCCAACCGAATTAGTACAGCTAATGTACTTGTATCTTGGCACACTTCGTCTTCGTAAAGTTTATTTATAAATGCCAGCTCTTCAGTGACCTCCATATCGTGCATCATAATGGCTTCAGCTATATAAGCAGGAGACTTACCCAAAGATGCAGCAATGTCTTTTTGCTCCTGACCTTGCTCCTTTAGCAACTTATAGGACCGGCCTTCCTCACGCACATCGAGAGGCTTACGAGCAATATTTTCCATCAACTGAAGAAACAAAGCTGAATCCACATCACCTTTTACAATTATTACTGGTATGGAATCAGACCCATAGACTTTAGAAGCTAACCAGCGCCGACCGCCCATTAGAATCTTATGGCCCTTATCATCTTCCTCCCGAACAATAATTGGTTGCCAAATGCGACCTTTTGTTTTTGGAAGCGTTGCTACAATATCCTGAACCCCTTCTTCCGTGAGGTTCTTGTATCGCGGTTGCTTAGTATCCGGATAACAATTTTCTAGCGGCATATCATCGACATATTCAAACTGACCGCCGTGAACACCGCTAATCAGATCCATGAAACCGCCTGTATCTAAGTTACTCATGTTCTTTCCCCTTACTTAATTCTGTCGTTAATAGCGTCAATGGCATTTCGGAATGCGCGGCCAACGGTGGCGGCATTTCCATTTGGAGGACTAACCCAACACGCTCTACCAGCCATACGCGCTTCTTTAATACTCAGGGAATCAGGCAAGTAATTCGGTATTAACAACTGTTTATAGTCACGCTCAATTTGAGCCAAAATATCAGCGTAAGGATTCTCACCCTTGCGACTTGTAGGTTTTTTGAAGAAATTAATGTAAACACCGCCAATCTGAACACCGGCACGTAAACCAGCCTTAACAGCTTTGACCGTTTTTAATAAAGAAATCAGCCCTTCATTGGAAAAGTCATCAATAGTGACCGGAACAAAAATATAATCGACTGTGTTTATCGCCGCGAGCTGGGTAACACCCAATGAAGGCGGCGTATCAATTAGAATGTAATCAACATCTATTTTATCAAGGTGTTTTTTAGGGTTCCCAATGAGACTTTTTGCTTCTCGACCGGCAGCAAGCACATTTGCGATACGCTCTTTGTGCGCCGGTATCACATGAAGATTTGGATGGATTGGAGACTGATACATGATGATATCGTCTTGCTTCAAATCTGAATTGAAGAGCTCAGCGGATGTGAAACCGTTCTTCTCTACCCACTCAACCTCTTTGATTGAACCAAGTAAAAGCTTGCTCATATTGCGCTGGCCGTCGAAATCTACTACCAAAACGCGATGACCCTGTTCGGCCAGTCGGTACGCCTGGTTAAATTCAACAGTTGTTTTGCCTACTCCACCCTTTTCGTTTGAGTGAACGCATGATTTAGCCACCTTTTTTAGCACAAAGGACGGCTTAACCGGTGTGATAGTTTCCATATTTGACTCCTAGAGCGTGGGCTTTAAACCCGTTTTATAGACCATACAGTATGTTTGGTCAGACATACATTAACCGACTTTACCAAGGGATACAATACCCCAAATAAAAAAAACGAACGAACAGTGTTCGTTTTATATATTGTGTTCGTTTGTTTATATTGTATACTGGTCGTATCGATAGAATGAGGTTGAAATTTATGAGCGCAGAACTGCAAGAAAGAGTGAGTCAGATATGTAATGACTTATATGGAAAAGCTGAAAAGGTTAGTGTCAGAGCCGTGTTATCACTTATTCCAGATGTAAGTAGTACCAGTACAGTCCATAAGTACGTGAAGGTATGGCGGGATGAGTTACAAGCCAATCAACAATCTTTAATGGACAGACTTGGGTTTTCTGAGAAATTCACTCAGTCATTTTTAGAAGAATTCAGTAGATTCAATACTGAAGCAGAAAAGCGGTGGCGCGAAACAGCAGAGCAAGCTAAAGAGCAAGCTAGAGAAGCGGTAGAAGACCTGGAGCGAATTGAAGATAAATACCATAAGCAGCAAGCATTATTAGAGCAGAGTCAAAAAGCAGTTAAACAGCTCGAAGATGAAAGCCGTGAAAATGAAAAAAGCCAGCGTCGAATTGAGGCCGAACTACGTGAACGAATCGCGCATTTGGAAGGTGAAAAATATGCCTTAACAGAAAACAATGATTCACTACGGACAGAAGTTGCTAAATTACAAATTAAAGTTGAAAACAGTGAAAGATATGTGTCTGAAGTTAGAGCGAATCGGCAAAAAATGGCAATTGACATCCAAGAAGCCAATGAGAAAATAGCAAAACATACTGCAACCATAGTTGAATTGAAAACGAATGCTAAACGTGATGTTAAGCAAATTGAAGAGTTGCGTAGCAGCACAACAGATTATCGTCGATTAATGGAAGAAAGCGAAAAACGCGCCGGTAAATTAGAAGAATCAAACAAAAAACTGGAAGCCTTAGTAACGGCCACTAAGGATAAATCTGAAACATCATTATTAGCAATGAAATCCGAAATAGATAAATTAGCCAAGGATATCGCAGAAAAAGATCGCCGCATTTCACAGCAAGAAAAAGTGATCGATAAGCTAACCGCTAGTACAGAAAAATAAATCCCCTTTTCTATCGATATGATTGTGCCAGCTGCAGCTGGCATAGTCGATTCTATCTATGTTTCTGAAAGAGCCTGAATCATCGCGGCCATAACAGCCTGACGCTCAGCGATGGGCATTTTTTTAATTTTTGCAGCCCACCTATCCGCTTTTCTCTGAATTCTTTGCCTGTCAGTGAAGTTCTTCCCAGCATAAGTGTGATAGTGAATATCACCAGGAACAAAATTGCACCATAGCCGTTCTGTTCTTACCCCTCCTCTAGACATTGCCTGAAAAGAATCGGACCACCACCCAGCATTTTCCGTAAGTACAGAATCGTATAGCTCGCTTGAATATCCGGAAAGGATGATGTGGGCCGGTAGTGTCTGAATTAGTTGTAAAAGCTCAACATGGTCATCTTCAGTAAGCTCATATTCATACTTGGCCTTACTCGTTCGTGTAGACCCCAAATACGGTGGATCAAGATAAACACATATTCGACCGTTATTGTCGTAATCAAATTCACGAAGATACTTGAAAGCACACATTTGAACGAGCTCAACATTAGAGTATGCAGCGGCAGAAAGGCAGCGAGAATTCAAATCGACACCAATACTTCGTAACGCAGGAGCCTTGTGACGAAGTACCGCGCCCGTACCAAGGAACGGCTCTATATAAGTATCGTGGGGAGGAAGTAGCTGGACAATGCGTTGATAGACACCACTTCCATTCTTAGCCCCCAGGTAATTTTGCATCATACGAAGCCACAATTAAGTAAAAGTAGAAACATAGACATATATAACTATGCTGTCAATCCAATTTGGCATGCCAAATTGAGAAAAGAAAAAACAATGACCTATGGACTTGTGAATTTACGCTTCGCGCAACAGCCTTACCGTATGGACAAGCATATGGATAACTCATGGACGGACAAGCCGACCACAAGTTACCCACACGCATTGACCACACTCACGGCTTAATTCACGAATTCCACAGGCCCAAGGCAACAATAATGATCCTATTCTATTCTTTTTCTTATAAAGGGGCCTAGAGTACAGACTTTATTATTCCAAATTGAAGTTATGTACAAACTTTTTATTCAGTGTACAAATTTTATTATGCGAAAACAGTCTTTTTAGGCTCCTACCGGACACTCATACGGGGGGGAATATATAGAAGCGGACCTAATTACCGGATGGCTCATTACCTCACTCCAATAACGTCTAACCGTTCTCTCACTCCGGCCACAAATCGCAGCTACAGATACTTGAGTTGGTGGTACGTTCTGGCTTAGAAGCTCTCTGGCAGCGCGTAGGATGCGGTCCAATGTGGATTCAGCTTTCTTCTTGGCGGTAGTCTCAGCAGCAGCTTGACGTGCAGCTTTAACCTCTTCAGGGGATAGTTTGGTTTTCTCTTTGTATAAGAACGATACGTCCATACCTAACTGTCTGTGTAGGTAATCGGCAATCGAGTCCTTTTTGTATTTGTAATGCGTGGTTTTTGCGGTCTTCAGGTATTTAGCAAGTTCTTCGTCCGTAAGGCCTATGTGACTTTCATTAAGCTTTCTCACACGCTGATACGCAGCTTCTTCATCTTGAATATGTCTAAGCGCTACATACAAAATAAAGGCGGTACTGTCCCGCATGCCCTCTTTGACTGGGTTATTATTTATGTGCGTAAGAATGTGCGTGTATATCTTGAACCACCACTGGCCGATAGTGTGTTTTCCACCATTGGGGTTTTCATAAACCTTTGGATCTTTCGGAGGCGCTTTACGGGGCTTAATATTTGCTGATGCAGGCTGCACCAACGTAAGATGACGAGGCTTTGCTATTTCAACGCTTAGTGATTTAGCCAGCTCTTCAAAGCTGAAGATGTCGCCACATGAATAATATTCTACAGTGCGTTTAGTAGAGCCATGCCTTGACCCTGGCATTCTTAATACACGCGCGGGATCTTTACTGGCCCCCAGGTCAACGTGCCAAAGATCACCACCTTTCAATTTACTCACTAAGGATGACGCAATATCTCGCCATGCAGCCACGCGCCACTTATAGGCATCAACACCGCCATACATCCAGTAAAGATGCACACCACCAGAGCCTGAAAGCACATAGCCAGTTGGAAGCGGAACGCCTTGCTCTTCAAGTTGATTAAAGACTTCACTGACTACTTGTGTCTCTTGCTCTTTGGAAAGTGATTTTTTCGTTTCCCTGGTCGTACCCGCAGGAGTATTAATATCAATTTCTAACCAATTGGCATGAAGTGAAGCGAGCTGCTTTGAGTTGCGCCAGTCGAAGAATTGATTAGGTGACACAAAACAATCCATCGAACAATCACGCCCGATAGAAGCATCAAGATAGAACTGAGAAAGCTTGCACGTCTTTTTACCTGACTGACGTGTACCGATAGCTCGCCAAGGCGAATTATCTTCAGCAATACGATATGACCACACATACCGGCAGTGTACTTCCTTACCAATGCCCATCATCTGATTAAAATCAGTGGAAGGGCGCTTTTGGTAGGCCTGAAGCTGCCTAGCGGTTGTTAATTGGCTATTCTCTGACATCACCACCCGATCCCTGCCACATTGACGGAATCGAGTAGTAACGTGGGTTTGCGCTTCCCATATTTTCCCTTTTTTTACTTATAGTTACTTCTAGTTGCTTTTTTTAGGCAAAAAGGTACTTGACCGGTTCGGGGGAAACATCTAATATTTGAGGTGCGAATTCAATATCTAGTGCTTCCAACCATTACCGGTTTGTTGCTACTCGAACAAATAGCCTCGTTTCTACGAGGCTTTGTTTTTTCTACTTCATGCCGCTACTCCGGCAAACTTCTCATTATCAATCACGAAATTCTTAATCCCCAGTTTTCTCGTTAGCTTCCATGCGCTTTCGATTGTTGAAAAGGTTCTTGGCTCCGGCTTATTAACCATCGCCAAGAAAGCGTCTATCTCACCATTCTGGCTACGTACACGCATAACTTGTTTTTTACCTTCAGGATCGGGCAGCAATGCAGCTTCCACAGCCAAATGCATGCTCGTTAGCTCCTGAATGCGTTCTTGACTAATTAATGGTTGCATCTGCATACCTGGCTCCTATGGAATGTCTCGATCTAAGTGTTGCAAGTTTTTTACACTCAATCAAGTTTTTTTTGGCAAAAAAACATTTTTAGATTCAATTAATTTTTTTGAGTGCTTTTTTCACCCTATCTTTCTCTGTCAAACCATCAGAATCAGAGTGCGCTATCAGCCGGTCTACTTCATATAACAACGCTTCTATGGTGCTATCACTTACATCCTGAACAGGAAAACTCTCATCGCCTATCCAATGGGTTACTACGATGAGGCATTGTAAAACATCACGGTTCGTTGCTGGCCGGTAATTACTGTTTGCCATTCCGGACATCAGGCCTCTTAATCGTGAACCGGTTAAATCAGGATGTATCTGTTTCGCAATTCTTATGTAATCACTGCTTTTGAGCCCTGTCAGGCTCCATAACCCCTTAATGAGTCGATTATTCTTGTTCTCTTTTTCCATTTGGTACATAAAAAAGCCGCGTAAATTGCGGCCCTTTTTCTTATATATGCCCGTAGTTAATGCAAAGTGTGTAACATATCGTTGAACTGATCAACCAACTGTTTCACGTCTACATCTTCATCAAAGGGACTATCTTTTAGCAACTGCTCAACAATTTGATTGTCGAACTGCTTGCCACTTTGCTTCAACGTTTTACACGTTGCTTCAAGTTGACTCGCGGGACCAGCTTCAAGATCAAACCACTGAAATGCTTGCCAGGTGTTACACATGAACATTCCCCCCATCGATGAGGGCAAACCGAAGTTTACGCTCTCGCACCAACATTTGATGTTCGGGAAGGCCGTTAACTACCTGAAATAAAGGCATACCAGTGTGTTTTTGCTGCAACTCTCTCACCTTTGCACCCAGTCGGGCCGATGCTTCAGCACAACGTTGTAGACTTTGCTTTTCTGCTTCAGATGAAGCGTTATTGGCTCTGTCAGTAAAGTGCTTAGCGCCCAGTGAAATAGTATCCGCTAAAGATATTCTCTTACTCATAGTGTTTCCTCATTACGTGTAACAGGCAGCTCGAAAGCGCCTTCTAATTACATTGCTTGTTGTTGCTTAACGAATTGTACTAAACGGTCGTGCTTATCAGTATCAGATTTCGGAAACTGAGTTAGCGAGCCATTAAGTGTAGTGTGAAGTAGATAGACGTTATTATTCTGATAGGCGACCCGATACCCTTGAGTATTCAGCCCCATCGCACAAACGCCCATACAAATTCCATCGTTAGCAACATCGCAAATACGGTTGCATGATTTCATTGCGTTCCTCGTTACGTGTTGAAGGCAGCTCATAGAGCGCCTGTTTTTATTTGTGGCTGTGAAGCCAAATAGACACCTTAAATATATCACAGAAAGATCAAAATGCACTAATGGCCATCATAGTCATTCTTAACTATGCTCGATAAAAAAATGCACCCCGAAGGATGCATTTATTTTTAAGCAGCTTTTAACACATCGATGTCGTTTGAAGCTTCAGAAACCCACTTACCAAGCGCGAAACCGACAGCCGTAAAGACTGGGTATGCAATGGACTGACCAAGTAACTCATGGGCAATTGTCGCAGAGACACCTTTAATCAACCGTACCGGCACACCTTTCACTCCCGCATGCTCTGTAGGTGTGAATAATCTGCTACGTACACCGTCAGGATGGATAACAAAAGCATCAGTAGAACCGGCTTTATGGTACAAGCGTCGAATTGTAGGCACAGATGATTCAGTACCGTCCAATAGAGCTCGCTTAAAGCCTTTACCCGCTTTCTTATCTCGCACTTCTTTATCCACTAAATACTGATAGGTTTTCCATCTATCATCATCTAGCGGCACGTTTTCAAGTATTTCTGAAACACTATTGGGCTTTTCCTGTAATGGTTTGACTAGCTCCATATTGAATTTAGCCATTCCCTTAGTAGTAGCTACAACACACATTCTGTCTCTATTCTCTAAGCAACCAAACTCATTGCCATTTAGAATATCAACTTCGAGTTCATAGCCCCAGGTTTCCAACACTGACTTAATTACAGCCATACTTGTAGACGATAAATAGTCAGGCACATTTTCCAAGATTATAAGCCCTGGTTGACACTGACCGATAAACTGCAAAGCGTGGAAAAAACAAGCACCGGCTGCATCGTGAAACTCTGCGGCTTTGATTTTGTTTTTACTTTTTCCTGCTTTTGAAGCTCCTGTGCATGGTATACCAGCTATTAGAATATCCACTTTTGGCGGGTTCTTTAGCTCAACAAATTCAATTCCACTTTCGATAAGAATTGAATCATCACGGAAAAGCTCAGGTTGATTCGCTACCATCGTATCCAGGTACTGACGTTCCTGTTCTACGATGAATTTTGTATAGCAGTTAACACCGCCTTTTGTTAAACCTTCATGTAGTGCAGCATCGATGATACCACCCCCTGAAAATAACGAACCGATAGTAAGCGCCTCACCGTTTTTAACCTTTCGATTAAAGCGGTCAACGCGCTCTGCTGTCTTACGATCAATACCATGAACTTCAATAGTTGCCACACCGTTCTTAACCACAACACGAAGAAGAACACCTACATCACCAAACATTTCGCCAAGTTCATCATCTTTGATTTCGATTAGCGGGAAGATTCGGCCATTTCGGTCACGCTGGGAAACTGAGAAGCGCCCTTCAGGTGCAACTTTCAGTACAGCGACTTTCTTTTCGTGATCAAGTTCGATATTGAGTTTCTGGCCTATCTGGAAGTTACCACTTAACTTGCTCCCTTCAAGCCATACTCTAGGCATACCGCGATTTTCACCAAGACGAGTATTAATTACTGTCAACATACATTCACCTCTTTACGTGTTACGGGCAGCTGGGAAGCGCCCTTTTTAATCATTTAATAAGCACCACCAGGTTAGCAAAAATCCCCCTAATGTCTAGTATCTCGACAAATATCCCCCTATAATCAATGTGATTCACGCCATTTTTGGCAACACAAAAACAGGCGCTCTATGAGCTGCCTTCAACACGTAATGAGGAAACACTATGAATATACATAGCGCTATTGAGTTGATCGCATCCGCTGGCAACGGCATTGCTGCTGATTTCATTGAATTAAAACGATTGTACAAACGTGCAGCGTTAGCTTGCCATCCAGACCGTGCTAACAGTTCTGATTCACCAGTATCAATGAAGGCTTTGAATGAAGCGTGGGATTTTGTTTCTGCTAAGGTGGAGTTGGTAAACTACACACTTAACGGCACATCAAATAACGTTCGTACTTCGGTGGTCAATGACCCAATTGATTCACACGAACTGACCCATTCTAATTTACCGGCCTTTGTATGCCGTGAAACTCTACTCCGCGAAGCTTTCATGATCATCGATGATGAAAAGTGGAATAGCTGGACGGATGTTCGCTTTAAGACGGTTTACTTTAGCAAGTACCAGGTGCGCGTACACACCTACAGTAGCTCAATCCACGTAACAACTCTTGCCAATGCGCTAGAGGCCAGAAAGACTTGTGAGGCTTTCACAATACACTGGAACGTTGGATCAGACGCTGAAGGTTATAGTCGCTTTCTTGAATGGGTTCGGGATATCAGCCAAACCGAGTGTATTACAGGTGTTATTGCTCATCTGTATATCGCAAACTATCAAGAGCGCCGCGATGGTGTATTTGAAGCTGAATTAATGCCAGGACTCACAGTAACGCGAAGAGAAGTTAAGTCAGGTCAGGTGTTTTCACCTTTCAAGCTTCACAAACTCAAGCCACTGACTGAGATACCAGCAAAGGTTCGTGCATTACACTTGATTAAGATGCTTGCTAACGGTCAATACCGCCAATTAGGGGTTTTGCGCCCATCCCCTCGAAATCGGCATTAGGAATTAAAACATTGAGTCTGTTATGATTATGAAAAAATAATCAGGACTATATGCCATCGCTGCTGAACAAACAAAACGCATTCAAATACTC
>Ga0208817_100018_pt1 | contig 79407 bp, 98 predicted proteins | sample Virmet3819_2500_FD_185741 | JGI IMG/M metagenome (GOLD analysis project Ga0208817, IMG submission 185741) | Marine viral communities from the Southern Atlantic ocean transect to study dissolved organic matter and carbon cycling - metaG... | ecosystem: Environmental > Aquatic > Marine > Oceanic ... | reverse complement strand
ACAAGATCTGAACACGTTCTTCGAATGCCATAGATTTAGCCTAAAAAGGCCAAATCTTACCCAATTAGAACCAAAATAGGGATATCGAAAAAAGTAATACCCCTCTGGAGGCCATAGATGGCGGGGCTTCCAGAGCACTTTGTCGTTTTTGGACGGAAAATCCCTAGAACCCCATGGCGGGAACCTTCTTCGGTGCCTGAAGGCGGTATTCCAGTACCGTGACGACAAGCTGAAGACCCTGGCCGTTTCTGCCATTGATTATGACAACGTTGACGGCGGTCTGGCGATCGACTGGATCAGCGAGCAGTGGAATACCGTCTTGTTTACTGAACCCCGGCGCAATCGTATCAACCGATTTATGCACCATGACATGTTTGAGTTGTGCGTCATGACCGAGATTTCGAAGCGTTTTGTCTCCGGCGATATCTTTGTGCAAAAGAGCACCAAGTATGACGACTATCGCCAACATCTTGTGACTTGGGAGGAGTATGCAGAACTTGCGCCGGAATTCTGTGAAGAAATTGATCTGAATGAGGAGGCTGGTGAGTTTGTCAGTGACCTGAAGCAGACCTTTACCGATACGGCGCAAGCCGTTGATCAGGCCATCCCTGGTGACAGTTATATCGTGCTCAACCGCGACTCGATTTCCCTGAAAAAGCGCTCATCTGACAAAGACACCAGCCATACCAAAAAAGTGGATCAGGCCTTACGTGATAACCTGCCGGACGTGGATATTATTGACCTGCTGATGGAAACCATCGACTGGACGGAAATCGACAAGTTGTTTGGCCCGCTGTCAGGCCACCAACGGAAGATCAAAGATTACAAGCAGCGACTGGTCGCCTCATTACTGTGCTTTGGCTGTAATCTGGGTCCGACACAAACGGCCCGTTCCATTAAATCACTGACCCGCAAACAGATTGCCTATTTGAACTTGTCCCACGTGCGTGAGAAGGATCTGGTCAAGGCCACTGAAAAAATCATCAATGCCTACAACGAGTATGATTTGCCAAAGTTTTGGGGAACCGGGGAGAATGCATCAGTAGACGGTACGCGCTTTGATATGTATGAGCAGAACCTGCTCTCGGAATATCACCTGCGCTACGCATCCTACGGCGGTATCGGCTATTACCTGGTCAGCGACAAGTACATTGCCTTGTTCAGCCGATTCATTCCCTGCGGCGTGCGGGAAGCCATGCACTTGCTTGATGCCATCATAGAGAACGAGTCAGATATCAAACCGAATAAGGTGCAGGGCGATACCCACGCGCAAAGCACAATTGTGTTTGGCCTGGCCCACCTGCTGGGCATCAAGTTAATGCCGCGTATTAGCAATATCAACTCGCTGATCTTCTTCAAACCTGACCGACGGATCCGGTACCAGCATATCGATGAGTTGTTCTCAGAAGGCATTAATTACCAGCTGATCCGAACCCATTATCGGGACATGCTGCGGATTGCGATTTCTATTAAAGAGGGGCGGGTGTCAGCCTCAACCATCGCACGACGATTGGGCTCACGGGGAATACGGAATTCAATCTACTTCGCCTTCCGGGAGCTGGGACGCGTTGCCAGAACTCAATTCCTGCTGGAATATATCAGCGACATTGAGCTGCGGGAAACCATTCACGCCTCAACCTGCAAGAGCGAGGAGTTCAACGATTTTATCCAGTGGGTATTCTTCTTTAACCGAGGCCAGATCCAGGAGAACCTTCGGGCCGAACAGGAGAAAATGATCCGTTACAGTCACCTGGTGGCAAACCAAGTCATTCTTTACAACGTCAATGCGATGACCAAGACCTTGCTGGAACTCAAAAAGGATGGTCTACAGGTTACGCCGGAAGCACTCAGAGGTCTTTCACCCTACCGAACCGAACATATCAACCTGTTGGGCGACTACACCATCGATACCACACGGCGAACGGGCAAGCGATATACCCGGCTATAGAACTCAGATCCGGTCAGATTTTGTACAAAGTGGAACTTTTTGCATGAATCTGGGCCGGACCTCTGGTACCGAAGCCCAGAGTCAACCTAACCCGCTTCCACGGGGTGTTCGCACCCAACAGTCGGCACCGGGCGTTGGTCACGCCGGCAAAACGGGGCAGGGGCAACAAGGTCAGGGTGGCTGATGAACCGGCAACACCAGCACAACGGCGAGCGTCGATGACATGGGCGCAACGGCTCAAGCGTGTTTTCAATATCGACATCGAGACCTGCAGCGGCTGCGGCGGCGCCATGAAAGTCATCGCCTGCATTGAAGACCCTATAGTGATCAAGCAGATCCTTGATCACCTGAAGCACAAAGCCGAAACCAGCGGGACCAGGGCGTTACCCGAAAGCCGGGCGCCACCGGCTGAGCTGCTCCTGGGTCTGTTTGACTGACGAGCCTGAAGGCCAACGATACCAATCAAAATGCTGCGTTCACAGCGCCGCGGCAGGGATCCGCCGTGCTGGTTGTCGGAAAAGGAGCCGCTAGTGGGAAAGAGGAGGGTAAATTTTCAGCGTTGCTGGCTCCCCGTCAGCCGGATTGGGTTGCATCGCAGGGGTGTCGAAAGAGTCAACTGCGGTCCAAAGCTGTTGGACTTGGGTGAAAAGGGCGTTTATTCTTCCTATACGTCCATCCCCGCATCAGCGCTCGGGCACCTGAAGGCGGAACCACAGGGCGTACAGAGCCGGCACAAACAACAGGGTAATCGCCGTGCCCACGGCGATGCCGCCGATCAGCACGTAGGCCAACGGCCCCCAGAAGCTGTCCAGGGTCAGGGGCACAAAGGCGAATACCGCGGCCAGCGCGGTCAACACTACCGGCCTGGCGCGCTGCACCGCCGCCTCGATCACCGCGGTGGCCGCCTCCAGCCCTGCCTCCAGATTGTCCTGCACCTGCTGGGTGAGGATCATCGTGTTGCGCATGAGAATGCCGGACAGGCCGATCAGCCCGAGCAGGGCATTGATCCCGAAGGGCTGGTCGAACAGCACCATGGCGGCTACCGCTCCCACGAGCCCCAGGGGCGCCGTGGCCACCACGATAAACAGCCCCGAAAAAGAGCGCATCTGCAGCATGATGAGAATCAGCGTCAGGATCACCATCACCGGCTGCATTGCCTGGATCGAGCCTTCCCCCTTGGCCGAGCTCTCGATACTTCCCCCCAGTTCCATGTGGTAGTCGAGGGGCAGCTGGCTGCGGAAACTCTCCAGCTGCTGCCAGATGGCCATCTGCACCGCCGGCGCCTGGGCGCCGCGCACATCCGCCTGCACCGCCAGCACCCGCTGCCGGTTGTGGCGTTTGATCACCGGGTCCTCAAACTCCACGCTCAGCTCACCCAGCTGAATCAACGGCAGCTTGTCGCCGGACTGGTTGCGTATTTCCAGGTGCTCCAGGTCGGGCAGAGTATCGCGCCGTGCCCGTGCTCGCAGCTCTACTGTGCGGACATCCCGGCGCAGTTCATCGATCGGCAGGCCGTCCAGCTGGAACTGCACCTGCCTGGCGACCTCGCTGGGTGTCAGGCCCATCAGGCGCAGTCGCTCGCTGTCCATTTTGAGCCGCACCACCGGCACCCTCTCGTCCCAGTCCAGGTGGGTGCCCGTGGTGTTCGGATGCGCGTCGACCCGTGCACTGACCTCCCGCGCCAGCTCCCTCAGGACCAGGGGGTCGGGACCAAGTATGCGGAAGGTAACTGGCCAGACCACGGGTGGGCCGTAGAACAGACGAGTCAGTCGAATACGGGCCTCGGGAAATTCGCCGGCATCCACGTGGGTCCGCAGGGTCTTCAGGATATGATCACGCCCATCGGCATCCTCGCCAATGGCGATAATCTTGGCAAATGCGGGGTTCGGCTGCTCCGGGTTGGCCGAGAGGAAAAAGCGGGGAGCCCCGGCGCCCACATAGGAGGACAGGCTGCGCACCTCGGGCATGTCCTCGAGGACAGCCTCCAGGCGCTGCACCACGCGGTCGGTCACACCGATCGCACTGCCCTGGGGCAGGTAGATTTCCACCAGGGCCTCGGGCCTGTCCGAGGCGGGAAAGAACTGCTTCTGTACCACGGTATTCATGCCCACCACACCCAGCGCCAGCAGAGCGACGGTCACCGCCACCACGCTCTTGCGGTGGCGAACGCAGGCTAGGATCAGCCCGCGCAGGCAACGGTAGAGTGGCGTCTGGTAGGCGTCCTCACCGTGCCCCTGACTGTGCAGGTCCGGCAACAGCTTCACGCCGAGCCAGGGGGTGAAGGTCACCGCCACCAGCCAGGACACCAGCAGGGAGAAGGCCATGACCCAGAAGATATTTCCCGCGTACTCACCGACGCCGGAGCGGGCAAAACCGATCGGCACGAAGCCCACCACCGTGACCAGGGTACCGAAGAGCATCGGCGCCGCGGTAACGTTCCAGGCATGGGTGGCCGCCTGGACCCGGTCCCAGCCGGCCTCCATCTTCACAATCATCATTTCGATGGCAATGATGGCGTCGTCCACCAGCAGGCCAAGGGCGATAATCAAGGCCCCCAGGGTGATTCGGTCGAGGTTGATCCCGGCCAGTTTCATCAACAGGAAGGCCAGCCCCAGGGTCACCGGTATGGCGATCCCCACGATCAGGCCAGCTCGCAGGCCGATGGAAAGAATGCTCACCGCCATCACTACGGCCACCGCGACCAGGAACTTCACCTGGAACAGGTCCACCGCCGCCCGGATCATGTCGGTCTGGTTGGTCAGGGTATGCAGGGTCATGCCCAGGGGCAGACGGCCGCGCTCGCGCTCCAGGAAGGCGGATAACTCCGCCCCAAAATCCAGCCCGTTCTCACCCTCGCGCATGACCACACCCAGCAGAATGGCATCCTCCCCGTGTGCCCTGACCAGGTAACTTGGCGGGTCCTCGTAACCGGAGTGGACGGTCGCGAGGTTCCCCAGGCGCAGCAGTCGATCACCAATGGCGACGGGGACCGCCTCCAGCGCACCGCGGGCGGAGAGGTCCGAGTCGATACGCAGGTAGGTTCGCGGCCCCTCGCGGTCGATGAAACCGGCGGGGGCCAGCTGGTTGTGCGCCGCGATGGCATCAAAAATCACTTCGGGGCGAACCCCAAGGTTGGCCAGACGCGCCGGATCGAACTCCACGAAAACCCGCTCGCTGCGCTCACCTAGGAGCAGCACCTTGCGCGTGCCGTCCAGGCGCTGCAAGCGGTCACGGATAGCCTCCGCCTCGCGGGTCAGGTCGGCCATCGGCAGGCCCGGTGCAGTCAGCGCCAGTAGCGAGAAGTAGACGTCGGAGAAATCATCGTTGACGATCGGGCCAATCACCCCCTCAGGCAGGTTCGGCGCCTCGTCCCACATCCGCTTGCGCACTTCATAGAAGAGGTCGGGCACCGCTTCACTGGGCGTATAGTCCTCGAACTCCACCTGCAGATCGACACGCCCCGGACGAATCACTGTTTCGATGCGATAGAGGTCCTCGACCTCCTGGATGCGCTGCTCCAGACGGTCGGCCACCTGCTCCTCAATCTCTTCCGGGGTCGCCCCCGGCCACAGGGCGGAGACCACCATGATGCGCACGGTAAAACTCGGGTCCTCGGCGCGCCCCAGCGTCGTGAAGGCATAGACCCCGGCCACTACTGACAGCAGCAAAAAGAACAGCGTGAGGGCACGCTCGTGCACCGCCAGGGCAGAGAGATTGGGGAAACTCATTGCCTGCGCTCCCGCACCGCCTGGCCGGGTTCCAGCAGATGGGTGCCGAGCCGGATCACCGGCGTGCCGGCGGGCAGATCCACCGCCACCAGCACACGATCGTCGCGCAAACCGGCGATCGATACCGACACCGGGTGCGCCTCACCGTCGCGCAAGGTCCAGATGCGGGGACCCTCCCCACGTTCATCCAGCGCGGAGAACGGCAGGGCAAAGCGCTGCGAACTGCCGGTTTCGTGGAGATCAACCTGAACCACAACCCCAAGCGGCAAACTCTCGTCGCTGTCATCCAGCTGGTAGCGCGCGCGCCAGGTACGACTCGCCGGGTCCGCAGAGCCCGCCACTTCACGCAGGTGTATCGCGCGGGGCGGCTGGTCGCGCCAGCGAACCGTGCCCTGAACCGGAGCCGGCCCCACGTCGGGGAGGAACACCTCAATCTCGCGCTCGCCCCGTTGGGCCAGCAGAGCGACCGGCTCGCCCGCCGCCACAACCTGACCGGGCTCGCCACTGACCTCGATCAGCACCCCGCCCTGCGCCAGTCGCAAATCGGCATATTCGCGCTGATGGCGGGCACTGGCGAGACTGGCGGCAGCCGCGTCCACCCGGCTGCGGGCATCCTGCTCCGCCAGGCGAAAGCGCGCCAGGCTCTGGGCACTGACAAAATTCTGCGCCACCAGTTGTTCCTGACGCGAGAGTTCACTGACGGCCGTCTCCCGTGCCGCCCTGGCTGCAGCCAGTTCCGCCTCGGCAATGCGCAGCGCCTGGTCGAAATCCCGCGGGTCGAGGCGAAACAAAACCTGGCCAGGCGTCACCTTCTCCCCCGCATTGGCCCGGCGCTGCAGGATGCGCCCGCCAACCTGGAAGGCGAGTGGCGTTTCAAACCGCGCCCGCACGGTGCCGGAAAGCTGCAGGCGCTGATCCGAGGTCGCCCTCAGGGGCACCGTCAAAACCCAGTGGGCCGCGGGCGCCTGGGCCTGATTACCGGTATCCTCGCCACAGGCAGCCAGGGTAAACGCCGCCAGAATGGCGACCAGCCTTGCTCGCAACATGAAAGGTGATCCATCCGCCAATTTAGTGTACGGTATCGTACAGTAATTAAGAGGTACGCACCAGTGTCAAGCAAGCAGGCCAAAGCCGCACCGTCCTCTACCGCGAGCAACGCCCGGCCCGGGCGACCGCCCGACCCGGCCAAGCAACGCGCCATTCTCGACGCCGCGCGGTCACTGCTGTTCCAGGGGGGCCCGGGTGAGCTCTCCATGGAGGCCGTAGCGCGCCGGGCGGGTGTCTCGAAGGTGACGATCTACGCCCGCTATGCCAATCGCGAAGCCCTGCTCGACGCCGTAATTGGCGACCAGGCCAACAGCCTGATGGACAGCCTCAATCTGCAACCGGAAGACGCCTCCAGTGCCCGCAAGGCGCTGTGCAGCTTCGGCCAACAGCTGCTGAGCTTCGTCCTCGGTGAGGAGCACCAGGGCTTCCTGCGCCTGGTACTGGCCAGCCCCGCTTCTTCCCAGGCGATCCTGGCGCGTATCTACCGCTCGGGACCGGAAGCCACTCACGCGCAGCTGGAACACTGGATGACCCGGGCCGATGCCGCCGGCCTGCTGCGCATACCGGACCCGCCACAAAGCACGGAGCTGTTGATTGGCATGCTGCTGGGACTGGAGTTGATCCGGCTACTCTACGGCCAGCCGGCAAAATTCACGGGCGAGTCCCTGGAAACGCATGTCGAGCAGGTGGTGGACCGCTTCCTCAGCCTGCACGGGACCTGATGGCTCCGGCGCCATGCCTGCGCGCCACAACGCCTGCCCTGGTCTATCCTGTAGCGGCAAGCCCACAAGCAGGAGATGATGCGGTGAACCAACCAGAAACCGTCCTGTGGTTCGACACCCTTGACCTCTCGTGCCTGCCGCAAGTCGGTGGCAAGAACGCCAGCCTGGGGGAAATGTACCAGCGCCTGAGCGAGGAAGGGATCCGGGTCCCCTTCGGTTTTGCCACCACGGCGCAGGCCTTCCGCGACTACCTGGCGGACAACCGGCTGGAGGCCCCCATCCGCGAGGCTGTGGCTGCCATGCGTCGAGGCAGCCAATCGCTCGAAGCCACCGGCGGAGCCATCCGCGAGCTGATCCGCAGGGGGAATTTTTCCAACCGCCAGCGCACCCTGATCACGGGCGCCTACCGCGAACTCTGTGAGCGCCTGCAGACCCCCTCCCTGGCTGTCGCCGTGCGCAGCTCCGCCACCGCGGAAGACCTGCCCGAGGCTTCCTTTGCCGGACAACAGGAGAGCTTCCTCAATGTCCGCGGCGAGGAGGCCCTTCTGCAGGCCTGCCGCGAATGCTACGCCTCCCTCTACACCGATCGCGCCATTGCCTACCGGGAAGAGCGAGGCTTCGAACACGAACAGGTCGCCCTGTCCGTCGGTGTCCAGCAGATGGTGGAATCCGCCGCGGCGGGCGTGATGTTCACCCTGGATACCGAGAGCGGCTTTCCCGACGTGGTGCTCATCAGTGCTGCCTGGGGCTTGGGGGAAACCGTCGTGAAGGGTTCGGTCAATCCCGACCGCTACATGGCCTACAAGCCCTTCCTCGAGGAGCGCGCACTGAGCCCCGTGATTGAAGCGAGCGTGGGCAGCAAGCTGGTGAAAATGCGCTATGCGCTACCGGAGGATAGCCAGCCCTCGGATGCCGACGATGATCAGGGGCCCACTGTCACCGTCCCTACCAGCACGGCAGAACAACGCAGCCGGGTGCTGGATGACGTAGCGGTCCTGCACCTGGCCCGCTGGGGAGCCAGAATCGAGGCGCACTACGGGCGGCCCATGGATATCGAGTGGGCCCGGGACAGCGACGGGCAGCTGTTCATTGTTCAGGCCCGGCCGGAAACCATAGAATCGCAGAAGGACCGCAGCGTCCTGGTGAGCTATCACCTGAAGGAAAAAGGTCGGGTGCTGCTTGAGGGGGCAGCCGTGGGCAGTGCCATCGCCGGCGGGCCGGTCTGCGTGGTGGACCGGCCGGGCGATGTCGATGCCTTTCCCGAGGGTGCCATCCTGGTCACCGAGCGCACCGACCCGGACTGGGTACCCATCATGCGCTATGCTTGGTATGTATTCAAACAAAAGAATCAACCTCGCAATCTTCGCATGTTCTGTCGTGGTATTCGTGCTCTCGTTTTGGCTGGTGCGCAGCCAGGTCACTGTGTCAGGATCTAGCTACATGCGAGCAATGATTCCGCACCACTCCATCGCAGTTATGACTTCGGAGCGTGCGCAGATTCGCGACCCCCGCGTGCGTAAGCTTGCCGACGAAATTATTGGAGCCCAGCGGCGCGAGATCGCCGAAATGCGCTACCTGATCGCTGATGTCTCGGCCGGTAATGTTGTTGAAAGGATATACGAAGATCCTCCTGCTAAAGTGGGAACGGTGGGCGATGCATTAAGCAACACGTTGATCTCCACGCTCGACCCGTCTCCCATGCTCCGGTCCGAAGCCAATCAAATTCTTGAGACAGGACCACGCTGCACTTTTAATCGCAGTCCGGAAACTGATCCGATCCTGTGGGCGGCACAGGGAGGCAACGCCGGTGCCATGAAACTGAACGGTGTGCTCTTGTCGCTGGAAGCGAGTGGTGAAACCGATTCAGGCGGATTTGCATTTAAGGCACGCGGAACCAGCATTACAGTTAATCCGCTGAATGATGAGGCGGACTGGCGGTCCGATGCGGAGTTAGTTTTTTCTCTCGATAAAGGGTTGAAGGTTGGTTACCGCGGGTTCTGGTCTTGCGAGACATGACAAGCGCTCAAGGCTGTCAGAAAACGTGAATTTGAGAAAATAGGAGAAAACCATGGCAAATGATGCGAACGCCAGAAAGGCCGAAATTTACCGAATGGTGATGCCGGATCATCTCTGTCCTTATGGGGGTCCTAGGGATTTTGCCTCCAAATACTGCAAAAACCGCTGAAGCCCCCGTATTTGCTGGCCTCCAAGACGCCATTAATTTTAAAAGTGATTGAATGATTCGGGATTTAGGTGGGGTCCCGGCCAGATAGATTATTGATTCGACGAGGCTGCGCAGATCCGGCCTCCATCGGCGCAGTTATAGCCCACTCCTTTTCCGAAAGCGTGTTTGCCAATCGCTGATTGGCCTCCAGATAGGCCACGGCACTGCGAATATCCTTCCACTTCACCCAGTCCATCAGGTCCCTCATATCCGTTTGACGCTCAATCGCATGGTTCGCAAAGCCGCGCCTTAGTGAGTGAGTTGAGAACCCGGCCGCCTCGATCCCGGCCCGAGCGATGGCGCGCTTCATCAGCTCCAGCACACTGTTGATATGAAACGGCGCATCACTCGCATGGCCCCAGCGCCCGACTTTCACAAACACCGGCCCTTCATCGGCCATCATTGCCGCTCGCCAGTCAAACAGCGCCGTCACCGGGCAGAGTTCTGACATCTCGTGAAGGGTCCAGCTCCGACCTTCCGCGCTGCGGTCGCCCTTGGACGCAGGCAGGAACACCTCCAGGGTGCGGATGGGTCGACCGGTTTTTGCGTCTCGACCCTCGCCAAAGGTCAGGTATTCCCAGCGCAGATTCACCAGCTCATCAGAGCGGAAGGCACACCAAAACCCCAGCAGGAAAAACGCCTTGTCCCGTCCAGAACTGCGGGTCTGCGCCAGACTCAGTTTTGGATCATCAAGTTGAGCCGCCGCCACAATCGCATCGTCGCAGGCCTGGACAATGCGGACCAGGTGATCCCGGCTCATCGGTACTGCTTTCTTCGGGGCCTTGCGGTAGCGGCTTCGCGCACCTTTGAGTACGGTTTTCACCAGACTATCCTGGGTCGGGTTCGGGTAACCCATTTCCTCATGCCAGGTACCGAGCAGCGACACCCGCTGGCCCACGGTCGACACCGCCAACCCTTCCTCTAGCGAAAAGGCGATATAATCAGCCATCGCCGTAGGGCTCGCCGGCAACAGACCGCCAAAGGTGTCCTCGAAGTGGCGCACGGCGCCGTCGGCCGCCCGCAGGGTATTCTGCCGCAAACCGGCTTCTTTCAGGGCCTCGACACTGACGCCCTCCCGCCGTGGTCTTTCCACTTACTTTTCTCCTTTTTGCGCTTAGCGCCCCAAATTGCAGACTTTGCTTGGAAATTGCCTACTATGCTTGGAAAAATTGCCAACTATACTTGGGCATCCAGCCACTCCCCTCTTTTCCGTTTGGCTCAGTCTACATGTGATAATACCAATTATCACGCCTTATAAAATAACAAAAACACCCCCATTTTTCTGTACTTCTATTTCTTATTTCTGATGCTTTTTATATACTTAGAAAAACACTGAGAAACCAGGAGGCTCCGCATGGCCCGTCCAGCCGCACACGCCATTACCGACGTTGAACGGATTGCGAAACAGCTCAAATCCCAGAATAAGCAAGTCACCCCTTACCGCGTTCAGAAACTCCTGGGGGGAGGATCGTTCGCATGGGTGAAAAGCGCATTGGATCAGCTGGGATACCATGAAGACCTTGGCCTACCAGCGGGAATCGATGACAACACGCTGCAACTTCTTCGAGTGGCCCAGCCATTTGTTGACCACCTCACACAACAAGCTCGATCAGAAATGGATGCGGCCGTAGAAAAGCTGGAAAAAGCAGCCGACGATCACGAAGAAATTCGTAAGAATCTTGAAGAAGAGCTCGCCGACCAAAAGAAGCAAAATTCAGCTGATAGAAATGCCTTGCAGCAAACCCAGACATCTCTCTTGTCAGCGCAAGATCGAATCTCAGAATTAGAAAAATCTCTCAACGATTCTGAAAACAGACTTCGTGTCAGCGAAACACGCGTCAGCGAGCTGGAAACACAACTCCAGGATAAGCAATCCCAATTAGCAACCCTCCGGAACGACAGACAGCAAGAAAGAGAGGATTTTGCCTCACAGAGAAAAGCGCTCAGGGCTGAACACGATGCGTCGATTTCTAGATTAGAACTACTCCGCAGAGAAGCGGTGCAAGAATCGAATAAGCAGCGCACCTTGGTTCAATCACTGACAGGTCAAAACGCTTCACTCGTGAGCGAAATTAAGGCTCTGCAGGAGAGCTATCGGAAAGTAGAAGCTGAACGGGCGGAGGTCAGCAGGGAATTAGAGAAAACTCTATGTGACAACAAAAAAGAATCTGCAGATCAAATTAAAAAGATTATGCAGCTCGAAATAGAGATTGAATCATTTGAATCAAAGGCTGAGGAGGATAACAAGCTGGCCCGTGTCGTCGCAGAAAATCAAAAAACAATACAAAGAGACTTGTATCAGTTTGTCTCTCATTTTGAGCACCTTTCGGATTTGCTTCCGGAGGAAGACCAGGTTCGATCTATATTCACGAAACTGCTTCATCAGGCAAACGGAATATTAGACAACCTTTGATCACTGAGAGCGCACTTAACACCTATACAACCTTCAAGGATAATTTCCTAAGCGTACTCTTTATCTCTGGTAATTTTATTTCACCAACTGCGAGATCAACACCCATTGTCCGAGCCCTATTCTGGATTGCCGGAGTGACATCAGAACTTTCCACAGCTATCACTTTCACTGAGCCACTGTAATCATGTTCTGAATCCGACAGATAGGAAATGAAGTCAAAAGCATTAAGACCGGTCATACCATATCTAATTACAACACAGTCGTATTTCACCTCCTCTACCTGGCGTATAGCTTCTGTGGGATCGCTGGTAAAGGTTACTCGAACATCATGCCGGCGAAGCTGCTCATACCCAAAGTGATCCATCGCTCTGCGCATACGCTCTACACTTTGATCTACTATAAGAATCCTCAGTCCGCCCTCGCCAAAATTGTGATAGAACGTCTTGTAATCCATTTCATCTTCACTTGGCCCCGGACGAATCCGCAACACGCTTGGAGCTGTTTTACCAGTAACTCTAGTTTCTATGCTACATCTGATGGTATAGCTCAGGCCCTCTGTATCTACATGGTCTATCTGAAGCGAACTACCTAATGCTTGTGTGTGGTGAAGTATGTCAACAAGTCCATCACCAATTGCCCCTTCCGCCTCTTTAGCAAACGCGTGGCTTGGTACCCCGCGAGGGAAATTGATCGACACTCTTGCGATAGCGACATCTTTTTCAGCGAAGAAATCTATTCGGAGAAAGCCCTCTTTAATGTGACGCTGAAGCATGGTGGTCCCATACTCAATTAATAGCGGCACGCAATCGGAGTATATGAGTGCTTCCAGGTGAGGGTCACCATTATAGGAAACACTAATACCAACCGAAGGATTAGCGCGTAGTTTTTCAGAAAGTGAATTCTCTATATTGCGGAACATTGTAGATAGCTTTATCCACTCGCACTTAATTTTATCATCGTCATCAGCAGTCAGGCCGGAAAGCAAAACTGCAGTGTCATATATATCCTGCTTGGCACTTTTAAGCTCGGTCGAAGCTCGCAACACCTCTCCCCTCTCAAGAAAGGATTGTGCAGCTCGTACAGATTCAAGTGTATTGCTGAAAGGAGATATGCTTTCTTTCAACTTGAGTATCCGTGCAAAGAGGACTTCGGAGTCAACAAGGCCAGGAGACTCCTTTTTTCGCTTTGCCTCTTTTTTCTTATAAGAGCTGATTTGCTTCAATTTCGCACATAGAAGTTTGGGCCTACCAGGACCATAGGAGTACCCTAAATAGAAAACAACTAACACTGTAAAGCATGCTATCGCGAGCGTTGATAAGACTATAGGGCTACCTGAATCTTCAACGTATCGAGCTTTTGAATTTACGACATATACACCCAGCTCATAGTTAGGTAGGCCATAGTCAGCCAAAGATACACGTTTCAGTATTGTTGGAGACCTCGAACCACTCGTTTCTATATCCTCACGAAAATCAGAAAAAAACTGACTATTATCTCGAAGATCTGTTATGAGTATTGCTTTTACAGCGGGGTCGTATTCGATTTGCGTACCGCCTTGGGTAAGGCCATTATCCAATCCAATTTTATATGCGACTTTCTCCGCAGTTGAGGTTGCGACCGTATTCGCCAGCAATTCCCTTTGCCGTAAAAGGGTAGACTCTGTATCAGAACTCTCAGCCTTGCTGATAGCCAGAATTACCATAGAGAACAGAGTCACAAAAAAAACGCTTCCAGCTATCGCCGTGAAAAGCGGTACTTCCCTGTCTCTGATTGAGATGATGCGGGCACTCCTGCGCATTAATACTGCTCCGTGTATTTGTAAAATCCGGTCCTAGCAAATCAGCAAAATGGGTTAAATAGGTAATAGCTCGGATGATACAACCCTTTAGGGCTGGAGGAAACGTGGCGCAGGGAATGTTTTGAGAAGTAGGAAATGAGACTGATGTATCATAAGCGCCTGACTAAGGCGCGTTTATTCAAGGCTGGGAATTAGGATTAGCTGTCGCCCTGAGTTGCAATGACACCCTGAACGAGAATGGAAAGAGTTTTCAAATCTGGCTCTACCTTTTCAGGGTCCGAATAATCCGATACGACTCTGAGCACTTCTTTTTGAATGGCCTCTATGGCTTCCGGGGATGCAGTGTTAAAACTATTGCCTAATGCTGCAGCGATGATATTCCCGAGCTGAATTTGTAGCTTCACAGATAGCGTTGTGGACGATCTCTCCTCTGTGAATGGAAAGAACCCGCCAAGCTTCCACCAACTTTTGATAAGCCTTTCATCTCCAGGAAAGGAGTATTCTTCCTTTAGCGCCTCAAAAACTTCATCAATTCGGTTCATGCCTGGGGCTCTATCGCTAAACCACCCCTTTACCGTGCTGTAGGACAAGCCTTCAAATGCTGATGGGTTGTGATGAGAGAGATAGTCGAGGAACTTAATCATGCGGCCGTGGCCTTCAGGAAAGCCAATCACATCAAGAATCTTGGACAGCCGGTCCCCGGATCTCTCCCACACTTCCCCCGATCGTTTAGCCAGCATCAAATAAGCCTCAGTCTCAATTCTTCACAGGCGCGCAATAGTGGCGCCGCACTATTTTGCAGCGTCCAAGCCGGACAATCAAACAGATTATCCTTGAGGGATGGTTATTGCAGCATTATTGCTAAAGGAATCCAGTGAGGGAAAATACCTTCTCGGGATCAATATTGCATGCAAATTGCCCTTCTTACGGCTTCCTTCGACAGAGATCTTGACAATATTCCTGCCACCGGGCCCCAGGCTTACGATTCCTAGACTGCACACCTGTTTTTGCATCAGTGTGTATAGAGGTTTTCCATTCGCAGATAGTTCATATTTTTTTCTTGTGAGTGGTGGCTCCAAGAATTTATTGAACACTATTGGTGTCACAAGCGCTAAGTGATCCTCTACAAAATGGACGGGGGCTTTGGGCTCGTTTACCTTTATTGAGCGGTTGGCAATCCCGTCAAGGAGCCACCGGAAGAACTGATTTTCTCGAAGCTGTTCCTCTGACAGCTTATTCTTACCATCATCGGTATATTCGATTTGTCCTCCTCTCTCGGTTGCCCTTTCAGCTTCTGGCGTTGCGTTGCTATGTGGGCGCAGCTTCTCACCGCGGAGTGATGTTGAAGACATCGGCTTAGGTTTCCATTCCTTTTTCGGCGCTGTCTTTTGTTGATGAGGCTCTTGCTCTGGCCTGTCACTGCTAAAGCTTAGACTCGCCTGCTCTGCTTCGCCCTGCTCTTCTGTTAAGGCTGCTTTCGTAGAGTGAGGGCTTGCCTTTTCTTGTACAGCTTGGACCTCTATTGTGGAGGCCGGTTCTTCTGGTGATTGTTGCCCGCTCTCCCCCGTCGATGACTCGGGTGGGGCTGCCCCGCCGTTTTTCGTAATTGCAGTGACCGTCCCGTCAAATATCGCCGGGGGAATGCTCGACGGCCAAAGCGTTCCATTTTCAAAACACAGGAAAGATAGTTTCTGGGTCCAGCTTTTCACTATATCGTGGACTTCCGCTTGCCATACTGCTTCGCCCTCTTCCGACGGCAGTGCATATCCTGCTTGCATTAAATGCTCGAACAATCTCACCGGGTTGTTCGGTATTCCCTTGTGCCCTTCCGACAACAGCCTGGCTTTTATGGCCTCAGCCCCCGGTCTGGATACGACCCAAGTATGTGTTTCAGTTATCCAGACGGCTGCACCAGGTTTGTTTTTCTTCAGATCGCCGTCGTCGATTAGCCTTCTCAGGGCTGTAAGACACTTGTCGTGTAGGGCTATATTTGCAGTAGAAGACGCTCCAGAAGGAAGCTCCCTCCCCACCCCGACTGAATCAGCTACGCTCGCCATGTCAGCTTTACGCAGTATTTCCGCTATTGCCCCTCCCCCAATTGATGAGGCTGATATGGTGTTGAGCACCTGCCCAACCAGTTCCGTGTCCGAGTACATCCAGTTCACCGCTTCACTGGTTAGCAAAAAGGGCACTAGGGATATGGCGGCTCTCTCGTGGAGTGATTTACCAACGGCACTATTTTTCAATCGTGGCTTATATCGGTAGTCATACTCTGCTCCGACGGGCATTGGGCCTGACCACGGATGCCATTTGATAAACTTTCCCCCATCGACCCTGTAGACAAACTCTATATCCGTGACGATCTTACCGAGATCATGAGCAAGGATGGAAAGGAACACACCGAAATGCCATTTGTCGATTCCTGAGATCATGTCCTCGGGCTCAACACCTGGAGGTAACATGTATCCTTGAGCAATGACCCCCCCATTAGCTAGCGCTTCTAAGGTGTGCTCAACTAGGCCCCCATGATATGAGTGATGGTGATTTTCCGACGCAGGCGCTCCTTGTACCAGGCCGACAAAGCGCTCTATCGCGGAAAGGTAATGCTTTTGCCAAATCCCTTCTGTTGCTCTGCAGCTGCGTTTGACGCGACTAACCTTCTGTGCGTACTTGGGCTCACTCAAAAGGTGTTTTGGATCTAGCACTCGATGGTATTTCTTTTGATTGGTGCTCTCTACTGGAGCTGCACCTTTGGCAGCGCCGGCTTCATCCCGGCCAAACAGTTTTTTCAGCATTTGTAGCTCTCCTCTGGCTGAGGATACACCTATTTCTGTCACGTTCTCTTGGACTTTAGGGCATGAATCAATGCCCCAAAGTCGGACAATTCCGTAGTCATATCCGACATAATCACGAAAACCCGAACGAACCTATTGGGCAAGGAACGATGCAAGGAAATCCTACGGAAAAGAACAACTTGGTTAAGTTCAGGCTAAAAATGACGAATGATGAGCACCAAATGCTCAGGGTCATGTCAGCCACAGATCAGAAATATCAGTATGAGGTGTTGTTTGATGCTTTATGCTGGGCCAGGAAGCATTCTGAGAAGATCTTACCACTTGCGTATCCGGTTAACGGCACGTTCAGATCCTGTTACCTGGAGAGTGAGAATTCAGATCTCAGTGACTTGGAAGCCTCTTGGAGCTGCAAGACAAACTGTGCCCTCTACACTGCTTTAGCGTTGTATTTGAGAAACCGCAAGGCAACTGCAATTGGGTCTTTTAATGTGCTGCCTACCGTTAGCGCAGAAGCTATGAGCTGATGAATTTACAGTGAACCACAAACCTGCTGTCCAGCCGATCGTCTAATCCCCAGCCTTTGCTTCTACATAATTCGATGAAAGTGCGAACTGCCTTATCAAAATCTACCTGGCCGTTCGCCAATGGGGTTCTCACTTCACGTATGGCTTCTCGGCTTGGATACCAGTCTTCCATGCGCTCTATCGTTTTCAACTTCTTGTCATACTGTTGAAGGCAGGCTTCTGCCAGCTCTAATATTTCTGCCTCATCAACATTTGGCAAATCATCTGCTATCAACTTCAGATATCGATTTCCAATCACGACTGTGTTCCTCTTTGGCTGCTTCTTGATAATTATCACCTATATGTAGATTAAAGGTGTATTTATAGGAAGGCTACAGGAATACTAAAGGTTCTATAGGGGTTAGCAAAAAGTACGTTAACTCTTTGAATATAAAAAGGAAAATTAGACTTTTTCTCTACCTGAATCATCCCCCTTTTGCATCCCCCTTCCTACCCGTTTCATCTTATTTTCTACCTGAATCATCCCCCGATCTACCTGAATCATCCCCTTTTCTACCCGTTTCATCCCCTTTCAAAAATTGTTATTGCTAATGATTATTTGAAGAAGCATGAAAAAAAGCCATTCGACCTAAAAAGGACACAGAGCTGTAGCTATTTTGGTTCAAGAGCAGGAGGAGCTGAGCCGTGACCCCGGTGGGTTGTTAAGTAACATCGGGCGGAAAGAGAAAATTATGCGGTTAGGGATGAAATAGGTAGATCGACGCTATTTTTCTGTACGAGGAAGAAAAACTGATCGTGATTAAAGGTTTTTATTGGTCTTCTGGGAGGTGCGTTGAGGAGAGATGTGTGGTGTGGAGCGATAAAGCCTCAAGTGGGATGAAGATGGCCCGCCATCGCTAAAGTTTGCTTCTGGGTAGATTTCTTTAACACCGTCAAGGGCCTGGATAAATGCTTGTTTGAACCGGAACAGTTCAGAATAGCTACTGCCGCTTTGTCTCCAAAGGTCTGCCCAGGGAATGTCTGCGACTGCGTTTCCTGATTGTTCTAGGCGGTAGTAGCGGTATGTGATCCAGCAGTACGCATCAAATGTCATACAAGAACTTGTATTCAGGATTGCTCGCATTGCTTCTGCAGAGCCTGGGACGGCGCTCCGTTGCAATGCTTCAAGGAACGCTTCGTCAAATTCAATATAGGCGCCTACGGACTTTTCGTAGGATTCGCTTGACCAGAGAACGGCCTTCTTCGCAACAGAGAAGTTGTCGATTCTTGTCCCCTCCCCTTTTCCAACAAGACGACCTTTTCTTACAACCGTGATACTCATTGATAAAACGGAAGTGAGTGCTGCTTCCCATGTTTTGTTATTGCCGCGCTTGCCCGTTGTCCACTTTTGACCAAGTGTTTCTGTCACGAAGCGCTTTAGAGAGTTGCCGAGATTTGCATCAGTACTTTTGCTCTTTACGGCTTCAGTCGCTAGCCAAACAAAGATTGCGCGGGCATAGATCCCAGAGGGCAGTTTCTGATCGTTTGGGGCGCTAAAAGTGACAGTTAAGTCGCCATTTCTTCTTTCAAAGTGCTGCTTTCCTTCCACAGGTGAAAACGGCAACCCAGTTTGAACCAGCTCAACCAGTGAGTACCAGATTTCTCTATCCTGGGCTCGATCTTCGTCTAAGGCGCTTATTACAAGATTGCGTGACTGTTGGGACAGGCAATTTAGCTGAGCTGCTGAAACTGTTTCCGCGAGCTCCTTGGTTACGCCATTGTCATGGATGAATTCTTCTAAGTCGAAGACATCGAGGTCAGCGAGTGTGCTTACTTGTCGGTTTTGAATTGAACGATCTTCGTAGCCCAAGGTGTTGAGGTCTGTTGGCGTACCTGTTTCGCACAGCAGCCAGTCTTGAAATAACGAATTTTGGAAGATGAGAGCTTTACGGTCGAGTTCGTTTCTGGAAGCACCCTCCTCCTCGAACAACGATAGCACTTCACGCTTTGTGAGTTTCATCTTACAAACTACCCATAATATTCATAATTATTCTAAATACGAAGATCTGGCCGGTTACAAAGATTAGCGGAATATAGCATAATCCTTGCAAAACCGCCAAACGGAGTAAATATATGACTTCCGCAACAAACAAAGAAATTCAGCAACGACTACACACTATTATTCAAAGTGCGATAGAGCGATCTGAGTCTATATTGAATCACATAAATGGACTTGCCCTATCGGGACAGATTGAGAAGCTTGGCGAAGAAGCTGTGCGTAAGCTCATGGTCTCTGACCGCGTTCAAGCTCGTCGTTATTCACTTGAAGTGGCGGCCAGCATGGTCGGCGTCTCGCGTCATATCATATCAACAGCGGAAGCCAAAGGGGAGCTGCCTGAGCCGGAGTACCGTGTTGACACTTCCCGCCGAATTCGCGCTGGCTATACGATTAATCAAATCAATGACATGCGTGCACATTTCGGCACCCTCCCCCAGGTCGATGAAAGTATAAAGTCTTCAATTATTGCTTTTCTGAACCTGAAGGGTGGATGCCAGAAATCGACTATGACGTTGTTCTTTGCTCATTGGTTGGCTATTCAAGGATATAGGGTTCTATGCCTGGATACTGATCCGCAAGCCTCCCTTACTGAGTCATTCGGCCTCGTTCCTGACAGGGAAATTCAGTACGCCGACACGATCGGGCCGTATATGTTAGAAGACGGGGATGCCTTGGTGGAGGCTGGACATGACGCAAAGGCGTTTCTAAGTCTTCATTACGCTGTTAGGCCCACCTACTGGAATCGAATAGATATTATCCCCGGTTGCTTAGACCTTTTGAATATCGATCTTCAGGCCAATCGTGGCGAAAGACGGAGGTTGGGTGTAAACAAGCTTCGCACTGGCTTGAAGGAATTAGGAGTTGACTACGACTTCATTTTGATTGATGGAACGCCATCACTCAACGTGTCAACTTTGAATGTTGTGTCGGCTACTGACCAGGTATTCGTCCCCGCTCCTGCAGAGATGAGCGATTACCGCTCAACAGTGAAGTTCCTGGGAATGCTGCAAGAAGTATTGGACTCGTATATCGCTAGTGGGATTGACGCCCCCTTCCCTCACTTCAATTTCTTGATCAATAAGAAAACTAAAACAAACTACAGCGACTATATGACGGATATTATACAGCGCACATTCAACGACCCTGACGGCAGTACAGATCTTGTGCTTGAAGAGCATGTGAACTCATCAAACGAAGTAGGGAAGTCTCTCTCTGAGATGACATACCTTTTCGAGACTTCACCTTCTGAAACGAGTAATCGTGAAGGGCTGAAGAAGGCCGAGCAAAACTATAACGCTGTGTTTGAGAATATCATGGAAACGCTCAAACAGAATCTCGATCCAGACACCGTTTCGATCCAATCTCTCAATAGAGATCTCAATCATTAATTCTGCGAGAGCAAGGGGGAATAATCATGGCTAGAAAAAGCCGAAAGTCGCTAGAAGGGCTGCCAACTCTTACTTCCAGTTCAGACGTACAGAAGCGCTTAGATACTGGAGCTTCAGATCAGGGTAATGAGATTGCGGCTAAGCCAATAAGAAAACCTTCGCCTGCGTTTAGGGCCTCAGAAGGAGAGAAGATAGTCAGCTCCTGGGACAGGCTCAACGCAGAGCTTGAAGAGGAGAGGGCGGCGAGATTGGAAGCCGAGGCGAAAGCTGGTCTTGTCACAATCAAAATGCCAGTAACAGGCCAGCTTGTGGAGTTTCGGCAAGAAGAAATAGACGTGGACCTGATTGATGTTCCGGCGGCCAATGGTCGTTTTCAAGGGCTTCTTGATGAATTGAGTCTTTCTGACATTCTTCCGTCAATTAGAAGGGAAGGCCAGCAGCGTCCGGGCTATCTTGCCCCAAAAGCTGACGGCCGGTTCGATTCCCTTGATGGCTCGCGTCGTTTAGCGGCATGCAAGATTGCGGGATATGAAAAATACATTGCTCTCGTTGGCGATGTTCCAGAGGCCGATAGGGAGAAATTTTCGCAGAATGAAAACAAGAACTCTGCTTTGTCGTATTGGGAGCAGGCACGAATCTATGGAGGCATGATTGAGAGAGGGGATTACAAGACATGGAATAGCCTTGGATCTGCTCTCGATTTATCCCCGGTTGATGTTGCTCGCTACAAGGCGCTGTACGAATTGCCAGAGTTGTTCCCGGCTTTATTTGTCACTCCTACTGACATGCAGAAGACGTTTGGAGAGGTCGTGGCTGCGTTAAGGAAAAAGGACGAGAAAGCGCTCTTTGCCGCTGCTGAGGATTTGAAGAGTCAAAGAGCAGAAGCGATAGAGAAGGGCGAACACTGGAAGGATGCAGCCGACATTTTGAAGATATTGAAAAGTGCTGTAAGGACACGCGCGGTAGAGAACGTAGGCGCCAAAGCCCGGAAGCCAAAGTTCTATACAGTTGGTTCATCTGGTGTGCCGGTGAAGCACTCTAAGTCCAAAACTACTGGTGCCATTAAGTTCGAGATTGACGCTAAAGGGCTTAGTCCCGAGGCGGTATCTGAAGTCGAACTTCTAATACTCAAGGCACTCGGTCAGGTGTAAGTAGCCCCTCTCTCTACAGTTCTCCATGTCTGGAGAACTGTAGCTTCCCTCCCTTGAAAGCCCCGCACGACAGCGTTCCAAGCCGTTTCTTAGTTTGCTCTATGCGTCCAAAGTGGACATCTAATCCATTCCAGGTGTCGCAGATAGGTCTTGGTGCGGCTTGGTTCTCCATACATGGAGAACTTTGTTCTGATCCATCCTAAGTGTCTGAATTAATTTGGAAATACTGAGAGACAAAGGTTGTTGGGTGTGTCCAATATGGACCCAGGTGTCCGCCGCAGCAAGAAGTTCTTATTCCATGCTTGGGGTGTACCCGAGCTTCCTTCCTATCTCTTCAAGGTCGTCAAGAGAGTAGAGGCGGAGCGAGAGGTCGCCCTTACCAGCAGTCTTGTTCCAACGGATACTCACTGGAAATCCGATGGCATCGCTCATGTCAGTTTCCAGTCTCATGATGTCCATGTCGGCAGCTGCCTCACGTCCTTTGGCACGAGCTTCAAGATCCCTCACTCCAATTTTAGAGTTCACCAAAAGATCACGCAGCGCTTCTTCCCGCTCGCTTGCGGGTAACGAACTGATCGCTCTGGCGTGACCCAGGCCAATGCGAGTCGGATTGTTTAACCAAAGCTCAAGGCAGGTCCGTGAAAGGGAAGTGCCAACTCTTCTTAGGTGGGTCATCTTATACGTCTGGCTGATCCCCATTTTGGCTCGCGAATCCTTATTGCTAAGGCCGCGTTCTTTCAGGTAACCGGCTACGTACGCTGCTACTGGATCACCAAGGCCTTTTTCATCAACCCAGTAGTCCAGGGCGTCATCAACACTGGCTAGATCCGGCAATAGCTCCACGGCAATCTCCTTTGTTTAGTCACGTGACTAATGTAGTGGGCCAACAGGTGGATCACAACAGCTTCCGACCATAGTCTATTAGTCACGTGACTAATTATAGTGGATCAAAACACGTTTATCGAGCCATTTGGGGCAATAAGACTCAGCAAAAAGGGCTATTTAGCCAAAAAAAGGTTGACGCTAAGGGCTTATACTTATATTTTCCGCCGAAAGGACGCAATAAACGCAAGGGTGGTTATGTCATGGCGGGGGAATCAAAGCTAAAGTGCGACAGCTCTACGACCTTATTCACGCTTTTGGCGCGGGTACTGGAAGGGGCGAGGGAAGGTGAATCGGAGATAATGAAGGAACTGGGCATCCCACTGGAGCTTGTCGGGATGCTGGAGCAGTTAAGCCCCAACCAGATCATGAGTCTTACGAATAGGTATTTCAGGGAGCGTAGCCCACTTTCTATTTTCAACATCGATAAAGACTGTCTTGAGTCGTTGGTTACTGACGAGATAAGCCGGCGCGGTGTTAGGGACAGGAGAGTTGATGAGTTCATAGCTCATGGTGCAACAAAGACCATGCTTGAAAATTTCTTTGGCATGCGTGGCACAAACATTTCTACCCGGAAAGCGGTCCTTCAAATTCCCCGGCCCGAAACCAGATCGAAGAAATGCACGATGGCAGAGAAGAAGCTGATCTTTGACACCTGGCAGTTAACTCGCGGCTGCACTGATGAGATCGACCGATACTTGATGACCGCGAAGATCACGAAAATCCCCCTGTTCAAGATTGAGCACCATGTAGCAGAAAGTCTCCGGATCGAGGCTACTTCCCGCATCCGCCAAAAGCCTGTTACTCAAATAAAGGAGAGAGCCAGTGCCTAAGTCAGAATCTAAACTCGGACCGATTCGATCGGAAAGTGACATCACGGTAGACATCTCTACCAGGCCAGCGCTGCGAGTTTGGGAAGGCCGAGATGCCACAAGCGAGCGACGGGGTATTCTTGGCGTTCCTGGGTTTGCTGCAATTACTAAGCAAATCGAGGAGCAGATCAAGCGAGATGATCCGTATGCTGATTATCATTACTATTTGATTGAGGAAAGCCTGGCTAAGCTGAAGGCTGAACTGGATCAGGAACTGCAGTCCATTACATCTTTCATGGATGAAGCTATTCCCAACGCGATGAATGTCCCCGACACAAAAAGCGCTGAGCCTCGCAAGCTCCCTATACGTTTCGCTTCTCGTCCAGGTTTCGCCATTCTTTATGAGCTGCTAAAGATGGACAGCATCGTCTTGAAGGTGTTACTCGCCAATCACATTGGCCTGCTGAATTCAGATGAGAAGTTCGCAACCCTCAAGCGACTGGTAACCAAAATGCGAGCTACCATGTATCTGGTATACCGCTACCGAGTCACCGGTGTAACTCGTGATGATATGGCGGCGAACAACCAGGTGGCAAAACGAGCAATAGAGGCGATGGGAGAATTGAGTGCCGAATTCTTGGAGGGTACAACCAGAGCGAAAACAGCACCTCAGCTCCCATCGAAGCGCCTGGCGACACTTGTTGGTACGAACGAAGAAGATGATGAAGATGAGGGCCTGAGCGAAGAGTCCGAGAACATGGCTAGCGGTGCAGGTTATGAGGAGCTGACCGCAGAGCTCGATAAGGTGGCGCCTAAGTCCCCGGCCCGTAAGCCGCGGGCCAAGAAATCGGAAACTGCCTGACGGCGGGAGCGCGGTATGGAAGAGGGGGCTGGAAGCCCCCTTTTTTATCGCCTTCATTTATCCCCATCAGCCAATGTGGATCAGAACACCGAAGTCGGGTGGATCACAACAGCGCGGAATCTGGATCAGAACGGGTGGTTTGGGGTGGATCGAAACATTCAGAGTCGGTGGATCAGTACAGTGAATTTGGGCCAGTCTCCTTTAAATATAAATTTAATAATATCCTTTAAAGATAATAAGCGCGGGTGGAGATCTCGGTTGGACCGGGAAATTGAGGCGCATATGATTCTCATTGAGGAGAGGGTCCAGGAGATCAAGGAAGAGATGATCCCTATCTTTGGCCCGGACTTTGAGATAGGAATCTTTGCTCGGGCGAACCGCGCAGCAAGGTCATTCACGTGGAGGTACCGTGCTACATCTAAAAACCGGAAGCATGCAAGATTGTGTGACCCCTCGTTCTCTGAGGTCTGGTCGCGACTGCATCATGACCAGAGAATAGTCCTTCGTTCAATCGAGCAGGAGCTTCTGGCATTGAATGCAAACCTATCAATCCTCGGAGCCATCAAGAATGCATCTTCTGAATACGATGACTCGGTAGAAGATTTACGCAATCTTTGAGCCTTGACCAGCAAAGGTTGGTCTGAGAGAATCTTCACACTATTTGCTGTACTAGGTCCTCTAAGCAGGGTCTTATCTGAGGCGGCTTTCAAACCCCTCTCAACTCAACAAGTTCCCCCCTGTACTCCAAACGGAGTGTTCTGCAGAATCCATTGCCTACTTGGCGGCGGCTTGTGCAGAGCATTCGCGTATATCTCCTCAGCTCCAGTGGCTCGGTTGGAACGCAAGAAAATTCTTGCAGCAATGATGATGTCGAGCGGCGTTTGTGTGGCGAAGCCATGCCGTGCGATGAGACAGTCGCACTTATCAGGGGATCGGTCCTACTACCCCTTTCCGGACCAAACTAGACCTCGGGCGCTCTCTACGCCCACTGGAAACACCAGGCAATCGCCTACTGTTTGTGGAGCCCGCGAAGCGGGCCTCACCACTCTCCCAAAACTGGGGAGAGAGTAATGCCCCAATCTGACCCAATTAATCAGCGGAAGTATGTAGATTAGTCTCAAGCAAAACCATTGAGGCTAGAACCATGCTGAAGAAAATCGCCATCCCATTTCTATTGGCTGCGTCCGCGGCCTCCCAGTCCGATCAATTTGTCCATGAACCCCCCATCGATGTCATCCAAACTGGCAGGTACAGTCACGTCAGGAATGCCCCCCTTGAGGACGAATTCAATCCATTGAAGGTTGTAGTGAAAACAAGCTTCCCGAGGAGCATTGAGTCAATCGGCCAGGCAATGAATCTGATTCTTCTGCGGTCGGGTTATCAGATGGCTGATACGACAGTGCTTTCGCCAGAGGCAGTTTCCTTGATGCGCCTACCCCTGCCAGAAGTACATCGCGATATTGGCCCAATGAGGCTGGATATGGCTCTAAGGTCACTCGCAGGGAGTGCCTATGATCTTGTTGTTGACCCAGTTAACCGCCGAATCGCATTTGAATTGTCGTCAAATATTGTGAGGGTCCAGTAATGTCCAGCGCCGAAACACAAGAACCGAACCGCAGTCGGCTGTCTGTTTCTCTCGATGGCATCCTCGGGAAAGAAGATGACGCATTCAAAGAAGCTTCGTACAGCGAGGCTGAATATCCCCGGAAAGAGGAAAATGCGGTCAATGCCGGCACTGCGGAAGATGAGCTGCCGCCCAGCCATGACAGGGAAGATGACAGCAAACCTGGACCTGTAGTGGAAGAGCAAGCGAGTAGTGCAGTATCGGAGCCGCTGCGATTCGACAGGCCTGAGCAGAAAACAAAGCGCGTAGGAGGAAAGCGGGCTGGATTCGCGCTTTTTCTTTCTTTGGTATCAGTAGGTGGACTTGGGTACGTAGGGTACACCCAGTACCAACAGTCACTGGCTTTCGGTGCAGAGAAAGAAGATTTAACTGCGATGTTCTCAACTGTAGGAGATGACCTAAACGGAGCTCTCGCAGCAATTCAGAGTTTCGAGCTGTGGCGTCCGGATGTTGATGAGGGCATCAGCAGAATAGATGCAGTTGAAGCGGGGCAATTGGCATCAGCAAGGAAACTGGTGGAATTAGAGGCAATGCTGAATGCCCAGAAGAGCACCGTCACCGGGCTGCGAGAACAACTGGTCGAGAAAGAACAAACAATCAGCGAACTTACCCAGTCTCTATCGTCTTTGGCTGACAAGCAAAAGCAGCTCGCAGTCGTTAAGGCTGCATCCAAGCCAGTGCCGACACCTGCGACACAGCAGAGGTCATCACGGCCGGCGACTCCTTCGGTCTCAAACACAATAGCTGGAGCTACTGTGCAATCGGTTGATAGCTGGGGTGCAAGCCAATTTGCGTTGCTTCTCTCCTCTGGTGGTGATTGGTCAACCGTTCGAGTGGGCTCATCGTTTGATGGATGGGAGTTTGCAGGCGCATTCGGTAACTATGCTCTGTTCACTCAAGGCACACGGCAACTGAAAGTTAAGATCGGGGGGTAGATATGGAAGCAGTGGCAGCACTGATCATTTTGTTCGGGGCACTATCGTATGGCCTGGACAGTGAAGAAAAGGTCGAAGCTCCCGTGGCTGAGCCGGCAAGTGTCGATCAAGTAAAGGTCGTCGCGGGTGGAGATAAAATTCAGTACGGTCGGAAAGTGAAGTATTGGGTACCCGAAGCTGGGTATTACATCACGGATCTCTCTGTCGAGCCCAAAGTTAAAGTCAACAACACACCCTCATCGAACCCAGAAGTTGTTGTAGATCCTGCAGAAGAGTGGTCGGCGAATAGTGAATCGTCCGTCTATACATCACCAGGCTCTCGGTATCAGGCAAAAAGCGTGGGAGTGAAGTGGTTGGAGCCGGGTGATCCCGAGCTGACTCGCATGACTCGCCCACGGCTGGTTGATGAGCATTGCGAAGGCGAAACACAAACAGTGTTCACGGCAGACCTGAAAACTAGCCGTCCTGATAAGTCGGTAATGCGTGTGTCGGAGGTTGTAATAGGATGCGGTTAAATACGGCGAAAGCATTAGCACCTGCCATCTTGGCACTGTCGATTTCTGGAGCTGCCCTCGCGCAATCTCAGTCGCGGATGGACAGCAATAACTCCAGCGTGGACAAAACGGACCTTTCTGGCTCTGAGCTGACCCTCTCAAACAGTGAAAAATCGTTAGCTAAGAAGTGGTCTCTCACAGAAGATGATTGGGTCAAATACAAAGAAATCATGTCTGGCCCCCGAGGCATCTGGTCGCCAGGCCTCGATCCTATTACAGCTCTTGGGGTTTCGGAGACTAATCCGGTAGAGCGGCGTAGGTACGCTGATATTTGGATGGAAGTTGAGACCCGACGTGTGGAGCTGGAGCTGGCATTCGAGCGCGAACGGATGGCTGCAGGTAAGCGCCTACATGGAGATACCAAAAAGATTGATAACGACGCATGGATAGAGGCATGGAAGAGGAAGCAAGCCCAAATCACCAGTGTGATCAATCTATTCGTTGATGCCTCTTGTATGGAAGAGTGCGAATCAATAGCAAAATCAGTCCTCCGATCAGTGAGCAACAAGTCTAAGCTCGACATTTATTTCAAGCCTGGGACGCCAGAGAGCGAGGCTGCGGTATGGGCCACGTACTTTCAGATTGATCCAAAGGTTGTCGCGACCCGACACATAACCCTCAATGTTCATGCGTCCAAGTGGAAAGAACTGAACGTCCCTACAGACGCGTTGCCTCAAGTTTGGGTAGAAGATGTCTCCACGGGTGAAGTCACCCAAACACATGGTAAGTAGCTCCTATGCGGGTAATCGCGCTGGTGTTGCTCTTTTTGACTGGGACTGCTCATGCCGGTGTTCCGGCGATGTACCGGGAAGTTGCTAGAGAAAATAAAATACCAGAGACAATCTTCTATGCTTTGGTATTGAATGAATCTAAGTCCTTGGTAGACAAGCATGGCAAAAAGAAAGTGCTACCTTGGCCTTGGACGATAAACCACAGGGGCGAGCCCCATTTCTTTCCCTCGAAAAAAGATGCCATTGATTTCGCTACCGCTCTCATAGAGTCCGGGGACAAGCTCTTTGACATAGGGCTTGCTCAAGTTAATTGGTATCACCACTCACATCGGTTTTCGAGTATCGAATCGGCATTTGAACCACGAATAAATCTAATGGCTGCTGCTGGATTCTTGCGTGAACAATATGAGCGCAAGGAGTGCTCCACATGGGAATTGGCTGTCGGCTGTTACCACCGCCCTGGTCAACGCCCGAAAGACAAGGCTATTGCAAAAAAATATTCAGACAAGGTGATCTCACTATGGGTAAGCATCTGATAATTGGTCTATTGGCTATTGCACCACTAACGTTCGCTCTGGAGCTTGGCGAAGAATTAACTGTCCTGGAAGACAAAGGGGGGACAGCTACATCAACGTACTACCGATCAGAAACAAAGCCCACGACGGACAAGGGGAGCAAAGCTGCAGTCCAGGCTGAAAAATACATGACCAACATTTTCCCTGTCCGAACTGCATCTATGTCACCTGGGCGAGTAGGCCCAGATGAAATGCCCGAGGTGCCGCCATCTTACGTTATGACCAATCCGGTATTTATTATTGGAGATGACGCGCTTTCATTAGACTGGTTGCAGCGGAACAGAACCTTCTTGGAAGAGCAATCCGCCGTTGGCCTTGTGGTCAATGTCGAGACAGCTGAGCGGATGAACGCAATTAGAAAGCTTGCTGGACAAGGAATTAAGATAAGCATTTCTCCGGGGGATGGCTTGTCAGAAGCCTTGGGTATTAAGCACTACCCATTCTACCTTGGCAAAGATGGGGTGATGCGCTGATGGCCGATCACCAAATGGAGGTGTTGCTCCGTCCCCCAGTTGAATTCTGGCCTGGGATTACATCAATTTGCTGCGGAGTGGTATGCCTGGTTTCTCCCTCAATCCTTATGATGGCTCAATCTATTGGGTATTCATGTGGGGCAATAATGATAGCGTTCGGAATGCACCGGCTGAACCAAGCAAGAACGGTGGTTCGATACCAGAAAAATCTACGGAAGCTACCGAGATTTGAGATGTCAGCGCGACAGGTTCCTGTTTACAAGTCGTCCCTGTACTTAGGAAAGGGCTTTCGGTGGGAACAGAAACATACTCAGCGACTGAAGGATACGCTAAGCCCTCAAGCGAGAAAGTACGTGGCGCCGTCCAGTACGTACACAGCAGTACGCCGGTTCGAGCGAGAAAACGAAAAGGGCATTCTTGCACCAATCACACGTCTCACTGCTAAAGACTCAGCCTTAAATCCATTCCGCCCGTTACCGCCAATTGGTGGTCTATCTGTAATTCATGGCGTGGAAACAAAGGAAGAGGATGTTTTGCTACCGCTCAGTGAGAGAGTGGGGCATACATTGGTAATGGGAACTACTCGCGTTGGAAAGAGCCGGTTGGCTGAAATCCTAATTGAACAAGACATCGCTCGGAATGACGGCCCTGTGATTGTCTTTGACCCGAAGTCTGATGCGGGTTTGGTGTCCAGAATGTACCTGGCAGCAAAGCGAGCCGGTCGCCTGGATGAGCTTTACATATTTCACCTTGGATTCCCTGAGATTAGTGCAAGGTATAACGCTGTTGGGAACTATGCTCGGATCACAGAAGTGGCAGGTCGTATCTCTGGTCAGCTATCTGCCGAAGGCAATTCTGCAGCATTTAAAGAGTTCGCCTGGCGTTTCATTAACATTGTAGCCCGTGCACTCAATTCCCTTGGTATTCGCCCTGACTACAACAACGTCCTTCGGTATGTGACAGATATTGAACCTCTGTTTCTTCAGTATATGGAGTGGTGGCTACCGCGTAATGCCGCCGTGGGATGGATTGAAGACGTGAATGACTATACCACTGATGCTGAAAGGGAGGCATCCAGGAACCCAAGGTTCGTTAAGCATGCTAACCACAGGACAGAAGGCATAAAGCGCTACCTGGAAAAGAACAACACCTCTGACCCGATTGTCCAGGGGCTACTATCTGCGTTGCGCTATGACAAAACATATTTCGACAAACTGGTTGCTTCCCTGCTACCTCTGTTGGAAAAGCTGACATCTGGGAAAGTTGGAAAGTTGGTGGCGCCGGATTACTTCGACACTTCAGACGAACGCCCCATTTTCGATTGGATGCAGATAATCAGAAAGCGGGGCATCGTCTATGTCGGTCTCGATGCAATGACTTCTACCGAGGTTTCCTCCGCGGTTGGCAACTCGATGTTTGCAGATCTGGTGGCAACGAGTGGTTACATCTACAAGCACGGCATTGAGCACGGAATGTTGGAGGGCGGAGAAACTGTAATGCCGAAAATTAACCTCCATGCTGATGAGGTCAACGAATTGATGGGAGATGAATTCCTCCCTATGGTGAATAAGTCTGGTGGATCTGGCATGCAGATCACTGCTTATACACAATCCAGAGGCGACATAGAGTCGAAAATGGGGAGTACAGCCAAAGCCAGGCAAATAGAGGGCAACTTTAACAACTTGATAATGCTGCGCGTTAAGGAAGCTGAGACGGCAGAGCTCTTGACCAACCTACTACCAGAAGTAGAGATCACGCAGAAAATGACGGTTAGTGGTGCGGCCGACTCTTCTGATGTTGATAACAATATCGACTTCACTTCAAACACCCAAGACCGTATTTCGGCACTAAGGGTGCCGATGCTGGAGACGGCACACATTACTTCGCTGCCCAAGGGGCAGGCATTTTGCCTTCTTGAAGGCGGGCACCTATGGAAGGTGCGTTTCCCATTGCCTGTAGATGAAAAGGATGAGATCCCTGCCTCGCTGCAACAGCTTACTCGCGAAATGGAGAAGAACTATCACACCTCAGAGAACTGGTGGATGTCATGAGCGAGGCGAGACGGGATGACTCCGTAACAGCTAAGCCGAGGACGTTCATTGGAAAGACCATTGATTTCATCTTCCGAATGATAGGCGTAATGCTGTTCTCTGCGTTTTTATCAGTGATCATGGAGTGGGTATGTATTGCATACTTCTACCCTGAAGGAACAGGGTACACGAACTCTCAGGAAATGATGCGGAAAGAGCTTGGTTACCTGGGAATGGGGGAGGGGCAGTCGCTCTCGGACAACAAATTTGCAGAGAAGGTTTCAGGCGCTGTAGGAGGTGCAGTTACGTTTCTGTTTGTTGACTCGGGACTGGTGGACACACTTTCCGGGCTACAAAACCCTACATTGACGGGGAACGACTTTATCGATTTTTTCAAGAAACTTGGTGCTGACTACTACGTGTTCATGGTTTCAGCGTTGTACATTCTTGGAACCTTTTGTATAAGGCTCGGCATTCTTGTCTTGTCGGTGCCGGCATTCATTCTATTCGCTATTATTGGTGTCTCTGATGGACTCGCAAAGCGAGACCTTCGGCGATGGTGTGGAGGAAATGAATCAGGGTATATCTACCACTGGGCAAAGCGCTTCACCACACCAATACTCTTTGCTGCCTGGATAATTTATCTATCCATTCCGTATTCCATTCACCCAAACTTTATTATCACCCCCTTTGCAGCCTTATACGGGTTTGTGTTGATGGTGATGGCAAGTAAATTTAAGAAATATCTCTGACCTCCAAAGTGCTTCTGCCGGCCGCTCGGCCGGTTTTTTTTGCCTGGCATTTGGTAAATACCAATATTACAGGCGGGGAATAACAGGCCTCAAAACTGGGGAGAGAGTAATGCCCCAATCTGACCCAAATCGATTCATAACTCTGATTTAATCGAATCAAAGTCATGTAACGGTTCAAGTCTATGCCCATCTTTAAATCAGGCCTCAGAGCTGTAGTTGCCGGGTCAGTTTTGCTGCTAGCCGGAGTTTCCGAGGCTGATGTTTGGCAAGAGCGTCAGGCATTGGCGGCGCTCTCAAAGGAGCTTGTCGCTATTGAGTCCCTTGCCAGAGAGGCCGAGCGGTTCTCCACAGATACCACTCGTACAAGCTTTAAATACGATGCGCTCCTGGAAGACCTGAGAACTATTCGTTTTGGCATTGACCACCACCTACGCCAACCAATAGAGCCCATTGATCCCAGTTCTATCGAAGCGATAGAGCCAGGTTATACCGGGCATGAACGATGAACCCGGAATTAGCGTTTTTTGACGAAGGCGCGGCAGGATTTCTTACTGCTGCAAACTTGATGCTTGCCATCCAGCTTATTGGTTGTGCATTGGCTATCACCTACGTCGCTTGGATATGTGTTGCCTCATACAACGAATGGGGTGAATCCGAAATTAGTGGCAGTCAGATGTTGACGACTTGGTTCCGAGCCATCTGCGCCCTAATGGTGCTGTTGTACCTCTTTACTACGTAGCTAAATGGAGAAATACCCGTGAAAAAAATCAATGCCATTTTTGCAACTATGGTTGCATTCGTTACCAGCCTCCGCACTCAAGTAGTGTTGGCACTGTTTGCTGCACAGGCTGCTCATGCTGAGCTTCCTACCACAGCAGATCCGACCAATGCACCGGCGGATGGTAACTACATCGAGCTGATCAAAGGCTATGCCTACGACATCGTGATTGTCTTTGGTCTCGTGATGGGTGTCATGGCCTTCTATGTTGTCGCGAAAAACATGATCGCGGTATACGGCGAAATCGGCCAAGGCAAGAAAACCTGGGGTGACATGGGGATGCACGGTGGCATGGGCGTACTGCTTCTTGTCTTCGTTATCTACCTGCTGACTGAAGCCTCAACAGTAATCTTCGCCTAATGGAACGTCTCGGTATGCAAGGGCGAGAAATCGTCTTCACACCCGACCGGCTCATCGCAGAGCCGGTTGTTTTTCGCGGTATGACGGATACCGAGATTGTCTTTCTGACCCTCGGTGGCACCGTTTTTTGGATTCCCGTCTGCTGCATGATTCTAGCGCCTTTTGGGTTTGCCATGTTCGGTGTTGCCGTAGGGTTCGGGCTCGCGCTTCTAACCCTGATGGTGTTGGGGAAGCGACTCACTGGGCTAAAGCGGCGGATGCCTGACGGTCTTCATGTCGTGTACATCAAAAAAACAGCTCAAGAGAAATTCTCATTCATCAGGTTTGGCTACATAGACGAATCAGGTGTCTGGGATATACGCAGAACCTACCCAGTGAAAAAAATTGAGACAGTTGAGGAAGAAGAATGGGACGACTAAAGAAATCACTGGATGGGCGTGACGCGCACATAACGACACTCAGAGGAGTGATCGTTGTATTGGTGCTTGTATCCGTTGGTCTGTTCTGGGGTTGGAAGTCAGCTCCCTCACGCATAAAAATTGATATTCCACCGGATCTTCGTACAGGTTCGACACGTGGAATAGACGAGCGCCATCCCTTTAATATTTACGCATTCGGTCTTTATATCTGGCAGCAGATGAACAACTGGCCCATTGAGGGCCTGCAGGACTACCGGAAGCGCATCGACAGCCTTGCCTGTTACCTAACACCTCGATTTAAAGCTGAGCTTGAGCGTGATTACGAGTTGCGGCTCCGTCGTCATGAGCTTCGCAGAACTCGAAATATGCAAGAAATGCCAGGCCGCCCTTATTCATCGAAGCGAGTGTATATCGACTCAAAGGATACCTGGGTTGCTTTCTACGATGTATCTGTGAGTGAGGACTATAAGGGGGAGCGTATCAAAGACGTATTTATTCGCTTCCCAATCAAAATTACCCGCTGGGATGTGAACCCTGAATGTAACTTCTGGGGGCTTGCGCTTGACGGTTTCTACGGTCAGCCAGCACGCCTGGAAGAAGCTGTACAGGACGACATTATTGTCCAGGACCCCCGCGATATGGAGGGTGCGTAATGCTCCGCATAGTAATAATGGCGATACTTTCATTCTCCATTCAACAAGCCATCGCAGTGGAAATCATCCACTACAAGAACGTGCCTGTAGTTATCAGCTTGACCGAAGGCGAGGAACGATCAATTGAGTTCGGGGATCACGTTCAAGTTGGCGTCACCAAAGGACAAAAGCATGGAGACCTTTTCAGAGTCCAGTCCGCACAAGGCTTTGTCCATATTCGTCCGAACAAGACATTCTCCGCCCAGCGCGTACAGATAAAACGCCTCACAGATGATCGGGTGATATTGCTGGATCTCGTCTCAGAGCCAAAGTCAGCAGAGTCAGTGGCGAACTTGGAGCCTGTGAAAATCATTTTAGATAGTGAAAATGTTGCCGGCGGAAACACGGTCGAAGAAGCCGAAACCGTTGTGGTAGGTGGAAATAGCGATGCTCCGGTCATTACGCCGGTTGAGTTGGTTCGTTATGTCGCACAAAGGCTTTATGGCCCGACCCGGTTGCACAAGGATGTAATTGGCATTACTGAGACCCCGCTGGACATTAAAAAGCCAGTCAAAATATTCAAGCGCGAGGCCTTGTACAAGACTGTCGCCCAGCCTTTCGTTGCCTATCGAGGCGGGGCATACCACATTGCAGGTATCTATATTAAAAACACCTCAGACAGCAAGGTGAAGCTCAACTATCTTGACCTAAACATTCCCTTCACCACCGCGACATTTCAGCACCACGAGCTACAACCCAACGGCATTCCCGGCGACTCCACAATGCTTTACTTGGTTAGCGAAGAGCCCTTGAAAAACGTGCTTCAGCCTTGGACCTACTATCAGGAAATCAAGAATGCTGAAGCGGAAATGCTGGCTGAGAAAAAGTAGGAGATAGCAATGGGCTCAAATATCTTGCTCAAGGTGGTCGCGGTCTTCGTTGTACTCGGCCTGGTTGTCGTCCTCGTCGTTGGTAAGGGCGAGAGCAAAAAGAAAGAAAGTGTAGCCTCGGGGGGGTTGGCTGCCATCGAAACTGGTCCGGCCGACAAGTTCAACGGCTTGGATATTGGCATCATGAATGAGGAGGTCATCCAGGCCGAGTATGGGGTTGATGTCGATAGTCCAGTTGAAACGATGCGAACCCTTACCAATGAAACCAGGGCGGTAAGGAAGGAGAATGAAATCATCGTCGATGAGAACAAAGAGTTGAAAACCCAAGTAGATAAGCTGCTGAAAATGGAAGAGGCGATGAATAAACGCCTCCTGCAGCAAGCACAGAATATTGAGCGTCACCAGGGTGAAAAAATCACCTCTCTGGAAAAGGTGATCGAAAGGTACGAGGCGAATCTCAATAATGTGAAAAGCTCTGTTGAGGAGTTAGCCGACATTGATCCCGATGAAACCACTAGCAAAAAGACTGCGGGTGGATTTGTGATTGGTGAGGCAGGAATACCTGAAGGCTTGGGTTACGACGAAGAAACGGGCGAGTCGATAGACTACGACGAGATCGTATGGATTAACCCTGTTGACGCAACGACCGATCCGCGTGACCCGTCAGCCATTTCTCTCCCAAAGTTCTCAGAGTTTACGAACCCTATTTCCAAGCGTGCGGAACAGTTGCCCGGAAAAAAGGAACGGACGAAGGAAGAGCGGATGATCCGTGCGTACACGATACCGTCTAACGCGACGCTCCTTGGTTCAGTATCAATGACTGCGATGCTTGGACGTATCCCTATTGGTGGTCGAGTTCAAGATCCGTACCCATTCAAACTGATTGTTGGTGAAGAAAACCTCTCAAGTAATGGTATCAAGATCCCAAATGTCACCGGCATCAAGATGTCGGGTATTGCGAAGGGCGACTGGACCCTCTCCTGTACAAGTGGGGAGATCTACAGCATGACCTTCACTTTCCAAGACGGCACTATCCAAACCATTCCGGAGCCGGGCACAAAGGCAACAGAGCCATTGGCATGGTTTTCAGATGTGAACGGGATTCCGTGTATAACCGGTAAGCGAATCACGAATGCCGTGTCCTATCTTTCATCGAGAATTGGGCTTGCTTCAGCGTCATCCTATGCAAAAGCTCGCGCAGATGGTGAGTTAACGAACACCACCTCTACCGGTGTGGGAGGGACAAGTTCCTCCAGTACGTTGACAGGCGATCCTATGGTTTATGCCAAAAATACCGCTATCGGTGACGGCATTGATGAGGTATCGGACTGGTTGGATGACCGTCAAGCAAACTCTTTTGACGCGATCTATGTTCCGCCGGGCACCCCATTGGCAATCCATGTGACATCAGAATTGAAAATCGACTACGACCCTGAAGGGCGAAAGGTAAACCATTATGCGGACATTAAAGCGCGCTCTCGTACTCACATCGATTAGTTTGATCGGTGTGGGCTGTGCCACGAAAGAAAGCATTATCCCTACGCCTGAGCAAGACATGAAAACGGTCTACGAGCAGCACATGAATGGTGTGGGTGAAGGCAAGATCCTCGACAAGCGCTCGGTACTCCGGCGCCCGATGAGTGTTGAAGATGTAGAGCTGAGTGACTACGTGCGAACAGAAGCCACTGCGCTTCGCTCAAGGTTTCGACTCTTACCCAATCCCACGCTGTACATGTTTGTTGCGCCCCACCTTGCAGGTGAATCGGGGGTGCCAATACCTGGTTACCTGACAGAGTTCAAAATGTGGGAAACGGACCACTATGCGTTGCCCGGTGAAGTTAGTGTGATGGAACCGGATTATGAAAATGGGGGGCAGTAATGCTTAGTAAGGTCCTGGAAGTATTCAAGCCGGTTCAGACATCCACCCCGGACAAGGAAAAGCCAGTCAAGAAACAGGATTCTGCACCTCCTGAAAAGAAGGTGCCCCTGAAAACGGATGAGGTTAAGCGGATGTACAATCGCCCTTCCTCATTCATCAATAAGCTACCGTGGTACGAATACCAGGCTGACTCCAAGACCTTCCTGCTTGACGATGGCCTGTCCGTAGCCGCGGTGTACGACATTGTGCCGATCGCGTCAGAGGGACGCTCCTACAACTGGCTCCAAGATAAGCGGGACATGGTTCAGAATGCCCTGCAGGATTCGTTTGAGGAATACAGCGACAGCCCCTGGATCATTCAGCAATTTGCCTATGACGATGACGATTTCTCCGACTTCATTGCAGAGTTGAGAAAGTACCCTGATGAGCGATGTATCGATTCTGCTTACACCGCTGAATATCTGGATAACGTCGAAAACCATCTGAGGTCAATCGCCAAAGAAGGCGGCCTATTTGAAGATAAGGAAGTTCTCGGCGCTAACTGGGGCGGCAAGCTTCGCCGAGTAAAGATGGTCTGCTATCGGCGTCTCCCGCCGAAGTGGAAATCCTACCAAGGCATGACCGCAGAAGAGGAACTGAATGACACCATGCAAAAGCTTGAAACAGCTTTTGCTAGTGCGGGTATAGGTTTGGTTCGATGCGACCACAAGGGCTTCCAGGACTGGATGCTCGGTTGGTTTAACCCACGTCCGGAGATGACAGGCGGTGACCGCCGTAAATTCAGAGAGCTGGTCTCATTTCCAGATCCCGACGACTTGCCCGCCGGTGACGACTTAGCAGAGTCATTTTTCTTCGAGCTGCCAAAATCTGACGCTAAAACCCAGACATGGACGTTCAATGGCATGCCACATCGCTGTGTGCGGATCAACAAAATCCGACGCACGCCTAAGATAGGCCAAGTCGCGGGGGAGGTCGCCGACCTCGCTGCCGGTGATGCTAAAGCCAACTGTATGCTGGATCAGCTTCCTCCTGGTTCGGTTGTCGCCACGACAATCATTATTTCGCCGCAGGATGAAATACAGAACCATGTCAACAAGATTAATGATAAAGCGAAGGGTGAGTCTGTCGATGCAGAGATGACTCGCCAGGCGTGTGATGTCGCCAAGGATTTGATGGGGGCTGGACATAAGCTGTACCGGTCAATGATGTGCGTCTACATCCGAGGAGAGGACAACCGAGACCTTCGCAAGAAAAGCAATGATGTGAGCACCGTGCTTTTGACGAACAATCTATCGCCTGTTCGTGAAGAGGATGAATCACTGGGTCTGGATTCCTATATTTTCAATTTGCCCATGTGCTATGAGCCCAACATGGACAGAAACTTCAAGGCGACACGCCCGGCCTGGTCACAGCACATAGCCAATCTTTCCAGCGTCTTCGGTCGACACCGGGGAACTGGGCATCCAGGGCAAACGAACTTTAATCGCGGTGGCGAACCACTAACCATCGACCCCTTCAATAGTGCTGACCGGAAGAAGAATGCTCACGGACTGATCCTCGGCCCGACTGGCGCCGGTAAAAGTGCATTCATCACTTCGATGTCAAGCCAGATTATGGCGATGATGAGACCGCGGTTGTTCATTATCGAGGCTGGTAACTCGTTTGGACTTCTCGCGGACTATTTTGAGTCCCGAGGGATGACGGTAAACAAGGTCTCATTGAAGCCGGGTTCTGGTGTGACTATGCCTCCGTTCGCCGACGCACATCTTTGTTTGAAAGGGGATCGGGAGGAGCTACTGGGCTCTTCTATCGGCGGGGATCAAACCATTGTTGACGAAGATGCTATTCGAGCACACCTTCCGGCCGATTATGGCGATCTGAATGAAGAGCAGAGGCATCAAGCCAGAAGTAAGGCGGCTATGGACGCTTTGGCGTTGTCCATGTCGGACGACAGCGTAGATGGAGAAGAGGACGCTGAACGAGATGTCATGGGTGAAATGGAGATCATTGCAACCTTGATGATCACCGGCGGCGAGGAAGAGGAAGCCAAAAAGCTGACTCGCGCCGACCGTCGTGTTATCCGCGATGCAATTTTAAAAGGCGCAGAAAAAGCAACAGCAGAAGGACGACAGACCCTTACGGAGGATATTGCCTGGGGATTTATCGAAATCTCGAAGTCCGATTCGCTGCCTGACTCGCGTAGGAACCGGGTATACGAGATGGGCGAGGCATTTAGGCTTTTCTGTGATGGATTTGAGGGTGAAGTGTTCAATACAGAAGGAACAGCATGGCCCGATACTGATGTCACTATTGTTGACCTGGCGACATTCTCCCGTGAGGGGTACGGAGCGCAGCTCGCGATTGCCTATACATCGATCATGATGCGGATTAACAACCTCGCAGAGAAACACCAACACGACTCTCGACCTATCGTGATGCTAACTGATGAAGGCCACATCATCACCACAAACCCTCTACTGGCCCCGGTTGTTGTAAAAGTCGTGAAGATGTGGCGCAAGCTGGGGGCATGGTGGTGGGTCGCGACACAGAACATGGGTGACTTCCCCGCCTCTGCTAAGAAAATGCTGAACATGATCGAGTGGTGGGTATGCCTCGTCATGCCGAAGGAAGAAATCGAAGAAATTGCTCGGTTTAAGAGCCTCACTGAAGAACAACAGTACCTGATGATGTCAGCGAGGAAGGAACCGAAGAAATATACGGAAGGGGTCATCCTTTCTGAAAATGTAGAAGCACTTTTCCGGAGTGTTCCCCCGTCAATTTATCTCAGTCTGGCAATGACCGAAAAAGATGAAAAGGCGGAGCGTGCAAAATACATGAAGCAATTCGGCATCAGTGAAGTCGAGGCAGCCGAGCACGTAGCTAAAATGCTTGATTACTACCGTGGAATCGGTGAAGAGCCAGCAGATCCAATTCCTCGGAGGCAGACAGCATGAAGAACATTCTGCTAGCGACCCTATTTCTGGTCAGCCAAGCGGCAATGGCCGGCTCAGTAACAATCTTCACCAACGACGAAAATCCAATTCATCTTGATGAGGAGCGTAATGGGTTTGTCGTGTTCCCGGTGATCAATCTCGATATGGCAAAACACGCGAAGATAAAGCTAAACCGAAAGGTGCAAGCGCTTGTTGAGAAGCAAGACCCCGGAACAGTTGAAGAACGCTATAAAGCAGCGTTTTACGAACTCCTGAATAGCAGTCAGTGGCCTGCTATGAATGTTGAGCTTGAGAAGGCAAACAGCAGGATTTTCAAAGCAGTTCAAATGAGGGTACAGAAAGTGCCCGCCATCGTTTTCGATGAGAAGTACGTGGTGTATGGGGTGACTTCGTTGTCGGAAGCCTTCGCGGTATACGACCAAAAGGTGCAGAAATGAAAAGTGCTCGAAACGGGATCACCAGCCTACTGCTGGTACTTGTGTTCCTCTCAGCATTCGTTACACCCTTCGAGGCAGAGGCGATGATCACCTGCGACATGATCAATACCTGCGAAGACGATGACGACGGTGGCGGTGGTGGAGGGGGTGATCCTGGTGAAAATGAGGGCGTGATCAATACTGTGGAAATCGTCGCTTATACAATGGAGGCGGCGCTGCAGTGCATGGATTGGGAGCTGGAGGGGGTCTGCATCTGGATGACCTGCGCCACCTTTATCTGCCACTTTGATGTGTCCACCAAAGTCTCGAATAATGCCCCAGAGCTGACATTTCAGACGTACAATTTCGGCAACGACGAACCGTGGGGAGAAACAAAATATCTCAATGAAGCCGCCCAGGCGTCCCCCGACTCCGACTTTGTGAAATACCTTATGGAGCTGGCATCCGATTACAATTTGGATGACATAGACCTACATGGCGGCTATACCACTCCAGGGCACAAGGGCAACCATGCAAACCTTCACCACAGAACCGTTGACGCCTATGGCAACCCTGCGATCGTCGCGTATATGGCCCTGTCAGAATCACTTTGGGGTCTGGTATGCGACCCGAAAGCAACGCCGCTTTTTCCATACTATATCGGTAACTTGGACGTAATATCCTGGCGTTGGTCAATTCCCGAAGTAGTGTACCCACAAGCCTTTATTCCAGGCATTTACGACCTTGGTAGCCTGACGAATAACTACGGGCCGATATATCCGCGCTCATCAATGTCGATCCAGCAAGACTCGTTTAAGTCCGCTGTTTTAGGCGTGTATAGGGCGGCACATTTCATCGTCCAGAAAGGACAGCCCCACATCTACTATCCGCTGAAACCGCCTTCAGGCAAAGGGCGCTGGCCCCCAGGTGGGCTCAAATACAACAATCCAGATTCAGGCCAGTTCCAGATGCTGTATCCGGATACCGAATCAGATTGCCGTTCCTTTCCCTATGGAGCGACACCTGGGCTGAGTAAGCGGGATATTACGACACAATATGTATGGAACTTCTGGAGGCGGCATAAGTGCTGCAGACGCGCCGGATCAAAACTAATTTATCACTCGGGCTGAAATACCATGAATTTACGAACAATAATCCTCTCTATCACACTGACGTTGTTTGCAGGTTCCGCTTTGGCTCAGGGACAACACAATCCGCGTCTGTCGCCGATATATAAAGGCCTTTTTGGTGGCGCGTTAATCACCGATCCGCCAACTGAGATCGAGGTCGTCAATATTGTTGAAATGGGCATCGCCTGGGATCTGAACGCCGAATGCGGGAAGTTTGATCCGCAAGTGACGATCAGTAATCAGCTCAACGGGTTGACTGAGGGCTTCAACAAGATGATGGACAACATCATCTCTGCCGCGAGAGGAGCTGTTGCCAGTCTCCCTGCTCTCGCAATACAGCGGGCCTACCCAGGCCTATATGACCTGCTCATGCAGGGCATACTTCAGGGGAAAATTGATTTTGAGTACGCGAAGCTGTCTTGCGAAGACATGGCAAACGTCATGATGGGCAACCAAGCGTTTCCCTTTGAAAACTATAAACTCGCTATCAAGACGACACATTGGTCTGACGAAATTGCCGCCTCTGACGGTGACGCTGTAAGGGCGAAAAGCGAGATGGATGACCGCGATCACGGTGACGAGGGCATAGAGTGGGCCTGCGGCGAATATCGAGGAGGCGCTGGGCAAGAGCCCATTTATGCACTCAGCGATGTCGTGCGGGTAGGTTGGAATGTGCTTCACGACATGGGAGACAACTGTGCTGATGCAGAGATAGCTGATGATGCTAGCCAGATAGCGAAATACTGGACTGGTCCGACCAAAGCCGTCGAATGGATCAAGGACGTTGCTGGTGAGACAGAAATACGCACCTGTGATGGTTGCAAAAAACAGAGAAGCCAGCCGGGTAAAGGGCTGGCTTATCTTTTCTCTGATGAGACTGAGTGGCTGTATATCCGCATTGGGAATTTGGTTGATGGCACTGAGGCATTGTCCTGGCAAAACCTGAACCGTGTCTCCGCACCACCTTCAGTAGAGCTTGACCAAGCGGTAATCAAAATGATTCGGAAGCGCCCACCTGAGATGCAGGTTCAACTCGTTCGTAAACTCGCGAGTGAGATTGCTCAGGCAAAGATGTATGAGCAAGTGCGCTTTATGATTCAGATTCTACGCACCGGTGTAAAGGAGCCAAACATCTCCGGTGATGAGGAAACCCGCAAGGTCGTCCGGAATACCATTGCGGATCTGCAATCGGACCTCGAAACCCTGAAGCGTGAAGTAGACATGAAGATCGACTCAGCCAACCGGACGGTCTACTACCTGTTGGGACGGGAAGAGAAGGACGCCCAAGATGCAGAAGGCACTCGCAGCCGCCGTCCAATGAGTATTGATGCATTGGGGGCTCCACAGTGAGAAAACAGCGGTCCCTGACGTACTGGTTCATTACCACCACGCTTGTGATTTTTGTTATTGGCTACATCGCCGTTATTGCGATGGGTGGTAATTCTGTGTCGAAGGAAGACACCTCTTCGTTCGTGGATAACTTGCTCTGGTTCCGCTTGGGGCTTTATTCGCTGTTGACGGCTGGGTGTTTCCTCTGGGGCACCAGAACAAAGAAAGGCGCTTCCATGATGGACGACCATGAGGATAAGGAAATCCTCATGGAGCGTGCCGAATCGGTACTCGCGTTCGCATGGAAAGTTCCAATTCTCCTCGGGTTGTATGAAGTCCTTTTCGCCCAAAAACTCTGGATGTAAAGCCGCATGATTGCGAACAATTTTATTGAGATCTACAGCCTGATATTTTCTTGGAACCTCTATGGCGCGATATGGAAGGTTCTGATAGGGACGGGGCTGGCTCTCATTCCGTTCATCGTTCTAATCGTGCAAGGCCTGATGCGATATAACGATGTCCGCGGTGTGCGAGGAACTGTCCAGAGCATCGAGCTGAAGCTTTTGGGCATGATCTTAGTGATGACGCTTTGCGTTATCCCGGTACCCATATCTGGTGGTCAGTCGCTGGCGACGGTGAAATACACATTGGAGATCCCTGATTGCCAAGTTAGGGCAGACGCAGCGCTGAATACTGAGGGCGATGGAGATGCAACCGGAGAGATATACGATAATGCATTTGCCGGTCTAGTGGATACCATCGTTGACATGCCGATAGCCTGGTATGGCATCAACTATATTTCTTCTGCTCTGACGCATGCGGCGATCCGCTCAATGAATTGCGTGAATAACTATGAACTGATGCTGTTGCGACTTTCCGAAGTAAGAATTCAAGACCCAGTTGTGCGCGAGCGAATCCAGGAGTTTGGCGAGGCCTGCTACAAGAAAACGCTGGCTCGATACAATGAGAACCCTATTGCTATCCCCAATGATGTGTCCGCGGTGGACGACATCGACTGGATAGGCTCAAGGATCTTTCAGAATGCTGAGGATGAATACTATCGGCATGAAGAAGCCTACATGACGAACATGGAGCGTTTTGGCTTTACACGAAATGAGGTGGATCGACCTACAGATTTTGCCGCACCTGAAACTGCCGGCGCTAACCCGACGTGCCTTGAGGTTTGGCAAGGTGAAGCATTTGGCGTTAATCCTGCACCGGGACTGCGGCAGGTTATCCTTGATGCGATCCCTGAAGACGAGATTGGAAGCATTACCCAAGACTGGCAGGATTGGGGCCACTTTGTGGTGTCTGAAGCTGCATTGGATGGTATTGATTCCGGAGACATCTTGATAAAGATGATCCTGGAGGCTGACGCTTTGAACCTTGATACCAGCACTGATGTTTCTTTGGGTAATGAGTTCGATACCGACCGTACTTGGTCTAAGCGCATGCTGAATACGATCAGCGAAATGATGGGTAGCGTCGCTGGCTCGAAACAATTCTTTGAGATCAACGCACTCAAGCAGATGTCCAAAGTTGCTGGCCCGATAGTGCTTGCCATTGTTCAAATGATCATTATATTCGCGGCGCCATTTGTGATGACACTGACGGGCTACAAGTTCGAGACCTTTTTCGGTCTTGCGCTGACATACTTTACATTTGAATTTATTAACGTCATCTGGGCGGCCGCGTTCTGGTTCGATAACCACATCCTGGACGTTTACTTTTCCAAATCGGAAGGGGTGCTGGATACCTATACCAATACCATGATCGCCTTAATTGTATCCGCAGGTAATGTGTTCCTCATGCCAATGTTGTGGTTGGGTGTAATGGCCTACGCAGGTCCGGGTATGGTTCGCGGCCTAAATGCCTCCGGCGGCGGGAATAGTAGCGCTCCGGGCGGTGGTATCGGTGCCGGCGGCGCCGGAATGGCCGGCAAAGGTCTATCAGCCGGTTACCGCTCTATGAAAGGGGGCAAAGGCTCGGGTAATGGCGGCGGGGCCCAATCAAACGGGAGTGGTGGTCGGCGAAGATAAGGCTGGGGAAAGAGTGCAGGGCAGTGACTTCAAAATGGGGGGCGCTGCCTTACACTCAGGCTAAATTATGCTTTGTAGAAGCCGGGGGAGGGGTCCTTTCCTTCCTGAATGCTTTGAATCGCCTCTGGAGAGGAACTACAGCCATTACTGTAGGGGCTGTCGGGGAGTTCGTAACTGGAGCCTCGGTGGCCGATCATACCCGCCAGCATCGCAATTGCCGCAGCAACCAGCCGGATCACTAAGAACAGGGTGCAGGCCAGAGCCTTGAACCAAAGTTTGTGGCCGTGCTGGGCTTCAAGAACCGCAAATTTGTACTCAGCGGTGGGTTTCAGGCCGTAGTAAGCAAACACAATGCTTGCCATGCCAAAGCCGAACAGAGCCACTGCGTTGTCCAGTCCAGACACGCTGCTTTCAAGCTGAGCCCAGTTATACAGGCTGATAGCTACCCCAATACTTGCCATGCCGAGCATGGCCTTTTCGCGGGGCTGAATGTGACGAGTAACTTTCATTTTGCTGTTCATTTCTTGACCACCTTCCGGTGACTTCGGTATATCCTTGATACCACTAAATCTACGCGGGGGGACTGCTACTTATCCACAGGCTTATCCAGCAATTCTGGGGAAAAGTGACCGGAATATGACGGTCTTTGTATGCGCCAATTTAGCTAATTAACCAAAGTCTAGGCCGGACTCCTCTTTGTTGTCTACCGCTTTCGCGGGATTACCGGCTATGGCGCCGGGTCCAAATCGTATTTAATGCCGTATTCCTGTGCCGCCTCCGCAACCTCTTGGTCGCCATAGACGCAAAACAGGTCATCTGGCTCGGCACCCATATCGTCGATAGTGAGTGAAAATTGCTTGACCATCTCGTGCTCAAAGTTGCGTAGCCAAAGGTAACGCTTTAATGCGGTATCCCATTTCTCTTGCGTGATAAATACCGAGTCTTCGGTACCAGCAATGGACGCGATCACCTCGGGTACCACTTCCAGATCAAACGGGGGTATATCGTCCCATTGCTCCGGGTCTGCGATACGGGAGTAAGCGCGGGTAAGCTTCTTGGCGCAGTCGTTGATAATGTCGTATCGCAACTGCGCTATCCCCACCTTGGCTTTATGTTCGGTGAACAGGGGAAGCTCATAGTTGTCGAGAACGTCCATAATACAAACGGCCGCTTCAACGTCGTCGTAACTGAAAGCGTTTGAAGTCATTGATATTGCCTCGCGTTAGTTGTCTTTATTCCAATTTCTCACGGATTTCCGATCCAGCAACTGCTACCGGATTTCTTCGCCGGTAGGATCAGGCCTTTCTATCCATTGCCTGTATGCGGGTAAGTATTTGTCTCTAATTACGCATACCGGTACCGGCTTGGGGTCGAGCGCGTCAGCAAGGTGCTCGGGCAATAGCTTTCGGGCCATTGATCGCGGCAAATAACACATGGACTCCGGCATCGGGGCGGGCATAGGCTGAACCACTGCAATGTGTCCAACCTGAATCAATGATTCGGACCTTACCCAACTACACGCCGTAGTTGGGGAGCGCTGGACTAGCCGCCCAGTGGCGTGCAAAGCCCTCTCCTCGAATGATCTTAGGTTCTCTGCACCGTATGCATTCCCCTCATAGTAAACCTCCATGAGGACGCCTGAGAGGTGCGTTGAATCAGAGACAATAGCGGTGCCGCGCTTTAGATGCCGAAGGGAGGGGGTAGGTGGTTGTCGCGGGATATACACGCCAATAGCGCGACGTTGGATGCGCGATTTTAATAGCTCGATGTAACTATGGCTTGTCATTAGGGTTCCTCTGGTGGATTAAGCTACCACCAGATTCACATAGAAACTCAAACCAGCAACTGCCTCTATTTCCTAAAAGGTAGGAGTGGATGCAAGCCAAGGGCGACCGGACCAAACATGGTAGTTTGCAGCGCGGCGTACCATTAAGGCCTGCTGGATCATAAGTTCGATGTCTTGGTCAGACCCCAGCAGAAATCCAGCTCGTTTGGTAGAAAAATAGTTATACCAAACAGGTTCAGACTCTGTGTGGACGCTCACGTATTCATCGCTATCCCATGAGTACCCGCGAATTCCTTTTTGGTAGAAGTCCTGCAGGTGAATAGGGTCGGCATCGTAGAACATGCGCAGTAACCGTTTGGTGAATTGAGCGCCGTTCTTGAACAACGGGGATCGTGCCGCATCGTCATCAAATAGACCGGCCATACGGGGAATGTATTCACTGGAGAATTGGCTGGCGGTGCCGATATAGTCACACTGCCATTTGGGGCTACCTTCGACATTGGTATCAATACGCTCTGCCAGCACAATAATGATCTCAGAGCCTTCAGAGAAAAGGTCGATGTCTTGGCCTGCCGTAAAATCATCTCTCATGCCGGTGCTGTAAACAGCGAAGTTAGAGTAAATGGTAGAGCTCATAATTCACCTCAATAAAAGTAGTATCAGTGAATTCAGGCTCTCACCATTTTTTAAACCAGCAACTCGATATAACCTATATTTAAAGAATATTTTGGAATTCGGAAGCTTAGATTTAAGTCCAGGATAGACTCGCCTGGACTGGTGGGTTTATTCAAGTTTCTCACAGCTGCCTTATCCTGGTCAGCATAACTACGCAGCGTTAGAGAAGCCCAGCATAGCCAGATTAGAAGCCCCGATCTGAAGGTTTGAACCGAAGCTATTGGCAGCAATCTCTATCGGGACGTGCAGTTCTTCGGCTGCCTCGGCGGCATTCTTTATCCAGCCTTCCAACCTTCCGTGCTCAATACTGAGACGTTGAATAAAAGCAGGATCAAACTTGATGTGCATATTGCCGTTGAGAAAACACCTCACTTGGGCAAATACCTTGTCCTTCCCGGAGACATGATCTCGGTAGTGAAAGGTCTTACTCTTATTTGACTCCCATTCGAAATCACCGGGGCGTTCCTTGCCCTGCACATCAAACCCGATATTCCCTGCGATCGTTAGGAGATCCAGCAAGAAGAAGTGAGCACGAGACGACAGACCGTTGTACTTGGTACGCTCGAATGAGTAGTCAGAGTTGGATAGCCCACCCACTCTCTCAAGGACAACCCGGTATTCGAGTGTGATATGGCTGAGCCCTTCGGGCCGACGGCAATATCTCCAGTCTTCGTCACCGAAGGTTCGCTTGTTTGACTTGTAGTTGACGATATTCGCTTTTTCTATCATTCGCTCAAATACGGAAATCAACTGCTGATCCATGTAGCGATTACAGTTCTTCATGGCCCAGCTGAGAATGGCATAAGCATTGGATGCATTGAAATCGACATCCGTTCTGGACATCAGTTTCTGCAGCATGGACTCGCGAGATTCGGTTGTGAGGCGATCAGTGATTTTTTCAAGTCGGTCAAAAAGCTCCTGCCAATAGCCCTGCTTGCACCCCTTGATTTTCGCATAGAGACCAGCACGAATACTTTTAAAGTTCACGCCTAGCTCTCTTAGTAGTTCTGGGTCAATTTTTTCCAGTGCTTTGTAATTTCTGATTAATGTATCCATGTCTCTGTTGTACAAATCAACCAGTACGGCAACCATGTCACCACCGGCAACCAATCCATTTTCAATCTCATTGGCTTTTGGACCTCGTGGCGACGGCCGATCCGGGTCAAACTCATTGGTCGCTGGCGCTTGGATTTTGAAGTGTGTATCAAACCAAAGGTCGAAGGGGTCAGTTTGTGATACACATGCGCTCCAGCGACGATGTTTCGCCCGAAACTCGACGCGGATAATGTCTACTTTTGCCCGAGCCTTCCGGTCGGCCTCCAGGAAGTCGAAGCTATCCAGGACAGTAGCTTCCGCTTTGCGAAGTTCCAGGGCTTGCCCAATTCGCGGTTCGGACTCCCACCGGCGAGGAAGAATGAGATATACGAGGCCTGAACGTGTCTCCATCAGCAATTTTTCTGTCCAGCGCACGAAGTCGCTGTATGGTGGATTGCTGAATGTGACTTCTATCTCTTTGTCACACAGAGTTTGCTCGTAAAAGTCTGCTCCGACGATAAAGATAGAAGGGGCAAGCGAGTTGATTAGTGGGCGTGACTTTTCGATAGCGTATAGCTTCCCACGGGTCACATAGTTGGTAGATCCGTCCCGGTTGGTCTCCTGTCCTTTTGATAGGTATTCCAAGGCGCGGCCGTCGCCCGCACCACAATCCAAAATTGAGAATTGGTCTGGCATTTCGTGCTCTGAAACTAGGGCGTCCATGTCTGCCCTAATTTTGTCCAACATGGGCGTAGTGGTGGGGTACCATTCCTCATCTTGGCCGTAATCTTTAAGTTTTTGTACCAAGGCTCGTGTGGTGGTTGAGGCTGCTGCATTCATAGTTATAGATCCTGTTGAGTTGAGTGAACTTGCGCTTCTTCACAACCAACGTCTCATGGATCTCTGAACCAGCAACCCCCTGCACAGGTCGCGGGGGTGGGTTGCCGCCTCAGAAAGCTTTGATAGCCTGAAATAACCAAAACAAGTGGAGTTAAAGGAATGCTATTCACGATGAGATCTTTCCCTTTCGTTGCCGCGATTTTATTTGTCGTGTTCGGACACTCGATTGCGCTTGCTGCGCCAAGTAACTTCAACGATGCGAAGAAGGAGGGGCGAAGGTATGTCTATTTCGACCGAAATGACGATGGTGATCTCTATTGCGGATGTAACTGGTCATGGGTCGGGCAATCAGGGGGGCGGATAGATAAAGCATCTTGCGGGTACCAAACACGCAAGCAGGAGCATCGGGCAGCCAGGACCGAATGGGAGCACATTGTTCCAGCTTGGCATTTCGGTCACCAGAGACAGTGCTGGCAGAGTGGGGGAAGGGAAAATTGTGTTGATACTGACCCAGTATTCCGTGTAATGGAGGCTGATCTCCACAATCTCACACCGGTGGTAGGGGAAGTGAATGCCGATCGCTCCAACTTTCAATATGGAGAGATCCCTGGTGAAGCCACCCAGTATGGCTCATGCGATGCTGAAACCAACTTCAAAGGGCGAGTGTTTGAACCCCGGCCTGAAGCAAGGGGGCTGGTTGCCCGCGTGAATTTCTATATGGCTGATCGTTACAACCTCCGCCTGTCTTCTAAGCAGGAGAGGTTATTTATGGCCTGGGACAAGATGTATCCAGTCTCAGAGTGGGAGAAGGAGCGAGACCGTCGTATTGCGGCCAGAATGGGCCATCACAACCCATTCGTGACTGGTCAGTCCCAGTGGGCACGGGGGCATAAAAACTCGGCTGCAGGGATTGTCAGCCCACTACCAAGGGAGAAAGCAGCAACAACAACTGTAAACGTCAATACCGGGGGTGGCGTAAGAGGAAATAAGAACAGCCACGTATACCACCTGCCGTCCGGCTGCCCCAGCTATGAGAAGGTGGCACCCCACAATCGCATTGAATTTCGCTCCGAAAAAGAGGCCGTCGATGCGGGATTCCGAAAGGCTGGTAATTGCCGGTGATACCCCATGTCTGTCCTAGACGGCTCAATAATCCACCTTGAGCCAGCCCGCGGTGGTTGCTGGTTCGGGGATGTGTGGGACACTAAATATATGGGTAGAGCACATTGAGTGTTGAGTGGGCCAGCCTCTTCGGGGGCTCTTCCTAAACCTCATAAGGAGTTAAGCGATGACTGAACGTAGATTGATTTCCCGTGAGCCTTGGTGGGCACAGCCTCCCAGCGTCTTTGAGACCGAGGCTGATATTACCTGGGGGTATCTTGAATACTACTCAGACGGCACATGGCGCTTTGACTCAACCCGGCCGTCTGATGAAGAAATTCGATCTCGAAAGTCATGTCGGCTCGAAAAGCTTGGGGGGTGAACTAGCCTCACTGATTTGATGTCCGGTATGATCCTTGGAAGTCTGAAATGGAGCATTCTGGATGAAATCCTCTCTACTGGCATTCCTACTTATTGTTTCGAGCTCTCTTAGCCAAGCACTGTGCATTGTGATGACGAGCGCACCTGATGCTTTCACGGAGAAAATCTCAGGAACATCCTCTTTTGGTCAGCACATCTTTTCCCGTTATGACGCCCCCAATGGCGGCATAGCTGAGCGTGACTTCTCTGAAGCTCTCCAGCTTTTCAAGGCGAATCTTGTGGATTACCAGGCGAAAGAATGCGCAGCGAACGGTGCATCGGCCATAATCAACATGGACATCGATTTTGATGTGGATTTTGAACGGCAGCGCTACTTTTTTCTGGCAACGTATGACTTCGTGAAATCGGAATGATAGAGCTGACTACCCGAACCTTTCCTACGGCATACTCTGATTCGCCAGAAGGCTGGGACTGGGACTTTCTTTGCAAAGGTTTTATCGACCGGATCTTGTGGCGCTCGATATATGAGTCCAATGGCTGCTTCGAGCATCAGGGCAATTGGCTCTACCGATTCAAAGCGTTGCCAGCGTTGATAGCTTCATACGGGCCCATACTTGTTGATGGGGTCGTTTGCCGATACCCAAATAGACTCGCTGAGCACATTATGGAAAAGGCCTACCCAGGACGATTCCAAGTGTTGAAATCGAAATATGATGCAAGCGAAAGGCACAGGGTCGCGGTAGAGACGTGGCTGTCGCTCTCGCCAAGGTGGGCCACCGCATCAGAGATCTGTGATCAGCTGGGCCTTCGACCTTGCATAGGAGCAGACAACGCCTTTTGCCCACACTGCGATTCGAGATCAGCAGGAGACATAGTGCACGCTGGAGGGGGGGCGCACCTCTGGCACGGCAGTGCATTCTACAATGAGGATGATGGGCCGTATCAGGGGCTTCGTCTAAGTGAGTATGAATTAATAGAAAGGGCGGTAATGGCCGGCGAGCTAAAGACAAAGCCCGCCGGGCTGATCTCTAGGCTGATTGGCAAGAGATCGCTTTAATGGCACGGTCATACCCAGCCTGATTCTGTTCGGCTTTCGCTTTGATGGCTTCTTGGACCTTCCCCTTATTGGCGATGCCAAAGATTACCCCGTTAAACCAGGTCATTGGCTGCTCTCGGGGGTTCACCTGGCACTTTTCCCCAATGTCCAGCAATATTGGCTCGATGTTTCCACCGCCAAGCTTGGCCCCCTGGACAACAGTTTCAAAAGGCGTTTGCTGTGCAAGGGCAACACTCGCAGTAAGTGAGATGACTAACGCTATCGTACTTTTCATCATTCCTGTGGATCTCCTGTGGTGAAATAATCAATTCTCAACTATGCAGTCACTTTATCCCAGCGATCTGCAGTGTGTAGAAAAAAGCCCCCATGCGGGGGCAAGCACTCAACACACTCAACGTGTTCCGGATATGTTTGAAGGATCTCATCTCTTTCGGAACCAGCAAGCCCTTTTCAGAAATTATTTTTAATTCCTGCCACAAGGCTTTCCCGCAACTCTGGCGGGAAATATCTGGCCTCCAGCACCATATCTCCGTCGAACTCAGACATTAGGCGTAGAAATCCTTCATCCCCACTCATGACGGTTAGGTAAGCAGCAATCTCTGGGTGGTGGGATTTCAGATGCCCCCAAAGTAGGTGTTTTTGGTTCTGACTAAGAGTGCCTAGTGCTATCGACTCTTCATACTTTCCCGATTTTACCGGTACCGGCCAGGTCAGATTCATCGACAGGGCTCCCGGTACGCGCAACCAAGGCACTTCCGGTGTTCAGGCTTAGCTTCAACAGACTTGCCGGACCTTGCCTGGATGACCGTCGCAGCGTTTTCTTTAATTTTGTTGTAGATGTCCTTGTCGGAAGACTTCCCCAAGTCGATTGTGAGCTCCTGTGTCCGCGTTTTGAGCAAGACCTCAGTGACCCGGTAACCTTCTCCGCGGGCTGCCAGAGCTGCAGCCAGAGCCTGCGCAATATCCGAGCGGAACACAGGGCCGTTACGGTGTTTGTACTCTACGGCTTTCACGCCCGATCGAACCCGGAACATTAGATCTGGCTTGCCGAAAATTCGATACTGACGGTTCCGGAAGGCCTTAGTTTTACGGCCGTGATCAGTCCAAATCAGCTTGCCGGATATTTCGCCATCACGCTGAGACCGGACGACTGCTAAAAACAGCCAAATCGCAACGATGACGAGGACAATTGCGATGCCGAGCGTCGTTGGAGAATTAAGCATGTCTACGTTCCTTTGCGAGCGATCACGACGACGCGATCTACCACGGGTTTTGCGAGCCTATCGAGGACCGGGAAACGACGAGATAGAGCAACGAATAACGGTGACATTCGGTAATACAAGGTGACCATAACTCTACCGCCGGCAACGTTGAGCAACCTTTGGTCCCTAAATGCCCGTAGTGCATCTGTGCGTTCGTCATGAGGGCCATAGAGATGCGAAGCGATATAGCATCGATTGTCAGAGACCCTTTGATTCAGTTGATCGTGGCCTTGCTCACCTGCCTTTCTCGCTGCTATCGCATGCGAACCAACCTTCACGCCGTTGTGCCGGTGTTCCAGGTATTTTCCGCAGAACTCGGCGCGGCCAATATCGCTGGCGGATACCCAGCCATTATCATTCCGTTTGTTCATTTTTCTCGTCCTGCATGTAGAGCGAAGAAACCTTCCACCTCTACTCTAGTGGTATCATCTTTGTACAAACTAGCAACATCCTCAGCGTCTGTTCGGTTCCGGCAGAAATACAAGATGTTCGCCAGCTCATTGCTGTAGCTACTGAGGTGAGTAATACAGAAGGGAAATGCAGACCGGATCGTATAGTCCATGCTGGCGCTGTAAGTGTCGTCGAGCGTTGGGTAGGCTACGATATTCATTATAGCCTTGCCTCCGGGAGCCAGTCTTTGGCTGACCAGGGAAAAGAACTCTTGTGTTGCGATATGAGAGGGGATTGTAGAAGCGTTGCTATACACATCAACAACAATAAAGTCCCACTTCTGTTTGTTCATCAGCAGATAGCGCCGAGCATCCTCTTCTACGAACTCTCCTTTAATAGGCTCTCCTAGAAATTCTGTTTCTGCTACAACTTTGGCCTGCCTGTCTACATCGACATAGACCACGTTTACATCGTCCATTCCAGACGCTGTAAGAGTGAAGCCACCGGCGCCGAGTACGAGAATGCGCGGATCGCTGATTCGGCTGCGCTGTATTGCTGTTTTGATCTCCTCGATGTAAGGCCACCCACGTTTTGAGTCCTTTTCAAGGAATGAGGCGTTGCTACCATTCATTACCATTTTCTGTCCATGCTGGAGATGAAAGACACGGATATTGGAATAGATACCGTCCGATGACATGACAGATCTGGGCACCAAAATATTCAGGCCAACAGCGATAGCAAGGACCGCGGCGGTACCGATCAGTGTGATTGCGCGTTGTGAGGGCAATTTTCCACTGGTCAGCCAAATACAGATAACCAGGTATGAACAGTTCAACACGATGGATGCCCCAACGCCAAAGAGATACATCACTACCAGCGATGTGAAGATGCAACCAATCACGTTACCTATGGTGCTTATGGCTGTAGCGTTGCCAGCTGCTTCACTGTTCGACAGTTCAGAATAAGTGTTTAGTAGTAGCGGCACTGTCTGCGCGAGTAGAAATACCAATGGAACCATAACTACTATGCAAAAGAGCCCCAGATGAAGGAGGGGATTGCCCAACCCCCAAGCCCCTGATGTGATCAGTGACAATCCCGAAAAAAAGAAGTCCACAAATGGGTAGGAGAGGCCTACTGCAAACAGAGCTGACGATACCAGTAAGTTAATGTGCAGTGTTGCTGCAAACCGGTATCTGGGGACGCGGCCACCAATGTAATAGCCGAGTGCGAGTGCGGCTAGGAACGTGCTAATAACGATACTGGTGCTGAGTATGCTTGAGCCGACAAATGGCGTGGTTTGACGAATAGCGATCATCTGCAGACCACTGCTCGCCAGGCCCTCAAGTAACAGAATAATTGCTGCTCGATGCTGAATGGACACGAATACTTCCTCTGTTTCGGGAGGGGGTAAGGATAGTGGTCATCCGGCCGTAATTGGGCGACTTTGGGGCATTGATTGTGCCCCAATTATGGTGAACCCGGCTGGTGGGCTTGAAATCACTGTGAGAATGGTCTAAATTTTGATTAGATGAAGTAATTCCGGCGTCCCAACAAGCCCCGCGTGGCGCCAGACCCTTTCGGGTTGGGCTTAGTCTCTTCTAAATCGCAGCATCTGCTGTTCTATTTCTTCCAAATACAGATCTCAGGGTAGTTTCGTCTTTGCGTTCTTGCGCCCAGACGAAACCACCTTGCGGTGTTCTGTTTCCTTCAGTTCTTGTTGCTCTTGCATCTTCGTATGCGAGCACTTGAAAACACCCCTCCCAAGCCATGAAACGGGTGTAGACGCTACGGCGTTTGGCTTAATCTCAACTCAAGAAGGAAACATTCCTATGGAACTTGGCGTAATCATGTTTGGCGCACTGTTCACAATGCTTTTCGCGCAGCTCTTTTTGGCCCGACTTGTTGAATTGGCTATGACCCTTGTGGAAGAGTCATTTCACAATATCGGCAACATTCTGATGCTACCCGTGCGAATCGCTGCAATGGTTATTCGCGGTCTGTGGAACTGTTTTGTAATGCTGATGAAAGGCTTTGCCTTTTTGCTTTCACGCATTCCGACAGAAGATACTCGTACCGTTCGTACCATTGTAGAGCCCATCGTGGAAGTAACCCCGCATACGCTTCAGCACCTGCGGAATCAACGCTTCCTCAATGCTCAACCACAAGTCCGTTCTGGACTTTTAATTGAGCAAGACCCTCATTAAGAACCCCTGGTTCTTATCACTTTGCATCTTGTAGCGCCCGCTATGAGGTGCATTTAACCACTAAGGCAATTCTGCCTTTCAACGCATCCGATTCGCTTCGGCGGAATCGTCATGCACTCAACATACGCAAGGAGAAACATCATGTTTCAATCAACTACTCTGATCGGCCGTGTAGGTCAAATCAATTCTGCTGCTTTAGCTGATGGCACCACCGTATCGAACTTCACTGTTGTTACAACGAAATCAGTGAAACAGGACGACGGTTCCTTTAAGGAATACGACAACTGGCATCGACTGGTTGCGTTTGGTCCAATCGCAGACGCTATCAATTCTCGGAACGCTCCTGGTGATTTGCTTCTCCTGGATAACCTTGAATTGCGCACTCGCGATTACCAGCAAGACGGCGAAACTCGGTATATCACTGAGCTTTACCTGCATGAGTTCCCGAAGAAATTGCCTCGGTATTACACCAAAGGCGATTCCCAGGGAAATCATCAGCAAGCCCCGCAGCAGCAACAACAGCGTTCCTCTGGCCGTTCATCCGGCAACCAGCGTCGCGCTCCAGCCCAAAACGGCCAACGCACTAGCGTACCCGTTTAAGCACCAAGACGATCCCTTCCTCATTTGAGGTTAGGGATTCGTCCATCCTGGTTGGCCTCAACCTCAACTCAACACACAGGTACATTCCTATGAGCGATCAAAACCCTCTGGTGATCTGCAAAGATCAAATAGCCAAATCAGCAATAAAGTTCACTTCCTCTGACCTTTCATATGAAAGCGAAGAAATCTTTGCTATGCAGCATCTGATGAAGAATGACTACTTGTTGAAGACAGCTGTTAACGACCCGGACTCTCTGCGCTTGGCGATGTATAACGTCGCTTCAACCGGAATCTCGCTTAATCCCGCAAGGCATTTGGCGTACCTGGTACCACGAGCAGACAGAAAAGGTGAACCGCCAAAAGTCAAACTCGATATTTCGTATCGAGGATTGATTGCCTTGGCACAATCTGAAGGCATTATCGCAAATGCGGTTTGTGAGCTGGTCTATGAGCAAGATAGCTATGTGTTCAAGGGCCCAACTCGTATACCGGATCATGATGCGAATGTCTTTTCTAAAGCACGTGGTGAAGTTGTCGGTGGTTACTGCATCACTGAGCTTACGAATGGCAAGGTTCAGATCCACAATATGTCCAAAGCGGACATGGATCAGATCCGTGACAGTTCACAAGCTTATAGCTCCGGTTCTGGCCCCTGGCTCGAATGGGAGTCCCAAATGCAGCTCAAATCGATATTGAAACGTGCAGCAAAATGGTGGCCTGCCTCAACACCTAAGATGGCGAAAGTCATTGAATTTCTCAATGTTGAGAACGGTGAGGGACTTGCAACCATAGAGCAACAACCGTCCAACCGTATCACCGCCCCGGCTCAACCCGAGGACATCGATACGCGGACATTTAGCTTTATCAACCAGGCGCTCACACGGGCGGTTCAAAGTCAGTCTTTCGAGGCTTGCGGAGAGCTGATCAGAGAGCGTGTAAAAGATCCTGCGGCTCTGGCTTATGGATTGGAGAAGCTGAAGCAACTGCAAATAGCAGAAGGTGATTTCCGCGAAGCCGGCTAACACCACCTAACTCAACTCAACCCACCTGGGGATATTAAACCTCCCCAGCGGGAAGTTTGTATCCCCCTAACTCGACGAGGTAATCGATATGGGTGCTGCACTTCCCACAAAACTGGCTAAGTCAGCAGACGGTAAATCCGCCTTCTACTTGGTCGATGTAAACCAAAAAAGCGAAGAGTGGTTAGACTGGCGCTCTGAGGGAATTACTGCATCGGATATTCCGGTCATCCTCGGGCTCAGTCCTTACAAAACGCGCTACCAGCTTTGGGCCGAAAAAACCGGACGTTTCAATTCGCCCGATATTTCGGCAAACCCCAACGTCAAGCGAGGAAACCGTCTTGAGGACATTGCGCGACAGGTCGCGGAAGGTCGTCATGGACAGCTGCTCGTACCATCCTGCGGTGAATATCAACACTGGCGACCTTTCAGAGCGAGCTTTGATGGATTGGATGATAATTTCAAGCCATTTGAGTTCAAGGCTCCTTCGGATGCCCAGTGGGAAGATGTTAAAGCGAACGGCAAGAAAAGCGCGGCTTACATTATGTATGAAGCGCAAACTCAAGCCCAAGCTGTTATTGCCGGTAAGGATGAAGGCGTATTGCTCTTCTATCGGGAAACCGAAAACGGTCCAGAAGATATGGAATTTCCTATCACTGTGACCAAAGAGCGAAAGGATGAGATAGTGCAAGCTGCTGTTGCGTTTTTCAATCTCATCTCTACCAACACTCCTCCAGAGAAAGATCCCGAAAGGGATGTGTTTGAACCCGCAGAGGGTGATGACCTTTTCAAATGGAAGAGCTATGCGGATCAGTGGCGTGATAACAACTCCCGCATTAAGGCACTCAAAGATCAGCTAGCGGAGCTTGATAAAGACCAAAAGGCTGTTCAGAAGACGATGATTACCATGATGGGTCCGTTCATGCAGGCGGATGTCGGTGGGGTAAAAATCTCTTTGTTCGTTAAACAAGGTAATGTGGACTACAAGAAATTCCTGGAGGACAAGTTCCCCGGTGTAGATCTTGAGCCTGAGCTGGAGGGCTATCGGAAATCCTCTCGCAAGGAATCGCGCTTCACGCGGTCTGAAGACGAACTTGTGAATTTGGAAATTCCAGAAAGCCTGGCCCAGCGTTCAAGTTACTTTTAACGGATTTGGTTGCCAAACGCACAAGGGGATTTATCCCCTTGTTGCTTTTTTCTTGAAGAGCATTCCACCGCTCAAGAATTTGACACTATCTGCTGTATTGGCTGGTAGTCACTCATAGCCCTTTCTCTGGATTCTAGGTCCGCGGGCTCTCTAAAGCGCTTTCTCACGAGAGTGTTTCAGGGAGTCCGCGGACTTCAGTAATCAATTCTTCAGGAGAAGCGCTATGAGAAATGAAACCAAGACGACTGACGGGCATCGCAGCGGTACACTTTGTAAGTGCGATACTTGCGTAGAGACTGCCATTGATATGGCAGACAAAGTTGCCCGCAGAGGTGGACGCCCACTGAATGTGTGCAGTACCCGTCAGTCTGGGATCTGTATTTATGATGATGAAACCATGAACCAGAAGCGGCAGGAGATCGAAGAGGTCATTCACCGCACTGAGACTAATGTTCATGCGAGGGTCGCCTGAAAGCGACGCCTCTACAAACAAGTGCATGTGCGGGCAATTCGCCCGATAATTGCCTGGTCAAAAAGGCTTAGGCGGGGGCAGACGCGCTGATTGTGTCTGCCTTTTTTAGTGCTATGATTGGTGTCGAGCATAGTCTTAAAAAAGGCGGTTACTCCAAAAGCCCCACAGAATTTTGATCGTGCTTGCACGACAAAATAAGTGACTCTACTCAAGCATTGCGATAGTCACGACAGCTACGGCTGTATGCTTACACTCAACTATCAATTATTAGACCGCCTGTAGGCACATCATCAGCCTACAGGCTACTGGTGTGTCTCAAGGTTTTGTCTATGCACTCAACCTTTTGGAGATAACACTATGTCTAATCGCACTCTGCAAATCTCAGTTCGTGACGCTTTCGGCATGTCCGAAGTTCCCGCTGAAGTCGTAGCTCGCTGCCATGAAGAGAATGGAGACCATGCTGTCCCCAAGCTCGATAAAAACTACGTGTTTCGACGCGAGGTTTTGCGGGACATCCTGAATTTTCTGGATGATCCTGATGGTGACGGCTTTTATGTCTGGGGTCACTATGGCGCCGGCAAGACAACCCTCCCCTACCAAGTCGCCGCAAGGCTTAACTGGCCTGTATCTCGGTTTACCGCGCACAAGCGTATGGAATTCGATGATCTGGTCGGGACTTGGAAAATGTGTCAAGGCGGGGAAATGGTGTGGCTTGACGGCCCACTGACAACCGCCATGAAACAAGGCCATTTGTTCGTTCTCAATGAGGGCGATCGCGCCGATCCTGGTCAGCTTGCTGGCTTACACGATGTCCTCGAAGGGCACCCATTGGTCATTGCTTCCAATGGTGGTGAGGTGATTTATCCGCATCCTGATTTTCGGATCATTATGAACGGTAACTCATCTGGCTCTGGCGACTCAACTGGACTGTACGCGGGTGTTAATGCGCTCGACGTTGCTTTTATGGATCGTTTCCGAGTAATCGAAGTGGAATATCCCACTCCCGAGGTCGAGGCGATGATTCTTGAGAAGAAGTGTCCAATGCTACCTAAAGAGATTCGCGACAATATGATTCGCGTCGGCAATCAAATTAGGAAGCTATTCATCGGGGGAGAGGAAACTGCAACCCCTTTAACTATAACTATGTCCACACGTGCCTTGTGCCGCTGGGCAAAATTGACCCTCGATTTTAGAACGGCGCCAAACGCGCTCGACTACGCACTGAATCAAGCCTTGCTGTCGAAGGCTGAGCCAGAGCAAAAAATCGCGGTTCGACGTATAGCCAAAGATATATTCGGCCCAACCTGGTCTCAGGAGGACGAATAGTATGACGATCTTTGTCTATCATTACGGTAATGGCTCATCTGATAAATACTGGGCCATCGATGATAAGCCAGATGAAAGCGGTAACCTCAGCGTATGGTGGGGACGCCGTGGACAAACGCTTCAACATCAAAAGCGATCCGGTGCTAAAAGCTGGGTAAAACTGGTCGATGAAAAGCTCCAAAAAGGCTATGTGCAAAAGCCGTCTCTGACGGTGGATACAGATGCCTTGCGGGTTGTTCATACAACGGATGTCGCTGATCTACCACAAGAGCAAGTCAGTAGGGTGGAAACATCAAACAGCTTGCTATTCTCGATAAAGCCAGTGCTTGATGAAGTTGAATCAACATTGTCTAAAGAGATACCCCGGCTGCAGAGTGATTTCAATATTGCACTGCAGGACTTTGACGAGAGCTTTGCCAACTTCGCAGTTAGAATCTCCGACACGATCAATGTTGACGACATTGATCAGTCATGTTTTGGAGAGATTAGCTACGATGAAGGCCCGATAGCAGCTTTGCTGTTATTAGTTCTCCGAAGGAAACTCGCTGTGCTCGGTTTTAAGGTCAACATCGTCCTTAATAGCAACTCCGAGCCGCTGCCAGATGAACTAAACCAGTGTGATGCTGTGTTTGCGGAGATCCGAAGTCAATGGTTGCTCAGTAACACCGAGTCAGCCGATAACGGAATCAAAGCTGAAAAGATTCGTAATGTTTGCTCAATGCTTGCTGATCGAAGCTTCTTCAAGAAACTCTGTGTAGCAGTCGGCGCCCGACAAGCCCCCATTGACCTCAGCAGCATCGAGGCACCAAGTTCGGCGGCTTTTTTCTAAATCAACGCACCTCCAGGTGCGCAACTCAACCCTTAGCCATACCCGGCTCACTCAACTACAACTCTTAGGAGAAATATCATGGAATTTATCCGTGGGACTACACTCGTCCATCTGAAAATCCGTTGCTGGTCCGGAGAGAAAAAAGCATCTCGGGATTCGGATATTCAGCTTGGAAAGGATGGCAAGTTGCCTCCTCAAAAAATGCTTGATTTGGGTCGGAAGAAAATCTTTCCGCCTACTGCCCTCGATCCGATGAACAACAAACGGAAGGCGGCAGAGAGAGCATGTTTGGCTGTTGGCACCCGCTTTATGGGTGGCTATGCAGTACCGGACGAAGAGGTTGAAGGCTTGATTTCAAGGCTTGAGACCATTGACCGCGAGTTCAACTTGGTGTTGGGAGAATTCATTTCCAACTTCGACGAGAACCGGGATACCTGGCTGCAAGATGAAGAGGTAAAAGAGTTTGCGCACATACTGGAAAATCAGATACCTGATTCCGCTACAGTGCAGGGCTCTTTTCATTTCGGATTCAAGCTCTACAAGATTGACCCTGTGGAAGGCTTTGAGCCCGACGAAGGTGAAATCGCTGACCAGGTATTGCAAGAAATTGGTGTCGGTTGCCGCCAAATGGTGGACCGCCTCCTAAAGCGAAATACTGCCGTTGGTGGTAAGAAGCTCCGGGAGCAACTGGAACCATTTATCAACAAACTGGATATGCTGAGCTTTGGAAACGGTAAGATTCTTGCCGTTTTGCGTGAGTTTAGGCTGCTATCAGAAATGATACCGCTTGAGCGAATCGACAAAGATCACCCTAACTTTGGGCAAGCTGTGACCTTCCTTTCTATGTGCGATGACGCTGAAAAGCTGAGACGTATTTACGAGGGAGGATTCTCTGTAGCCCAACTTGTCCAGCCCCCCTCAACGCCCGCTGCTCCGGCAGTACTTCAACCCCCGAAACCTAAGCCTGCGCCCGTCTTTGGCGAAGCACGAGCTGTCGGTTACTTCTAACAGGAGGACTCATTATGGGTTCTATGCAAACGGCCCTGGAAAGGGCTTTACCCATTGTTGCAGCGGCCTATGGTGAGCAATTCGGTGTGAACGTCATTCTCTCAGGGGATGACGCTCGTACTGACGGGAAAACGATTCTACTCCCGATGCTCCCCAATATGGCTGAAATGTCAGAGGTTTTATTTGGCTACCTTGCACATGAGGCCGCGCACGTTCGCGACTCGAATTTTGCAGTGATAGACCTCTGTACCTCTGAAGTCGAGAAGGCTGTTCTCAATATTATTGAGGATGTCCGAATCGAACTACTCATGCAGGAATTGTTCCCCGGTACGGTGGATACATTGAACAGCATGTGGCAGTACATCGTAGACAACGGTATGAGCCCTGCAGCGAAAGCTGACGATAATGAGGCAACTCAGCTCACAATGTATGTTCTACACCGCGTTCGTTACCAGTTCGCAATGCGAGAGTCATTCAAGGCGTTGTTTGAGGCCAGTGAATCGGTTGCGGTGGAAACCTTCCCTGAAGGATTTTTCACCCGCTTGGATGTCCTGCTTAACACGCAGATACCTAAGCTCAAAACGTCTAATGACTGCTTAGCGCTTGCCCGGCGAATCCTTCAATCCTTGAAAGAGGCAGAGGAGGAGGAACAGGAAAAGCAAAAGCAAAAGGCTCAGCAGCAATCTAGCCAAGGTAAGTATGGCAATGCCGATGGATCTTCGGATTCTACTGGCAACTCCGATACTGATGGCAATGACGGCGCTGCTCTTAGCGATCAGCAGGATGGTAACGACGCAAACGACGGAAATGGCAGCGGTGACACTGACGGTAAGGCGGACTCTTCTGGGCAACCAGGTGGTGATGCCGGCACTGACAGTCAAAACACTGAAAGCCAATCCAATCAGGACTCGGACGGTTCGCCGGACGATTCTGATTCCACTGATAGCGGGGATGGTAACGGAAGTGGAGCAAGCAGCCACGCTAAGGTAATTCAGGAAACTGAAATACCCGCCGATGCCACAGACGCTTTAAAAGCCGATATGCAGACTCAGGCGAGAAAGGCCAACCAGGATTCTGGCCCCTTCAAGCTGAACACTGCCTCGGTCGGTTCAACTGTTGCAAACAAAGGCAATACCGATTCGCTACAGGCGGGGATTTTGACCTCCTCTCGCATTCGGGCCCGTCTGGTTGGTTTGTTGCAGGCACAAAGCCGTGAAGACGACTATTGGCACCATCGCGGTAGTCGGATAAGCGGCCGTCGTTTAACGAAAGCAATGACAGGGGATACACGCATCTACAACAAGCGTGAAGAACTTCGTCGGCCTGACACCGCAGTGCATGTACTCCTGGATGCTAGTAGCTCGATGAGCAAAATCCAGAGCATTGCAAATCAGGCTGCTGTTTCCTTGGCTTTAGCCGTTTCCTCTATACCCCAGTGTGACATCGCGATGTCAGTCTTTCCTGGAGTGGGGGCAGCGGTAAGTCCAATGATTGACCGCGGACAACCTGTTCGTGCGAATCTTGGGCGCTGCGCTATCCGATCCAGTGGTGGTACACCACTTGGAGAGGCGATGCTTTTTGCTGCGCGGGAGCTAGCAACAGCTCACAAAGAAAGAAAGGTGTTAATCGTTGTTACTGACGGTGAACCCAATGAACCGGGCTCGGTGCTATACATGACCAAGCTCTTAGAACCTTATGTCGATATTTACGCGATCGGCATTAACTCAACGGCGGTTAGGGACTACTTCAAGAAACACGCGGTTATCAATTCCGTGGAAGAACTCCAGGCGGCGCTATTCAGCATTGCAGGGAGGTTTCTTGACCTTCACTAACCGAACTCAGCAACCCATGTGGGGATACATTCCCCGCAGGGGAGGTGTGTCTCCATTTTTCTCGGAGATACACCAATGCAAGTTCAACTCACGATCTTTGATCTGCTAGAACGGTTGGAAACCAGTGGTCAGGATACTGTACCGCTGCCGGATCTTCAGGCCACCGTTCGAGATAACTCTATTCCGGAAGATGAGGTTCCTTTCATCCGTGAATACCTGCTGATTGAAACAGTAAAGTCAGCTTTTGGCATGAGTCGTGGCGGTCGTAATAGACAACCCGATGACGAGAGCTGGGAGTGGATTGTTTCGGAAGATCAGGCCTCGCCTTTTTCTTTCCGCAACTGCTGTTTGTCTATGGGTGTAAGCCCAGATGATTTGCTTGAGTGGCTTTTCTGGTACAGGAAGAAGCTCAACTGATCAGCAACACATTTCGATACTCAACCCATAGGGCGTTTCGCACTTTGCCCTTTGGGGTAGTGCTGCGCCTAACTCAACGAAAGGAATAGCACAATGACTATCAACCTAAACCAAGTGACCAAGAATGCCCACGGCACCGAGGTCGTCAGCGTGATTGTTAAGGACGGGCACAAAGTCATCGAGCAGCGTTATCAACGCTGCGAAGAAGGCTGGGCTTGCACTTTCAGAAGTTCTCGCACTATCCACTAACAGGCTTCGGCCTTATTCGCTTCACAGTTGATGGGGCAGTAGACCACCAACTTGCAGGAGGATATGGAAATGAAGCGTGATTCAACGGAAATGAAACGACGGATGCAGGGACGTTGGTTGTCAGCCTTCAATGCGCTGGCGCCGGCACTCTCTGAGGCTGCTTCGCAGTTAGGCCAGAATGTGCCCTGTCCAATTTCGGGCGGCACTGATGGTTTCCGCTTGTTTAAAGACGCCAACTTCACTGGAGGCGGCGTCAAACAGTCTGAGCGAGTCATTCCGGAAGGGATAGACATGCTCATGTGGGTAAATAATTGGTCCTTCCCGGAGGCGTACGACGCTCTCTCGGAGTGGCTGGATGGCAAGTCTGTACAAGCCGGTCCTATTTATTTACCCGAAAAGAAACCGGTGGATGAAACCAAGCTTAGAGCTTGGCTAAATCGAATCTGGGGCGAAGCACTGGCCTTGGATCACACGATGAGCTATCCCGCGAGGGCCTACTTTTCGTATAGGCGAGTACTTCGATCAGCGTTTGCTGCCCGAGATATTCGATTTCATCCAAATCTCAACTACAAAGGCAAAGGCGGTGTCCTGCTCGGGACTTATCCGGCAATTCTTTGTCTCGTGCGCAATAACAGCGGAGCCCCCGTCGGTATCCATCGAACCTTCATCACCAAGGGTGGACTGAAGGTGGAGATTGGAGACGGCCATAAAGCCCGCAAACTTACACCAACAGTCTCGCAAGAGTCCAAGGGTAGGGTTATTCGTACAAACGAGCCGGTTGCCGGTGTATTGGGGATTGCTGAAGGTCTTGAGACTGCACTGTCAGTTCTGGAGGCCCGATCATTCCCTGTCTGGCCTGGACTGTCCAACACAATGTTGCAGAGCTTTGTGCCGCCTACAGGCGTTCATACAGTGATCAACTTTTTGGATAAGGACAGAAACAAAGCGAGTGAAAACTCAGGAGAAATCGTCAAGGAGAATCTTACTCCTCGCGGTATCCGGGTTATTAACTTGCTGCCACCAACACCTATCTTGGACACAGATCCAAAGGGTGTCGATTGGGCAGATCAATGGTGCCGCGATCCAAAGGGATTTTATCTTCTAGATAAAGTCTTGGAGGGTCTACGCGCTCAGGCTGCCTAACAACTCAACCACTCAACCCCGGAGGGTGCATTCCCTTCTGGGGCTGCATTCCTCTGGCGTTGGATTATTCGATAGAGAGGAATCACATGGATATTTTCGCAGAAGCTGAATGGCGTAATAAATTGACTGAAATGAGTGACGAAGCCTTTAAGGGGTGTGGCCTCAGTGACGTTATTTTTGCTCGTCGTTTTTCACTATCGGTAGATCTCGCGATTCAAGGTTTACCTGATCGGGACCGGGAAAAGGTGATTGCTCTTGCCGAAGGCATTGGCATTTATCTCGATGGTAACGAGGAGGTCATAGATGACGGCGCATGCCCTCATGGAATTGACCTCGGATATTGTCCAGCTGGCTGCGGCAGCCACTGAAACTCAACGACCTGGAGACCTGCAAATGAGCAGAAAACAGAAGGGGAAACCCAAAACTTACGAAGAGAAATTGCTCTGGTACGCAACAGCACCAAGGGCATCAACCAAAGTGCTTCATTCCATCGTGGACAAAGAAATAGTGGAGGGTTACGGCGGTACGCTTAGAGGTCACATTGTGTCACTTCAAGGCGAACCATACCGAAAACCGACACGCTCTGCCGCTTTGGATCTGGCACGTCGCTTCCGCCAATCCTGCATTGACGAGGCGATACAAAAAGGGCTCATGCAGCCCTAGAACGACCGGCAGCTCTGGCTGCTAACTCAACCGATTTCTTCCCTGGAGGGGCCTTCCCTTCAGGGGAAGTGCCTTTCCAGTGTTGGAATCACTCAACAAAGGAAAGCACAACATGAAAACTCTCGACCTTCAGAGGGAGCTGAATCGTCTCAAGACTTCAGAACTCCTCTCAGAAAAGGTTGTGTGCACCGTGAAAATCGCAACCTATAAGCTCATCGAGCTTGGGTTACTGGGTGTCGTAGGTGGATTTGCCGCCTTCATCATGCCCAAGATTTTCGCCGGCACTATGCAGTGGAACGCGGGGACCAGCGCTTTTTTGGTTCTCGTTGTATACACAGCAATTGTTGCCGTCGTGACCCGGTTTAATCACGGTTACGAGCTTGCAAAAAAGGAGCTGATAATTGATCTGTTGGCCTTCCGTATGAACAACACCGGGCGCACCAAGCCAACCAGACGCCGCAAGGCTAAGGTTGACAAAGCTGGAGCCTCGGAGTAAACCATATAGGAGATCAGACAGATGATTGTTGGACCTATGCCTACTGAAATTGTAATAACTACCGGTATCTTACTGGCCGTTTTGACAGGGCTTCTACTGTTCCTTAAATGGGATGACAGGAAGCGTTGGCGGGCAATTTGCGAGCGGGCACAGCACAACCGCAACAACCATCACGATCTGGATTAACCAGTATCGCCAGAGGCCTCCATTATGGAGGCCTTTTTTTTTGCCTAAAATGATAGGTGGAGTGCTGGTCTAAATTGAAGATAACGCCGACATAGGGAAGATGATCATGAAAACAGGGATATCCACACACATTCTAGAAAATGTCCATACCTCGATGAATGAGGTGAAAAAGGGGAAAAAACTAACCGTCACCGGCGTCGTTAAGCTCACCGAGGCATGGAGCATTTATGACACGATTCAATTTTATCCAGGTGGAGTCCTAGAAGTTCCAGCAAAGGATGTCACTGAAGTGGTGGTCGCAATGAAAAAGCTCGTGCTTACCGGCCCAGACCACGAAGGAATGATTCGGTTCTATGATGATGAGCCAATTAACGGGATCAATGGGCGCACGCCTCCATCAAGGTTACCTCGAAAGGGGCGGTCGAGGAGCCACGGCCGCGATGGCAAAAGGGGCACCCACGGAGAAAATGGCACTCCAGGAGGGGTGTTTGATCTGCCTTCAATGTACGTAGTCATAGATGGCGTCTTCTCTGCCGATACAGGTGAAACACTTACCAATATCAAGAACTTTGTTGTGGAAGGGGTTGGAGTAAAAGGCGGTAACGGTGGTAGAGGAGGAAATGCTCAACATGGGCAAAGCGGCCAGCATGGTCGGCACGGAAGAGCCGACACGCTCAAGATATGCAAGAAAAGTGCAGGCAATGGCGGCGATGGCGGGGATGGCGGTAACGCAGGTCGTGGCGGAGAGGGCGCCAATGGAGGCAAGGGGTGCGACGTATATTTTCTAGTTACACCTTCGACTGTTAAACCCGCTGAGTCTATCAAGGTCTTCAATAAAGGGGGGAAGCCCGGCATAGGAGGGGCGCATGGTAAAGCTGGCCTCCCAGGAGACAAAGGGGACGGTGGGTCGGGCCCAGGCACTTGCTTCCCAGGCCGGCATGGCCGTTCCGGGAGCAAGGGAAAGCCAGCCAAAGGGAAGAGGGCTAGAGATGGACAAAAGGTAGGCGCACCGGGCTTTACCGTAATTTCACCAGAGCGACCGGAATAGTATCGACGCACAGGCAGGTAAGATTAACTGGGCCAAAAAAGGTAGAAATATTCAGCAGAATCACGGTTGCTGATTTCAAAATCGATGAGATTCTATAAGAAACGGAAGCAATTAAAGGTGATTTCCAATGCTTAAAAGTCTCAATATCGACGTGAATGCGGTGACATTCAAAGGCCTGTCATCTCACCGGACCAGGATGATTTGTGTCGGTCTGTCCCTTTTCCAGTTTGCAGCGCTGTTCCTTGGCGTGCTCGGCGGCTGCTACCTCATCGCTCGCTCTCAGGCGCTCCCTGATTGGGCTCTGCAGCTCATCTTCTGCAGCCTACTGCTGGAGTACATTCTAAGGGGGAAAAGCTCCCTACAAAGGATTGCAGCCATGCTGGTTGATGCAATGCCGATGTCGCTGATGCTGAAGCGAGACCAGGCGATATTAGATCGCGGCCGGGCAGAGTTGGAGCGGGTGTTGTCCGAGATCGACCTGAATAAGCTTGATTCTTACACCAACTTTAACCCCCATATTTCCCTGTCTATCACCGACACGCTGAAAGACGTGGCCCGGCGGGGGCGGTTAAAGGGCTGGCTGAGTGATTCTCGACGCCTGGCGTCAGCAGCCAACTTGATGTACCAGGTGTATATCACTGAAGAGTTCCTTGCCTCCTGCTAAAACGGGGCAGGGAACAATGCCCTAATCTGCCCCAAATCTGCCCGACTCCCTAGTAATATCGTGTGGAAATAGCAATTCACAGATGCTGGGGTTTAGCGTGGTCGTAGCTGGAAAGTTCAAAAAACTCTTTGGTAAACAGGTATATAGCGGAGACCTGTTCTCTAATGACCTCAAACGCTACCAGATCGAGGTTATCTCTGATTCAGCGCGAGAAGCATACCTAAAGATGATTGACGAAGCCGCCGATCGCTACGGCGTTTCTGATGTCAGGTACGTAGAGATCTACAAGGGGGCATTAGATGAAAGAGCTCCCGCCGCAACCCCTGTTCTGACCCATCACGAATCCACAGAAGAACCTTCTTTACTTGGTTAGCAATGACAAAGGTGTTTTATGCAAATAATTCGAGTCACAGATGCACCAGGCTCATTCAAGGATCGAGTGATCTACTTAGTCCTGCATGAATTACCAAACTTCACACTGTATGAATGCAAGGGGAAAAGCGAGCTGGATCTCTATGCTTCTGCAGAGACAATCGTTCTGGATAATTTACACCAGGCAATTTCTCCAAGTTCGATCATTGCCCAGGTTCTGAGGAATGCCGAGGGTGCCAAACAGGTACTACTTATTGATCAGGACCAGGATCACGAATTTAAGCTTCCCGAGATCTCCGTAAGTCGACACATCGTTATAGACCTTTCGGAACGGCCTTGTCGACGAGTAGTGGGGCGGGATTATTTCCGTGATGGGAACTCTGCGGCCGAGGCCATTTTCGATTTAACCAGGGCGGCGTAAAAACTATGGCAGATCCAGAAAATCCAGTAGAAGAAACACGGAATCCTGAACATCCCACCTATGAAGATGAATCGGTAATTTGGTCAGGGAAGCCCTCCCAAGTAGTTAATCTGCCAACTTACCTTTGGTGGGGCGGCATTTCAATTGCCTTATTGATTTGTAAGTCTATGTGGGATTCTGGCTATGCAGAGGAATACCCAGCAATTGTGGACACTATTGTTGGTTACTCAGTAGCCGGTGTACACATACTTTCTGTTTTAAGCTGCCTGTACGCTTACCTCACCGTTAAATACACTCACACCACTATTACGAGAAACAAGATTCTGGAAGTTCGCGGAATTACTCGCATCTTTCGTAGAGAGATGTACTGCGAGATCAGCGACGTTAAGGATGTGCAAAGCCCTCCAGCGGGCCTTCTCGCGTTTTTCGGCCTTGCATCAATCGTCATGGAGACCTCCGATCACGACCAGCCGATAATCAAAATCCGGGCAATCCGTAACCGTGACAAAGTTGTTCAGGCTTTCCTTCCTGTTTGGAGAGCATTGAAAGTTGAGCGCCGTGGATATTTTTCTGACTAAGGGGATGAAGTTGCGAGGATTACTCATAACAGTGTTAATGCTGGCAGCATGCGCTGCCAGTTCGGAAGAGGCATCGCCGACGCCTGCGATTTCACCGTCCGCCTTAGCGCCAAATGTTAGCTTAGAAGAGGTCGAAGATCTGTTTGGAAGCAATCTCGAATACCCTGAGCCTGAAGTCCAGGAGCTACTTCTGGCGATTGGCATGGAACGAACAAGTACGGGCAGCAGATTCCGTGAAGAGCGTATCGGTGTTCCCTACATTGTTTACGACACTCCTGGGGCTTGGGTCTCTAGGTACCGGACGGGGGATAAAAGCGTGGACACTCTCGTCAACATGGCTCTAGTGATGATGATCTCAAAGTTTAAGTCAGAATCAACATATAGAGTTGGCGTTGATCTGTTGCGGAAGGCAGCAGAAAAGGGATATTGGCCCGCCAGCGCTTTCACCGCCGGGAAGTACCTGCGGCAAGCGGCCGAGATAGGAGACAAAGTGGGCAACAACAGGTTTAGGGATGAATCCATCGAGAGCAAACGCATGCTGTTACTTGGCAAGCTGGCTATGGAGCATTTGAACCGTTGTGCGGAGGCCGGTTTTGCCCCCTGCCAATATAGAATTGGCTTTTGGTTGGCTAATTCGGCGGACAAACCCACTGAAGGCGTAGAAGTGCTGAGGCACGCGATTAAAAGCACTCTGCAGGATAACCGCTACCAAGGATATGTTGATGAAAGTTTTTTCCATGCCGTGCAGGTGATCTACGATTTGGGCGAGAGCGCGGGGCTTTCCCATGCAATGCGTGAGCAATACAGGGGACTACTTGAGGGCTACTCCAAAGGTTCTCAGCAATCCCTAAACATGTAATGGACTTGGAACCAGGAGATAAAATGAACACAAAGGCATTGAAAAAGATTGGCAAGCCAACGCTGATTGGATTGTCAGTATTCCCGGTATTGATCTTCTACGCGCTGCTGTTTGTACCGAGTGTCCGTATTGAAGAAATACAGGCAGTGTTGGTCGATGGCTACGTACTGACAGCAGCGGATATCGACGCCTTATTACTCCTACACTCCTTGGCTCTTTTTGCCGCTGCGGTTGGTGGCGCTTCTGGCTTTTTGTGGGGAGTGTTTTCACTATTGGCTGATAGGATTTCAAGTTGGCATGACGAAGTGATGGGTGATGGTGCCGCGTAAGGTCTCTCAGCCATTACGCACCGCTTTCAAGACTGGATATCTAATCAATATCCAAAGAGGGGCTACGATGCCCCCTATGAGCACGAACTTGACCTTCGGAACCTCTCTGAAATTCCCGAAATCGCTACTAAAAACAGCAGCGCCCAACCCTGTTAATATCGTTATTGCAATCATTTCAGGTGAGTTTGCGGGCAAGAAAATTGGCAAGATAGACAGCCAGATGGCGTAAGCGACTGCGCAAATAAACACAGCATTGAGAATTCTGACCAGCTCTTTTTCCCAATCTGCTTTCATTTCCACCCGGCCCCTCTCGGTTAGCGGATGAATTTCTGGATCTCCGCTGCAATAGATTCTGCGTTCTGCAGACCTTTTACCAGGACGGAACGGCCTGAGTCATTTGAGGTGATGAGCATTGCCGGCGTCCCCGTAACCCCAGAGCTGAGACCCAGCTCGAAGTCGGCATTGATTCTAGCCTTATTTGCGTCAGATTGCAGGCAGCTGCTGATGACGGCGCCACTAAGCCCCATTTTTCTCGCGTAGCCCGGCAGATCCTCTATCCCTCGGCCATTCCCACCTGTATCGGCTATCATCGCGTCCAGAAATGCCCATGCTGTACGGTTGCCATAGCTGTCTTTTACGCACTCCAGGGCCTGCGCCTCAACGGCCGCAACGGGGTTATGCTTGTTGAGGGGGAAGTGAAGAATTTTCCAGTTTATCACCCCATCAGAACTATCCACCACGCGTTTGACTTCGGGGTGCATCTTTCTACAGTAGGGGCACTCAATGTCCGTGAAGACGGAAATGGTGAACCTGGCGCTGGGGGAACCATAGAGGAGGCCATCTTCATTGAACTCAGGAGCCAGTTTGGCGCTCTCCCGCAGAGCTGAGAGGCGGTCTCTGGCTTCCCTCCGGGCATCATTGGCCCGAGCATCCGAGACGGCCTGGGCCACGATCATCTCGATACTTGGCTGGCTTTCAAGCAAATCCAAGCGGGAGTTGAGGTGGGCAACAGAGAATAGTAAAACGGCAATTGCAGTGAAGATCGCCCCCAGGATGAAACGGCTGTACGTGCTAGACATAGAATTGATCGACCATTGTTCCATAGTTGATCGCCCAAGATACCTAATTGGCAGGCGAAAAAGGCCGACTTTTGGGCAGCCATCGCTCCCCTGAAAACAGAGAATTAGGCATCGTAGTTATACCTTGTATATACATTGCTTGTGTGTATATAATGTATATACATTGGCATGGCATTTAATGGAGCCGTTATGCAGACAAGTATTCGCAAATGGGGCAATTCTGCTGGGGCGCGTATACCCGCTGGAACACTCAAGAAGGCAGGCTTGGCTATCGGTGATGCCCTGGAAATTGAAGTCATTGATAATGCCATCGTGATGAGAGCCGCGAAACCTGAATACAGCCTTGAAGACCTGCTGGCTGCCACACCCTCAAGTGCGATCGAGCTATCAGCCGAAGATGAGGCATGGCTCGGAAGCGAACCAGTAGGACAGGAAGAACTTTAAGTGGCGAAGAAATATATCCCCAAACGAGGGGACATAGTATGGACGGATTTCGACCCATCTGCGGGTAAAGAGCAAGCCCTCGCTCGTCCAGCTATAGTGCTTTCCCCTGAACCATTCAATGAAAAGATAAAGCTCGCTCTCGTAGCCCCGATTACGAGCACTGTTCGCGGGCATGGATTTGAAGTGAAACTGGAAGGCACCAAGACTAAAGGAGTGGTACTCTGCCAGCAGGTTAAAACAATAGATTACGAAGCCAGGGGTGTGAAGTTTATTGAGAAGGCCCCAGCTACAATCACCGGCGAAGTGTTAGCAAAAGTCAAAGTAATCGTATCGTAGAGGGAAGCAGCATGGATGGACAATCGACCGAAGGACGCAACGATAGGAAAGAGAACTATCTAACCGGGCTCCGGGATTACTATATTGATAAACCCTTCCGCGTACTACGACGTTATCTGATCTTCCAAGTAGCAATCATTGCGTTGCATTTTCTGATCGGGGGCAACAACTACGGTACTGTCTTCATATCATCGACATTTGTATTCCTTTTTGCCTTTTCCGCAGCATATTTTATCCACCGGAAGTGGCCGCGCTACTCGTTTAAGTGAGATCGCCATGACACCAAAACCCATCAGTTACTACAAAGACCTGACAGCAGGTGGCGAATGCAAGGCCAACCTTACCCAAAATGAAGCGTGTGTGGTTTTGAAGATATATGACTACGGTGTCGATGCGCTAAATGATGACGATAAGCACTTGCTTCACTCGCTGATAGGGAAGTTGAAGGACGAAATCTGGCCCTGATAATCAAGGAGATAGGGATGTTGATATTAACTAGAAGGATCGGAGAAACTTTGATGATTGGTGACGAAGTTACAGTGACCGTCTTAGGGGTTAAAGGGAACCAGGTTCGCCTCGGGGTTAATGCTCCCAAAGAAGTCGAAGTCCATCGAGAAGAAATCCACGATAAGATAGCCAGCGAAAATAAGAAGCAAAAAAGCCGTGGTTAAGTCATTTGTCGACACCATCTTATTTGGGACGCTCGCGATCATTACCTTTTTTGTTGCTTTGTGGTTCAAAGACTACAGCTTCCAGAATGGATATTTTGCGGTCAAGTCACCACTGCTGGGCTGGGACGGCCTTATTGTCTGGCTATGTTTGATGATGCCTCTGCGCTTGGTTCACAAATATATAATGGATAAGCTATACGGAATGGCTGCAAGCCTGAAATCGGAGTAAGGGAATATGAAAATATCAGAGCGCATCATGTGTACTGGTTATTTTTTGGGTCTATTTGGGACTCTCGTTAGCACATTTGTGGCACTGACCTTTGTTTTCACCACATCTAACCCTATTTGGCATCTAGGACTAATTGGTATTGCTATCTTTGGGGCGCTGTGGGCCTCGGCAATCGCCTACGGGAAGAAGAAAGGGTATCTAACATTCAGGCAATAAAGGTGTGGGAATATGGCTACTGAAACACACGGTACGGGAACAGGCTCCGCATGGGCAACCCTTTTTAATATTGCGATGACTGTTAGCGGTGTTTCCGCTTTGTTCTGGCTTTCGACGCTTGGCGATAACGATATCCGCAGCAAAATGGACTTTTTCGGCACCGGAGTGGGAAATTTTGTCGCTATGATTCTCTTTCTTATACCTCCAGTCATTCTCATGCGCAAAATCTCCGATGGAGAGATGACGGCCAAAAAGCTCACATACTCAATAGTTGCAATGCTCTCAGTGCAAATGCTTCTCTTTGCCTACACTCCGGCAATCATGAAGGCCTATCAGAGCACTGGGGCGTATATTGCTGACTTCATCATCGACTCAAAAAAATAGAATGGACTATGCACATCAACGGATTTGTAAAGTACATTCTTTTTGTACTGATTATCTCGGCGCTTTGCTTTAGCAGTGATTGGGCTATCGAAATTCCCCTGTGGGCAGAATTCGCACTGGTTGTGCTATTTATCTTGGGGCCGGTATCACCAGCAGTATTGGCTGGGCGCAATGTTTTTGCTAAAGACTTTAAATTAGAATCAGCGGATTAGGTGAGAATATGTTTGATAACACGCAAATAGTTGATACCAAAGACCTCGCAAAAGCCGTAGCCTCACTGGTTGCACTCTCGCTTCAACCAGAACAACTGAATAAGATTTTGGTTCGTGATAATCAAGGACAAGAGAGTTATGTAGCTCCCGGCCTGGTCACCAGAATCACGACCACAAAGATTTATAATCCTGAAAGAACTGCTTCCGAGGTAGTTTATGTGAACGGAGACCGATTCACCGTTGATTTAGAGCCACCAAAACTAGGTGCGCAACTCGGACTGCCTACAAACACAAGCGGGGCATAGGAATATGAAAATCAGCTAAGATTTCAAAACGAAATCTTGCGAGGAGCGGAATTGCTGTAGCACTGCCAGGAGCTTCAATCAGAAATCGCTAAACTGGTCAGTACCAAGGAATCTATCTGGAAATAACCCTCTCTCCTATGCGCCGGCTAATTCTAAGCGGGCCGCAACATGCCGCAGATCCGACCTGACACCAATGATTTTCCCTTGATACCCATTCAGGTGCTCGACCTCCTTCAATTTCGCTTTGTAATGAAAATAATCAGGGTCTAGTCGAGACAACAACAACTGTGGAGTTCTTTCAGCCAGAACTCCTAGTTTGGGTGAGACGCTGGTGACAAGCTCGGCTTTCACAAACTCCAGCTTCGAGGTCGATGAGTAGATATTTGTTTGCCAGTAAAGCCCACCATTCCCTAACTGCTCGTCAATCTTTAAGTGATATGCGACGTCAGGATCTGGTAGGGAGGGCCAGGTAGCACTGTTCCAGGCGCGACTCTCGTGGATAGCTTGGTGACTGCCATGCCAATAGAAATGCAGAGATACTTCCTGGTAGCGGGCCAACCGAACCTTTGGACACCTGATCGTACCGAACGAAGCTTGTCGATCGGGGTCAAAACCAACCCCACCAATCTGACCAGAAGTAATGATTGCCTTTGCCGCCACCATGCTTGTTGTGTGTATGAGCTGACTCATAGAACGAATAGCATCTTCGCTCAGACCCTCGTCTTCCAAAGGGGATGAGGGAAACTGTGTCTCCAGCATGATTATTTCCTTAAAAGTAGTGCGGCGCCGCGAAGAGAAGCCAACATGATCTGTGCGTCGCAAGTTCCAATATGCAGTTGCAGCCGCCCCATTACCAACGCTGATACAGCAAAAACACGACCAGGTGGAAGTGGTAAAGCGTAAATCTTTCCAGCTCCGGCCGTTCCCTTCACGTAGAGCTTATCGTCCTGTCGCTCGACCTCGATGCCCTTACCTGGCCGCTTGAAATGGTAGCGAGGAAGGTACCCCAGTAAGACACACGCGAACGCTGCCAACTCATCTTCGTTGAGCTGAATGAGCAGCTTATCTTTCCAGTCGAAATCCTGACCCACTCTATTGGCAAGTTCTAAATTAACGGTATACCCAACACCAACGCCCTTATGCAGCAAGGGTGTCGATTCGACGGTTAGGGCAGTATCGCGACCAAAACACTTCGCTTTAGGACCAAAGCCCTCATTACTTTTAGGCGCTTGCATGATAGTAGACCCCCCAGCCTGGCAATAATTCTTTACGGACGCCGCCAGCGGGTTTTCGTGCTCCAGCGCGTCGCCGGTGAGAATCGCGATCAACCCATTTAACGATAGGGAGAGATTTCTGAGGTACAACCAGGACACCTGAAACGGGATAGCCTTTATTAACCATGCTCCCTTTTTCTCCAAAACTGTAGTTGACTCGGAGCTGATCCGGTAACGAGTAAAGTGTTGCCGGGCGTGGATCTTTTGCCTTGCTCAGCCGATCACGCGCAAGCTCAGCGGCAGAAGGGTTCTCTTGTTCTAATCCTGCCAACCGGCGCTCAAGTACATCAGGTGAAATGGGTTTGTAGGTACGATGATTTACTGCCCAAGTCCAGCTCACCCGGTGGACACCGGCCTCCAGGATACGAATATTTGCGTAAACTCTTTTTAAGTCCGTAGCTGCGAACCCCACCTCTTTCATTACACGCTGCAGCTCTACCGGCCGGAATCCTGCACTACCGTGTCCAGCTTCCTCGGTTTTCTTGATGTGTGCGACTGCCGATTTCAACTCTTCTTTCGCACTATTTAACTCAACAACGGCGGCGATGGTCTCCGGAGAAGCACAGACCAAACCAGATAAAGGCTCGGAACCGTCATCTTGGAGGGCACCGAAGACATTTTTTATAGATTTAGCAAGCGCAACACGGGCTTCAAGGCCACGCTGACCAGAGGGGAGGGGAGCAAATACCTCATACGGATCGTCACCGCGACCATCTGCCATGATCGCATCCATGACATTTGACTGAGCATTTAAAAGGCGGTGGTAGACGACGCGCAGGAGTTTCACGTTGTCAGGATTAGCACGGTCTTCCGTTGACATATATTCCTCCGATTTTGCAATTTGAGTGGTGTTTCATGTCTTACAAACGGACATCAACTCAGTTGATATTTTAACATTTAATACTGTATTTATAGAGTTAAATGACCAATTTTATTAACGAGACAAGGAACTGATCATTTCGAACTGAGGGATATTTGCCGGGGGTGGCAAGCCCCCGGCGATAACAGTTTTAGGCTAATCGACCTTAGCTCATGTGTTTCGGAAGCCACCCCTTTACTTCATCCAATTCGGCAATCAATTTAGCCAGATCGCCTTTCTTTGCGCCTTTGTGCTGTTCCGCGTATTCCTCGCCTTTAAGCTCTTTGGCAACCTCCAAAATGTCATCCTTTCGGATGCGGTTAAAGTAATTCTCTTTCGTTGGTTGCCAGTGATCCGCGAGATTGAATTTCATTTGTTCTGCCAAGCTCTGAATAATGGAGCTGCTGCTCGATGTCACCGATGCCGCCACGCAGAATGAGTGAATCGCCTTTTTCTCAGCGCGAGTAAGCATTTGGAAATTGATAAACATATCCAGTTCTGACTCTGACTCTAACCAGGTGATATTGAGCTTTTCCTTTGCCTCGTGGATAGCAATTGATGCCTTTGTATCCTCAATGTCCTTGGTAGCACTCATATCAGCAATGGAAAGGGAGATACTGGATGGCCGCTCATAATAGCCGAACGACAGTACTGACTTCGCAAGAGTGAATGCGGCCAGGTCAAAGCAGAGGTCCGGGTTGGACATCAGAACGCTACGAATGGATAGCAGTTCGTAGTTTGCCAGATCAGTTCGGAGTGCCTGACTCAAGGAAACCCCATCTTCACCACCCACGCCGCTGTCAATCGCCCCTGCGCCGGTAGGCGTCGTAGCAGGTGACTGTGGCATATCCTCTCGGCGGACATAGCCGTAGGTGACCTCTGGAGTCCCATCACGCTTGAGGGTAATAACAGCACCGCCAATCTGCTTCTGTTCATCAGTGAATACGCGATAGCTATCCAGCTCTGACTCGATATTTTCAATCGCCTTTTCCAGTTCGGATTCCTTTTCCCACAGGGCATCGGCTTTATCGTCGTCTTCTTCATCGAAAGCCGCCGCCGTCACCTTCTCCAGCTCCTCCTGGGTGTCTTTCAGTTTGTTAACCAGCTCGACCGGCGCTCCGACCAGTTCAGCCTCTACCCGTTGCGCCCGAACATCCAGCCAATTAGACAAAGTGGTTTCGACCCACTTCCATCCTTCAGACTTGATGCCCTCGGCGAGGGAGGCCATTTTTTCCTCGGCCAGAGTCTGCATCAGCTCGTCGTCATCGATATACTTCACTTCATCGAAGAGGTCGCTGCTTGTCGTGCCCCCGGCGCTCTCATAGGCTTTCAAGGTGACGTACTTCACGACCGGCAATTTTGAGTCCATACAGGTGTTTACCAGGCGCGACTTGACCATGTGGGCACTCATAAAGCCGCCAGCCATATCCCGGTAGACCGCTTCTTGCTTCTCTATGTCATCACTGACGGTGAAGGCCATCACGACATCCAAGTCGATACTGTCCTGGCGATAGGCTTCAAAAATTACTGGAGCCACGTCAGCGAGGCGGAGAATCTGCTTCACTTCCTTTTGAGTTCGGCCAAAGCGAATGGCGATTTCCTTTACCGAGCGCCCCTGATCCGTAAGCTCTTTATAGCTGGCATACAGGTCAGCAGGGTGCATGTCTTCTTTCATGTTCTCCGCGATACTGTATTCAGTAGCATTCGCAGCGTCTTTGACCTTGCATGGCACTTCGTAGTCGTCGGCGAGCTGGCCGTCGGCGAGTAAATACGTCAGCGCGCCGAACCTGCGGCCACCGGCAACAACCTCGTAAATGCCCGTTTCGCCTTCGGTTGGGATAACAACGAGATTCTGGAGCAGTCCGTGTGCTGCGATTGAAGCAATGAGCTGTTTATCCTTAACTTTGCTGGGGGATACCACCCGAACATTGCGCGGGGAGATTTTCAGGTTTTTCAGAGCGATATTGGTTTCCATTAGAGCTTCCTCGTGTTGAGAGTGATGTGTGTTGGTAATTCCAGAATCACACGGAAGCCAAAACCAGCAACCCCAAAAACCACTAAAAACCCCTATTCTTATAGATTATTTAAGCTGTCCTCCCCGGACTAACCGCGCCTAGTTTGCTTGTCCAGCGCAGAAACTTATACTCTACCTGATCTGGGGGAACCCAACCCCGGCA
>Ga0208817_100016_pt1 | contig 83406 bp, 96 predicted proteins | sample Virmet3819_2500_FD_185741 | JGI IMG/M metagenome (GOLD analysis project Ga0208817, IMG submission 185741) | Marine viral communities from the Southern Atlantic ocean transect to study dissolved organic matter and carbon cycling - metaG... | ecosystem: Environmental > Aquatic > Marine > Oceanic ... | reverse complement strand
AAAGTGCAAATACTTCGCCTTTTCCTACATTAAAATTGAGATTGTCTAGAAGCGTGCGATCGTCAACACACACGGTAAGCGCATCCGCGCATATCACTGAATTTGTTTGCATTGTTTGGAGAAGCTATACATTAGAATCGTGCTGCAATGTTATAATATAACTATCTAGATGGGAATAGCTTTTATTTAGGTAGTGTGTGTTTTGTTTTAATTAGAAACAATTTACAAATTTCGGAAGCTGAAACGAAAAAGGCTTGCCGAGTGGCAAGCCTTTGGAATTGGTGGAGCTGGCGGGATTTGAACCCGCGTCGATTATTCTCTAAATAGCTGATAAGCTTGGTTTTTTGTTTGTGCCATTGGTGTCTCGTGCCGCACTCGTGTCATTTTGGATTTTCTTCTCGTAATCCTCGATGAATTTACCGTAGTGTCGAAATAGCATTTCTGGCGAAGAGTGGCCCATCCAATTTGCCAACTGCCACAAGTTTATTCCTTCACTAATATGTCGGGTCGCGAAAGTGTGACGCATTTGATAAGGGTACCGGTATCTTACTTTTGCAGCAGTAAGAATTCGACTCCATTTGTGTTTACGAAATGAGTCTGGGTTTATCCGGTTCAACTCCCCCTCTGGCAGTTCCATTCCAAACTTTAAGTTTTTAGGGAACACAAAACCACGACCCAGATAGGAAAGTTCTCTTTGCCGGTTCAGGGCATTCATAGCACTTTCATTTAAAGGTATGGCACGTTTACCGGCTTTCGATTTTGGACCCTTGATCTCGTTATGCACGATGGCCGCTTTTACTACCAATGTGTTGTGAATGAAATCAACCTCGTTCCATTTAAGCGCAGACCATTCACTAGGCCGCATCCCTGTATTGAAAACCAGCTCAACGATATTGAGTTCTTCTGGTCTGCAATGCTCATAGATAGCTTCCACTTCTTGTGGGGTGAATGGGTCAATATCATCGTGGCCACCGTCTAAATCGACCTTGTTATCTTTTTCCACGTAGTTAGAAAGCTTCACACCGTCGATCGGATTAGTGGATACCAGTCCGTCGGTTACGGCCTCGGCCAGTGCGGTACGTAAAAAGCTGAACTTGTTTCGCAGGGTTTTAGGTGAGTTCCCAGACTTGAGAACAAAGCTTTTCAAAACTTGCGGCGAGAGCTCGGTCACGGGAATAGGGTGGAGTTCCTTAACCGACGTCTTCAGTTTTTCGTAGCCCTTAATCGTGGAAGGTGAGAGCCCCCGTTTCTTGACGCTCTCAATATATTCCTCCAAGTACGCTTCAACGGTCTTGCCCCACGCTACAGCGCCCCCGAATATTTTTAGCTTTGGTGAGCTAGGGAAGTAGTCCGCGTATCGGAAAGTTTCACGCTCAATTTTATTTAATATCTCACCGCGTAAGTTACCCGCGTATCGGATATTAGATTTGTTGACGGGGACCTTAAGGAGTTCGCGGCAGCGAACCCCTTTATATTCGAAGTTAATTTGAATACGGTCTTCTTTGGCCCCAGGCCGAATAGTTACCCCGCGAGGGAGCTGCCCCCATTTCTTATCCATTGTTCTACCGCTTCTAAGTCAATCCAAAGTTCGCGAATATGGGGTGGCTTAATAGCATGTACGCCTTTTACCCAGTGTCCGCGTTTAATTCTCTGTCGTACCGTTTCTATGTCTTCACCAGACAGTTCACAATATTTAGTGAGTGGTACGGTTCTTAGGCTAGTAGTCACATTAATAGCAACAGGATAGTTATCATTAGCTGAGTTCGTCATATCGTCAATTTCCAAATTTTAAAAGTTAGCTTACTAAGGGAGCGGATTCGTCGCATGTTTTTTACACACGAGTTCATATTTTCTCTTTTGCTGCATTGCAAGTGGTCCATCAGTTACGTAAGCGGGCGGAGCGAGTTGTTTCCCCGTCGCATACTCATGACAGTATTCACAGTAGGGGACTTTAAAGCGTGGTTTCTCTTTCATGGTCTCCACCCCTTAGAATAAACGAGGTTATAAAAGGTAAAGGTTAGGGCATCGTGGTGGTTTCTAACATGGTCACTACAGACGCTCTCAAAAATAACTTCATCAGTATTTTTGGTCCTATTCTCGAAAGATCCCGAAATTGGTGCTTGCTGAGTTACCGTTGCATACTCATGACAGTATTCACAGTAGGGGACTTTAAAGCGGAGTTTCTCTTTCATAAAATCAATTTCCAAATCAAAGGCTGGCTTTCACCAGCCTACAAAAGTTAAACAGCTACGCGGTTCTCGGCATCTAGTTCTTTATGTGATGCCTGTAAAACCTGTCCGATATGAGGTGTGATACGTTGGATACATTGCCATGTGAAGCTGGCTCGTGTGTCGTCCATCGCGCTATCAATCTCGTCTAACATCATTAACGGTAATACACGGTGAGTCAAAATACGACCTAAACCTATGCGTAGAGTTAAATTAGCGAGGTCTTTACCTGAACCCGATAGCGTTCTTAGCGGCTGGCCATCAACAACAACCTCGAAATCCTGTCCCACTTCAACGGACTGGAATTCGCCACCGGTCATTTCACTCATTAGCATCGATGCCACTTTATTAAGTGAAGGCAATAGGTGACTTTGAACCTTAGCTTTCACCACTTTAAGTGCTTCACGGGCCCGAGACAGTTCCGATAAACGCTCTTCCTCGGCAGCTACAACCTCAATACTTTTATTATAGGTGGCCAAAGCCTGTTCGTACTGCCCCGAAAGGTGCTCGTAGTTCGCCCATTCTTGACGGGCCGACTCTAGCTGGCTAATGACATTACGTAAGGTCGCTTCAGTATTATCAGGGAATTGTTGTGTAATACTGTTAAGCGTTTCTTGCGCTTGGTCATAATTCGCTTTAGCTTCACCGTAAGCTTGCTTCAGGCCTTCAAAATGCGTTGCTTGACTGTCATACATCCGCATCTGGTTATCATACTGGTCTTTTATCCGCTTACAGGTACCTTCCCAGTTTTTAATTTGCTGGTCGTTCATCTGAGAAATATTCGATACATGGCTCTTATAGTCCTTGTTCTCTTTCTCAAACTGCAGTATTGCAGACTTAGCCGTGCGAACTTCATGAAGCGCGGTTCTCAAATCATCAATCTTTAAGCCCTGCAGCTCTTCTAATACCGTGTCGTGCTTTTTGTTTATTTCAATTTGGGCAGCGATATCATTCCATTGCTTAATGGTTAAGCCCGGGGCCTTTTCCCTTAAAGGTAATTTTTCCAGTTCTGCAATTTCTGCCGACAAATGGAAGTGATGGTTACATTTAGGACACTCAATAGTGTGTGAAGCCTTAAGTTCTTGAATCCGATTGTAACGCTCGTGTTGAGCCCACGCGTCATAAAGCGCCTCTTGCTCCGGCCACTCGGCGTTAGGTTCACAAGGCTTGTACTGTGCCTCGAGACGCAAGAACTCAGCTTCAACCTTCACCGCTTTATCAAGGTTATTCTGAAGGTTCAGTTCCACGGTGGTTAACTGGGATACTGTGCTTGGCATACCGTTAGTTAACGTCGGGAACTCAGGGGCTTTCATCGTAGGCGATAGAAGCTGCGGTTTTTCTGGGTAAATCGGCTCTTCAGGTGCTACCGGTTTCGTTGGTTCGGTTGGTACCGAGACCGCTTTTGCCGTTAGCCAGTTCTCAAGACTTGTTTTATACGTTGCTAACGCATTCTCGATATCGGCTTTAGGAGTTTGAGGCTGCGTAGGCGCCACAGGTTCAACAAGGTTCTTTTTGTGAGTGTCGATAACCGCACGCAGTTCTCTAATCTCACCGGCCATATTATTAGCAAGCCCATCCATCTGCGTAAGGCCAGCTACCGAATCAATCATTTGTTTACGTTCAGTTGGGCGCATATCCGCAAGCGCTTGGATATCACCTTGAGCGCACCAGTGAGCAATTCGGAACACATCAAAGCCATAACCCAGGGTTCTAACTACCCACTGATTTACAGGCTTGGTACCACTTACGATAGGCTCATTTTTATGAAAGACTTCAGACTTAGATTTGGTACGGCTGATAGTGTACGTCTCGCCATTGATAGCAATAACAACCTCTACCTTCATTCGCTTGTAATCACCAGCAATGCCGCGAAGTGCTTTGTTACCAAAGAGGGCAAAGCCTACCATTTCAAAGTTAAGTGATTTACCTTTGCCGTTCGCGCCGGTGATCAAGGTTGAACCAGCATTTAGTTCCAACTCGTTTTTAATTGTTTTGCCGTTCGAGAACGTTAAGTCATATTTAATTGAAGAAAGCATTATTCAGCCTCCGCGCTTAGGTCCATAAACTGGCCCCAAAGTTGATTTGTAGTTTCAGTTGAAACGTTGTGTTCCGCCATTGTCGATTTGAAGATGCCTTCTAAGTCGAAGCTATCTAGATTAACTTCCAGTTCGTCGTCTTTATTTTCCGACACACGTTTGAAAGTCAGGCTCAAACAATCCACTTCAGCAATCGGGGCCTCCGTTGGTAGAAGCGTGATTCGAAGGTTCATGTTTTTGAACTTATCAGGGTCAGCTTCTAAGGCCGCGGTTGCTTCTTGAAGCGAGAGCGTTATGTAGAGCTGGTTATTTGGGTCCTCGGCATGCGAGTAGGGTTGCATAGAGCCGGTAACCCAGACTGGCGTATCACCTTCCATAAAAATACGCGGTGTATGATAGTGGCCAGTGATAACCGCAAGTGCTGTTTGCATTTCTTCAAACGGGATCAAGTTATCCGTCGCTGAGCTATCTTCACTAAAAGCAAGAATGTCCCAATGGCCAAACGCGAAGTATCCAACCGGTGGCTTAATCTCTGCCGCAATTTCTTTAGCTGTTTTAAACGGGTGCCACGGGTAGAAAACAAAATTTTCTTTCTCAATGGTTAGTTTGAGTGCGCTTTCTGCAACTACGTGAATATTCGGAACGTGAGCTACAAGCTGTGTAAAAACATCAAAAGAGCTTTTGAACTGCGTATCTCTAGAAGCGTCATGGTTGCCGCGAATTATCACGAACTGACGGTCACGGTAAGTGCTGGCCGCGAGACGATAAACGTCGGCCGCAAATAAAATATCTTCTTCAGGAACGCGGAACTTATCAAATAAGTCACCCATACAAACGTGAAGCTTATACCCTGGCGCATTTACAATACCGGCAAAAATATCTTTCACCATTTCTTCGCGCTCACCTTTGCGGTGTGTTGGTACGCCGGTATTGAATTTACGTGCTAGGTGCGGGTCACCTAACGTCTGAACAAAAGAGGGGAGTTTAATTAAATCGTTTAGCGATTCGATTGGTAACATTTGCATCGTCAATTTCCTAAATAAAAGTTTATGCTATGGTTTCATAAAAACTAAAAAGTGAGTTAATCCCGAACGGCCTGAAACTTGCCCAAATAGTGGTTTAACTGGACATAGAGGAAGTATCTCTTTGAGTTTTATTTGAGTTTCATTCCATTTGAAAACAAGCGTTCCCCCAGGTTTCAAAACTCTCAAGCACTCATTGAAGCCTTTGTTCAAATCTTCTCTCCAATCATTACCTAATTTACCGTATTTAGCGGCAAGCCAACTTTTAGGACCTGCTCTCTCTAAATGAGGTGGGTCGAAAGCTACAACGTTGAAAGTGTTATCCGCAAAAGGGAGCTCTCTGAAATCCATTAAAGTGTCGGGTTCAATTTTTACAGTTCGAGTCCCATCCGATTTATGTGTTCTATCTGTAACAGTTATAGTCTCGTTTCTAATATCACCATATACTGCGGAGGGGTGAGCTTTATCCAACCACCACATACGAGACCCTGAACAAGGGTCTAAAACTGTTTTTTGCATCGTCAATTTCCTAAATAATAATTGAGGGGACTTGGCCCTCAGTAAAGTTAACTCTAATTTTCCAGTTTAAATCTGGGCTAAAATACGGCCAGTATTCGAGTACAAATCTTTTAATATCTGGATAGACACTAACAGCGTGTCCCAGCACAGCAAAGCATAAAACTCGGTAAGCCGCATTAGGGTTCCTAAGTTCATTGAAGTCCTCAAACTCTTCGGATTCTTCATCTGGTTCCCAAGGTTGAACAATTCGGGGTATAAAATGCTGGTCTGTTATATGTCCTCTTCGCCACAACAAAACCAGCTTTGCCAGCCTAGCATTCCGCCAAATTAAAGTATTAATCTCAGTTTCAGCGTGTAAGGCCCATCCACAAGTAACCTCAAGCATAAGGTTATCCCCACGTAAATTGGAACTGCGTGAGTTCTTCAAAACGCATAGACTTCTTAGGCCAGCTTAGAATTAGGGATGCTGGGACTTTAAACCACCCATCAATACTTATGAAATGGAGGTAGAAGTAGTAGAGGCCCCCAGCTTTGGTTACCTTGGTTGCTTCGCGCCATTGACGTTTCTCAATTCGAGAGAAATCAAAGCGGGAACTTTCAGCAATACTTTTTACTTCCGCGTAGGCCGTTAAACCTTTTTCGGTAACAAGATAGTCTGAGGGTTTTGATGAAACGATACGTTTGCGAACGCGAGACTTGTTTACATCAGCATGGTCTTCGAAGCGATATACATGAGCGCCCAGCGCTTTCATATTCTCTTCGAAGATATCTTCGGAGGGTTTACCAGTGTTTTGCATCGTCAATTTCCTAATTGTATAAAACTTATTTTGTTTTATTTAGAGTTAATACTCTTTTAGGTTTATCACCTTTATCATCTGATGTTGACTGGCGTGTGCCGCGTCCCACTTTCTGATTTATGATAATCCCTTGCTTCTTGTTCTTACGTCGAGAGCGTAAGTACATAGAATGTAGTTCAACCATTCTCTTACGAGCATGGTCCGCTTCGGACTCGGTTACTCTACCGTCAGGCTTTCCCCAAAGGTTAAAGCGCTGCGCACCAGTACGAATACGATTGAGGTATTTTATAGAATTAACGTGAAAGCCTATCGCATCGTATAATTCTCTTGAGCTGACTTTCTTAGGAGAAATAACCGCACGAAGTTGCTCATAAATCTCCCTGCTTAACGGTTTGTTAGTTAAGATTCGGAATTTATTTTTACGACAATAGGTGACCACCCAAAGCCAGCAATGGATAGGTTTTTCAAATTGTAATTTTTTAGAATTATATTTAAGGCTTACACCGTCAATTCCAAAAGTGGCGTTATCCATGCTCAACTCGTCAATTCATATTTAAAAAGGCTCCTAGTGGAACCTTTATAATTATTATATTAATTAATAGGTATTATGCTTAATAATACAGCGTTATGCAACGTTAGTAGTAACGACAAACAATTTATTATTAAGTAAGTTGATAAGTCGGTTTTGAATTTCTGGATGTAATTTAGAAATATATGGATGTAATTCAGAAACTTGCGGAGACCCAGCCAAAGCTTGAAATACATAGGCTTTCAAATTTCCTGGCACTTCTTCAAGACCTGTGAACATCGTACTGTGGGAGAGCTCTTTAGCCCTTCTCACATCCTCAACCCAGCGATTAAAACGTTCATCATCTAAATAATATTTATAAACTGAACGGACACCTACACGTTTCTTTTCTCTACGATATTTCATACCAAACGAAGTAAGAACGCGGCGAACGAACTCATGACGCTTCTTGTCGGTATCACATAAAGGAATGCGGATACCTTGAAGGATTTCTAAATCCCTTGCATGGGCTAATAGAAAATCAAAAGCGCGGTCTTTTTCTAAATCTGTTATTTCTCGGCCATCGTAGGTGGGGATATCATTTAGAAATATCACACCTAAATGGTAAAAGAAGCCACGGCCCAAGCCTTGGTGATCTGCAAACGCCGTTTTATCTTTATCGTGTCGCTTAGTATCGAAACGATTAATCATATCGATAAGGAACAGGTCGTCATTGTTAGCACCCAGCATCAAACCCTTGCGTCTACCATTGAGAGCCTGTGTTGACATAGTAACTACATCGTTCAGTTCATCCCCAGCCTCGAGGCCAAAGAGTCGCGCTTGACGTTTCTTAAGTAGCTGTCGTTGTTCCTCTGCGTTTTTCAAAGTCTGGTTATCTAAAATTTCAAATTCTTCGTCCGTTAACAGCTCAGTATCCCTAAGCTTTTGTTTTTCAACTTCTCGAATCTGATCTGTAAGTTCATCCATCAACATTTTCAAATTGTAGCCTTCTTCAGAGGCCAGCGTATAAAGCGTGTTGATGTTGTAACCTTCATTTTCTAAAGCGTTTATCAAATTTTTAGAAAAGTGATTGAGTTTATTATTTTCAAAACTCTTGAGTTGGCCATACCAGTCCGACCAACCATGGTCATTTATTTTCAAACGTTCGGTTGCATAATCATATTCAGAAATAAACTGCACACTTAGTTTGTTATCTATGGTGTTACGATTTCCGTATATCTCTTTTTGAACGATTTCTAAAGGCGCGGTAGGGTAACGTCTCGCATTATCAAGGTACATAATATGGTAGTCGGTACACTCACGAACGCGGCTCATATGCTGCAAACAATCCGAAGGTAAATTACCCGCCATCTTTGTGAAAAACGCGAACGTCTTTTTAAACTTCGCACCCATTTCAGTCGCATCGATTGAGTGGCCGGTACCCATAGAAGGCGAAGACATAAAAATATCATCATCTTTTAAGTTGCCGTTCAAATCACGAATAAAGGCTTGTACATCTGGTGTCTGAGAATTGTTACTCGTTATGGTGATAACACGACGACCATTAATCTCCGTCATGAAGTGTTCATGCTCTAGCTGACTATCCCCACCCATTTCCTCAATAATCGTGGCCGCTTTCTTAAGCACATCCACTTTAGAATTCGAAGCGTAGAATAGGCCGGTAGTTTTAGCCTCACACATCAAAGCTTCTACGAACGCTGAAGTATCCCCTTTACCATCGGTATCTTGGTACAAGGTCACTTGTCGCTGTTGTTCCTTTGCCGGACGGTACTTATTAACGATAACGTTAATCGTGCGGTCTTCAGGGAGGATACCAAATTGCGGGTCTCTCATTAGGTCCACGAACTCTTTGTTCAAGTCGGCGTCCATACAGACTACGAACTTTGCTCCCGCAATAATCTCACGTAAGACTTTTAAGCATGCTGCCGGCTTATCAACGGTTGTCGCTTTTATCGCACGCACAAGCTGACAAACCTCATCCATGATCACAATGTCGTAGTTCTGGCCTTGTAGCTTGTATATCGAGTTAAGACAGATACCTAAGCGCTTCTGCATACGTAAGGAGTGCAACCGTTCGCTTTCTATTTCGTTATAGTCTGCAAGATTGAACTGCTTAGAGAGTGAGTTAACTAACGAGATTAGCTGGCTGATAGCGATAACTCGACCATCGAAGTCTTGTACCTGTTGCTTCAGCATATAAGTCTTACCAGTACCTTTCTCACTTTTAACAAGTGTAATACCTGGGCGTAGTCTTAGCTCCGGTAGATAGCGCTGATCTATAACCATTGCCTTGTTGTCGAATTCTTCCAGTCTAGATTCGGTGTCCTCGGTCTTACTCATAAAGGTTTCGATAGACTCACGCAGCTCAAAGTTTCGCTCACCTTCTACAAACGAGTGAATCGTAGGATTGTAATCACCATAGCGCCCAGCGTTAGCGTAGAACTTAGCTTTTGAATAACCTTTCTCAGGACGTAGTGGGTCTTGCAACTGAGCACCATCGTAAAGCGTTGGATTTAAAAACGCTTCAAGCACACTGGTAACACGACCATCCTCAAATTCAAGAATATCTGCGGGGTGAAGTATTTTGTTCTCATGCGCTTTAACAATCTTCATGGCCTCGTCACGAGAAAGCGGCATCTGAGTGTAATGCGTGGTGTTCACCATTCGCTGAACTTTGATTTCTCTGAATTCAGAGACACGGTTTATAACGTCCTCAGATTGCTTTTCCAGCTCAACCACACGACGGAATTCTTTATCTTGAGTTGGGGTGTAATCCTTAAGCAGTGTGGTTTTTAAAGAGCGTTTAGCTCTGCGGTTAATTTCACCTTTTGGTAACTTCTGGTAGAACGATTCTTTTAGTTTGATGAAGGCACCGGCTTCGAAACATAGACGTTCCGGCTGGAAAACTGAGGTATCAAAAATCGTTCTTGGTAGTCGTCCACCGCTGGCACTTACTTTAATGTGGCCTAAACCCGCCATCCAGCAGCGCTTCTCAAGCATTTTACCAAACCGAGCAATATCTTCCCCTTTATCAACGAGCATATAAATATGGAAGCCATCTGCGGGGCGAATTACTTTATTGGTTTCTTTGTCAAACAATGACGTTGAAGTACTGTAAGTTCTGATATAGTCCGTGTTGTTTAGTTCTAATTCTGGAACCGCACTATTCAGATGCGTTAGGAAATCTTCAGGATTGGTAATTTTTAGCTTAGCGTGCTCGTCTTTATCATAATCGAATAGGATTAGACTTGGACCTTTTGTGATCATAGATTTCGAAGAACGTGTGCCATACACACCGGTTTCATCTACGTGCACTGGATATTCATAGCCACGGCGCTCAAACTCGTTACTGGTTAGGACCTCTACAAACTCGTGGTCCGTATCCATAACGCCAGGGGTAAAACACTGGTTAGGCTCTAGGCTTTTTATAAAATCGGGTAACTGTGAGAGTGTTAGCTGCACTCGTTTTGCTGTACCTGTCACCATCTTAGGTGCATCACTTACAATTTTACCATGCTCCATTCGTAGCTCTTTGGTGAGCACTCCGGTGGAGTTCGTAAAAAGTGTCAGGTAAAACGGTTGTTCTACTTGGTTAGCCATCGTCAATTCAATCCAAATTGTAGCGGCCCTCTAAGTGAGAGCCGACTTCATCAAAGTTTACTTAGGTCTGCAGGGGTGTAATCAACAGACTTAAGCACTTTGCCAGCAGCATAGCTTTTACCATCTTTATCGGTACTAGCTTCTTTGACCTTAACGGCCCACAGCGCGGTACCTTCATTTTTATTTTTATTGGTAAGTGTTACAGGTTTTGCTTCAACACTAACACCCAATGCGGTGTAGTGGTCGAGTGTCGCTTGCACGTTATCATCGTTACATAGCTTACTCATATTCGAGTGATGAACAATATCCCAGGCTTTTAGGATATCGAAGTTTATTTCTTCGGAAGCTGATAGAAGTGTTTCTACAACGTTGAGTTCACAAGGTTCTTGTTCGTCTAGAACGATATCGAACTGAACATATTTACCAAACAACACATAGAGGCTATCCACAATAGCATCTATTTTATCTACTCGGGTTTCTGCGCTGAAAAGCTCCCGCATTTCTTCGCGATATAAGTCGAAGTGTAGTTGATAGTCTTGTGCGCTATCGGGCACACCTATTGGCAAGTCAAAAGCGGTTCTGAAGTCATTAATATCGCTGAAAAACTTTTTAAAGATTTCAGGCGTTAAAAAGTTATATTTAATACCGTAAAATATCATCGTCAATTTCCTTTAATTTTTAAGTATGAGACCAGTATTATAAAAAGTAATCAAGTGAGTTGCTGGCAAACTAACTGGGTTTTTATTAATCAGATTAGTCTTCCTGAATCGTTTTTCTCAATGGTTGTAAGGTCGTTCTCCGGCTTTGGTTCTTGAAACGGTTCATAAGGTTCTGAACCTAGAGCCATTTTCTTAGATTTAGCGATTCGCTCTCGTATATAGCGGGGGATAATATATAGCGCTGTAATTAACAGCGCTACCCATAAACCCCAAACGTAAAACTCTAGTTCGGTATTCAAAATTCTCTCCAAGGTTCTGCGTCCGGCATATCAACTTCTTCCCACTGCGGGTCGTCAAACTCCAGTCCTAGTTCCTCAAACTCGGGTTCGTTAGCGGAAACCACGAATTCAGACATTATCTTGTGCACCAAATCATAAGTTAGGTCACAATCAGCAACGGCGCGATGTAGCGTTCCTTTGGGCGTAATACCTTCTAGTGCTGCGGCATCTACAAGCTTAAAGCTGCGGTTGCGGCCATGAAGGTGATTGTAGATACGCGCTCGTCTCGAGTACTCTGTCATAGCACAGAAGTACTCTTTAGCACCAAAGTAACCGTTACAGTTAATATTCCACGCCGCATTGGTTTGCACCAGCATTTGGATATCGAAGTTCGCGTTATAAATGATCACGGTCTTTCCCTTTACCGCTTCCATCAGCTTATAGCGAACTTCTGGCCAAGTGGGAGCCAAAGCACAAGTCTGAAGGCTAATACCGTGAACAGCTTGTGCTTTAGGGTCGATATCTCTAGTAGGGCGTACCAGCGTATCGAGTAATACTTTTCCGGTTAGACCATCTTTTACCGCAATTTCTACGATTTGATGGCCATGGCCTATACCTGTCGTTTCAGTATCTAGCGTGCACCAGTGTTTTCCAAGTAGATACGAAAACGGAGCTGGTAAATTATTTCCGGTTGCTGGGGCCATGTGTTTCTCTCAGTAAAGGATGTTGCGGGTTTAGTTCCCGCAACGCATGTTCAAGTAATAAGGCCCGTTCTATCTGGCTACTTATTTGTGTGATAAGCCGAGACTTATCACACAAAGAACCACAACAGAATTCAGCCTCAGGAGTGTGCTGTACTATCACCCCAGGAATATGCGAACTCATGCGGCCACCTCCACAGCAACTACAGGTTCGTGTCCCATAAGATAAGCAACAACATTATGTCGGTATTCCGTGGTGAGCTTAGTATCTTTCAGTTCCTTTGGAATATACCCTTCAAGCTCCGGTGCTTCGTCTAGTTCGACTTGACCGAACGGGGCCTTGGTTGGGTGATACGGCTCGAGCGTGCGACCAACTGAAACGGTACCATCTAGTTTCAGCCAGCTCACTAAGTCAGGGTGACTACACATCACTTCGAGTATGCGTTGACCAAAATCAACAGCTTGGTCCCATCGTACACTAAATACTAATTCATCGTGAATAGGCATTACGATATCTGCGTCCCATTTTGTATCTGGGGCATTAATCTCGTGCCATAGTTTGAGCATCGAGCGCTTGGCTAACGTTGCACAACCACCTTGAATCTTAGCGTTTACCGCTTGGTTCCCAGCTCTACGTTGAATCTTCTTAGCGATAAACGCGCCGAACTGTGATAACACAGGGTCATTATACGCATCCCACTTAGCCGTGAAGTGATAGAACCAATCGTTGGTACCTTCATACTTGTAACGTCTGTGGCCATCAAAGATATCAACGTAACCTTGTACTTCAATCTCGCGCTGAGTGTTTATTCTCCATTGTTCAGCAACAGGGAAGGTATCTCGGTAATTGTCGGTACCCGCCCACATTTCATCCGACGTCCAACCTAGTTTATCTTGCACCGTCATTAGAGAGCCCGAGTACCAGTAACCAAAGTTAGAAGGCTTACCCGCTGAACCACGCCACCACTTAGCAACTTCGTAAGGCTCAAGCGCTGCGTTTTTAACTGGGTCAATAAGCACTCGAGAGTACTGCAGTTTGAACGCTTCTAATTCTTGACCCTCTAGGTTCTTCACGCTGGCCAACATCCCCGAAGTAAAATCAGGGTAGAAAACCTTGATTGCTGAAGTAGCCGCACCTAAATGCAAATCATCGTAAGGTATCTGGCCATAAGCCTTCTGGAAGTTAGGGTCTTTACTTAACTCCCCAATCAACACAAGTTCTACCTGAGACCAATCCACAGCCACCAACAAATGGTCGTCTCTGTGCGGTAAGAAGAACCCACGAATATAGGTAGATTCACCACGTTTACTTAGCTGCATCGGGTTAGGGTTCTCAGCGGCCATTCGGCGTGTGTTAAGTCGCGAACTAATAATCGGGTACATGCGGTCTGTATCAGGGTCCGTAAGTAGCAAATAGTTCGTGATATACAACTTCATTCGCTGTTCTATCTGAGCCAGCTTATTAATAGCGTTAATAATCTGCTTAGCGGTGTCCGTTGGATACTGGTCACAACACTGTTGAGCCAGGACTTGTAACGTTTCGTCCGGCAGCTCGGCTAACTGGCCATAGCGTTTCCATTCCTTGACCCAAAGTGCGGGGTCAGAACCTAAACGCTCAGCAAACTCAATCAGCTTACCGCGTGCCTCCGCATCCGTTTTGATATCGCCTTTGATATAAACGAACGGCAGATACAATAAGTCGTGAAATAACGTGCGCTGTACCATGTAATGCGAGAAGTTGCCGCGTAAGTCTAGTTCCTTCTTTTTGAGCTTGAACTTTTCTTCTTCCATCCAGGGTATTGAAACCGGCCCTGAGGTTAGTGTCGCAAAATCGAAGTCCTCGACAGCCATATCTTGGTCATATGCTTGGGTAAAGTCCGCATAACCCTCTTTTAGAAACAATATCTTGTCCCGATAGCGCTGGTAAGAAATACCTTCCTTACCGACATACCATTTCGGTTGTTTCTGATAGAGCCGCGGGGCAGGGGCCTCGGGGAACTCTAAGGTTTGAAGTAGTTCGCCTAACTCCTTAATCACTTCGATGTAGTTGGCGCGTTCCGTTTCACGGCGGGAAAGAACCGCGTCTTTATTAACACGCCAGCCTTTAACCCAGCAATCCGAGTAGACGTAACACATTGGATTTTCTTGCTCGAAGAACGTGCGTAACACTTCAGGGTTCGTGTTCTGCATGAACTGGCAAAGCCAATCATAAATACGTACACACCAGTAAGCATCGTCCGCACCGTAGTGAAGAACTTCTTCACCGGTAAGTAGACCCATATGGGCTTTACCTTGCAGAGCATCTTTAAATGACGTTTGTTTGTAGCCAAAGATACGCTCTGTGATCTGCTTTAGGTTGTACCCATAGTTAATCGATTTAACAAATCCGTTATAACTATGGTCTGCTTTTGAGTCTTTACCCAAGATCTTTTGTAAAAGTTCTTGCTGAGCTGTATCTAACTTCCTAAAGTCTTGAACCCCAGCGAAAGTGCGGCGAATCTGAGGGATAAGTTTCTTAATCCCTAATAGGTCCGACTGGCGAAACACCTCAATATCATACTGGTCTGAATTGTACGCAGATACCGCCATTTGAAGCGTGTCTACGTAGTTCCAACCTAAGTCGATACCTAAGCTTTTTAAACACATCGTCCGCTCAAAAGGGTAGTTATGAATTATCTTCAGCGGATGGTCTGCCATATACTGAACAAAACTACGTACAACATCCGGCGCTATACGGTTGTCTGCATCGGCGTGAGCGGCGTTTGCATAATAAACAGTATTATCCCCTCGGATATACAGAGAAAAGCCCGTCACCGTTGTTCTATTGATATCAAAGACCAGCTTCTTAGGGTTACGATAGTCCTCGTCGTCTTTGTTTAACTTCATGTATTGGTTCAGGCCTTTGTGCCTGTCAGCATCATGGGTTTCGATATCGAAACCCACAGGCTGTCCCATTTGGTTAATTTTGGCTTTGATTTCCTCGAGAACATGGACGTTACGAGCATCAACCAATTGCTCGACTAATCCAGTTCTCTCGTTAATTTGCGAGTACATTTACTGCCACTCTTGGTCTTCTTCAGAAGACCTCACAGGTATAGCCGATTCATCAAACAACTTACCTAACTCAGCCATAACACGCTGAACACCCCCTTCGTTGTGTTTCGCAGCGAAGTATGCGTCTTTAAGTGCAATCAGTTGCTTGGGGCTAAGGTATCCCAGCTTATACAACGCTTGGTTAATCCCCTCGTCTTGTAAGAAAACGATTTGCTTCGTTATATGATTGAATAACGATTCTTGACGGGGGAAAGCCACCGTTTGTTCGATGATTTCTTTACTAAAAGCAGTCTTTACTTTTATATCAGGGTTATACCCTTTAACTTCCGGCATTGGTGTACCTGAACTTGCTTCTGGTAAAACTTCATCAACTTTTTGCATTGGTGGTACGTATGGCATCATCAATCTCCTTACTCATCCGCATCTAAGCTAAACGCCGCTTTAAGGTCCAGCGCTAACGATAGAAGTGCACTGGCCCCGAGATAGATTTCTGAATCGAGACGCGCTTCCTGTTGGTCCTTAGGAATATCGTCACTTTCTTCAATCAAGCGATCTGAGTACTTGATACGCTTAACAGAACCATCTTCACAGAGCATAGCGGTCAATTGGTCGTCATAACTGACAGCAAGTTTCTGAACGAGCTTGCCTGAGTCTAAACACAGTTGAATTTCTTCTGAGTCGAGTTCTTGATTTTTTGCACGGATAACCGCTTTGGTCTCATCTGTGGCTTGAAGCTCAGTCTCTTCGAGCAATTCAAATTTGTCAGGGTGGCCATTAACAATCCAGCTTGTTAGGTCTGAAGCGAGAGACCGTCTTGCGAATGGAACTAACGGTAAACTACCTAGCGCTTTGCGAAGTACCGCAAGGAAGATTTCTGCCTCACCATCTGAAGAGGCATTCACTAACACTAGTTTATGCTCTGGGATGATTGTGCCAATAGTCGAGGTTTGGTCTGTGAACGCACGCGGTGTTAGAAGTGTGACTATCTCTTCTTTTAAGTCTTGGCGCTGTTTTTTCCCAACCGGTGATCCCGTTTCCGCTTCAATAAGCTTAACTTTTTCTTCTAACTCACGGTTGATAACTCGAGCAGGGAGTATCTTGCTTTCTTTCAAAAGCTTAACCGTGTAAATACCTTGAACCTCATGAGCCAGCAACGAACCAATGATAGGCGCAAAACCTAAAGAGGCTAGGGTATGCGAACCGCAAGGGTGAAAGGGGATTGCCTCTAGCGCTGGCACAAGGTTAGACAAGTCTACATTTTGAGTGAGTGAATAAATCTTTGCGTTTTTAAAATACATCGTCAATTTCCTGTTTTTAGTTAGTTAAGCTGGTAGTTGCGGACTGTACGTTGATACCTTACCTTCATACAGTCTCGCGATTTCGTTCCAGTTTTGTGTACCGTGTGAGCCCTTGGCCGGAAGCATCAAAATATGGTCTTCACAAACGTGACAGAAGCAAGCCCAGTTACTCGCGCCGCCAGTCCCACAATCAGGGCACACCACACGAATAATTTTAAGTTCTGATATGTTCATTCTTAAAACCCATGCGATAGAACTTATCTTTAATTGCAACTAGTGTTCGGTTAGGGAACTCAGATTGAAGTTCTTCAAACGTTGTTTTGCGTTTAGCGATATTAAACAACTTGGTTTCCTCTTCTGAGGACCAAGCATTCTTTTTCGTTTTTCTGTTAATTGGCATAATTAAAAACCTCTTGAAGGATCATACACGCCTCTAGGCTCTCGGCTCGGGAGGTCCTTTAAACGCATCCCTACGGTACCATCACGCTTCGTAAAACTTGTAACTGGTAAGCGGTTCTCTTTGTTCTGAGACTCTTTAAAACGGTCGTATTCTTTACCCATACTCTTGCTCCTTGCGTAGTTGTTCGCTGGCACAGTAAAGTTTTATAAACTTATTAGCTCTCATGATTCATCACCATGTAACTCGTTCCAATTTCGCTCGGCGTAATACGCATCATGTTTCTGTTCTTTCAAAAGAGCATTTTCTTCCCGTAGTTTGCCGATTATTTCCACTAACTCGTCTTTGCGGAAGTTTTCCGTGCTTTGTTGTCCATCGTCTTGCTTTTTGCGTAGTTGTTCTACCCACTTTTTCATTTGGTCACTAGCGTTAAGAGGGAAGGCATACATTAAAGCCTCAGCACCCTTTACCTGATTCTCTATGGCGAATTTGCTTGCATATTTATCGCTGTATAACTTAGCTTGTTGAGGGTCTAGGTTATGCCACAACACTAAGTTTAAGTGCTTATCTTCAAGTTCAGCAACACGCTCATTAGCCTTTGCTAGTTGCTTCTTTAACTCTTCGTAGTCTTCAATATCTACAAAATCACCGTCAGGACTTTCTTCTAAACCTCTATTCATCGGGCCTCTGTGACAAATGCACTCTTGGCTGCGGTTAGGGTCAAAAACCTCTTTGTAACGCTTAACCATTCTCTTGCTCCTTGCGTAGTTGTTCGTTCTTGCTAATCCATTTAGCAAATAGCCTGAAAACATGATTTGCACCAATAGACCACTCTGTTGAATCATTTCCATCATACTGGTTGGCGACCTCATGCAGCATTCTTGCATTAGAATTTTCCAACTCCCTTGCACGCTCATTAGCCTTTGCTAGTTCCCCACGCTGAATTTCTACATACTTAGCGGTATCTTTGGAATCTTCTTCAAGCAATTTACATCGCTGTTCTAGGCTCCAAACTTGAGACTGTAAAAGTTTATGTGATTCAATTAAGGCCTCAGAAATACTTTTCCCTAGTTCAACCTTTACGTTCTCCCGACAGTAATCCCAGATAGGGGTTAGAACCTCTTTGTATTCTTTGTTTACTCGAGAGAGATTTTCCAAACGCTTATTCGCATCCCCTAAAACCTTTTGACAATCCTCAAATGCCTCAAATAAGTTCTTATAATCCTCTTTGCCCTTGCTTAGCTCCCAGTCCCTTTCGTTCAGAGCTTCTACAACGCTAGTCATTGGCATCCTAAAACCGTTGCAATAAATGAAACCATTGTTAAATTTGTATTTGCTCACGCCACTTTCTCCTTCTCAAGCTGTTCGTTCTCCCACGTTGATAGGTAATCGAACGCGCCGAGGTTTTCGTAAATTTTGCCAAGGGTCTCGAGGTCAAGGTTTTCCGTTTCGTTCATAACGGGAATAGCGACCCAGGCCATCGTGATAACATGAAGTGGGTTCTGTTTTTCTTTGAATGCCACATGAACATCAATGAGATATTTATTTAAACGCTCGTCTGATTGGCGGTAACGCGATTGGAAATAATGGGGCTCACTTACGACGTACTCTTTTCCGTTCTGGTCACGACAGACCACAGAGCATTCGTAATACCAATTGAAACAACCTTTCTCAACGCTCTCGGCCACATCCACCGTTACGTTAAGCTCCTCACCCGTCTTATAGTCAATAAGCGTGCAATACTTCGTTTCACCCAACACCATCGCGATAGCAAAGTTCTTCACTTTGTCGCGAACCACAAGGTCTATGTACTTTCGAGGGTTGTATTTCTTATTACGCTTGGCTTTCTTTTTCATCAGTCAATTTCCGGTTGTCTATCTTCTTGCGACGACGTTTAGAGGGCTTATCCCAGTTAAGACGTCCAACGTTCGAGTCTACTAATAAGATCCCCGTAGGGTCCCAGCAGAACCACGCATACTCGCAGCTATCACCCCCTCCACCACTAAAGTCAGGGCGTGGTACCGCGACAATAATTTTATCCGGTGGGTTATCAGCCCAGAACTTCTCACGTTTCTTTGTCCCTAAAGCGTTAATCCGCATTAAGAAGCATACAAACCCGTGGTCCGCGGCCTCACTGCGTGCTTTGGTGACAAACTCTTCGAAAAGCGAGAATGGGGGATTAGTTACGATAATATCGAAGTGTAATGGGCTGAGGTCTGTCTCTAGGTAGTTCAAACCTTCCTGAATCTCGCAGTAATACTTTTCAAAGTCCTGTGGTACCAAGTCGTATATATTTCTTTTCAGACCTCGACACGGCTCTAGGAACCTAGCTGGCCGGTTGTCGTAGGACGCAAAGTGCCTAAGTGCATCCCAGTCAATATACTTGAATAAGGCTTCGACAAGTTCTCGCGGGGTAGGGTAGTCTTCGAACTCAGCGACCTTTTTATTTGTGCTACTCATAATCGTTCTCGAGGGGCCGAAGCCCCAACCACTATAAGTTGATAGGAATTGCTAAAGCGTCGAAGACAGCTTTGGCCGCTACGGTGTCTTGCTTACCGATAATCGTACCAGCGTGAATTTCGCTTTGTGGTACGTGGAAGAAACCGATGATCTTCCAGAACTTCTTCAGCTCATCACGACTCTCAACAAATCGAGTAGCCATCGCTTTAGTGAAACCCGCTTCAGCTTCAACTTGATCCGCTGTGATAGGGTCGTCACTCTGCAGGGCATCTTCTAAGAAGCACTTGGCAGAGTCACTTAGCTTTTGATACGTGCCATGACCAAAACGTGAGAGGCCGGTAATTGCATCCGATTTATCACCCACCAGGGTTTTGTAAAGGCGCATATCATCGGGCTTGAATTCTTTAAGCTTCTCACTAACGTAATCCATGGTTACCGTGTCGCTGAGTAGCTGGCGATAATCTTGGTCGTTACTGTCAATAAAGATTTCAGTCTCAGGGGATTTAGTATTTACCAGCTCGGCAATAACATCATCCGCTTCTCGGCCCTCGCATCTAATCTGGATGCAGCCTGAGTGTGTAAGCAATTCACGGAACTTATCCATGAAGAGGTAAAATTCGTCTGTAGAGTCTGAGCTGGCTTTGTATGCTGGGTGGATATCTTGGCGAGGCTTCTTAGCGTTCGCACCATCCCAAACCCATATTAACGAACCATAAGGAGAGTTATTTGCACAGGCCTGAACATAGGCATGAATAGCCCAGTTAGGGCCGTCGCTTTCAAACTTGCGGCGAAGAAGGTTATTACCATCACAAATGTGTAGTTTTAGCTTTGTCATATCGTCAATTTCCGAGAGCAAAAGGGCCGGACTAGCCGACCCTTTTTAAGTTAATTAAAAGGTTATTGTGCTGCGATTTGGCCTTGTGCCGGACCAATCAGTTTGAATTCCAAGGTACCCCACTTGTAAGTGATACCTTTAGGAGCAACCGGTTGGTTAGACACTTCAACAATCACTTTCTGACCTAATAAACCAGCTTGCTTACACGCATTGTGGAAGTTCTGCCAGTTCTGCCATCCCGTCTTAGCCGTAGTATGACCAATCATAATACCTGCTTGGGCAATTACCGTGCCTTGTTGGTCAGCAATGTCGTTGATTAAACGCATTGGTAACTGAACACTTGGGAACGGTACGTTAGGTTTTTTCGGGTCTGTGGTGGTGCGGTAGGCTGTCATTACCGCATTCGCCCAAGGTTGACCATCTGAACCAATCAAACCATCGTATGTGTGGACATAGTTGGTTTGATCACCTGTAGCCCCTGCTACGGTCCAGCGAACCATTTGGCACAACATATAGCCCACGTTCTCAGTCATATCAATCTCAACCTGGAAGGGGTTAAGAAGTGTTGACGGAGCACTACCTAAAACCATACCGTGGTAGCTTGGCTTCAGCCAATCTTGAACCAACAGGTCAGAGTTAGACATGGTATCCATCGACATTTCGCGCTGACCAATAAACTTAGCCAACTCTGGCGGTAAGTTCGCTGGTAGGTCCATGCCGGTGTTTCCAACTGGGTTCACAGCCATAGGCGTTTGCTGTGGTTGTTGTGCTTGCTGTGGAGCAGTATTAGCTTGCTGCGCTTGTTGCTGAATATGAGCCGGGATAGCACTCGCTTGAGCGTTAACTTGCGGATTAGCTTGCTGCGTAGCTTGCTGAGCATTTGCTTGCTGTGTATTAACCGCTTGAGGGTTAGCTTGCTGCGTGTAAGTCTCAGTCTGGTTAACAACCTGAGGGTTAGCTTGAGCCTGTGTAGCTTGCTGCTGCGTAGTCTCGGCTTGAGCGGTGTTAGCTTGCTGGTAGTCTTGACCTACGGCTTGCTGGGTAACTTGAGTTTCTTGCTGAGTAGTAGCGGCTTGAGCTGCGTTATTTTGAGCAGCGGCGATCATTTGTTCGATATTGTTCATCGTCAATTTCCTGATTGTAGATTAATTACATTTTGATTAATTACTGTTTGTGCGGCATTCGCCCTTCGCTTTTCTCCGAAGTTCAGCTATATCGCAGTTTAATGCGGTATAGATGATAACCTTAGCTTATTAATTAACCTTCGTCAACTAATGTAGCAATTTCTTTTTCCGCGGCATCTAAGAACGTTCTTAGTGTCGCTATATTTTCCTTTGATTCCGCTAGGAAAGTCTCTAATTCTTTACCTTTAAGGTTCTGAAGTGCTTGCTGCATCTTGAGTAGAGTGTACTCTGCCTGATGCTCTGCTTGGTCCGAGGGATTATTCAACGCCTTAGAAAAAAAATCTAAGTTGGCTTTGAGCATAGCGGGAATAACTCTTATTTCAGTTGGCTTAAACTGTAGCATTTTTATTCTCCGTAACGGTTTGATGAAACGCGTCTGTAGACAGCGCAATTTTTACAGCTAGTGCAACTTTTGTCATTTGCATAATGATCCTTAAGCGGCTTGCATTATTGGGGTTACAAGGTCAACCGTTACACCTTCTTCAACTTGTGTACGGTCATTCGATTTATTCAGCAGTTTCTTAGCTACGTGAAGCTCTAGGCCACCACGATAGACAAGCAAGGTAATTCGCACGGCTTTCTCTCTAACACCCCGAAGCGCTCTTCGATAGTTCTGGATAAATGTCGTGTCTTGCCAGTCGAAAGAGGTAAATATCATGTGGTCTACATGACCCCAGTTAAAACCCACACCAGCTACTTCAGGGCTACAAATCAACACATCAATTTCCCCTTGGCGAAACTTGTGGTCTATTTCTCCGCGCCGGCTGGTTATGCTGCCGTTTATATACTCAGCACGTAGCCCCATTTTTTCGCATATCTTCTTATAGCGTGCATGGGCCGCAACAACCGTTTCGAAGATAATCAAAGGTTCTTCGTTAAACTTGTGCGTCTCAAGGTGCTGCATAAGGTGTGCGTCTTTACCATCAGAGTCGTTATGCTTTAAACCATACTCCTCTGGGCATTGCATGATCTTAAAGCATCGCTGTAGCGTTACCGCTTCGTTCTCAGCTTCTAAGAAATCATCTTCTAGTTCAGTAATACCTTTTTGCTTAATATCGTTAAACGCTTTGGCCTGGGACTTTGACATGGTGCACATTTCGGCAACGATAATTTTCTTTTCCTTGCCGTAAGCTTGTTCATATGTAACCCGACGACTGTGCTTATCAATAAGAGCTTGAAGTCGGTCATGGTTCTTCCACATGAAGGGCTTCCCATACTCATCTAACATGGCGTGCCACATCATGAAGTTGTTGTACGTTGGGTAGTACAAGGGATTAATTAACTTCAAGCCTGGATACGCGGAACACAACCGGCCATTGATAAAGGTTCCCGTCATGATCAACAAGTCACCCCCGCGCTTCATGTACTGGTACATTTTGTGGGTGCGCTGGGGACCAATGAACGTATTGGGTTTTCTGTAATGCGGTTCGCCATGGGTGCTGAAACCCAAATGCCACTCATCACCACAGAGGTGATAGGTGTCAGGGTATCGCTCAACAATTTCTTTGTGATTGTTGGCAAAGGCATCGAACCCCATCATAAATACTTTGGTTTCTTTGTTCGCAAACTGTTTAGCGCGTTGAGCTGGCGTACCATCTATCACCATAATTTGGTGAGGCTCTAAGTCTGACCACAACAATAATTCATGGTAGTTCTTTACGAGCAGAGATTTAGGCATCGTCCAAATAACGCGGCCCTCTTTAGAGTGATGATAAACCCAGAGGCAACCTGCCGGAGTTTTACCGGTACCGGCCTCGGATAAATCCATTGAACGAGAGTTCGCCAGTGAAAAACCTAAGTGCTCGATTTGATAGGGGCGTAATGACAGTGAATCTCTTCTGTCATACACATCATTCATATCGAACCAGATTTCGTTAGCTGGCTGCTTTGGTATCTTTTGAATGCTGGTCATAATGGTTAGTTAATTTCATCAAATTAAGTAAATTAGTCGTGGCCTGTTGACTGGCCCCTTTCTCAAGCAACGTCACAATCGCTTGTAAATCGTTTTTCAAGTCGGGGAACACTCTTTCGATTGGGAACTCAGATTGAAGAAGTATCTCGAGTAAAAATTCCATGGGGACCTCTTTAGTCCCAGAAAGAGCCAAAGAAACTTTGGCTTGATTGCAGCCTAGCGCGTCTGCAAGGTCTTTCTGCTTAAGGTCTTTTTCTCGTATCGCATTCTTCAAAAGCGCGAGTCTTTCTGAAAATTTCAACATGGCTATCGTGTCTCTTATCGTCAATTATTCTTATGCTACTTTGTCAAACGAACGAATACCTTTGCAGTACTCAGATAATACGTAACTCCCCAAGTGTTCTAGGGGCAAGCTGATTAAGTCTTGTAGTGGCATAAGTTCACTAAGTTTCGTTTCTAAACGATGAACGTGTTTTGGGAGCACCATTGAGGAGTCACCGCAGAAGATCACCGTTCTAGGAGACGTCTTTGCAGCCGTGGCCAGCTTCAATACAGATTCGTTATCGGTGTTCTTCAAATCAACAAACACCATTGGGTGAATATTGGTTTTATCAATGTGTTTGATAGCGTGGTTCATGCTCACAGCGAACAAAGGCTTCACCCACGTATGAAGTGGAGAGTTCAACCGTTCTAAGCACGCAAGCCATACCGCAGCATCCGGTAGTTGTTCTTCGTCTAGGAAGTAAGTTTTTCCATTCGGTACCGGTAACATAGCTTGAACCAGTGGGTCGGCTACAATGTTGTTGAACTTACTTAAGTGGATTTTGCTTAGCTTACGTGTGGCTAAATTCACATTGATATTATGTGAGCACTGGTTTCTCAGTTGTTTAACCGTAAGATTTGATTTGGTGCTTAGGCCGATAAAGTTCCAGCCATGCGGACAAGTATCTTGGTAGATATAGTTAACACCTTCGTCCTCGTGAATACCATAGTGCCCGAGGGGTGCGGGTTCTTTTTGCAGTTGCATCGTCAATTTCCTGATTGTCTGAGTAATTAAAAATTAGATTTGATAATATTTATTACCCCAGTGTTAAAGAATTCTGCCAGATTTTGTAAGTCTGTCAAAGTTATTTCTTTGGTACCCCGTCTTAATCGACTGAAACTACTTCCAGCCATCCCGAGTTTCTTCCTTAACGCCTCACCATCATCATCAAACGTAAACGTGGTGTGGAAGTCTATTCGCATCCCAATAGCCTTGTGCAGGGGGGATACAACCTCAAGTTGGAGCGATACCGGCTCCAACTTGGGTTGGGTTTTAGTGTTTAACGACATTAGAAAGATTCGGGACGTCTAATCCCGTTTGCTGATAACGCGTTAAACGGTCTTGCATGGCCTCAATTTCACTCACTAAGGAGTCGGGATAAGGTTGCTTAATCCCGAGCGTATCGGCCATTTTGTTAGCGGACTCAATATCCTTCAACAAAGCTTTAAAGTTAGCACTCGAACCTAGGTTACGAAGCTGGGACAACTCAGCTTGCACTTTCTTTAGCTTTACAAAGTAATCCGCTTGTAAGTTTTGTGGCATATTGTTTAGGTCCTCCAAAGTCAATAAAGCGCTAGGATAGTTTTTAAATCGTGGTGTCTTGCCTGAACTCTCGTTCCTGTTACCGCTTCAAAATGGTTTAAGGGTAAACGGTACTTCCTAGCAAAGTACTGGCAATATTCACTACGCTTAACAAGATACTTTTGGTAACGGTCACCTTTAATCTCTTCAGGCCTACGCTCTCCATAGACACTTTCAAAGTAACTATAAACGTGTGCCGGAAGATGCCAATATCGTGAGGGGTAGTGAAACATAGGGTTCGCCCAATTCAGCGTTTCACTATCCATCGTCTTTTGTTTTCCCGGGGGCCAGAGCGGATAAGTTATCAATAAGTAATCAGGATAAAGTAAACACCACATCATTTTACTGATCTGAATATTTATCTTTTGTCCTTTTACATCGATAATTAGACGAGACTTTTCAAGTCCCGTCTCTAGGTTCCCCCAAGTCTTCACATGCCAGAAGTCTTCTCGCGCTAACTTCAGTTCCTCATCCCAGTCTAAATCTGGAAACTTATTTTCAACATACGCTTTCAGCTTTTTGTAAATAAGGTGAACGAAAGGCGCATCGAAAGACTTATCCCAGTAGAACAAGCTACGCTGTAATCGAAAAACATTATCACGACGTAGCTGGGCCATTACAGGTCCTCACGAATACGGGAATTAGTGATATGGCAGGGCTTACCTTCTTTAGTGTATCCATATGAGAACACGGTGAGTTTCTTGCCAATATTCTTATGCCCGTTCATAGCATGATCGTGTTTCTCCTTAGCATCCCCAGGCGCCGTAACATCAAAGGTTTTGCCATCTGCCGTTTGACAGACATAAATACCTACCTCAGTACCCAGTCGCTTATTAGGCTTACCTTTGCGGATCCCAATAATTTCAAACTCGGCGTCTTCTTCGTCCTTACGCTTCATCAAAGATGCGCTGCGTTTATCCGTTTCGTAGGATGCGTCACCTTGGCGAACCATTGTGCCTTCATAGCCGTTAGAGGTCCACGAAGCGTGGTACTTGTCGATACCCGCTTGGTCCATAACTTTGTAACAGGCCGTTAAGCATAGGGTAGGGTAAGAGCTTTCGGTTATACGAGAGTCCAAGTAATCAAATCTATCAGCGTAAGGAAGATCAAGAACAACGTCATAAATATTGTACGACAGGTATTTACTGTCTTCTTGTGGCTTCTTGATGAGACTAGAAATATTTTCAAAGGCTTTACCGTGTGCATAGAGCTCACCATCCAACGTTGTACCATCCCAAATGCCTCTATCATAAAGAAACTGTAAACGTTCCATAACGTGAACAACCGTGATTGGCTTTCCGCCACGAGAGTAAAGGAACACCTTTTCATCTTGTATGGTTGCTAAGCAACGGTGGCCATCCATTTTAGGCTGAACAAATACAGGGAATTCCCAGTCTTTTACTTTATCAATCGGTTGGGCCAACATCGGTTTAACCAAGCCTAAGGCATTGGTGACCGCGGCACCTTCTTCAGGTTGCTCTTCAACATAGCCTTTATCCAGTTGTTTTTTGACTTTGCTTTGCGCTTCAAACACGGCTTGCATAATAGGCGTAGTTTCATTACTGCGACCAATATTCTTACCTTCAGTGTAATCCGTAGGCGTTTCGACACCTTTGCCACCTAAGACCTTGCGAGAGGTTACAAGTGTGGTGGCCGTATCGTCTGGGTTAAGCGTAACCTTGATATGCCACGAACCTACTTTTCCGCCCGAATGGACTTTATAAAGGGTTTGTTCAAAGCGAACGTCGGCATCTAGAGAAGTGGTGCTAGAGGTATTAGCAGGAATATTCATATCGTCAATTTCCAAATTTTAAAGTTAAGCCCGTAGGCAAAGTTAAAACTACGCTTTCAACTTTTGTATATCAAGTTAAAAACGAAGTCCGGCTACAAAAACACAATTTATTTGTGTTTTTAATATTTATTAAAAAATTCTGCTTTCTTTAATTTATTTAATTGGTTAGAATTTGTTCGTTTTGTTTTGTAGTAAAAGATTTACAGTATGGCCTTGATGGAGTACAGCCGTGTCTAAGAAAATTGACGATAATATAGAACCACCCTGGGAGCTAGAGCGTCGTAGGCGAATAGCTCGAAAGTTTAAAAACATGCGCCAGAATTATCGATTGACGCAAGAAGAACTCGCTATTGCTGCGGACGTTCACAAGAATACTATTTCAAATGCCGAGCGATACGGCAAAATTTCCACAGAAGAATTCTACAAATACCAACAAATTGCAAAACGCGCTCACATGAAGAAGGGACTCGGTGCGGTAGTGAGTAAAATTACCTTATCGGATATCCCATTCTCGGATTTTAAAAGATTCTTAGCGACGTTTTGGGAGTAATTTTATGTACCGTCACTTCTTTAAAACCTACGGCTTACGGTTCGCGCTTTTCGTTACGGCCCTACTTATCTTTACGGCTGTTTTAAACAACTTCCTTGTGGAAGGGAAATGGCAACTAAACTCACTGTCCGATATGCTCAGCTACTACGCGGTGATGTTTTCATGCGTTATCTTAGCTGGCGTAATGGTTAAGGGTTTCAATAATCGTATCGTTTTGGCTTTGATCATAATTGCTTCAATCTCTGAACAGGCGATTGCCAGCCTAATGTTTACGCTAAGTCCTACACTCCATACCGCTATTGCCATGATTTATGTGCCAGGTATTCTAACCATGGTGATGTACCAGTATCGGGTTAAGTTCCAGTTTTGGGTAGCGAACCAACTTATTAGGTCTGAAAGATTTAGAGAAGCTGGATTCAAATTGCTGGATAAAACTGAAGACACAAACCTAGGTACATGGTTATGTATGGTGTATAAGTTGTGCTGGTTTATCTGTTTTGCTATTGCGGTTTACTACCACATATTCACGATACATTTTGGTATTCATGAGACAGGCCCACTACTTTATGGTTATCGTCTCGTTGATATTGAGTACGCGCTACACTTACCTAGCTTCTATTTCCTGTTTAATATCGTCTTTATTACCCAGACTATTATGTTGCTTATGTTGTTGTTCCACGCGAGTATTCAAGAGTTCTACGTCAAGGACCTCGCAGGGTCCATACCTAGAAAATTGGAAGTACTATTTAAAAGAGCGGCTTAGCCGCTCTTTTAATTTCTAGACTTAAAAACCAACCGTAGGCTTTTTAGGCTTGAGTGATTCGGTTTTAGGGTTGTCCGCTGGTTTTGGGACAACAACATTACTACCAACATCAGCCATAGCCATTGTTGAACCCATACCAAGTACTAGCGCGATTGCGAATCCTAATTTTTTCATTGTGTTTCTCCATAAGAGGTTTGGTTGTTTCTATGGAGTTAATTGCAAAGCATGTGCCTAAACGAAAGTCTAAGAGTTTTAGACCGTTTCAAGCCATAAGGAGTGATATAAGAGGCGAAATGTTGCCTAACTGCGGCAACATTTCGATATCACTATAACAGTATTGGTAGTTCTGTTGCCAGTTCACGACGTTTTAGTAACGGGACTTGGTTTTTGATCCAAGTCTTAATTTTTTGAATTCGACTGCCAGCACGCTCTTTTTTATGGTTAGCTACTATCGATAAAGCTTCTAATAACGCCCATCCCTCACCGTCAGGGCCAACGTAACCCCAGCAAGAATCATCAATGTCTTGGCCTTCGATAACATAACCATACACATCCCCCTCTAAATACGCGGCATAGGTTTTAACTTCACTATCTAAGAATTCAAAGACCTTTTGAATACGTTCTTTTGTTAAACGCTTAAAACCATACTCTTCACGGGCTTTCTCTTTTGTGACGTAGATAAAACCAACTTGGCCAGAGTCCCAAGAACACGAAAACCCCCCTGTATTCATAGTAATTCCAGAATGGTCGTGAAGGTAAAGTGGGAGGATGAAGTAGTATTTATCAAGTCGCGCTTCAATCTTCGCCTCAACCAGTTCTTGGTAATCTTTAGTTCCTTGGGCATCCCAATTTGTTGAAGGCCAGTTATGTTCTAATCTTTCCAACATCGCCTCAAATCCTGGCTCAACTTCTTCTACCATACTGATACGATAGTCTTGGTAGCTTACTGAAGGTTGTTCGTCACCTAAATTGTATCTACTATGCCAGCACACCATTGTGCCCACGTTATCCCACTCACGAGGGCTTTCAGCATCCCCATCACGCTCGATTTTAATTGTTATATCTTTTATTTGAGTCTCAGACTCACCAATTAGATCAAGGGTGTTAAAGTCTAGGCTTAACTTCTGGCAGTTTGCCTTTAGTTGTTTTGATAGTTCAGGGTGCATCGTCAATCTCCAACAAGTTAATTTCAAGAGGGGGAGAACATTCCCCCTTTCAGGGTTTTAAATTTCGCAACTGGGCTGGGCGTCATGCCAAGCTTCAAAAACGCGTAAACGAATCTCTTCAGGTATTTCTATCTTGTCCGCACAGCTCGTTATATACGAGTCGGCTCTCATATTTTCAGTGAACACGAACAAGGTAGGCTTCAAAGAGTTTCGAGCTCGAGACGCGGCCCCCATATCAATATCGTTATCAATAAACACCACTTGAGGATCTATCTCTTCTAGGTGAGCTTCAATAAACTCTTTAAGGCTTGGGTTAAGCAAACTCATGTAGGCTCGAACACAATGGCCTATAAAGGCCGCGTTAATTTCTTCAAGGATTGATTGTTTGTCTTCGTTACTAATTTGCATCGTCAATTTCCTTCGGTGATCGAGTGAAGAACTCTTCACTCGTTAAATTACGGATATCTACAATTTGTTGTTGTAGTCTCTGTATTGCTTCGTTCTTAGCACGGTTAAGTGTTTTATCCGCCGGCTCATAAGGTCGAGGAATAAAGTAACCCGCGAGAATTTCTTTTGTGCGAAGCAGGGTGCCTAGGTCTTTACCACTCATTCGCTGTCCCATCCCCAGTTACGCGCTTCAGGGCAGACTTCTTCTCGGGTTACTGCACTGTCCGTGTAATTACTGAACCACTCAGCTAACGCCGTTTCGTCTAGTTCGGCTAACGTGTCCCACTCATAGACAGTGGTGCTTTCCTGTTCGAGGTAGAAACCGTTCTCACGGATATACTCTTTGCAGTGTTCAATCCATTCGTCCCAGTCTGAAATCCAGTCCATTTCTTCAACATTAAGATACGCATTACCAAAAGGACGTCCGTTAATATCATTTAAGGACTTTTTCCAAAATTCTTCGCTATCCCCGACGCCACCCTCGAGTTCAGCAATCGTCTCTTTTAGAACACGAATAATCTCGCCTTTCATCTTAGTCGTGTCGTCAGTAGCCTCACCTGCGTGAGATAGGGATAACTCAAAATCAAAATTACTTATACGGTTCATCGTCAATTTCCTCAGTTAATTAAACACTACCGCAACCTTCAGAGCGGAATGCACCTACAGGCATTTCCCAGTCGTCAGGGTGGCAGAATATAGGTAAAACATATTCGGATTGCTGGGCTTGGGCCAGCGCTGCCGAGTCCGATATTTCTAACGGTTTGTTGAGCGCCGCTAACTCATCAATATTTTTCTTGCTACGGCTAATGGTTGTGTTGAATTGCTTTTCGTAATTCAACACCTTTTCAAAACGCTCACGAAAGTATTTCTTCATGGTGGCCCATATACTCCCGTGATTATAAATACACGCTTGGCAGCTTGAACGGTTCCAGCCTAAGCGATAGGGGACAGGTGCAACTACACCCGCTTGCTTTAATGTGTCCCAGACTTTTTGTTCTGACCACTCAAGAACGGGACGCCAAGCATCAACGTGCCGAGCTGTTCGACCATAACGAGTATCACAAGCATGGGGCTCTAGCTGATTGTATTTAGCTCGGTTACTCGACTCTTCACGACGTTCCCCAGTTATCATTAACGTGCGTTTACCCTTAAACCTGTCTTGGTTATTTAAAGCGCGTCGGGCTACGTCAATTTTCAGTGCTGAGCTACACCATCTTGTTTGGAGACTCGCGGACTGCTGGGGGAACCTTAAACGGGTAGCGGGCTTAGAGCGGTTAGTATCCCTCTCTAGTAGCAACAGGCCATCCGGCGTTTGAGTAAGTATCGGTTGACTGATAGTGTTCTCTTTAAGCATTTCACCTTCAAACCCCCCTTGTAGCCAACTAAAGTAGAGTGGTAGTCCCATCGAGGTACAGGCTTTCTTTGCATAGTCTGAAATAAACGCCCAATCCATTAGGTTAGAACCTTCACGGCCATCTACTTCATGGTGCCAAATTTCTATTTTCTTTCGGTCTGCACCCTCCGCCAGGATATGAAGTAATGCGGCCCAGCTATCTTTCCCCATAGAGTGGCATACGATAATGTGATCGTAGCTATCTAAGTCCACACTTGGCGCATGGAAGTACGTATCATCTTGTAATACTAGTTTCGTTTGCATCGTCAATTTCCAACAAGTTAATTAAAAGGGGGGAACATTCCCCCCTGTAGTTAGACCAACATCCAATGGCCTTTCAGTTTGTCTCCTTCAGATACCGCATCCAGAAACCCTTCGGTTTGATTATCTTCTAGGGCCTTAGATATCATTGGTAATACTTGAGCTGTTAGCTTCCGGTCTAGGTTGGGGTCTACTTTACCTTTGGCCTTATACACATACCGCCACTCAACTTTTAAAATAGCCATGGCTAACCCTCATACCGCACGATTTTCGTGAACACCTTACAGGTGCTAAACGTGTCGCTGGGTAACGTCTCGACTTCCTCGTAACTGGGGTGGTCGAACGACGTTGGTACCACAGCAACAAGTACCCCTGTGAAGCGGAGTAACTTGCGTGCGGCCTCCATATGCTTTTTTACCTGTTTGAACGGGGGGTTCATTATGATCTTTTCATAACGATACCCCGCGTTGTAACGAGCCTCGGCCCAGCTAAGGAAGTCTTCGTGATGCACCAAGGGGATAGCCCCCTCGCAATCGGCACTACAAAAACGCTGTAACAAAGCTTCAACCAACGAGTATTCACGCTCGACAATAGTAATAAGATCCGCTGAGTGGCCGGTGTTTTGTACCGCCTTAACCAAATTACCGGTACCACCCGAAGGTTCTAGAACGTGATCTTCGGGTTCCAACTCCAACAGCTCGACCATACGCTCCGCCACATCATAGGGCGTAACGTGGCATTCCGTTGAGGCATGAACAACGACAGGCTTTGGGGCCTCGGAGAACTCGATAGGCTCGAGTTCTACTTTTTCCGGTGCCTTAACATGCTTGGGTTTATTGGGTCTTACATACACTGATGAATCCATTAGGCTGTCTCCACTTCCACATACTCAAGAGCCGTTGAATTCGGAGCGGCGTGCGTCTTTGAGTCCGTTAGGTAAACCACAGCCCATTCGCCTTTCCAAAAATCCTGGCCCTCAGGAACAATTCGACAAACTTTTACTCTGAACTGACCACAGGTACTCGGCTTAACGCCCCGCTGCTCACTATGGGTTGCTGAATACTCCGCTTTCGTCATTGAGACGATAGGGTACTTGTTCGCGCTGCTCCACATTTTCACCGTTACGCTTTTTACTTCTTCCGGTGACAGGTTAACAATCGGGGGAGCCTTCGGCTTAGGAACCGGCACTTCATAGCCCACCTCATACATCAGGTCGCGCCATTCCAATTCTTCCAGTTCCAGTGTCGAACCTGTACCAATGTGGATAGGTAAGTCGTTGTCACACTCCGCAATCCAACCAACGTCAGATTTGGTCGCTTTAGGTTTATCCGCGCCATGCGTTCTAAGGAACGTTTGCAATACAGGGGCGGTAAGCTTACCGGTAAAATATTCAACTTCCCCCAACTGAGCCCGTTCGTAAGTAAGACGGTTCAAGATATGGTTTATCTTGCGGTGTAAGTTCTGGTCGTTCTTACGCTTGGTACCTAGCTCAATATTGGCGTCGATAATTTCCGATAAAGGTTTCTTATCTTCCTTAATGTCGCGGTAACTATCTGAAATGCAGATATCCCAACGGTAATTCGCAATCATCAAAGCAAACTCTTTTTGCTTCTCGGCATCCTCCATACCTTTGCAGCGTTCCCAAAGAGATAAGCAATCCCCTGCAGCGTGCAAATAGCGTTGTTGCTTTCGCAAGTCCGTGAGTAACGTTTTAATACGTCTATAAATAACGTCAGGGCGATTTTTGTGGTTGGCATGAGCAATAGTACCCATCATGCGCCAGTTCCAATAGCGGACCGCTGAGCTGGCTTCTTTGGCGCGTTCTTCGTTACGCTCTTGAGCTTCTTGCGCTTTCTGCATTTTACGCTGGCTGTGGTGGCCTAAAAGGATAGGTTGATCACCAAATTGCATATTGTTCGCCGCAGCACTAAAACCTCGCGCTTGGTCAGCACGCTTTTCAGCAAGCGCTTTTAACCGCTCAGCCTTCGCTTCGGCACGCTCGGCCATCGTCGTGTCTTCAGGTTCAATCGTGCCGGCCAAGCGAATACATAAGTCTTCCGCTTCAGGGGACCATGAAGGTTTTACGAAGAGTTCTTGTTTTGGCGCCCAACCAAAGCCCAGTTCCTTAAGCTCGTTGTAAAGGTCTGTATCTAGGCGATTGATAGGATAAATACGAAGCTTGTTATCTTCAGGGGAGTAAGTAGCGCGTTCGATATCTTCGTGTTTTGTAGCAACAGTTTGATTAGTCATAATCGTCAATTTCCAAATTGTAAAAGTTAATTGAAGGGGGAGAACATTCCCCCCAGGTTAAACGGCTGCAGCAATCGCTTTTGCTTCAGCCAGGACTTTTTCTTCTTCCGCGATTTCTTCTTCCGACAACTCAATACCCGCGTCTTTTGCCATTTGATAGTAGGTCATTCTTACCGCAACGGCGTTACTTTTCATTTTGTAGTCATGGGATACACAACGATGTTCCCATTTCCCATTGTCTTTATCGAAGTAGTTCCAGTTTTTCTCGTTATTGGGGCTACTTTCTTCTAAGAAGTTACTTAGCACTTCAGGCCCAATTTCAAGTTCTTCCGCTTTTCTAAAGAGCATGGCCAATGCCTTAAGTGTCACTGTGAAAGGAAGAATGTAAAATTGTCTCGTGAACTGCGCCGACGGGTGTATATATTCCTTACAAACGTGAGGGTGAGACGTATACAACTGCCTTAGTTTTTGAGTGATAAACATCTTGTCTAAGAAGACTTTTAAATATTCCGCCATGCGCTCTGGTGAGTTGTCTTTACCACAAAATAGCTTGGCAAACTCATTGAGCTGTTTTAGTGCCCAGAATTTATCTGAGTCACCGGTACAACTGTTCTTCTCATACTCAACCACCGCACGAATATCCGAAGCTTGTACAGTATCCATCAATGTCGAAGCTATCGGGTCGGCGTTGTTGTATGCAATGCGGATTGAATCAACCGGTACCTTTTGCATCGAATTAATATCATGGAATGCCTGTTGTCTTTCAGATAAATCCAGCATCGGAAAAAGCATAATCGAAACTTGGCTGTTTTGAAGCATCGGATACTCTTGCAAAGCAAGCTGAACCCCTTTTGCTCGGTGCTGGCCATCAAACAAAAGCATTTGAGCATCGAGGTCCACACGCAAATGGCCGATATTTCGATACTGGTCCATTTGCACTTCAACGAAGTCAAAGTCCCCCTCCAACGAGCCCACTAAAGGTGGAACGACAAACATCGTATCGTTCTTGTGGTTCTCGATTAAATACTTTGCGAACTTCTTAGCACGCGGGACATTCACTAAACGTTGACTACGCTTAGTAATATCCCAGTGATCGTCTAGTTTCAAAAGAGAACTTAGCTGGCGCAAAGGGATAAGTACTTGGTAAAAAGGTCTTGAACCTTTCACGCCTCGAGAGGCCAGGAGTTTATATTCAATTTTATCCATCATGATTTAGTTCTCGTCTATAAAGCTTAAATCGTCTGCCATTACTTTCAATTGAACTTGAACACGCTTACCTTTGTGCTCAACCGTTGAAAGCCAAAGCTCTTGTGTAAACCAGTTGTCTTCAGTCATGTTTTCAAGAGCCTCACCAACAATTTTGTTAAATGTACCTGAGTCATGACACACTACTTGTCCTTGCGTCACATCATACTCAGGGTTTTCGCAATGGTTCTTCATGCGGCCACCTGTTTAGTTCGGCCATACGTTTTATGGCGTAGTTCTCGATAACCGTGACTGCTCAAGATATTTCTAGTCTCGGAAGTGATAGACCACGTAGAACAGAACTCAGTGCGTAGCCCGATACCTTGATAGTCTTTGCGCTGATCACCCGTATTTATCATTCGGTCAACAACCAATAAGTCGTGTGGATACCCCTTCACGAACCATTCGATTTTATTGCCGAACTCGGTTAATACGTCTTCAAAAAACATCATGCCTGTGTCGTAGGCCAGCGTGTCTTTGGCAATAACGAAACTATATAGCGCGGCCAGAAAGATATCGGCATTGGCAATATCGCCACCCCAACGCCAGTCATGGTCTGGATGAGTAGGGGCTCGAGACTGACTTAGAATTATTCGGTGAGGCTGGGCACTTAACATCAAGTCAGTTAAAGCTTTCGATAAACTCACACCGCGAGGGACAATAAATTTCTTACTGCTTTGGTGTAGCTTTACACGCCACTTGTGAGCCGTGCGGTTGCCTAAGTTGATAAGTTTTTCACTCATCATTTGTAACTTTTCTTCCCAGCTCAAAACTGAATACTGCTCGGAATACACACTTACCGCTTGCTTAAGCTGAAAATCAAATAACTGGCGTAACTTGTCGTGAAGGTCTTCAACGGTACCGGTACCATCTGAGCCAAATCGAGAGGTGTTATCTTCTAAGAACTTTACGAAGCGTGGTTGTGTAATCGCGTCAGCAATTACAAACAGCATCGTGGCCGTAGCCTGTTTATTGATACGTTTAACATCAGTCATGATCGTCAATTTCCAATTTTAAAAGTTAATTAAGAGGGGGGAATATTCTCCCCCGTTTTTAGCTTGCAGCCCGTATCGGGCTATGGGTTGTTACTTCATACCAATCATAGAGCTTCATAGTCTCTCGACTATAATCTCGCTCCCACGTTCGGCCATTTGCATCTACTAAACAGTAAGGCACTTTACGTCGCTCACACATGCTGTCTGCGTGCTCTTTTGCTTTCTCAGGATTCGGAGCAAAGAACTCTTGCATACGGCGCTCATGCGTAAACCTGTCGTGATACACCAGTTCGTACTTCACTTAAGCCACCTTGTCTAATTTTTTACTTTGTTGAAAATAGCGGAACAACTCGCCGCCTGCCCATTCACCTTTCGGCACTGACACACCATTACCAATCTGGCGATATGCCGACGTAGCCGAGACAGGGAACGTAAACCAGTCTGGTACACCCTGCAGCCTCGCATACTCACGCACTGAGTAAGGACGAACACCCATTGGGAATCGCTTGTCAGCAACCAAGCGCGTCGATTTATCCTTGGCGTAGTGAGCAACACAAGTCGGCGCTATATCTCCTTTGCTGGGGTCGCTGATTATTGGGAGGTCACGGTACTTACCCGACATTCGCGCTTTAATAGCGCTGGGCAAGGTTACTTCTGGGTCATGCTCGACAATTTCAGCCAGCGTCACAGGACGACAACTCTTCGGGGGGCGAACTTCAAAAGGTCGGCGGGTACCAAAAATAATCAGACGATCTCTTCGCTGGGGTAACCAATGCTGAGATTGGACCGGACAAAAAACGTGAACGTAGTAATCCGGCAACTTTGTCATAGCTTCCATTACCAGCGGAAACGCTCTCATTCCTGGCACATTTTCCACCACGTAAGCATCGGGCTTGCGAATGGCCAAGTGACGCAAAGCATGAAGGAATAAATCGTCACCCGTTCTTACACCGTGAATATCGCCTATCGTGGAATACTTGGTGCAAGGGTAGGTGAAGACCATCGCATCACATTCCTCTTGGTTTAACACGAGCTCTTCAGTCAAATCGCACTGTTGAACATGGTGGCCAATATTCTCGCGATACGTCTTAACCGCGTCTTTATCAATTTCAAAAGACTGGTTAATGGTTAATCCCGCATTTATCAGCCCAATATCCATCAGGCCAGCACCACAAAAATAACTGTTTACGTTTATTTGCATCGTCAATTTCCAAATTTAAGAGTTAATTTTCTAAACCGCGATTTCTACGGCGCTTTCTCTCTTCGTACATATACTTCTTGGCTTGTGTGTCGCAGAACTCATTTACCGCTGAGCGTTTATTGCCATACCCGCTATGGCCTTTAACCCACTTCCACTTTATGTACTTCAGTTTCAAGTGTTTTAAGTTCTCCGCCATAACGGGCTTTAGTTTTTTGATTGCACCTTGGCAATCCGACTGGATTACTAAAACTTTTCCCTCCCAGCTAAAATCTGTGTTAAAGGATTTATTGTGCTGGGCGTGAGTTAAGGTGTGGATAACGGCACAAATCTCAGCTTCTTCGGCGTTATTGCATTCGTTAAGGACGCCTCCAACACGAAAGGTTCTTGGAGGGAATCCCGCTTTTACCCAACCACCAAAACCCCCCGCTTTTGTTTTTGGGCAGAAACTAGCATCACAGAACAATGTGATGAACAAGTCTCGTTTATCAGGCTCAGCCTTAGGGTGCGAAACAATCGGTGCGCTGCTCGTTACGTCCCAAGGTGGAGCATCAAAGTGGTCCATCGTCAATCTCCAAAAAGTTAATTTCAAAGGGGGGAGAACATTCCCCCCTAAATCACACTAATTATTACCGCTTCACGGTTAAAACATTCCGAGCAGATATTCTTGCTCGAACCCATTAACTCAAGTTCCATTTCTATCGCACGGCGTCTTGAGTCACTTATCTTTGACTGGCACTTTGAACAGTGCGCGTCAGCCTTTGCCGGAACAAGGCCCTTAAATAGGTTGGGGATACTACTCACCGTGTAAATCCCTATGCGTGTCTAAACGCCCCAAGCGAACTTCAACTTCTACTTTTAGCGAAAACTTCTCGGCTAAAGAGGTACCAAAGTTTTCTGCTTGGTGAAAGTTAGAGGCCAAGCACTCCGCGGCACAGTGGTTCACTCGCTTGCCGCGTCGGTGGTCAAATAACACTGCTGTGAAATATTGCATATCCAACCCCCTATTTCTTCGAACGCGCTCGAAGCGCTTTACGCTTTTTCGCTTCACGACGCTGAACCGCAGCGCTGCCCTTAGGCTTCTTCCGGCCTAAGTGGTCTATCTTCTGCGCATAGTTGGAGCGGTCTTTTTCTACTTGCTTTATAGTGGGCGCTAATTTCTCACCCCACGCCCCAGAGACCGAGGCCCCCATACCAGCAACCATCGCGGTTATTAATCCAATCTTATTCACGGCTTTTCTCCTTATCGTCAATTTTAATCGTTAGGTTCTAGGTCTAAATACAACTGCCAGCGAAAACCGGCTGCGGTTTCGAAAAACAATAACTGGCCCATTTGGTCGCAGTATTCTTTTCTAAGCGTTTCCTCAAAGGAATCACACTTAATAAATGTCTTGTCGAACTCAGTAATAGCTTCAACGCGGCCACGGAATATCTTCGGGGGCCAGAAACTAAATTCCTCCGAATTAGGCTTACGACAAACAATCATGTGGACGTTTTTATTCTTCTTCTTTGGCATCTTCAAAGTCCTCCAAACGTTCGTTCCAGTCTTCTTGATACAGCGAGAAGAAAATAGCTTGTAGTGCGGTATCATCCGCCAAACAAACGGCTTTACCCGCACCCCCACAATCGGCATCGAGCGCTCGACTCAATTCATCGGCACAATTGATAGTGAGAACCGCAACTTGAAATTCGGCCTCGGGATCATCAGGGTCAACCCACTCAAGGTTTTTCATGATGTAGTCTTGAATGGCGTATTTGCCTTTTACGAATTCCATCCAGCCCCATTCTTCATCCGCTAGGATATAGTGAATAGGCATACCCGAACTGACTCTTTCGGGTATGTTGTAGAACGCTATATCTTTATCCGCCAAAATCTCTTCTGAGGTGTATCGCTGTGGATGTGGTTGGTTACTCATCGTCAATTTCCTCTCCAATTTTTCCCGCTTCCAGTAACTTGCGGTATTGCACTACGTTCTCAGGGTTATAGTCCATCAAACCAAAGGACTTCTCCCCCGTTTCTAAACAAAGGGCAGAGCCATAAACATTTAGGTTTATCGACTCAAGGTAAGTGATAACTTCAATAAGCGTCTTGTTTCTGGGACGCTTTATCTTCGGCGTGTCTTCACTCATACGTCTACGGCCTCCGCCCAGGCTTTTTCGAATTCGGCTTTTGAATAGGGGCTAAGGCCACCAAATTCGTAACGATGTAAGACCGCAGCTTGAGTGAACTCGCAATCGTTGATTTGATAGCAAATCCGACGAGTAACGTCATACATCAACACACCTCTTCGCGCCCCCCCGGATAGAGCAATATACTCATACTCAACAACACGAATAATCTGGCCCTCTGGACCATAATGACGCCCAGTGTTCCACTCCATTCGACGCATTTTTTCAGGTTCGGGCTTCACTTCCTCAGGGTAACAAGACCACGACGTTTCACTCAGGCCAAAGCCTTGTTGTCGGTCAATTTCAGAAACCGGTAGGTCCGCAGCAACATGGTTGCCATACGCTTCAGCAACGTCATAATCGCTTGCCATGACGTTAGGTAAAACAATCTGTCGGCCGGTATCGCTCTCTTCGAGCACTATTTTGAATTCTTTTAAGTCGCTCATTACTCGTCCCCTACCGGTAGGGTTGAAAGATAGGCTAGAACATCATCTGACAGCGTAAGAATGTTACGTATCATCTGCTCGTTCGCTTCGACAAATCCCGTTAGGTCGTTAGCTGTTTCGCCACCAAAGTCCACGCGGCCATCGCCCATACGGTCCTCGATATTAAGCTGTTTGCAATAGCGTTGTGCTTGTTCGAGTGTGGTGCAGTCAGGAACGTGGGTTTCATCATCGGTGCATACGTCAAACACCACTCTTGGGCGAATAAAGTGCGGCCCTACTTGTGTGCAGTCAATTCGGTGATCTTTGACTTCACCATGCACCACACCTGAGAAGAACTGTTCACTTTCGTAGATTCGCTGGCACTCTTGCTTTAGGGTATTTATCGATTGCTTAGAGTCCTCTAGTTTCTTTTGCAACGACTCTATAACGTCCACTAGTTCGTCGTTACGGAAGTTTTCTAAATAATTTTTTCTATTAATTTCACTCATCGTCAATTTCCTTAAAGTCACAATAAACTGGCCCTTCATCAGGGGCCATAAAGTCAATTTCTGGGTCGGTAGCAAACTCGCAGTGCTCAACCGATTTATACCCGTCACCTAGCATGGTGCCACCACACTTTTTGCACACTTGGCGCATCGTCAATCTCCAAAAGAGGGGGGGAATTTTCCCACCCTCGTTATCGTTTAGTCCTCATCAGGAATAGGCCAATAGCCAAAGTCTGAGCCATCCCCTTCGTGAGCCCCAAAGTAATAGCCCTCTGGGGCTTGAGCGTCTAAAATCTCGAACAATTCTTCAAGCTTGTGACAGGCCTCCTCGCAATACCACCACTCGCATTCGTCACCTTCATCGGTTACCCATGCGGGGATAAAGCTGTAAGGTCCGGCCATTATCTGGGTATACTCCGCCTCGGCATATTGACGGACAGCATCCAGAAACGTCGGGATTAAATCTTGAGTCCGGTGCGTAGCACGGCTCACGGTACCTAGTTCAATTTCAATTCCATTCTTATTTTTCATCTTCCGCTTCCTCACGCTCCCAGCGTTTTAGTTCACGCTCTTTGAAGGCCAGCACATACTTCATGTACTTCAAGGTTTCCTTAGCCTCGGGCTCATCTTTGTGTAGGTGCTCAAACTCAAGGTCGGTTTCTGGTAGGTAATCGGAGGCATGTGCATATCTTTCCTCGGCTTTGCTGACAAAAATCGAATAGCCCAACCACCCGATTTCAGATATCAAATAACCCGCGATATGCTTAGCCGTTTCCGCCGCTCGGAAATAGGGCATATCCACATTCAAGTGTTTCTGAATTTTAGGATTAACCGCACCATACCCAGTTACACAGGCCGGAGTGCCACAAGTGTGAATATCGGTGGCTTGGTCGGCAGGATCGTAGTTCTTATAGAAATCGGCCATTTCAAATGGCAGCTCAGACGCAACCACTTTTTCCATGGTCTCGATTAACAGTTCTAACAGCGGAAAATTACCAGCACTCATAAGTCACCTCGTTGAGAAAGAGAAATAGTGGGGCAACCTTGGCCGTTGCCTACGATGATGTGATCGAGTAACGGCACATCGATACTCGCTAACGCCTGTTTAATTTCTTGCGTTAAACGAATATCCGCTTGGCTCGGGTCAGGGTGCCCCGAGGGATGGTTATGCGCGATTATCAACGCCGCAGCATTCAGGTCTAAAGCACGACGAATTATCTCACGAGGGTAAACCGAGGCCGCGTTTATCGTTCCTTCAAACATGATTTCACCGCTAATCAAACCATGTTGAGAGTCTAGAAATAGGCAAAGAAATCGTTCGCGAGAGCCATCGACCAGTTGCAAGGCACAATATTGCTGACAAGCGATAGGATTAGTAATCTTAGAACGGCCATAGAAATTAGGCTGTTTCTCACGAATGATGTTTAGCGCTCGAGTGATAGCGCGTTTCTCGGTAGGGGTGTAAGGACCACATTCAGTTAGTCTAGTCATAGTCGTCAATTTCCAATTTAAAAAGTTAATTACCAAATTTTTCGAACCGCAGGGGAGAACATTTCCCCCCCCTTAGGCGGCGTCTTGTGCTCTTACTTCAAGCATGGCCAGTAAATAATCCGCGTAGCTGATAAAATCATCGAGGTACTCACTACCCAGATACAACCACGCAAAGCTTTTGATTTTATCGCGGTCAAGTCCTATACCTTCAGCCGAATACCGGCGAATGTGGATATTGACACCCAACAGCGAATCAATCATCAACGAGCCCATTTCAAAATCATCCAGCACAAGGCTCACTTCTTCCACCAAGGCACAGATAAACGCGGACTCAATCAACATCCAGTGCGAATACTCCCAGCCCATCAGGGCTCGAATCTTCGCGTCACGGACACAGTAACCCTCGATTGTGGTGTGTGGCGTGTCTTTGGTTATCGGCATGAGGTTATCAATCGAGGTGCGAGAGCCTTCATCTTCACCCTCGATGGTCATAGCCAAACGACCACAGTTTCTCGCCGTATGCGCAACCGCAATCATACTCCGGAAAATAGGTAGATTTTTACTCATCGTCCTCGTCCTTAGGCTCCTCGAAGGAAGTAAGGTCGTACCCCATATCGAATAGCTCATCGATAATTTCGGCTTTACGACGGGCGATAATCTCCTGAAACCAGCCCCCACTCACATTGAAAGGACCAACACAAAATTTATCCGTCCCGTGAATAGCCAACGGATAATCTCCGTCAAGGTGAACCGTGCCTTGTAAATCACACAACCTTTTCAATTCATCCAAAAGATACATAACACGCACACAATGTTTCATAAGCATCGAATTTAGATTCGAACTTTTAGTCACTTTTTTACTCATAATCGTCAATCTCACTAATTGTCGGGTTAAACTATGCCGATTCTCGCGCCGCAGCGTCACCACGCGAAGACTTCTCGGTGAATTCGTCCTTACCTAGCACCTTTTCCATTGCACCCGCTGAGGATGCGATAGAGGCCGCGCATTCAACACCGCAGTTAAAGCCAAAATCGACCAGTTTTTCAACCACTGAAAAGTCCAGGCCGAGTTCTTGGCTCAGCGCTTCAGTACGACGGTGCATTTCGCCGAGGTCATTCGTGCCCTTCAGAGCATCAGATTTTCGGTAGAGACCAATGAGACATTCGATTTGCTTGGCTTTCATCTGCATGACAGTTTCAGCAATCTCGCGCTGGGTTTGGCGCATGAGTTCGTGAGGGGAGGGAGCAGTCTGGTTTACAGGCTGGGGAATGGTGGTAGTCATATCGTCAATTTCCTAAGTTAATTAATCGGCTCACGCCGTAACACCCCGAAGGGCGGATTTCAGTTATACAAGGGCAAAATGCCCGAGTCAATTGCAATGGTCTTATTTCGACCAAAAACACAATTTGGGTGTGATTCACTCCCACGGTGGTTTGTTGCACGTTGCGACAGTGAGCACCACAAGCGAATTCAAATTCTTATCACGCAGAGCTCACAGCTCGTCACGCAAAGGTCGTTGGGTAGATCACTGCGACTTGCAGCAAGTCACAAGGAGGAACACGTACAACGCTTGTAAATAATCCTTGGGTACGAATTAAAACGAAAGCGAAGTTTTTAAAAGTATACTTCTTAAAAAATGTTCCCAGTAAAATATATAAATGTACATTTAATAACGAAAGTTTGTGGGAACATTTTTGCCACCGGCTCTGAAGCCCTTGTTACCCACGGCATTGCGAGTAATAATTACCCTCACCGAAGTTACGCGTAACTGGTCAAAATTCGCACAGCTACAGACCGCATTCTACCGTTTTGAGAAATCACAAAAATGGCCGAGAAAGTTTATAGGAACACAAAACCTAAGTTGTTGTATCTAGGCGCTTAAATTGGGCTTGTGTGTTACTTTTGGTTGTTCTGTGTCAGTTTCGCCAAAAAGTTTACGGGAACAGGTGTTAACTGGCTCTGGAATGTCCCTTTGAGCGAGTCTAATTGCCGTGCTCATTTCGCAAATCAACAACATTTGGTGATGCTTCGCTACGTGTTCTGGGTCTAAATTGCCTAGCTCCATGAGGGTCACACCTTTCAATTCTAGCGTGCCAATCTCGTATTGTAGCGTGCCATATTGGAGGACAACCACTGGCTTATACCAGCCAAAATGTACCGAAACGTTCTTAAATTTCATCGTCAATTTCCTGTCAAAATGTGCTCAAATGAGGGGGGAATGTTCCCCCCTGAAGCCCTTAAATTGTCCTAAAATAGGGGGAGAATGTTCCCCCCTGAAGCCCTTAAATTGGGCTCTGTTTTGAGGTTAAGGCGAATACCTGTGGCCTTAAAATACTTTACACGACCCTTGTAGAGGTCCTATATTCTCATGCGAGAAGCTTGGATAGAGGCTTGAGGGTTGGAATCGGCGCTGCTCCTATTTCCGCGCTGTCAACCCTCGATTCGAATTTTTTGTCCTTTTTTCTCGAACCAAAAACCACCAGCCTCGATTCTAGATTCTATTTTTTAGAATGAAAGCGAACTTCCACCAGCCGAAAATTACTTCTTCTGTCTAGAGTCTCTGCTTTGAGGGTCGCTACGGAGATCAAAAACAACGGCACACTGGCGTAACTCGATACCTCAATTAAGCCCAGGCCATTGGCACTCGTAATGAGTACCGTGAACCCAGCCACCAGCATCATGAAATGCACCATAAACGCGATAAATAAAGCGATATCTGTACGTGTAATCATCATCAATTTCCTTGTCTCTGGGGGAGAATGTTCCCCCCTTAATTAGCGCTCATATCGAGCAATTATTTCCTGAACCTCTGCACACTCAAGCACGCCCTCATGCTCAACGTTGTACATAACAACCTCATCCAAGTCTTTAAGTGGATTAGGTCTACGCTGGCGCATTCGCCACCAGCGCTCAAGCTGAGCCGTTGTACCTACCAACTCAAGTTTATGAAACCAAACTTTCTTGTCGTTTATATATTCCGTGGTCCCCAGATTCAAACCATTGTTCTGTCTCAAAATTCGCATTGGTATTTTCATAATATTATTCCCTCAAATCTGGGGGAGAATGTTCCCCCCTAAAATCGCCGCGACAGTCACGGCCCTGTAGTTGCCCAAATTCCCTTCACGCGAATTGCTATCACAATCCACCAGCCTAGATCCTAGACACGAGAGCCTAGGCACTGGCACACACCACCAGCATAGGTAGGCACGCGCTTAATAGCCTCGCGAAAAATAAAAAACCGATTAGCACGGCTAGTTCTAATCGGTTTTTCGTTTCTCGAATTGAGGGGGGAATGTTCCCCCCGCTGGGCTTACTTGTTTAATTGCTTTTCTAGATCCTTTTGAATCTCAAGCGATAAAGCAAGCATTGCCTTACTAACTTTGGCGCGATGTGCTTTAGGTAAACCGGCCGCGTCGAGTGCTTCAAGCTGATGATTAATCAATGCTTGAGTATGATCCTCAAGCTTAGAAACAAGAGCCTGAACAGCGCTTGTGACGTTATCATCAGCAGCACGCTTTGCCGCTCCCCCTTCTTTGTCCTTGCCCTTTACAGGTGCGCTTTTTGCGTCTTTGCTTGGCTTTTCTTCTTTCGTTTCTTTAGGCAAGTATTCACCTAAAAAGTTAAGCCATTCTACGCGACCTTGCGGTGCACCGTTTTCGCCGTAAATATCCGCGTTTAATACCTTGTCACCAATTTGCGCGAATGTGCCGTTTAACTCAATGGTTTTGATAGAATCAAAAAACTTGGTTAGATATTGACGGTTATCATTTACGAATTTCACGTAAGTTTTCCAGTAACCTTTTGCTTGGTTGTATAGGCGTGAGCTGTCACGGTTGGCTTTTGTGCGTTGGTTAGCTGGCACGCCATACAGGTCACAACAAAGCGCGATGTTAGCGCCTTTTTCCATGTTGTGTGCTACGGCATAGCACGCAATAGCCATTTTCACGGCTGGCACGCGTAGGTCATTTTTATCAGCGGTAACAAGAGCAGAAGCAAAAACAGAAGCATTGAAAGTGGTAGCAGTAGTCATAATCGTCAATTCCTTAAAAGTTAATTTGTTGGTGGGGGAATGTTCCCCCCCTCGAGCCGTGTTAAGTGGTACGTGTCCCGAGTTGCATTCACTATATAAGGGGGGGTGGATTTTATGCAAGAAAATGGGGTGATATAGTGGGGTGGCCCTCTCACTCCACCTGAAAAATTTTTGGAATTTTGGAAGGTTATAGATACTACCCTCAAACCTAGAACCGCGACCCGAGAACCTTCACCCCAGAAACTAGAAACTTTACCCGAGAACTGCGACCCGAGAACCTAGGCCAAAAAGAAAACCCCGAGGGATTATGGCCACTCGGGGTTTGAGACGTTCAACGTAATCAGAGGTCGTTGCTCGTAGGATAAGCTTGAAACTAGGTATGCGGACGGGCACAAAGATTAGAACAGGCTTTATCGTCAATTTCCAAATTGTAAGGAGCGCTGGGCTCCCGCGGTTGAGGCATGTAAGCTGTTTGCTGTCAACGCCAACTAAAGTATAAAAATCTCCTCGATTGGTCAAGTAAGTAAACCGGTGGCAAACCTTATATTCTGTTATATAAGTGTTAAATCACGAGGGCTTTTGTTGTCGTATTTCTGAAATAAAAGACACAATTAAATTGTGTTTTTGTAGTTGGAAAAGTTCATCAATTGAAAGCACTTACACACATTGTCAATGTGTGCAAAGAAACGTAAAAAAGGCGAAAAAATTTTTAAAAATTTTTTCGCCTAAGGTTATGCCTGATTGATTAATGAGCGTTTAATTGAATGTTCAGTCCATAATACTGAATAACTAATCGGTTTTTCGAATCGCGTCCCACGACTTGGAGAAACTGATAAAGCGTACTGAGCTCTTTGGTTCGACGATAGAATTCACCTTCATCCACGACAGCCCCGTTTTTAAATTCGCGAACAGATGCGGCGTAGAGGGTATATAAATCCCTACCGGCTATAGAAGGTAGTGACTTAAGCTCATCAATCAACTCGTCTTTTGGTAGGGATTTAAGCACCGCTATCATAGAATCATCAGACAATTCAATATACCCAGAGGCTTCGAAGAAGTATCGAACGTTATTGTTCATCTGCCCGAGCTGGCGCACGAGCTCATGATGTGAGTCGGGTAAGGTGTAGTCGCGATTGTTGACCAGTCTCGGATAAGCGCGTAAGGCCCACGAGATAATCTTGTCCTTTTCTTCAGCAACAATTTTGTTACCAACATCCAGCTCTCGATTTTCAGGGGGAATAGGTCTTTCCGTATTGAGTATCAACCAGCGTCGAGTAAATCCTTCCGAGAAATCTTTAGTTTTTGGCAGATGGTTTGAGGCGAACCAATGTGTAGCCATCGGTTGCAGGGTGTTATGTTGGTTGATGTTTCGCTTAAGCGTGACTTCTTGGCCATCAACAATATCTTTGAAGCGCTGGCTGTTGATAGGTTCGTTTTCAGAGAGTTCGCCACACAGGTTTAGTAGTTTATTCGATAGCGCGGCCAGCGCGTCATTATCTCCCCACTTGTTGGGCGGGAGTGAAACGCGCTTTTGGGGTGGTACCAGACCGCGAATGATATTGAGTATCTGACTCTTTCCTGATTTTGGCGTGCCGTGAAGTAGGATGGCCCTTTGAAAAAGTGTCCCCGTGTTGAAGAACGTCGCGGCCATCGCTTCTTGCAAAGCCATTATGTTATCGCTCTCGTCGTCGTTCTCCCAAATCTCCGTGATAAATTTATATAGCTTTTCGGGTGGGTAAACTTGGTCTGGGTTGAAGGTAAATGGCAACGTATAGGTTAACCCCATATCTGGGTCGTGGGGTAATAGCTGAAGTTGGGAGTTCACGAACCCGTTGTTGAAGTTCACCCCTACAGAATTGACGCGTCGAAGGGGCAGGGCCAGTTTGTTTTTGATAGCCGTAATAATCGTATTGGTGTTACGCGTACCCTTGTCTGTGAAGTTCGACGGAAAGTAGGTGTTGATGATATGGCTTATCTCATGGTCTTCTACAGGTTCCCAATGCGTGCCTAGCCAACGGCATAATCTCTGGGCATCGATGGCCGCATCATAGCGATGCTCGGTTTGACTTGAGAGAAATTGAGTAACAATAGTAACGATGGCCGGAAGGTCTATCACGCCCCGCGCTTGCTTCCTAAGATTTGCTATCTGACTATCCATCTTCGTCATGTTTAGCTTCATCCCAGACTGACGCGAGATATATCGCTTGAGCTGGTCTACTTCGAGTTTGGTTACTGTGAATGAGCGTGCGATTTCTTCCATGGCCGACTGGCATGCACTCAACATTTGGGTTTCGTTGCCTATGGCGTCGGACATTTTATCGTAAACGTACTTCTGAAGGCCTTGATAGGTGTATTGCGCGTCCTTCGAAGTGAAGGGAATCGCGTATCTGTCCCTTAGATTAGAGCCAATATTGATGTCCCAGTGGGGCGGAAGGCGAAGGTTGTAGTACATACGCACTTGGTGGATAAGTGAGTAGAAGGTCTGGAAATAGGCGTCTTTTTGATGATTTGGGGGTATTTTGGCAAAATTTTGCGAAAAACTATCATAAAGCGCGTCAATTTCTTGCAAAACGGGCAAAAGGTACGTGTTTTGGTCGCAATTCAGTAAAAAATCGTAGCAAAAATGCGTCAGGTAAGAGCGCATAGTTACGTCCAATTGGCCTAGAGTGTGTAATTTTGTCCTTGCTTCGTGCTGGTATGGCTCTTTTTGAAACTCCACATCCGGCATAATCTCCTGCAACACATCCATGATATGGTGTGGTTCAAATACCGGTAAGTTATCTACGACGTCTTTGGTAGGTACCTGAGTCGGTGAACTTAGTACTACGAACGTATCTTCCGCTAAGAACGAAAGTAAACTTCCCTCGAGGCCCGAGCCAAGAACCGTGAACGATTTTAGTGACTCACTACAAGGCGAAGGTGCCGGCGCTTTAAAAATCATGTAATGGCTATTTGATTCAGAGACCAGCCAAAAGCTTGAAGGAAGCTTATGAGAGAGCGAAAGCTTTAAATCGGATTGTTTATGATCGAGCCTTAACGCGACAAGACAATATTCACTCTCGTCTTTGAGCGCCTGACCCAAGGCCACGCCGCAAAGCTTATCCGCATGTGTCGCTTGCCAATTCTTTTGGTGTAACTCCTGGGTCGCATGAAGTATTTTATCACTAGGGATAGCAGGGAGCTTTGAAGTTTTAAACAGCGGAATGGTTGGGATACCTACAGCAAATAAGGCTTTCGATAATAAACTATACATGCGGTTACTCCTGATTAAGTACGAGTTTCATTTCGTCGATAAACTCAGTTTTTTGCTGCGGTGTTAGATAGCGCTCCATGCTATCGAGGATAAACGTTTTGAATACACCAAATTGTTTTATACCTGAGGCTCGTTCTTGAACATCGAGGATTTTTTCCATCAGTGACACCATGGTACGAAACGTACTGGTCATTTCGCTTGTGTCACTTTTGTTCAGTGCCGTTTTAAATGTTTTCATATCACGGTAAAGCTGAAGTGCTTCCGTCTCGAAATCAGGAACCGCATCTGAATCCTCTAGTTCTGAGTCTGCAACGGTTATGCCAGCGTCGGTTTGGGTGCTAAAAATCGCGGTAAGGAATTCTATCTCGTTGGGCTCGTAAGGGCAGTCTTCATCGTCGAGGTAGGTTGGGTCGTCTTGAATTAGTTTTTTCCACGTATTCAGCGTTGTGAAAAGGTTAGGGGTGAACTCAGGATAGAACTTGGGTGTTTTCATCGTCAATCTCCGCTTTGTTATAGGTTAAATATCATACCGCAAGATTGCCTGTATAGTCAGTAAAGCGTAATCTATTCGGAAAATAGACTAATTGACGATAATTGAGGTAGCTGTGGCTAATCAGTTTTTAATGGATTTGTACTCGACTGCAGAAGGCCGGTACAACAAAGATTCGAAAGATATGACGCATGGTGATTGGATGTGTGCCAACACTTCACTCAACAAGCGGCCTTTTAGTTTCGAGCGCTATCCCTTCCAAAAACAGATTGCCGATGATATGCACCCCAGCCTCGATTGTATAAAGCCCTCTCAGGTTGGTCTTACCGAAATACAGATTCGTAAAGCGCTGGCGATATTAAGCCGGACGCCCAACACCTCTTTGATTTACACCATGCCGAATGAGCGGATGTTTAAGCGTATTTCAAAAGCGCGTATCCAGCCGTTGATTAATTTTGATAAAGCTTTCAGGCAAGAGAATGGGGACAAGACCAAACAGTCTATGGACCTTATGCGGATTGGTACCAGTTTCCTTTACGTCACTGGTTCTGCAGAGGCCGACGCCACGAGTATCAACGCGGACTTTGTTTTTAACGATGAGATTGACTTAACAGACCCGTCAATGTTGTCACTCTTTAACTCTCGTCTACAAGGTTCCGATCACCGTGTTAACCAGCGTTTCAGTACCCCAACTTATGAAGGGGTAGGTGTAGACAGAGGATACCGAAGAAGTGACCAGCATGAGTACGTGATTAAGTGCCGTTGCTGCAACCATTACCAAATACCCGTATTTAGCCGAGCGTTCGTCGAAGTCGATGGCCTACCAGATGATTTGGAAAAATTTGAAGATATCTCAGATAACCTTATCGACTCTGGCCAGCTCGATATTCAATCCGCACGCGTGGTTTGTGAAAAATGCCGGAAGCCCCTAAACCTTGCTGACTACGAAAACCGTGAATGGGTGGCTAAATACCCGAGTCGGGTGCTCAACCGCGGGTACCGTATCCGCACGTTCTCTACCCACAGACTAGACCCTCAGTATTGTTTCGCTCAGTTATTTGATTACAAATCGAATGATAACCTGAAGGGCTTTTACAACACGGTTAAGGGTGAGTCCTACAACAACGAAGACCAGAAGCTTTCGTTAAGCCAGATAAAACTAGCCATGGGAAGCCCAGCTATCCCAGAGCCAAGACAAGGTGAACCACACTTCATTGGTATCGATATGGGGGTAACGTGCTACATCGTTGTAGGTTGTGGTACCGACCCTAGAAAGATGCGGATTATTTTAGCCACGTACTGCCATATAGACCAATTACGGGGGCTGGTTAATAAGCTAGATGAGCAATATCATTTTGTTGGGGGAGGCTTGGATAGGTACCCTTATACACCTACCAGTAATGATATCCGTAACGGTAGCCTCGGGCGAATTATGCCGGTGCACTACACGAAAAGTAAGGAAGTTGCTGAAGAGAAGAATGCACTCGGGGAAGTGGACTATATCAAGGTAAACCGTACCGATATGCTAGACCATGTGGCCACGGGTGTAAGAAACTTAACGTGGTCGATTGAAGGTTACACCAGTAACCAAGACAAAATAGAGTCTCATCTTCAGGATATGATCAGAGAGGAAGTCGAAGAGGAACAAGCCGTTTGGGTTAAGCTTTCCGGTAAAGACCACTTCTTCCACGCAATGGCCTATCTCGCCGCAGGGGTCTCGTATAAGATTGTAAAAGACGGTCTTGAGGGCTGGGTGAATGTGAATACCGATTTCTCTAACGCTGGCCACGGTGGAGGTATCCTTCTAGGCCAACAAGATAATGATATCTTTGGCACAACCGACTTAATCGGTTATTCTTCCAGCAATAACCCGACAAAAATAATTCGTCGGTACTAACAATTTGGGAAATTGACGATGGCCGGAACAATACTTAGCAAGCTCAAGGTAATTGTGCCTAATCGGTTTAAGCCGAAAGGGAGTACACAAACTGCGACCTATAACGCAGAGAACAACACAGAAGTCCTATCGCTCCCAGATTATCGGGAACACCTAGAAGATATCTATTCAAGTCGAGTTTCGGATAACTCACAAACTCTCATTATGAAGCTTGTTAAGTCCGACCCTGATGCCTCAGCGGCATTAGGCGCATATCTAACTACGGCGGGGAGCTCTATCCCTTATATCGTTGTAAAAGACCCCGACGGGGCGATTGACCGCGATGGTGCCAAGATAGTTAATGAACTTATTGAAGCCTTAGAGACCCGCCGCGACTACTCTAAAGGTTACTTAAGACCTAAGACTCTGCGAGAACTATCAGAAGAATTCCGCTACATGCTATTAGCCCGAGGTGGTATAGGCTGTGAAACGGTATTTGGGGATCAACTTCAATTAACTGAGCTTCGCAATATCGATATGGCCAGTATTCGATGGCAAGAAAAAGAGCCTGGGAAAATGGTGCCATGGCAAGACCAAGGGGGCGGGGACCCAATTAAAATGGATATCCCTTCTTTCTTCGTAGCTTGGTACCGAAAATCACCTATTGAAGCTTACGGCCATAGCCCCTTCGTTAGTGCAATTAATACCATGGCAGCAAGGCAACAGGTGATTAATGACTTGTATCGAATCATGCAAGTTACAGGGTTCCCGCGAATCGCTATCAAGGTACTTGAAGAAGTCTTGGTGAAAAATGCTCCGGCTGACGTTAAAGTAGACCCGCAAAAACTAAGAACCTATATTTCTCAACGCCGCCAAGATATTGGAAGCGCGTTTGCTTCGTTGCGTCCAGACCAAGCGATGGTTCACACCGACAGTGCTGAAGTTTCAATGCTTAATGAAAAGAACCCCGCAACAGGTATTAAAATTCAGGAAGTGATTGATACGCTTAACGCCCAAAACCAAGCAGGGTTAAAGACGATGGCCACGGTACTTGGTCGGGGTGAATCGGGTGTAAATACCGCGACGGTTGAAGCGAACTTGTTTGCCAAAGCTGCCGATAGTTTGAATGAGCCTATCGGAGAAATCCTAGGCAGCATGCTTACGATGGCTTTACGTATGCAAGGCTCCGAGAGTCGAGTTATTGTCAGATTCCCTAATATTGATTTGCGTTCGGAGCTTGAGCTAGAGGCCCAATTGAACTTGAAGTCAAACCGCTTGCGAACCGACCTAAGTGATGGGTTGATAACCGACGATGATTACCATATTGCCATGTACCGTCGCATTAGACCGGACTCGGTAGCTGAGCTAAGTGGAACGGGGTTTATTGGCGGCGCTATGGAAGTAGAAGCAGAAAAAGTAAGCCCTAATTCTGACCCGCAAGGACGTTCTGTTAGTCGCGCTTCAGACAAAAGTGCGAAGTCTAACGCTAACCAGTCTTAAGGTTAATTTTTAATCGGGCTTGGCAACGCGATTGAAAAGCCCTAAGATAATCGAAAATTTGGATGGAAATTGACGATGGCTAAACGGCTAACCCTCACTGAGCGTATCAAATCGCTTATCACCGCAGCCGCTGGTGATGAAATAGACTTTTCGCAGATTGCAGCGTATGAGAGCGTTGCGGCATCTACTCGTCCAATCAATCAACCAAGCACAGCCTATCATGGCGCACAAATGACAGAAGGCTTTCTGTCACAGATGGCGGCGTATTACAAAGAAGAAAGTGTCCCTATTCAGGTCATGCACAATGGCCAGATGCTCCCTGTAGGTAAGGTGTTTGCCGCAGATACCTATAGCGCCGATGAAGGGCACATGGACTTAAACGTTCTTTTCTATGTCGATGCTGAAGGCCCTTACGCCAGAGATATTGACCTTTCTATTCTAGATGAGGTTTCTGTCGGGGCAGCTCCCAATCACGCGTACTGTTCTGAATGTGGTTTCGACTACATGGCCGAAGGCAACGAAATGAGTTTCTGGTTTCGTGAATGTGATAACGGTCATCGAATCGGTGAGAACGGAACCCACCTTCGCTTAACCGACCTCCGTGCTTGGAAAGAATTATCACTCGTGAACAAAGGCGCGAGTAATAAACCGAAGATACTTGGCTCTGCCAAGCAACGTCTGGGCAAAGACGCATATAACCAGCTTGCCGCTTCAAGTTCTCCTGAAGCCGTACAGTACAGTTATATGACTTGCTCCCCAACTCAAAGTGAAACAACAGGTGAAACTATGGATTTATCAGCATTAACAAACCAAGTTTCTACGTTGTCCGCAGCTAACGGCAAGCTAGAAGTTAAACTCGAATCGGCAGAGGCAGCGCTTACCGCTTCTCAGTCGGAAGTTGCCGCGCTGAAAGGACAAGTAGAAGAACTAAATACGAAGATTGAAAATGGTTCTGAGACCAAACTTCAATCTGATCTTTCAGCCGCTCAAGCGCAACTTGAAACGGCGAACAAAATTGTCGGCGTGTTCGATGAACAACTAAAACTGGCTGCGGTTGCAGCGGGTTTGACGTTGGCTGAAGACGCCAGCGCTGACGAGAAAATTGAGCTGTTAAAACAAGCTCAAATTAAACTGGCAGCAATCCCAAGGGGTGGTGTTGGCAAAGGTGCGGATACACCGGGAGCTGACGACGTTCTGGTGCTTACTGCCGCGCATAACAGTGCGTTTGTTTCTAATCGATAAGGGGAAGAGTCATGCAAATTGGCGATTTACAACATAAGGGTATCCGCACTGAATCCGCGGCAGCATCATTCTATCTAGATGCATCAATCACGGGTTTTGCGGACGTTGGTAAACCGGTTTCGGTAACCGGAGATTTTACGGTGGGCTTTGGTGCTGCAGATGATGAGATTCTAGGTTACCTAGAGTCTTATGAAAACCGTGAAGTTGAAGGCGTAAAAATGGGTGCTGTGTCATGGCATATGTGTGCCGAGTTTGAATACGCGGGTACAGCTCCGACAGTGGGTGGCCACGTAGTATCAAACGGTGACGGTAAAGTAAAAGCTGCCGGAGCTGGTCTAGGTCGCAACGTGGTTGTTACCGCCGTTGATACCACTAACAACTTGGTATCTGTAATCTTCCGTTAATTCGGAAGATTCGCACCACAAATAAAAATTTGGAGATTGACGATGCAAGCAGCAAATCTTAGTCAGATTAAACGCGCCCCGCTTAAAGACGTTCTTGCGGGTATCGATAGCGAACACAGCGACGATTCAATTCGCGCTGGTGTAAAGCTGGTACAAGCAGCAAAACAATACGGTATTAACGTTCGTGATTACCTAAACCTAGCAGTTGACGTTCGTGCGTCGAATGATGAAAAGGCTGGTAAAAACTTCCGTTTGGATAACGGTAACTTTATGACCGGCTACCAAGCCGCTATCGTAGAGTTGAACCTCCCGTTCAAAAACGCGTTTGAGCAAGGTATTACCCTTCAAGCGGCAGCGGACACTTTCAGTGCACGCCCAGGCTCTCGCGCACTTTTCCCAGAAGTTATCGATGATATGCTTCAGTGGAATACGCGCCAAGATATGTACGAATCAACGGCCCCTATGGTGGCACAGACACGTACTATCACTGGTAATGAGCTTATTACCACCGCAATTTTTGACGACCAAGGCCAGTTAAATACTTCGCCTATCGCGGAACTTGCTAACATTCCGATGCAGACTATCAAAAGCTCTGATAAGTCGGTTAAGTTCTTCAAGCATGGTTCAGGTATTCGTACCTCATACGAATTCGAACGTCGTGTGAGCCTAGATATCCTTACACCATACGCGGCCCGTATTGCGCGTAACAAAGAAATCAGCAAAGTGAAGATGGCAACCACGCTATTGATTAACGGTGATGGTGTTCACGAAGCTGCAGAAGTGGTCCCCGCTTCTAATTATAAAGATTGGGATGCGGCTAAAGGTCTTAAAGGTAACTACGTAGCATTAGCTGACTTCTTGGCCCAACGTGCGCGTAAAGGCGTACCGGTTGATACTATCGTAGGTAACTACGATATGTGGTTAGAACTGTTCCTAATGTTCTTACCAACTCAACCTAACGGTAAGTCTACTTCTGAAATTCTTCAGGAGAACGGTGGTCCTCGCGTGGCTCTGGCCATGGACTTCTTAAGCGGTGTTAACTTCCATATTTCAAGCTCAGCCCCAACTGGTAAGCTGATTTGTTATTCAAAGGCCGACACGCTGGAAGAACTTATCGAAGCTGGTTCTGTACTGTCTGAGTCTGAGACAGCAATCAAGAACCAGTCGATTACTTACGTGAAGACTGAGAACTCAGGTTATCGCCTAGTTTACGGTGATACTCGCGTAATCTTCGATACCACGGCCTAACCAACAATAGCCCCCTTAATTAAGGGGGCTATTTGGAGAATCAAATAATGAAAATGATCTTAGCTAAAACCACTAAAAATTTTATGCTAATGACCCGTTTCGGAATTATTGAAGCGTTCCGCCCTTCGGTAATAGGCCATTGCACGGAAGTGGACCAGTTTGTTTCCCAGCAGCAAGTAAAGGTGCTGGATAACGACTTGCCAGATAACGCCACGGATGAAGAGTTCAAAAAGTTCTTTGACGATCATGATGGTGACTGGGAAACCGCACTGGAAAATTTCAAGCTGAGCCTTGAAGGTGTTGAAGAGAGCAAGGACGACTCTGGCGAAGGTGATAAGGAAGACTCTGGCGAAGGTGATAAGGACGACTCACCAGAACCAGCACCAACCCCTAAGAAAACCACGACTCGCACGACTAAAGCGAAGTCTTAAGGAACAACCATGTTAAGCGTCCCAAATAACGAAATGTTAATGCTGACCGAGTTTCAAATAGGTGACTACACCTATTTGCCGGACTTTGGGACCGTAAGTGTCTCCCTCAAGGACCAAGAGGGCGTTGAGGTACATTCGGTGGATGTACCTTTTGATGCTGATTACAGCATCCCTCAAGATATCCTGAAAGTCAGCAGCAGTGATATCTTGAGCTTTTTTAAGTTGACGGTTAAGTTCACGAGCGAAAATCGCCAACGTATCTATACGGATATTGTTCGGGTTCATATGGATTTTATGTTTACATCCACACCTTCGAATCTAAGAACCCTTATCGGGCTATACGAAGAAGAACTCCCTGATAGTGAGATTGATTTTATTTACTCGTTCAATGAGCTAGTAAATGAACTTGGCCAAGGCCTACTTGAGGATACAAACGCTCGTATCAACAAGTTAATTTTGCTACATGAAGCTGTGCGCCACCTCCCTGCGTTAGGACTGAAAACTCTAAAGTCTAATGAAATTGACGACACTAAGAAGTCTCGACTATCAAATATCGATATAAAATCCGTGCAGGACTCTATTACCTCTCAGTACTGGGCTCACAAATTAACGTTTGAGTCCGTAGCTGAATTCCCTCAATCTCCACTACTTGAGTTTGTGAGCCGAACAGACCCATTCACGGGTGAGGACGCATGAATATCTTCACCCGATATACTTCGGGGAATCTTAATTTGGTTGCACGTACTACGCAACCGAATGAGAGTTTTAGAAGTCTGGTACCCGTTAGGGCTTTGGTGCATATACCAAAGCGCTTCAGGGTTAAAGCAGGGGACATTATTCGCAAGAATGAACACACAGCCTTCCTACTGGCCGAACACCATGCTTACGGCCTAAATAACGTTTTCCTCGGGTTGGCTATTAACGCTGAGGTTGATGTTATCTATTCTATTCGCGTCCGCCATCCTGTAACGGGGTTGGAGACCAATGGCTTTAGTACTGAAAGTGAAACCCTTTCTTGTGTACAGGAAATTGAAACCCCCGCTGAGGTAAAAGGTCTTACGGTCTCACAGGAGGTCTTTTACTTTGGCTCTAAAATCCCCAAGGATGCCAAGATAAATGGCCGAAGCGTAACTAAGGTTATACCTGTTTCAGGAATTTACCGCGTAGAGGTGTAGGCCGTGTCGGTTACCGCTGATTTTCAAGCCCAGTTCGAAGCTCTAGTTACAGGTTTAACAGAAGGGGAAACCGCTTTTGTTCGAAGTGAAATAGAGTCGGCCACCGTTGCTTTTCTGAATAATGTTTTCACTTCGCTAGCTGCAATGATAAGCGCTATGTCGAAGGAGGCGGAGGTAATTGGCTACGCGCCGAATGCTTTTGGCTATGAAGGAACGAGTAAACGAATAACCTCACGATGGCAAATTCGCAAAAATATAGGCTTAGGTAAAAAGCCTTTAACTCAAGAGCCGATGTTGTTCAGGGGGCTCAGTGAGAAAAAAGGTAAGACTTCTCTAGTTCAGTTGCTAAGACGATTAGGCAGCAATAATGATGTTGGTGCAAAGCTTTATACGGGACTTGGGGGGCTTTCGTTGTCTCCTGTGATTAAAGGGAAGGGTGCTTTAAGGCCTGGGCTTAGAGTTTCTGGTTGGAACGGGAAACCATACAACCCGAGGACAAAAGAATATGTAGCGTGGAAAGATGCCGTTATACCCGCAGTTAATCATTACCTAAGACAAGGGGCAATCCAACCCACTCAAGGTGTAAAAATAGTTGGTAATGGCCGTGTAACGGTTGAAGGTGTTAGGGGTCATGTTTCTACTCAAAGGGCTCTGGCTCAAGGGCTGGTCACGGCAGGGATCAATATCAGTTACTTAGCTAAACTCAACAGCTTTTTAGGTGCTAAATCGGACTTTGATGAACTGGCCGATATACTTGAAACGTTAGGCTTAATTGACCAAAAGGAACGAAACAAGATAGGTCATTTGCATAAGTACAAGCACGCTATTTTGTTACCTTACTTTGGCGCCTTACTTTCTAGCACAGGAAAAAACTCTTTAACCGCTTACCTACAACGAGAAGGTGTCCTTTAGATGGCCCAGTATATAAATATCCAAGCCTCTCTACTTCGCTTCTGCAGTGATAATGCAAAGCTATTGCGTGCGCTTGTCGGAACTGAATTTAAGAGCCTCAACCTCGATGCCTTTTCCAATGAAGATGAGTTACCGGAAGGGGACTTTATTGGTATTGAGGATTTAGCAGTACAGTCGGGCACGGACGATATTCCGCTAGACACGCTTTCTGCGGCAGTAACAATTAGCACGGTATCTGACACTAACAATATGCGACTAACCAAAGTCGTAGATCATATTTTTGAGTGTTTAAGGCCAACGAAAGCCTTTACGCTTTTTGATGAAACTACAGGGGCTAGAAGGGGAAATATTACGTGTATGAATATGACCCAAATTCTTCCTGTTCAGGACGGAAAAAACTCTCGGGTTATTCAGTCGATAATTTTTCAGGCCTCAGCTTTAGATGAATCGACAAAATGAGTAAGTCCTAAGTCCTTCAAGCTGGCGCAAACAGCGATTTGAAAAGCTTGTTGACGGGTGTATAGTGTTCGTTGGCAGTACTGATCAAGACGATTCAAAACTTTTTTGGGTAGTCTTAAGGTAAAGCTTTTTGATGATGCCGACTTAGGAACAACACGCATATCGATTGGACTTAAGTTATTGTGTAAAAAGTGGTCTAATAAGACGCGCAACTTGTCCGCATCCGATTCACCTTCAATAGGTGCTCTGGCTGCGGTCACAAAAATGTTCGTGGGTGTGATGATTGAAATTGGTGTAAGTTTTGCCATGTTTCATCCTCCTTCAGCAAGGTATCAATAATAACCTAAAATTTGGAGATTGACGATGGCTGGTGAAGCTAAAACAACTGATTTTATGTTGGGTACTGCCACTGTAATGATTGGTAACCCAGAAGACCTCTATAAACTAAACCCAGAAGAACACTCTGTGGGCCTAGTTAAGAATTTCACAGTAGAAGCAACCAAGGAACGTTCTGACCTTACCCAAGGCCGAACTAACGATGTTGTTTTCACACTAACAACTGGTGCCACGACTCGAGGCACATTCGAAATGTACGAATACACCGAAAAGAACCTCGCTTACGCGTTGGGTCTAGACGGTGGGGAGTTGGTATCTCCTGAAGGTGATGCTCACGTAGTTAAGACTGCAGCTTCTTTCTCATCAGGTGCGGTATCTCTAGAACTCAATGATGGTACAGGACAGGATATTGAGGTAGGTAGCTGGGTTAGTGTTCGCGACCCTATCTCAGAAAATATTGTTTTAGGTACCGTAACAAATGTTTCAGGGCTTACAGAGGGTACAGCAGCAACCGCTACTATCGAAGTGTCAGTACCTGACAGCACTATGGCTTGGGAAGTTCCGGCTGGCGCATACGTATCTCTAGTAACGGTACTTGATGTGGGCTCAACGGATGTTGACCGAGACTTTGCCGCTAAGGTTCAAGGCCAGCTAGCTAACGGTAAGTGGATCACACTTCTTATTCCTAAGATGCGTGTTTCTTCAGGTCTTACTATGGCATTTGGTACCGACAACTTCGGTAATACACCATTTGAGTTTACGCCACTTAAAGTTACACCTTCCGATACTTACTATGCACCTTTCAAAGGTACCTCTGGTAAGTTGTTTCATGACTCAGTAGAAAGCGTATTGTCGTAAAACCCTGGGTTTAAAAACTGTTTAGAAGGCCTCTTCGGAGGCCTTTTTTAAGGAAATTGACGATGAGTGATAACCCTTCTGTAACCTTTAACATCAGCGTTAACGGCGAAGATAAAGAAGTTTTCATGAGTTTTGCGCTACTCAATACCATCACAGGGTACTTTAGAAATGCGGAAGAACTCGAACAAATCCTCTTAAATTCCGACGTTCGAGCGAGTGTAATTACTGAACTCCTATCTGAAAGAAATGAGACGGGCCGAATAACCAAGAATTTCGATATTAATACAATGAAGGCAGACCCAGACCAAATACTGGACTTGCTTGAATGGGTATCGGAGCACGTTGAGACTTTTTTTATGAAGGCTCTACAAAGAGCCAAGCAACGAATGAAGAAGAAGCAGACCACTTAGAGGTCTTCAATTCTTGGTACCTAAAACTGTCGTTTGAAGAGCAGTTGTGTTTTGTTTTCGAAACGGTACCCAGCCAGCTACAGAAGATATTTTGGTCGCATAGTAACCAAGATATCAAAGTTAAAACCAAGCTAACACTTGGCTTAAAGACTGTCACAATGACCCAAGAGTATGTGACGTTATTGAATGCCGCAGGGACTATCTTCGGTAAAAAAGAAAGTGGTTCAGGCAAGCCCAGACGTAAAACTACGAGCACGGTACCAAAAGATGAAATAGAAGCTGAGGCCCGAGCAAGAGCCGTTTTTGGGTAACAATTAGGGGAAATTGACGATGGCCGGCAGCACTGCATCCAATACAATTAGAAATACCTTACTTAATTTTACCGTCGATCCTAAATCCAAAAAGGTAATCGAGGAACTAACTCGCGAGTTTGAAAAGCTAGAGCGGGTCACACAAGCCGCGAGTCAACAGCTTCAAGCCAACATTAAGGCTATTAAAGACACCCCACAGGGGCGCTCTGAACTCGCCCAGAACGCTAAGAATGAAGTTAACACCCAGCGCAAAATCTTAAGTGAGAACCAAAAGAATGCGCGTGCGTTACTAGATCAAATTGCCTTAACCCTTGGTAAGGGACTCAACCCTCAACAGCAACAGCAATTAGTGAAAGGGCTTAATCAAGCCTTTGGGGAAATTACAGGCCGATTCACTAAACAGGCCCAAGCGCAAGCCAAGAAACAAGCAAAGGATCTTGCTGACTATTACGACCTTCAATTTCGTAAGAACCCTACTGTTCCAAAAGGAAGCCAGCTCTATAAGTCTCGAGTAAACACGTTAAATGAAAGTGAATTGCGCACAGGGATTCAAAGGCAAAAGCTTTTACGTAGTGGAGCACAAAGTGCGCTTAACGATGCGATTCGGTTAGGTGATACCAGCCTTGAGAAGAAAGCTCAAAATGCGCTTAAGAAGCTTGAGTCCGGCTTAGTCGCTGCGGAAGAAAGACTAAAGAAATTTACCGAGGCTTCTAAAAAAGCAGAAGTAGCGCAAGACACACAAGCTCGAACTGTAAGACGAACGCTTAAATCCTACAATGATGATGAGTTTCGATTAAACCCTACCGTAGCTAAAGGGCAGAAGGTTAAAGCGTCTCAAATCTCTACGTTGAACAGAACTCAACTAGAGGACGCTATTGCTCGGAATAAGGTTTACGAGAATGCCGCCCGTAAAGCGCTGAAGTCCAGTCTCGCGCCGGAGACGAGAAATAAAACGCTAGAGAATAACGCGGGTAAAGCGCTAAGAGAACTTGAAGAATCAACCAAGCTTGCCAAAGCACGATTAAAAGAATTCGCTGATGCTGCGGCCGAGGCCAAGCGTGCTGAAAAAGCAGCACAAAAAGCCCAGCGACCTTCGACACAAGTAACCGAACAACAACGTGTAGCTCGTCGTATTGAACAGATTAGACAATCGCAAACCAATCAGCGCTTAGATGGCGGAGCCCAGCTATTCAGAAACCAAGGGCAGTTGCTTCGTAACTACGCGGTGATGGGCGCAGGTGTTGGTGGCCTTGCAACGTCCGCGACTTTCTCAACAGAGTTAGATAGACAGTTTAAACAACTTCAATCCATTGTGAACCTCACTAATGAGGAAATGGAAGAACTGTCTAAAAACCTTATTGATGTTTCGGAGAAAACTAAGTTTACAGCCACGGACGTCGCAGATGCGGCCATAACTCTTGGTCAGGCTGGCTTAGGTCAAAATGATATCCAAAATGCGATAGAGGGCGTTACGCTCTTTGCTACCGCGGTAGGTTCGGACTTAAAAAGTGCCGTTGACCTAGCCACATCAACATTAGGGGTATTTAATAAAGACAGTTCGCAGATGATCAACATCGTAGACAAAATGACTACGGCTGTGAACAGCTCCAAATTGAACCTCGATAAACTCGCTTTAGGTCTTCAGTACTCGGGTAACTTAGCGGCCCAGTCTAATGTGACGTTTGAAGAAACGGTCTCCGCACTTGGCGCAATGGCTAACTCTGGTATCCGAGCGGGTTCTACACTCGGTACTGGCCTTCGACAAATTATTATATCCCTGCAGAAACCGTCAGAGTCTTTTACCGAGATTGTACACAACCTCGGGCTCTCAATGTCTGACCTAGATATTACGACTCACGGTTTGATACCGGTAATGAAAACGCTGGCCGAGAGTGGCTTTACTGTCCGTGATGCTATGGAAAGTATGGAAGTGCGTGCGGCCTCTGCATACGGAGCTTTTGCAAATAACATTAGCGTAGCGGAAGACCTAAGCGAACAAATGCGTATTGGTGGTTCTGCGGCCCGTGCGAACGACACGCAGATGGAAGCCTTAGCTAACCAGTTAGACCGTTTGGGCTCAATCAGTAAATCGATTGTCTATGAGTCAATGGAGCCACTACTAGACACCATTACCAAGCTTACTGAAAAGACCGCTGACTTTCTTTCAGTGGTAAGAGACCTCGGCCCCATTCTAAGCGCTTTAGCAGTACCGGCCTCCATACTAGGTGGCGTGCTGGCCACAAGGAGCGTTCTTCGTCTGGGCGCGGGGTTACTTGGCGGCGTGGATATGCTAACCGGAGGAAAAGGTAAAGGTAGCACAATCTCTAGGCTTGCTAAGGTTGCCACGGGTAGGGGATTAGGTACCGCGGCAGGATTCGCCGCTCGTGCAATACCTGGGGTTGGGCTTGCTACTGCCGTAGGTACCGCAGGGGTTTATGGGTACCAGTACCTCGATGGCCGAGCCCGAGCTAATGACCGTGTTGATAGCACGCAAGCGGCCTTAAACCGTGGTACCTCTGAAACTAAGGTTTATGAAGACCAGCTTAAAAAAGTTGGGTCCGCTATTGATACGCTTATCTTAAAGCAAAATGACCTTACGAATAATGAGTCTCTTCAGCGCGAGATACGTCGTCTTAATGATGAGTTTCGCCAGCAAGGGTTGTACATCGATGATTCTATAGACAGCTACGACAAGCTTATTAGCAAGATGAAGGAGTTTGAAGACACTACTCGGGATGGAGTGGGGTACCTTCAGAACCAAAACCGGAATAACTTTGTTGATAACTCGGAAGCTAAATTAAATGAGCTGTTTTCAATCGGCTTTTTCGATTCATCTGAGCGCAGACTATTAGCCCAAGAGAAGGGAACGGATGTTAGCGTTGGTAGCGGTAAAACCGCGACCCAGCGAGGACGCTTTGCCAGTCGAGGAAATGTTTATAGAAGTCTGATAGATACCGCGCTGCCGAATTTCGGGGATGATCTTGCGAGTATCAACGAGCTTATTCGCAACATTAACCCTCAAGAGGCCGGTGCTTATGGCCGTGCACAAGAAGCACGCACGCAAACACAAGCATTGCAAAGCCAGTTATTCAATATCCTAAACCAATCCCCGCAAGAACTAGATTCTCTGATGAAGCAATTTGGCCTATCGGGTGATGCACGGGATAAAGCCGAAGAGTATATAAACAACCTTGCTCAAGAAATGCTTAACCGAGCGAACACGTTACTGGAAGTAGAGAACAACCAGAAACAATACGATTCGTTAGACCCGAGTATCAAAGAGGAAGAGCGAAAAATTGCCCAAGTGGTAATTAAGAACCGTCGTGAACTGTTGAATGATATCGCTGAGACCAGCGAGGAAATCAATGCGTTAACAGAGAAAAACAAAGACTACGAGACCAGTGACTACTTAGGCACATTCAAGGACATAAACACACTGGTTCGTGATCAGATAAAAGCCTTGCTAGAAGATGAGAAAGAGGCCATTGCGGAATTAGAAGCGCAAGGGGTTTCTAACCCTAGACTTGTGCTTCAGGAACAAGGCTATTACCAAGCCGCAGGGGAAGCGAGAGGTAAGCTTGAGCGCTCACTACAATCGGCTGCGAAGGATGCTAGGCCGGATGCTAATTTATATTACCCAGCACGACTGGCGGAGTTAGATAAAGAGCTGGATGTACTTCGTGATCAACTTCGCCAAGTTACGGACCGAGAAACTTCAGATGAAATAAAAACTAAGCTCCAAGAACTAAACCTTGAGCGAGAGCGTGTGGCCAATGAGCAAGACACTCTCTTTGCGGCCATTGATGGTAACTCTCCTGTCTCTGTTGCTCAGCGAGACAGAGAGCTAAATGCTCGGGTTACCTTAGGGAACCAAGAATTCGATACGATACAAGCAAAGACCTTTGCAAGAAGTCGTCTCGAACGTTCTATTGGTGAACAACAAGACCTAGACGTTCGTGATTTTAAATTGCTTGGTGATGATGATGAGTTATCGCGTCTCTTAACTGATGTTATTGGTACGGAACAAGGTGAGATAAACAATGCTTTGGCCAAAGCACGGCAAGAAGCTGAAAAACTAAGAACCCAAGCGGAAGACACCCGCTATGAAGCCCAGCGCTATATTGATATCTCAAACAATGAAGGCTACACCGACGAGACCCGAGAGCGTGCCGCGGGTATTGCTAACGATATTGAGAGCCAAGCCGTACAACTAGAAAAAGAGGCGATCGCTTTAGAAGAACAAGCCGTTCGACAAGCGAAAGAAGCCTTAATGGATTTTGCGAATTATCTTCAAGAAACCATTGTTGATAACCCCGCGCTAACGGATGGCCGCTCTAAAGCGAAAACAAGAAAGTCTATTGAAGGACTTGAAGGGCAAAATATTAGTCTTGACTCTAATCTTGAGGACCTTTCACAAGCTTCTAAAGAAGCGGATCGTGGCCTACGGGAATTTAGAGACCAGATGGGGGACACGGTTCGCAAGATAAATCAGAGTATTTATGAGAGTGATCAATTTCGCCAAACTCAAGCCGCGATTTATGGTACTCAGTATTCTCCTCTGGGGGAGCAAGGGGTTGATGAAACCTACGGAGGTCGAGGAGGCAAAGGTGTAGCTTCTCAGTTCGCTAACGCGGGTTCCTATATTGTTGATGAAGTTAATAGTAGTTACGAAAACTTTGATGGTCTGACACAAATGACCCTTGAGGCAACGGAAGCGGCCAAGGGATTAGGTGATGCTTTCGGAGCAACGTTCGCGGATATCCTCACAGGGGCACAAGACGCCGAGGGTGCATTTAGAGCGTTAGGTGCCAGCGTACTTACCGAAATGGCTAATATCGCGACCCGCGCTTTAGCCAATCAGTTGATCTCATCCCTATTCTCAGGTTTAGGTTTAATGACTGGCGGTATGGGTGGCATGGGGGGGGTGTTTGGTGGTGGGATGTTTACTGGGGGTCCAGTAATAGCCGGTAGCTATAAGACTGGGGGATTAATTACCAGTGGAATGTCTACTAGAGACTCAACTTACGCCAAAGTGAGTCGAGGGGAATTCGTATTACGTAAAGCTGCAGTAGATGCCCTGGGGTTAGAAACGGTTAAAGCGTTGAACTCTGCCGATCCTAGTAGTGTTTCAGATAAAGAAATGATGAGCAGTAACGCGGCAAAGGCAACAAGCACTACCAGTAACGAGGATTCTGGGACCGTAAATGTCTATGTGGTTAGTGAAAAGCAATTACCACCTTTGGGGCCTAATGATGTTAAGGCGATTATCGGTGATGATATCGCAAGGGAAGGTGAGCTTGCGTCACTTATCGCACAAGTAAATATGAGGACTAGATAATGTCATTGGAACAATACGATTTTATTTATCACAAGGTCTCTCACCGTTATAGAGACCGTTCAACAAGATTGTCGTTAGGTAACCAGTGGGATTATGCGAGTAAACCCACCACACCCGTAAGCCGGATTTTCACTTTAAAATATTCAGTAATGAAGTTTTTTGAAAACCCTCAACTACTCAGCCCGCTACAACGTCGTTATAGTGCAGATCATTTGGATGAGTTTTACCAACGACATGAAACGTGGAAAGAGTTTATTTACCAGCATCACAAGTTTGGTAATGTTGTTGTTCGTTTTGACCAACCACTAGAACTACCAGAAGGCTTAACAGGGGCTGATGGCGCGATTCAACCTTTTACGGTAACGTTGCGTGAAGTACCACTTTAATTAATAGAATAATTATTAATTAATTTAAAGATTATTATTGACAACTAAATTGTGTGTCCGTAGTATTGGCCTTGGTTAGTAGTCCATGTGGCTCCTAATTATCGTCAATTTCCAAATCAACGCCTCAGCTTTTAGCTGGGGTGTTCTGTTTTTGGTCGCTTGAAAAATATTCAATCTCTTTTTCTTTTCGGTATACTAGCTGAAAATTGAGGGAAATTGACGATGAAAGAACTTTCACAAGAGCAGCAGTCTCAACGACATTCGCTGTCCCCCGAAGACTTAACAACCTACCTAGAAATAATCATTGAAGACCCAGATGGTCAGCCGGTTATTATCCGTCTAACGGATAAAGAAACTCGCGATTGGAATGGTTCTACGTGGGTGCATTCCCCTTTTAAAATCTCGGGTATTTCAAATCAATCCACAGGTGAGAAAAACCGTCCTAGTCTATCTCTACCTAACGAAGGGGGGATTTATAGCTATTACTTGAACCAAGGACTTTTAGAGGACTCGGTGGTTACTCGTTATAAAGCTCTCCCAAACGAGCAAGGTGGAACCTTAACGGCTAAACACGTTTTTTATGTCTCCCATGCCAGTAATATCAGTGCTTCTATCCTAACCCTACAACTAAGAAAGCTCTCGGACGGGAATAAAACCAAGTTCCCACCTCGCCGATATATTCAACCTGAATTTAGTACGGTGGTGGTATGAATAAAGAACTGGGGATATTTTGCGGTCATGTTTATGAGCAGGGGATACAGGACTGTTACACCTTGGTTAGAGATTTCTATAAAGCTCGGTATCAAATGGAGTTGACGAATTACGCAAGGCCAAATAACTGGACTCAAGACCCGAACTTAGACTTCTTTACAAACCGGTTTGAAATGGAAGGCTTCAAAGATACTAACAATTGTCCTCACAAAGTCCGGTTTGGTGATGTATTGATGATGCGTATTGTTGGTAGCAAGGTAGTCAACCATGTTGCTATCTACGTAGGCCGACAGAAGATATTACACCATTTGCAAGGACGCTTAAGTGAGATTGTTGATTATGACGATAAGTGGCGATATCGAGTTACCAGAGTGGTTAGACACCCTGAGATTGAAAAAACAACGGATGCGGTTACTTTTCAAAATCTCCATAAAGGGTTACCTATTCACTTAAGGGCCAAATTAAGGGGGGCGAATCGTGACAAAGTTGAGTGATTTTTGGAACCCTGAGGTTGAGCGCTGCGGCTTTATCTTAAAGTCTGGTGAAATTGTTGAAGTCGATAATATTTCTGAGGACCCCCAGAATGGGTTTGAGGTGTCAGAAAAAGACTTCGAAAAGTATTACTCGGAGACCGCGGCCTCTTGGCATTCTCACACAGATGATTTTGCAAACCTGAGTCTTTCTGATTACTACACGTTTCTAAATCTACCCGAATGGGATCATTGGGTTATTTCAAAAAACAAATGCGTGAAGTTCTCTGTAAAATCCAATTGCGTTATTTTAGAAGAGGTGACCACGCATGGTAACGATTAAATTAGTTGGGTTTAGCAACAAACTAGCTAAGACGATAAGAACCGCGGCAACAAACTACAGGGAGGCTCTTGAAGCACTTAAGCTGCAGGAAGGGTTCAACCCCTTAACGGCTAAGGTGCGTTATGTCTGTGAAATCGATGGGATTAGCTCAACTCTAGACTTAGATGAGCCAGTTAAGGATGGTGAAATGGTCTTGCGGAGGAAACAGACTTTAAGAACCTTAAAAGGTTTTCAAGGTAGCGGTAGCTCTAATGGATGGGTAAAAATCGTTGTCGGTATCGTCTTAATTACCGTGGCAATACTGATGCCGCCGGTTTCTGCGGGATTTATGGCATTAGGCTCAGCGGGGATGGTAAGTATAAATCTTGTCCTAGCCCAAATAGGCCTAGCACTTATTGTAGGAGGGCTTGCGCAAGAGTTAATGCCCACGCCTGAGAATAATACCTCGGAGGAGAGTAGTAATACCGCAACGTCTTACCCCAATACTATTCGTTCCGGAACACCGGTAGCTATGATATTTGGGCAACACCGTTTTGGTGGCCACTTATTTCAATTTAATATTGAAAGTGTTGGACGTTCCTCTGCGGATATTAGAAACTTTACCAATGTTGTTTGGGATGAAGTTAGTGACAACAAGCGAGATTCTTGGTCTACTCTATTCTTCAACAGTGAATCCCAAGAGGTGGGACAAACCACTTGGGGTCCTAGCGGTAGAGAAACCGACGGGATAAGACAAAGACAACTTAGATAAAATTTGGTTAATTGACGATATTGGGGCTTAAGTGACGAATAACACTTTCAAAGGCCGTGGTGGTGGAGGGGGTCCCTCTAACGACGCGGATAATTTATTTTCTACTGATGCATTCGAATTTGTTCTTGGGATTTCCGAAGGACCTATTGGTGGCGTGGTAGGAGATACCCCAGAAGAAAAGCTCCGCAATATCTTCATTGATGATACGCCAGTCTTCAACAGCTTAAATCAAACCAACTTCGATAACGCTAGCTTAATGCTTCGTTTCGAACAAGGTACGCTTATTTCTGCTAAGGACGACCCTGAAGAAGGCCAAACCCCTATATGGTTTGGCTTGGGTGGACAAAATATTATTCAACAAGTAGGTGCGCAACTTACTTATCAAGCCCCTGTAACAAGAACTACGGTACCAACGGTAAAAGGTTTTGATGAAATTGAATTACGTTTCACCGTTTCTCAACTGGTTCGTTATACCGATGATGGTTCGAAGACTCATAGGGTCAGCTTTACAATTCAGTATAAAAATTTACTAGATTCGGAATGGATTTCTAGAAGTTTAACAATTTCAGGCAAAACTACAGTCAGCCCCTTTGTAAGAGTTTATAACATTCGGTTACCGAGAACTAACCCTGAGGACCAATTTGAGATTAAGGTAACCCGTCTAACCACAGACTCGAATGAGGAAGATGTAGCTGAGGTATCTTGGACCAGTTATGAGTTACTAACTAAATCTGGGGATGCTTATACAGAGAATGGGGCCGACTATGACGACCCAGACCTAGAATACCATCCTGGGCTTGCGATGATGCACGTAGTTGGTGTTCTGGGTCAGCAAATGACGCGTATTCCTACCGTCAGTGCGAATTATGATGGTATTAAGTGCGCCATCCCATCTAATTATGACGCTAAGAATAAAACCTACGAAGAAAGCTCCGCGTGGGATGGGCAATTTAAAGCGGAAAAAGAAACCACAGATAATCCTTTTTGGATAGCTCACGAACTGGTAACTAATCCTGTTTGGGGTGTCGTAAAAGCAAACCCTCGTGTACGTATAAACCGTTACAACGTCTACCGTATGGCTAAGTATGCAGACGGTTATGACCTTCAGACAAATGAAAAGAACCTAACCAACCCTATTACCGGAGAAGAGAACGCACCACGATATACCTTCAACGCGGTATTAACAGACCCTCAAAATGGGTGGGACGTTCTTCGTTATGTTTTGGGTAGCGCGTTTGCTAGGCCTATTGAGCAGGATACCGGTGAAATTAAATTTATTGCGGACCTCCCTGATTTACCGGTGGCGTGGGTCACGCCTGAAATGTGTGTGTCTGAAACGGGCGGGTCACCTTTCTCGTATAACTTCTCTGCATTGTCAGAACGACATAATGCGGTTACATCGAGCTACATCGATGCGTCTTTAGATTATCAAGAACAGTACGTCGCTGAAATACGCGATGAAGAGTCTATTCTAAAATACGGTCTCAACACCTACGAGTTTGATGCCAAAGGCGCAACAAATGTATGGGAAGTAAAGCGCCGTATGACGTTTTATATTTCTTCAGTTACTACAGAAGTACGCACGGTATCATTTACTGCGCCGCAGCTCGGGATGGAATTCGAGCCTATGGATATCATTAATATTGTTGACCCTGAAACGGGTCATGCGTATTCAGGGCGTGCGGTTAAGTTAGAGACTAAAGCTGTAACCCTACGTGATCCGGTTTACTTTGATGAGGGCGGGACCTACAAAGTAAAAGTGATGGGTAAATATGAGAACTTCGATTTTACAATGGATGTTCTCTCTTCGGATGTGGCCAAGCCTATTTATCGCTTGAAACTTAAACAGCCTATGCCGGACCTTAACCTTTTCAATAAGTATGCGCCGGTTGTCGTATCCGCGTCACAAAACGGTCAACTAATAGGGTTGCCTAAACCTTGGCGCATTATCACGGTTCAGGAAAATGACAGCCAACCTGAGCTCTATGACTTCTATTGTCAAGAAGTAAACCTCAATAAACATGGGGACGCCGATAATCTTATTATATCTGAGGCACCGAAATACTCGTTCTTGCTTCGACCTCAAGTTAGGAAAGTTAAAAACCTAAGAGTCGTTGACGAAGAGCATATTCAGGTGCGCGGCATTGAACAAATAAACCTTTGGATAGCATGGGAGCTTGAGGCCCCGTTACCACCTGGGGGTTATTTCGAGGTTCGTATTACCGAAGAGTCTGTGAATGGTCGAGAGTACACCACGAAGACCAATAATCTCTACTTCGAGATTCAGAACGTTAAGCTGGGTGATATCAAGATTGAAGTTAGAAGCGCTCAAGGGGATACGGCCAGCCCGTGGACCGAACTTCAATGGTCTACCAACATGGTCGCGGCCAATGACTTACGTGATGCGGGTATCGTCCCTGAAATCGCTATTAAGTATGAGAACTATGCCCTCACCATTGATAGTAAGGTCATGTATAACTTTGGTTCTACCGAAGTAAACAAGGTTAACTTGCTGGAAACCAATGGTGTCTTAGGAATTGAGTTTAAAATTTATGATGATGTAGACCCAGATAACCGCGTGCACCTCTTAACGAAGCTGGCAAGGGCGTCATTGATTGTGCCGAAAAGCGACTTTGAAGTTGCTTGTTCAGAGAATGGTGTGGAGTTACCTTCAGACCTTTATATTACGGCCCGAGTAATAGACCTTGTAGGAGAACATTACCCAGACTTGTTCCAAAGTCCTTTAGTCTACCAAGTAAGTAACCCTGCGACGGATATTACGAACCTAAATTACCAGTACGTTTTCTCAGACGAAGACCCCCATTTGGTAACGTGGGATGATAATAACTACGGTTATGAAGTAACGCTTTATAAGCCAGATGGCCGGAGTGTTATCTCCCATTACACTATTTATGATAGTAGCCAAGTCTTCGGCTTTCTTAGAGCTGCAGAGAACTATCTCGTTAAAGTGAAGCCCTTCACAAACACATTGAAGTATGGGAAGCCTAAGAGCCTGACGTTTACGGTTACGGCACCACCAACACCTCCTGAAGAACCGACTATCACCAATGAAGGTGGGATTATTACGCTCACCCCTCCAAAGGTAGATAAAACCACCAGTTACTACGAGTTTAAGTATCACGGTGAGAATGTAATCACCGAGGCAAAAGAATACTCGAACGGTAGCACTATTACATTGTATTCCTCCGCAGAAGGACAAGTCTTTCATATCTGGTACCGCTTAGCCTCAAAAGAGGGGTTTGGTTTATGGGTTCATAAAGAGATTACCGCAACAGAAGCCTTTCAAGTTGATGTTGAAGGGGTTATTGATCAAGTTCTCAACCACGAAGGCCCAGACTGGGGTAAATCTCTTAGTGACAGTATTACTCAGATGCTTGCTGATATGACTGTCTGGGATGAACGGACCACGGCTCTTGGTGAGACTTACGAAAACCTTATTCTTACCCAGTCGAGTCTTGATGATGCGAATAAGATAACGCAACTCGACGTTATTGCCTTACGAGGTAAGGTTGGAGACAAGACGGTTCAAACCCAAATTGTTGAAAACAATATTGTTCAAATCGGTTACGAAGACGACGACGGTAATTGGATTATGGGAGCACCGTTGGCCCGTGCGTTCACGGAACTTAAAATCGTGAATACTAGCGGGGATTCCGTCTCGGTTGTGAGCTATATGCAAGCTTTAGAAAATGCGATTGGGGGTCTCGAAGCCAGTTTTACGCTGGGTGTTGTTGACGAAACACAAAGCTTCACGGGCCTCGAAATTAGAGGCGGGAGCGATGTTAGCGCTATTAAGCTTTATATGGATAACCTAACGTTCTCCAATAAAGCGGGGAAAGATTTCTTCACCTACGACTCAGCATCAGAAAAGCTGGTAATGACTGCGGATGTTGAGGTTAGAGGAACGTTAGTTTCAACTCGAAAAGTTACGGTTACACCAAACGTAATGGAAATAGAGGACCCTAATGGATTTGGTCCCGACAACCTTTGGATATGGAAAGGAACACCAATTCTCAATGGATCTGAACCTGATTATGATGCTTTAACCAAGCAGAACGCATCTTTAGGTTGGAGAGACCTTAACGGTAACGAATATTTCGGTGGGTCTGTAACTACCGGCCAGTTGATTAATGGTGGAGATAGTACCTTATTGTCGCTTAACCCTTCAGTTGAAGTCGGGCCATTTACTACTAATGGTAACCCCAAGACTGTTAACTGTAGTTTGAGTTGGCGAGGCACATTTACCTCAGGTGATGCCTGTCCCACTAATCAAGATTTCGTTCCCTCCGCCACCCTTATTCTTGAGCGTAGCTTCACCGGTTCGGGTTGGTCTGAACTTCAAAGAATGAATATCACGGGGACTATGACTTACATAGATTTTAACGCGGATGATTATTCTGACCCTGACTCTAGCTCTTGTATACAAAGGGATATCACCAGTGGAGCATTCACCTATACCGATACAAACACATCGCAAGACAGCTTCTACTACAGACTCCGAGTAACAAACCAGCAACGAGGTTTACTACAACAATTTATCGACTCACAGCGTTTGAGCCTTGTTAGTGTAGAAGAGAGACCCGCCTAATGAGTTATATTAGAGACTTCACTTCCGTAACCGTAAATCAGAATCAAACCTTAGTTCAGATTAACTCAGGGGATTCAAACTTTTCCGTAAAAGAAAACAGTCAGCTCTTTATTGAAGGTTACACCGTACCAGTAACGATTCTTGAAAGTGATTCTAACGCTCGAACCTTAACACTGGATAAGCCGTGGCCCCATGCGAACGTTGACGGGGTTTCAGCCCGAGTCGTTCCACTGGGGGACCCTGACACGTATCTTACAGCGGTAGAGGCTAATCGTGCGGCTTATGAGGCGTTTGTAGAGGCTGCGGCGGGTTCAGGTTCGGTTGATGAAGTTAGCTGGGGCATTATTATCGACCCCCCTGTGACCGCTACGCAATGGCCAACTTGGGTGCAAGTACAGGGTGATATAAATGAAGTGCTCCCCGAGACAGCAAAGCGTTTCCCTAATTTTCCTGAAATTGGCGGCAAGGTGTCTGTCGAGCAGCTGCCCGATGATATCGACACGGACAATAAGCGCACTCAGGCCCTAAGCCCTCCGGTTCGTCAAAACCAAAGCCTTACTCATCTTCTAAGTGACTATCCGACGCTTAAGAAGACAGAGGTTTTACCCGAAGACTCACCTAATAATGAACCTCAAATTCGTTACGATGATGTGCGTGGGTTAGTGCATATCTCATTAACAGACAGGTGGGTAACTATTCCTACGGTCGTTGGTTCAAGGAAATTCGCAATTTTCCCACGAGGCACATTCATACGCCTTAACTCTGCTTACTCAGGCAGAATAAAGCTTAGAGTTTACCCGATGGGTGCAGGCGGCAATGGTTTGCCTGGCAACCCTACTTTAGCTAATCACCAGTGGCATGAGTATGAGACTGCGGTTACTGACCTATACAAAATAGGAGAGTTCAGTAGCGAATACTTTGAAGGGATTATTGACTATGTAGAACTCGATAACTCGTGGGCTACGTTGGATGCAGACCGTTCTTACTATCGTTCGCTAAATGGTTATTTTGATGTTGCTTTTGGCACGTTAAAAAGCCCGTTCAGAACCTTCTACCAAAAATCAGATGGATACTGGTATAGCGAAGATATAACACCTCAAACACCTAACTACATGGGGCTAAGCTGGACGCAAGACCCTAATAACTACCGTAGCTACTCCGTAGATGATGCGTCCGGCGCGACTGATGCTTTGAGGTTCTTCGGTGACGACTATGACGAATACAGCTTTGAAATAATTCTTGTAGTCCATGCTATGAACCGTCACATGGCAGTAACCATTTCCAATAGCGCTCCCAATATTGTTTATGAAGCTGAACCGTATAGGTTTCTTACAAACTCTGAACGAATTTATTTTAAACGCTTTAATAACGCAATTACAGGCAGTATGACTGTTGAGTCAATAAAAATAAGGATACCTGTCAGTGAGTATTAATCGCTTATTTGATGTAAATCTAAAAAACGCTGAAAGTTGGACGCAGGGTGAGGATTGGGTGGAGTGCAACCCAGTGCAAGACATAAACCGCGTATATCATCGCATATACAATAACAGCGACGGAGAAAACCCTAATTACCGAATAGAACGAGGTGATAATTTTTACATCGGTTCTCACCCTTCTGAAATACGTGATTGGACTCCCAGAAAAGCACCATGGAACTTTGATATCGACGAGGCAAGAGAAGGAGCATGGTTCTCTTTTTACTTTGGCTTGCAAGTTGGTGAAAGCGAAATAGACACAAGCTTGGATAATCACTCACCTTGGATTATCAACGCACCTGCAAATTTCATCTTATTAAGCGCAGATTACCACCGCTTCTACAGTGTAAAGCTTAAAGACTCGCAAAACCTTTTAACACTAACTAAAGACAATCGTGGCACTGAAATACATGGTGCGATTATGAGTAACGCAGGACTGATAAATACAGGCGGGTATCGTATGTTTGATTGGGTTTTACGAAGCTTAACGTGGATTAAAACAACACTAAAAGCGCTCATTATCCCGTTAGGTTCTAGCAATATCTCATTGCAAGGTTTTGATATTACCGGTTCTGGCGATATAGGTATTGCAGTAAGAGCTGGACACTCTGAAATAGAGATTGTTGGCGGCAAAATAGTTAATGAAAATAATCTGTTTGCCGAAAACCCTACACCTTTTATTGGAGTTCACTTAGAGCAAGGCGGAGAAGCTATTGTTCGCTACGTAGAAACGCAAGGTTTCAGTGATGAAGGTTTTCGGTTTGAGTGCCCAGTTGATGTTAAAGGTTTAACGTCAAGCTACGATTGTAAAGGTATTCACTTTTCTGAAACCTCTACAGCTCGTGATTGTATGGTGTCATGGACGCGAAGAATACAAGGCGATGGTTTTGCCTATGAGTTTGAAAAAGACGGTGAGTTAAACAATTGCGGTTGCAATTTGGATGAAACAAGCGGTCTTGGTGTAATCGTAGGTCATGCTGGCTCTACTATCACAATAAACGGTGGAGACTATAAAGCATTAGCACCTTTACCTTTTGTGTACGCTCGTGGTGCTTGCACGTTTATTTTAAACAACGTTACGGTGAACGGGGAATTGTATAATGAAACTGTAGTTTTAAGCGAAGGCGAAAGCTGGCGCGGTGTAAAAGCTACGGTGACCGATGACGCATTACCTGTATACGCAAATAAAACACTGTCTCTGCCTTACATGCACATACCTCAAATGGATAATGCGGTGTCAGTGCAGGGTGCTGAAAATGCTTTTTCTAGCCAGATTGATTTGCCTAGTGGGGCGAGAATCGTGCCCACTGGGGATGGCTCTTTGCGCTACATGCCTTTAGATACTTGGTTGCATTTAGACCCGGGCGAAGAGGCAATCGATTATTTCAGGTACAGCACTGAAAACTTTATCTACATGCACCGCTTTAAAATACTCCCTTCTCCTGAAGTAAGCGCAAAAGTAGTTCAACCAGATGCATTTAGCGGTTCTGGCTGGTCTAAAAATGGAGATAGGTACACAGCAAGTAATTCTAGTGCTTCACTGACTGCTAATTATGCTTTTGAAGAGCGAGAGGTTTACCAAATATCAGTAAAACTAGAGGGGCGAACTTCAGGTGGAGTTGTACCTTCTATAGGGAGCGCCCAAGGGCAGTACAGCCACTATATAGACGGTACAGAAGTTTGGCTTATTCGAGCACCAGCTAACGCAACAACTATTACAGTTGCAGGGCAAAGTTACTCCGGTGATGTGCTAAATATTTATGTTCGCAAGCTACTCAGAACTGAAACTCCTGCAGTACCAGAGCTAAGTGCCACGGTTAACGGTAATGAAGTTAATCTGATGTTTGATGTGCTACCCGTAACAAGACTTAAAGACCTGTATACCGCAGATATTTACTTGTCGGGTGTCCTTGAACAGAACGAGCGTGATGGTCATAGAAGCAATAACCCAACAGCTCATTATCTTGCTGAGAACGTAACAGTTAGAAGCCGCAGGAATGGAATTAACCTTCGTGGTGCAGAATCTCTTGAAGTTTATAAAATGGATTTTATTGGTGGTTATGAAGGCGCTAATGAAACATGGCAAGTTGCTGTTCATGGTGACTTGTACGGGCCATTTGTTAAAGAGCAACAGCTGCATTTTTGCGATGTTGATTTATTGCTCGATTCAAATTTTGGAAATTATGACAGTCGATTTGGCAATTCTGATTGCTTCGTGGTCAATGGCGCTTACAGCGGTGAAGAAGCTTTTAAATACTCCGTAAATATTTATGGTTGTGATTTAAAAAACAGCTCTGACGCAGTGACCGACTTGAAAAAGCGTTCTGAAATAAACCACTCACGTTACGAAGGCGCTTGTAAGATGCTTCGTACTCACTCTAAAGGTTCAGCTACAGTTGCTAATACCGAATTTGTTAGAACCTCTGGTGTGCGCGAAGTATTTTCACCGAGTCACTCTAGCCCATACATAGAAATATGGAATTGCGCGGTAGATGGTGTTCGCTGTGTTTCTACCGAGCAACTACAAAACCAGCCTAAAGGGTTTGGTACTTACAGCACATATAGCCCTATAAGAACTCGACCTAAGTTAGTCCACGTTCTAAAAACCTATCCAACAATGAAAGATCTTTGCCGTGCCGCTATGACCGATATGGAATTTCAAGTTTCGAGTAACGGCGGGTCTAGTTGGTCAACCTTAAACGTTCCTAACACCGGATTGCCTGGGGTTGTAGGTTGCTTCAAACGTTCAATTAACTTTTCATCAGGCACATATCAGATCAGATGCCGTTGCCTTAACGGTGCGCTAGTTGGCGCGTGGTCTAACACAATTTCAATTACAGTATAGAGAGATAGAGAATGGCTTTAGAAACGTTTAATTATCCTGATGGTACGAATATATCCGCTATTCCGAATGCGGTGGTTTGGGGTGGGGATTTTGAAACCCAGTCAGGGGTACTGAAACCCTTAGGCAATACAAGCAATGCTAGGGCTGTTTGGCCATCTAAGAAAGACGGAGTATTTGAGGCGGACATCATAGTTGACTCACAATCTAATGGTAACTTAGGGATTATATTTCGAGGCGTAGATTCTGATAACTATTGGATTGTCAGAGGTACTTCGAGTTCAGGAGTTCATGGTCTTTACAAATACGTAAACGGTTCTGGCATACTAGTAAAAAACATGACAGACCCTAAAAAGAATAGTATTCATTTTAGGGTTGAAGCTTACGGAGAATCGATTAAGGTTTATCGTGATTTAGAGTTGGAAGTCGAGGTTAAAGACTCAACACATAGGGAAGGAAATTTTGCTGGCTTTAGGATGGATAATGCCCAACACGGCCTTCAGAAAATAACTTATCAATCGACGGATGTCGCACCACGCCAAGAATACACCTTTTCCGGCAAAGCACTACAGGCTACAAAATTAGGTATTCTTTATAACAACCATAGTCTTTTAAGTACGGCTGGAGCAACCGAGGAGTTCTGGCCCTCCCCGTTTGCTACAGACAGAATACCGAACTGGCCTCACACTCGTTATCCGATGATTATCTATTCTTCTACTGACCACGCAGAATATGTTGAGGGCAACACTTTTGTTGGGGGGATTTTTGTTCGTGTTTGGGATAGCGATGTTGGCCCAATTACAGACCCCAATGCGTGGCTTGAATGGAATACCATTTCAAATAGACCAGAGTTTGATCACATATCGACAAAAAGTGAGCCAATTTACCAAGACCCCGATTGGCTACAAACCGAAACGCCAACACCTGTACTTCAAGATGGAACAATATTTATGTTCTATCATACCCAAGGTAACGACCAAAACACTCGTGGTGCAACCTCAACTAACGGTATAGATTTTACTAGGGATTACAATGTTGTTCTTTCTTACGATGCTAGTGTTGAGCAGGGTGATGGTCATACGGGCTACTTAAATGTAGTTCCTAACCCTATGGGTCATTTGCCTTACCAATTTTTAGCAAACTCAACGCACGGTGGCGGCGAGATACAGCGCTCACCTGCCCAAGCGATATGGGGAACAAACGACTTTCAAAGTTTTGAGCGGATTGCTTTGTGGGGCAGATACACCGGAGACTTACAGGATTACGTAGATACTTCACATCCAGAAATTGAGTGGGTTTGGGTACTATGGGATGTTGGCTCTATAAAGCAAGAAGGGAATTACTGGAGAATGATAGTTGCCATGCGCCCTGATGTTTTAGGGGGAGGCTTAGACGATTATACCCGACCACTAGAAATCCTTGTTGATGATAATTTTAACGTAGTATCGGAACCTAATCCTTTTATAAGTATAGGTGGTGCTGGTGATTATGATGAACTAGAACTTCACCACTTAAAAGAAATCCCGTATACCGATACTAATGGCGAAAGATATGGGGTTTATAAAGGGCTATCGGCCGATGGCACAACTGTGGGGGGGCTTTGCCGGTTAGATGAGATTGATTATGATTGGACTATTATAAGAACTCACCAACAAAGAACCGTAATCCATGACCTAAGTTCTATGGGTGATTTTTCATTTGACACATCGGTAAGCCAAACCGATGGTCGAATAACTCAGTCATTGCCTTTTGGTGGCTCCGCTAGCTGGCAAGGCGCATCATTAATCTTGTCCGACTACGACATGGTAGATATCATCTTTAACAGGCATAGCAAAGACTCTAGCACCGAGGATATTTACGGGAAAGTCGGGTTGTTCGACAACATTGATTCACCGACTAGGGCGATATCCTTACTATGGCCGGATAAGTTTGCCCCATCTGTACGAATGTCTTACAACGTGATAGATGCTGCCAATGAAGTTAACGATGAATTTTTTACTCGAAAAACTGTAGGTTTAACGGGTAAAGGTGGACTTAGCAACTCATACGAGGACCCTCGAGCAGCTCATACTTATGGGCTTAGAATTATACCCGCCGAAGGTATCGCTTATGTGATGGATGGCGTATCAAGGACGACTAAGATACTTTTGCGAGACTTAGATTTGAGTCAACCCTTAACGATAGGCTCAAAATTTGAGAACGCTTCGACGGATACTGACTCTTCAATGTCTTTTGATAGCGTGACAGTCACAACGTACAGCAACGGTTTTGGTGTTGTTAACAATAAACCTACGGCCACTATCACAGGCACAGACATTGACTACGCCCCTAATTCAACAGTTCCGTTGGTGTGTGAAGCAGAAGATTTAGACGGTGACACGCTTACTTATTTTTGGGAGCAGTTAAGTAACGGTGCCCCTACAATTACGATAGCTGACCCCACTTCTGCAAGTACAAGCTTTTTAGCAGAAGCAGAAGACGCAAATATTGCAGTTCGTTGTACCGTGTCCGATGGCACAGATTCAGTAATTGCAAGCGCGACATTTTATATTACCGAAGGCAGTAATGCTGCGCCTACGGTAACTATTAACGCGTCTAAAACAACTGTGAATGCGGGAGAGCAATTCACGCTTACAGCCAGCGCGTCAGATACGGACGGAACAATTGCAAGTTACTTATGGGAGCAAGTCGATAACGGTTCCGACAGCGTATCAATATCAAGCACAAACTCCGCATCAACTAACGTTACGGCCTTTAGCCGTAGTACCCAGCAAACGGTTAAACTTAGAGTTACCGTTACAGATGATGATGGTGCCGTAGGAAGTAGAGAGGTAGATATTGTTGTTCTCCCTCTGGAAATAACACCCCCAACCGTGGTCCTAGGCCCTAACCAGTCCGTCGAGTCTGGGCAAACTGTGTATTTAGATGCCACACAAAGTACGGCTGGTTCTCATCCGATTGCCAGCTATGAATGGACTCAGACCGCGGGTGACACCGTAACGTTGGTTAATTCAACTACGGCCAGCCCAAGCTTTATCTCCCCAAGTGAGAATGATGCCCAGACGTTAACTTTTAGTGTTGTGGCCATCGACACGGAGGGAACCCGAAGCACGGCTAAAACGGTTTCAATTGCCGTGGCCGCTTTCAACTTCGACGGTAGTATCTTGGAGTTAATCGACTCGGTAGCTTTTGAGTTGATCACAGACGGTAACTTAATGATTTACCCTGGTAGAGCGAACCGTGAGATTATCAAACTTCGTCCGAGTAGCGAGTTAGGTTTGGTGGTCGATGGTGAGGGATGTATCGATTTTGAAGCCGCAGCTAACACTATTAGCAAACTAGAAGTAATCATATATAACACCTCTGAAAAAGCGAGAATCGACTCTGAATCCTTAGCTATTGTTTTTGAAGGGTCAGAAGCTCATTGCCGTTTTGGGGACTTCCAACCTAAGAGCGCGAGAGAACCTTTTGACGTTGCAGTAGTGCTTTATATTGAAGGGGATGGAAGAGGCGTTGTTGTCTACTCAACCAGTGAAGCGCTATCGACGCAGGGGGCCTCCCCAATAAGCGCTTATGTGCAATCTAGCTTAGGCGTTTAAACCTAAATGGCCAAGGATGGCCATTGCTCGTTTACACCCCTGCTTAAGGGTAGTATCCTTGATTGAAAATTAGGCTAATTGACGATACTTAGGCGGCAAGATGGGCATACTCGATCCCTCTAAGCTCAATTTAAAGGTTGAGCAAATTCCTACCGAAAGTGAAGTTATAAAAATCTTCAATGAAAGACAAAAACTTGTCGCTCTATTTATCTGTTCGCCTCTGGCCGTTAAGAAAGGCCGTTACACGTTTACTTCATTACTTCTGGACGTTAGTTACGAAGATAGTGTCTCCCAGATACTGGAATCTTTTCTAGCAGCAGAAAAGAGCGGGGACTACCGCAAGTTTCTTAACTTTAAAACGCGGACCTCGGATGTATCTTATTTTTCTATAAATACCCTTCGCTTAAAGCTCTCATACTTTGGTGTTTGGGGGCTAATTATTTTGAGTTCACTAGGTATTAATCTCGGTTTAATGAAGTATTTGGGGTACTAAGATGGACTCAACAACCTTGCTAGCACTCTTGGGAGTGATGGCCACCCTTAGTGGCGTAGCGGTAACTGTATCGCTATTTATCATATCGGGGATAAAGTCCGATATGAAAAGCTCACAGGAAAGTTTTTCGCAGAGTAATAAAAACCTATGGGAGACCGTGAATAAAAATCACGCTTCCGCCAATGCTGCGGTTACAAAAATTTCGGGAGAGCTGGCAGCATTTAAAGAACACGTAGCATTGGCTCACCCTAGAGAAGAACGCGTTAACGAAAAGCTTGAATTCAACAAGCAACATATTGACCAAGCCCTGTCAGGTATAAATCACCGTCTTTCAAAACTGGAATCTGACCAAAGTATCGTCATTCAACATATGACCCAGATCAGTAACCAGCAATCACAAACAATGTCCTATTTAAAAGAACTGGTTAAAAACAAAAATTTTGAGGCTAAAAATGGCTAACTACTCCGCAGACCCAAGAGTCCAAGCTTACGTCGCTCAAATTGTGAAACTAGAAGCGGGGTACGTAGATAACCCACACGATAAGGGTGGGCCTACGAACTGGGGAATTACTGAAAAGGTTGCACGCGCTCACGGTTATATGGGCGCTATGAAAGATATGCCACAATCCAAAGCCCGAGAAATCTACTTACAGACCTATTGGTTTGGCCCTCGTATCTCGGAGCTGGCTTCGGTAAGCCCTGACGTAGCGTGGGAGGTGTTTGAAGCTGGGGTGAATCTTGGTACCGGAACAGGAATTAAGTTCCTGCAGCGTGCGTTGAATGCCTTTAATAAGATGCAAACTATCTACATCGATATAAAGGTGGATGGAATATTTGGTAGCAAAACCCTTAAGGCCTTGCAGCTTTACTTTGCTCATCGTAAAGCCTTGGCCGAACCTGTTCTTTTAAAAGCGCTCAATTGTTTACAAGGGGCTTATTATTTAGAACTGGCCGAATCCCGAGAGACAGACGAAACATTTGTCTTTGGTTGGATAAATAAGCGCATAGCGCTAAGAGATTGACGATAATTGGAGCTACAACATGAAAGCCGCATTAATACTTCTTTTTAGAAACTTTGGTGCCGCATTGCTGACACGACATATGGTTTTGTTCTTGTTAAAGCTTGCGGCGAAATTTACTGAAAACAAAATCGACGACAATGTTGTTGGTTTGATCAACGCAGGGTTCAAAAGTGATATCGAGTCTATGCAGTGGTATATCGAAGCGATATCAAACGAGGTTGAAATCGAACTGAGGAAAAGGCGAGAGGCGGAGCTTGCCGAAAGCGAGGTGATTGGTGAACCCTCAACCCCTACACCAGACCCGAGCCCAGAACCACCGGAACCAACGAAACAAAAGTAACTAAAGCCTAGAAACAGAAAAGCCACTCTAAGAGTGGCTTTTTTGAAGGTTTCACTTAATTTGTGTCACGAAACTAAACTCGTGTCCTACTCGTGTCATTCCGTGTCCCTTTTGTGTCACCTTTCGGTACTGGTAAAAGAGGTAAGTTGTTGATTTGTACCCTCTTTGTACTTTTTTGTTTGGTGGAGCTGGCGGGATTTGAACCCGCGTCCAGAAAATGTCTACCTTTGGTACTACATGCTTAGTTTGTCATTTATTTAACTGCTTGGAACTCCGACAAACAGGATTTCCTTGCAGCTGGCCTAAT
>Ga0208817_100014_pt1 | contig 85193 bp, 76 predicted proteins | sample Virmet3819_2500_FD_185741 | JGI IMG/M metagenome (GOLD analysis project Ga0208817, IMG submission 185741) | Marine viral communities from the Southern Atlantic ocean transect to study dissolved organic matter and carbon cycling - metaG... | ecosystem: Environmental > Aquatic > Marine > Oceanic ... | reverse complement strand
ACTTCGGAAAGAAAGGTTCCAGACGCGCCATTTGCGCGTCGGTCAGCCAGAAAAGGTCGCTCATGTCACAGCTCCATTTTCGGAGCCGTGAATCAGGCAGTGCGACCGAAATCAATGCATCCTGACCTTAGATCACGCAGCCAATTGTCCCAAAATCCCTGACGACGGACAAATATGGGGCGTGTTCGTAGGCGACGCATCAACAAGATGGGTGAGACGGATGCGCGCCATGTTCTGTGTCATTGTCTGAATATGTCACATTCCGTGAATGGTATGTGCCGCAAACATGATGTGTTTTTGCCATCATAAGATCACACTGCCTACCCAATAGGTAACACATGCAATGAATGCCGGTTGTCTCCGCCCTCATGGCGAAAGTGCCGGGATACATCGAAGCCATATTGCGTGCCTGCGCCGCCTATGAGGTGGATCACATGTGTGCGGGGTGTTTCGATATCTTTACCTAATTCTGCCATTGGCAGAGTGTGTTTGTTACGAAGAGGCGTAGGCCATGCCCGAAATCGACATTATCCGGCTCGACGAGGATCCCCGGCAGAGCGACCATGGCATTCGGGCAGACACGGCGTCTCGCGGGGTTGATCTTGAGGGGGCGCAGATTGTTGCCACCTATGCAGATGGAACAACCGAGACCATTACCTGGAAGGCGCTGGACCCCTACACGGCCGGCGGAGCCACCGGGGACAACATCGATATGTTCTTTGGGTATGACTGGCACGAATTGTCCACGACCAAGACCCTGACATCGCTGCAAATTGATCTCGCTCCTGCGAACTCTGTTTTCGATACCACCTACGCCAGTGACGGCAATCCAGATGACCCCTCGACAACCGGGTCGAAGGAGGGTTTTCCTTTCCAACTCTCCCCCGATTATGAGGATTTGAGCGGCAAGATCACCACGACCTACTCTGGTATTGCGGGCCTGAATGGCAACGCACCTGTCGGTGATCTCTACACCACGATAACAATTGACTTCACTGGGCTTCCGGGTGGGGGCTTGTTGGGCGATCTGGTCTGGAAGTCCGATATCGACACGTTGACTGGCCCATTTGAGCCTGAGCTTGTCGCCATTGACGATGTGATTTCAATTTCCGGGGATGGATCGGAAACCATTGATATCTTGAGCAATGACGAACATCCCGACGGCAGCACACTCACCATCACTCATATTGCAGGAAAACCGGTTTCCGCCGGGGGCTCGGTGACGCTGAGCAGCGGTGAGGTAGTGACGCTGAATGCGGATGGTACGCTCACGATAACCAACGACACACCTCATGATGAAACCAGCAGTTTCACCTACACGGTCAAGGACGACCAAGGACACAGTGACACCGGGTTGGTTCAAGTGGAAACTAAGGTCACGCCGCCACCTTGTTTTGTGGCAGGCACATTGATCAACACCGAGGTAGGGCCGATCGCGGTCGAAGACCTCAGCATCGGTATGCACATTGTGACCCGAGACCACGGGCTACAGCCTCTACGCTGGATCGGGCGCAGTCGACGCTATGCAACCGGGCACAATGCACCGGTCGTTTTTGCCTCCGGCGCATTAGGGAACCACGGACAAGTGGCGTTGTCGCCCAATCACCGGGTTCTTGTTACATCCGAACTGGCGGAGTTGCAGTTTGGTCAATCCGAAGTGCTGGTTAAGGCAAAGCATCTCGTCAATGGTGATACCATTCGGTTTCAGGCGGATGGTGCGCTTGTTTCCTATGTGCATCTGCTCTTTGACCGCCATGAAATCGTGTGTGGAAACGGGCTGGAAAGTGAAAGTTATCACCCCGGTGCCGAAACGCTTGAGGCATTTGATCCCGAGACACGGGCCGAGGTTTTGGAACTCATGTCAGATTGGCAAAATTACGGCCCCTCCGCACGCCTGACGCTAAAGTCGCGAGAAAGCGCTTTGTTGCAGCTTTGAGCGCTCGGCTGTGGACAGATGAGCCCGTACAGCCTGGCTAATGTTCACTCTGCGTGCAGGGCCTTTTCGGCCGCGCGGCTACGGACCAGTTTATTCGCAGGCGCAATTATAAGACGCGGCGCAAAAATGCGCGCGTGCGCGGGTCTTGGGGGGTGTTGAGAATTTGTTCTGGCGGGCCCTGTTCGACCACGTCACCCCCAGTCATGAAAATGATCCGATCTGCGATTTCGCGGGCGAATTGCATCTCGTGCGTGACGATCAACATGGTTTGCCCCTTTTCAGCAACCCGGCGCATCAGATCGAGCACCTCTCCCACCCATTCTGGGTCGAGCGCCGAGGTCGGCTCATCAAACAACATCAGATCGGCATCCAATGCCATCGCACGACCGATCCCAACCCGTTGCTGCTGCCCGCCTGAAAGTGCGGCTGGGTAGGCGTTTGCCTTATCCAACAGGCCGGTTTCTTTCAAAATCGCCTCTGCGCGCGCATCGGCCTCCGGGCGAGAGAGGCCCTTAACCGTGATCAGAGCCTGCGTGATGTTTTGTTGTGCGGTCTTGTTGGCAAAGAGCGCATAGTTTTGGAACACAAAGGATGTGCTCCGCCGTAACGCGAGGATATCGGCTCGGCTTGCTTGGGCGGCGTCCACCGTCAAATCGCCAACCCGGATCAATCCGCGGTCTGGCTGGTCGAGAAAGTTCAGGCTGCGCAGCAGCGTGGATTTCCCAGTGCCGGACGGGCCAATAATGACCACGCGCTCACCCGGTTCGATCTCAAGCGAAATGTCACGAAGAACGGTTGTCTCGCCAAAAGATTTGCTGAGGCCGGAAATGCTGATGCCTGCGGTCTCGCTCATCGTGCGTGCGCCTTGTTCAGGTAGGTTTCCAGATGACGCTGACCATAAGAGAGCGCCTCGACAATGCCCCAGTAGATCGCGGCGGCGACCAGAAAGGCTTCGAAGTAGAGAAAGCTGCCAGCAGCTTCTTTTTGCGTCGCGCCCATCAGTTCGGTGACGCCCAGCGTAAACGCCAGAGACGTGCCTTTGATCATGTCGATGAAGTAGTTGACCAGCGTCGGAGCTGCAACGCGGGCGGCCTGTGGCAGGATGATCTGCCGCATCATCTGGCCTTGCGTCATGCCAACCGCTTGGGCGGCTTCCCACTGGCTGCGATCAACCCCGAGGATGGCTGCGCGAATGCTTTCGGCCATATAGGCCGAGAAATGCAGCGTCAGCCCCATGATCGTTGCGGTCACGCCGTTGATGGTGCCAAGGAATGACAGCACCTGTGGCAAGCCATAATAGAACAAGAACAGCTGAACCAGCAGCGGTGTACCGCGAAAGAAGCTGATGAACAGCCGTACCACACCATCAAGAACCGGAATCTGAAAGACCCGCTCGACTGCAAGGATCGATGCCAGCACCAGCGCACAGGCCATGCCGACAACCGCCATGAACAGCGTCAGGGGCACGTAGCCCAGCAGGATCGGAACCAGATCCCACATGTATTCCAGATTCAGGCCTTGCACGGGATTACTCCGCTACGGTGATGTCAGTGCCGAACCATTTGTTCGAAATCTCCGACAGGGTGCCGTCTTCTTTGAGCGTGGTCAGCGCGGCATCAAATTTGTCACGCAGAGCGATACCGTTTTCATCGGTGCGGAAGGGCAGGGCGTTGCGGATTTCGCTGAAAGGAGACCCCGCGAGCGCGAGCGGCAACGGGCTTTCAGAAATCAGCTGCGCCGAAGACACCCGGTCCATCACAAAGGCATCAACACGACCCAGAGCGGTATCTTGCGCGATGTTGCTTTCATAGGTGCGGATCTCGATTTCAGAGGCGTTCGGAAGTGTGTTCAGCAGCTCCTCAAAATTGGAGCCAAGGTTCACGGCCACGGATTTCCCGCTCAGATCAGAGGTGTTCTTGATGGTGTCCTCATTGCCGCGTTTGACCACGACCTGCGCGCCATCGTAGACATACGGCTGAGAAAACGCGAATTTCTGCTCGCGTTCGGGCGTGATGGTGATCTGATTTGCGATAGTGTCGATGCGGCCGGATTCCAATGCGCCAATCAGGCCCGAGAACGACATGGTGACAAAATTCACCTCATCGCCGGTTTCTTCGGCGATTGCGTTGATCACATCAACTTCAAACCCTTGCAGTTCATCCAGCTTGACGAACGTGAAGGGAAAGTAGCCGCCGGACATGCCGACATTGATGGTTTCCGCATGGGCAGTGCCGAATGCGGTGGCGAGGGTGAGTGCGGTGATGGCGATCTGTTTCTTCATGGGTAAGCTCCATTGACTTGACCCGCAGGTATCGATCAGGCGGCGCAACTTCAATGCCACGCATGCAGACAGGTCCGACATGGTGAATAATACGCATGACGTGGGAAATTGTTCCCGTGGCTATGGGCGTATTGAAACACTGTTTGATCTCCGAGCCGGGTCATGAGAACGGCAGACAGGCAGGCCATAAAAAGAGCGCGCCCGGAGGGGGTGGTTCCACACCGGACACGCTGTTTGTTGCCAAAGCTTATCGGCTAAATGAGATCTTCAGGGAGAATGGGAACTGAGTTCCCGGCAAATTGTTCGGCGCTTTGGGGAACCTGCGTGCGCTTTTGATTGCGCTGAGCGCCGCCTGGTCAAAGGCAGCCTGTCCTGAGGACCGCGCGATACCGTAATTCAGCAGCTGCCCATCGCGGCTGACGGTCAGTCGCACAACGACCGACCCGTCGCCACGCCCCCCTGAGGGGTAGCGTTTGCGTCGCTCGATACGCGAGCGAATTTTTGCGCCCCAAACAGCGACGAGTTTTGCCTGTTGCCCTTTGTTAAGGGTTGTATTGGCGCTCGTCGAGGTTCCTGCCTGCGATGAACCACCCGAACCTGCTGCGCGTTGTTCGGTGCGCCCGGCGCTGTTGTTTTGCGCTTTTTGTCCGGTTTCAGGAGCTTCTTCCGGCTCAGGCTCAGGCTCAGGCTCGGGTTCCGGTTCTGGCTCAGGTTCGGGTTCTGGCGGTGGCGGCGCTGTTTCCGTATCGATTTCAGGCGCATCTACCTTTTGGGGTTCAGCCATGGCCAGTCGCACTTCGGCGCGGGGGGCAGGGGTGTTATCCAGTTGCGCAAGTTCGGGGGGAGGAGGCGTATCCATCTCTGGTGCATCCAGAACCTCTTGCTGAACTTGCGGCGTTTCTGGCGGTTTTTCCCACTGTTGCACCATCTCCCGAACCGTCGGAGCAGCGCCGGCGATTGAGACGACATATTCGCCCCCAGCCCCACCGGCCTCACTGCCGTCTTGTGGGAAACTGGCGAATATCGCCACATGAACAGCAAGTGCGAGGCCAGCAAATAGGCTGCCTTCGATCCAATGTTTCATCTTGGGCTCACCACCAGTTCGACACGCGCAAAGCCTGCCGCCGACAATTGACCAAGCAGCCCTGCAGCGGCGGCGGCTTCTAGTTCTGCATCCGCACGCAATTGTAAAACGGCATCCTGCGACGATACATCTGCCAACCGAGACAGAGCGGCGTCTCCTTCAAAGCCGTCAAATGATAGCTTTCCGCTCTTATCCACATAGAGCGTGGCTTGGGCTTCGAGCGGAGTGTCCAAAGCCGCCTCTGGCGGGGTGACCTCGAACGGGTCAGGCTGTGCCAAACGGGACGTCATGAGGAAGAAGATCAGCAGCAGGAACACCACGTTGATCATCGGCACAATTGATTCCGCGCGAGGGCGGCGGGGGGCGTCTGTAAAATCCATCTGCGATTACTCCACCAGCACCACTGAGGTGAATCCAGCACTGCGCAGACTTTCTGTCAGGGTCACGATCCGCTGCAGGTTTGCACCACCTTTACCGCGCAAGATCAAAACGTCGCTTTTGTGTTCCATCAGGGTCTCTAATGCAGGTGCCAGCGCCTCTTCTGGAACGAGACGTCCATTCACAAAGACCTGCGCTGGGGCGACGTCGATTAATCGGGGCGGCCCGGTATACTCGCCACCGCCCGCAGCCAGCGGCAATGTCAGTGCAGCATCAATCCCAAAACGTGATGCCAGCATGAAAAAGACAAGCAGCAAGAACACCACATCGATCATCGGGGTGAGGCTGGGTTTGCGGCGTGGCCGCTGTGGCATGTCGTTTAACAGCATTGCGGATCACTCCGCCGCAAGGCGGATCTTGCTGGGCTGTTCGCTGACAAAGAGACGCGTTGCCCCATCCTCGACATCGCGGCGGATACGATCGATCACGGCTTCGAACCACGTCAGCGCGGCGGAGGCGGGGATCGCCACGGCCATACCGGCAGCGGTGGTCAAGAGAGCCTCCCAAATACCGCCAGCGAGCATCGCCGGATCTGCCTTGGACCCGGCGGCCTGCAACGCCTGAAAGGCCGCGATCATACCCATCACCGTGCCGAGAAGACCCAGCAGAGGCGCAATGGTCGAGATCAGTTCCAACGCCCCCAAACCGCTGCGCGCAGAGCCCAGTTCGCGTTTGGCGACGCGTGCTGTTTCTTCGCGTGCGTGGGCCTCTGGCATCGACTTGAGAGCGCCTAGTGCTGCAGCCACCACTTTGGAACGCACGCCCCGGCGGCCATGAACCAGCGCCAGCGCGCGATCCGCATCACCTGCCTCATAGGCGAGAATTGCCTGACGGGCCTTGCCCTTCGACCATGCACCAATGAGCGCTAGGCGCCAAATCTTCCAAAGGATCAACGCAAGGGTGACAACCGACAGTGCCGCAATGGCCCAAATGGACGGGCCACCATCTTGCAGGAATGTCTTTGCTTCTTCGAAGGCGCCGCGTGCCATTGACTGAATGTCCGCAGGGGCTGCGGGCTCTTCGAGGATGGGCTGTTCTTGCACTGCAGGTTCATCCACGGCGGCCTCTGCTACGGGTGCAGAAGTTGCAGTGTCATCAGGCGCGCTCGTACGCGCGTCACCTGCTGAGCTTGTCTCCGGTGCCGTTGTGAATTCTGGCGTTTCGGGCGCTGGTGGCGCAACCATATCTGTGCCGACTTCCGGCACAGGCGGTTGCGGGGTCTCTGCTTCTGGAGCGATATTCTGCGCGAGCGCAAAACCCGGCAGCAGCAAAAAGGTCGAGATGAGTAGGGACGTTTTCATATTCGGCTCCGTGTAGCAATGCATGGCGCAACGGTGTTTTGTGGGGGCTTATCGCTGGCAGGCTGACTTGGCTACACGGCGCGCATCATAGTGCTTGCCGAAGATGGCTAGTGGAGGATTGCCCTCCTGAATTGGCGCCTAATTTAGCATATCATTTTTGTCAAGTTAACCCTGCGTATTGGAAATTGCAGGCCGGGTCCAATATGCGGCGATATAATGCTCTTTGGAATTCAGACCCTCGGTTTTAAAAGCGGCTCGCAATTTTTGCGCGGCTGCCTTTTCGGCTGCAAGCCAGATCATATGATTGGGTCTGTTGCGCATCGTTTCTATTGCCAGATCGCCAAGGTCGGAATCTGACTCTTGCACATATTCGATGCTTACACCGGGGTGGGTTGGCATCGGATAATGGGCTGAGGCGCTGCAGGTCTGTTGCAAAACCACATGCCCACTGGCGTTTGGCTCCAGTGCCTCAAGGATGCGCGCCACGGCGGGAAAGCCGGTTTCATCCGCATACATCGTGATCTGATCGACCTCTGGAATGCCACCACCACCTGGCCCCGTCAGTCCAACGCGAGTGCCGGGCGTCACGCTCTGCGCCCATGCGGTCGCGCGTCCGCCTTCATGGATGAAGATATCAAAGGTGAGCCGAGACGTGGATATATCCATGTCGCGCACGGTATAAACTGGCCGATGCAATGCGGCCTCACCCTTCGGCCAGATGGTTTGGCCACTGTCTGACAAATACGGCCATTGCGGTTCCTGACGTCCGGGATCAGGCAGAGCGAGGCGGAAATGGATTGAGTCTGTGGTGAAATGCGACAGGTCTTCTGCCAGTGCGGTGACACGCAAGAACCCACCGGCCAAGGCTGTCACGTCCTCGATCGTAATAAACTGAAAGTTCGGTGGTCGGTTGCCAGCACTTTCCTGAGCATCTGACCAATGAATTGCCTTTGCAATTTCGGGTGAGAGTTCGTGCACGATATCCTGCAGGCTTTCTTTCAGCACATAAAGCCAGTCAGACCGGCTCGACCCGATTTCTGCAATAGGAGCCTCATCCCCTTGCCAAAAGCGATAGGTGCCATATGCGGTTTTGAGTTGAATTTCGGTTTCGCTGTCTTGCGCCAGCGGTAAGTCGAATTCCTTTGCACGATGCTGGATCGCGTTGCGTAAGGTCGGATACGAGATGTTTGGCAGCAAAGTATGCGCTGCGAATGGGAACTGCTCTTGTATGGACATGAAAGCGTCCTTTTCAGGTTGGAATGATATGAGGTGTGCCGTGATTTGGATCGGCGATAATCGTGCAGGACAGGCCAAAAACATCCTGCATCATGTTCTGAGTAATGACGGATTGCGGGGTGCCGGTACTGTGGATCTGTCCCCCGCGTAGGGCAACGATGTGATCACAGTACCGGGCCGCGAGATTGATATCGTGTAAAACCATAGCGATGGTACGACCGGTTTCACGGTTGAGTTTGCGTACGAGTTCAAGCAACTCGACCTGATGCGGCAGATCTAGGTAGGTTGTAGGCTCATCAAGCAGCAGGAGCTCTGTGTCTTGGGCCAATGCCATGGCGATCCATGCGCGCTGGCGCTGGCCTCCGGACAATGTGTCTAATACGCGCTCTTCCAGCCCGTTGAGGCCAGTGGCAGAAATGGCTGCTGCAACGGCGGCCGCATCCTCGACAGAGTATTGTCGCCAAGCTGATTGATGTGGCGTGCGCCCACGCAGGACCAGATCTCGCACCGTTAATCCTTCGGGCGCGACGGGGGATTGAGACAGGATAGCCAGTCGGCGGGCGATGGATTTGCTATTTTGCGCTGCGATGCTTTGACCGTCTAGGATCACTTGCCCGGAACTTGCTTTTTGTAGCCGGGCAAGGCTGCGCAGCAATGTCGATTTTCCGCAGGCATTTGGGCCGACAATTGCAGTGACTTGACCATCGGGCAAGCCGACTGACAGGTGATCCAGTACAGTGGTTCGGTCGAACTTGACGCTCAGCTCACAGGCTGCGAGGCGGGGTTCTGCGCTCATGGTCTAGAGGGCTCCTTTGCGAAATTGGGCGACGAGCAGCCACATCAAAACGGGGGCGCCGATCACGGCGGTAAAGACCCCTGCGGGCAGTTGAACGACAGGAAGCATACGCGCTGCGGTGTCCGCACCTAGTGTGACCAAAGCACCAACCAGCGCCGCCGCAAACAGGACAGGCGCCCCGGTTTTCAGCACCCTCCGGGCAACTGGGCCTGCCACAAATGCTACAAAAGGCAGAGGGCCTGCGACGCTCACGGCGAGGGCTGCAAGCAGAACGCCAACACCGGTGATGAGCATACGCAAACCGGCCAGTCGGAGGCCAAAACCATGGATGATGTCATCGGACATGATCAGACGGTTCAATGGAAATTGTAGCCAGATCAGAACCGGTGTCAGCGCGGCCAGACCGCCCCAAATCAAGGCTGCATCCGCCTGATTGCGTGCGTTGAGCGTACCGGTCAGCCATTGTGCCATATCGGCTGCGCGCTGCTCGTCGGTCATCGACATCAGCAAATCGCTCGTCGCGCCTAGGGTGAGGCTGGCCCCGATCCCCACAAGGATGAGGCGGTAGGGGTCAATACCAGATTTTCCGTTTCGATCCCATGCAAGCAGCAAGACCAGTGCTGCCGTCAAAAGCCCGCCTGTCAGGGCCCAAGGCAATACAAAGCGTGCAGATCCAAATACGAGGATCGCAAGTACCGCAGCGCAACTTGCACCAGCGTTGAAACCAATCACATCCGGTGAGGCCATCGGGTTGCGCAGCATTGATTGAAAAATGGCACCGGACACCCCAAAGGCCGCACCCGCACCAATCGCAACGAGCACACGCGGCAGGCGGTGATCCAGCAGGATCATCTGGTTGATTTTGTCCAATTCACCGCGATAGGCTGTCCAGAGATCGCCTGCACCCAGATCAAACTGACCCAGTTGCAAGGCCATACCTCCCGCAATCAGTAGAGCTAAGAATAGCCCCATTCCGATGAGGAGATGTCGTCGTGCAAGGCGCACAGATAGGGAGCCAAGCCGGATTGTGTAGATCATAGTTTGCGCACTCCCTTACTGCGCACAAGCCAGATCAGGACCGGGCCGCCGATGATCGCAGACATCACACCGGCCTGCATGTTGCCGCCGAACACGCCAGAACGTGCAATCAGATCTGCAAGCGCCATCAGGGTTGCGCCGTAGACTGCACTGTAGATCGATAGCCATCGCATATCGGCCGGGGCAGTGACGCGGGCCAGATGCGGTACGATCAAGCCGATGAAGGCAATTGGACCGGCTATCGCCACCGTCGTTCCACACAGAAGAACAATGGCGGCCCCGGTCAGAAGTTGCAAAAAACCAACTCTCACGCCGAGGCTTTGTGCGGTACTTTCGCCAAGCTGCAGCGCGTTGAGGCTGAACCCGGCGGCAAATGCCAATACCAATCCCACGACAAGAAACGGCATCAGAGTTGCCACCATGTCGAATGTGACGTTGTCAAAGCCGCCCAATACCCAGACTCGATAGACCTCTAGCGAGGAACGGCTGACGAGAAGCAACCCACGGATTAGCGCATAGAAAAGGGCGCTTACGGCGGCTCCGGCGAGGATCAGCCGCCCGGTGCCCGAAGGGGCGTTTCCACCAAGTGCAAAAACCAGCGCCGAGGCAATTGCAGCCCCTGCGAGCGCGGCCCAGATAAACTGGGCAGGGTCAGTTAGCCCGAGCGCAATCGTGCAGATGACAACCCCAAGAGCTGCACCTGCGTTGACGCCCAACAGGCCGGGGTCTGCGAGTGGGTTGCGTGTGAGGGCTTGCATCAATGCACCAGCGACCCCGAGGCAGCCGCCGCAGAGCAATGCACCAACCATGCGGGGCAGACGGATCTGCCATAGGACGATGTGATCTGCCGTATCGGGATCAAAAAAGAACAGCGCTCGCCCAATATCCGCCCAACCAATGAGGCGCACGCCAAGGCGCAAGGACAACAAAGCGCTGATGAGCATGGCAAGAATACCAATGCCGAGCCACATCAGACGATAAGGGCGCAGTCTCCCAAACGCGACGGAGGAGCTGTCAGCTGCCATCTGAAACGCCTTTTGCCAGAATCCCCACTTTTTCAGAGCTTGTGACGGTGGTTTCGGGATCGCCGTCCATGGCCTGCTCCAGCAATGGCTCTAATTCATCAAGCGCGTAGTCGAGACTGAGCGGGCTTGAATGCGACACCGCTGACGACAGCAACGCACCTGAATAAATCTCGCGGCCCTCACGGTAGGCGCGCATGAAACGGCGCAGTGGAATCCTGTTTAGGCGATCGACTGACGCACCGCTGTCGAGCCAGATCAAAACATCCGCATCTATGGGGGAGAGGTCTTCTGGCGAAATGGGAAAATAGCCCATGCGTGCGCCTGCATTGGTGCGAATAGCATCCGGCATCACGAACCCAAGCTGTGCGAGGAATTTTCCCCGGAGATCTGTTTCAGTGTATGCGCCGGTGGTACCCGCCCAGACCATGATACCCGTGGCGCCTTGCCAGTCCGGGTGGCGCTGACGCAACGAGGCAAAGCGCTGATCAATCCGGTCGATGACCTCGGTTGCACGCGAGCTGCGTCCTGTTGCTGTTCCAAGCCTCATTAGCATGTCTTGCCACGCCATGCTGTAATCCCCTTCGCCGGGCGCTGGCGCAATTGTGGGGGCAATTTGCGACAGAAGATCATATTCCCGTTGGGTAATCCCAGACCACTGCGCCACGATCAGATCTGGCTGGAGCGCTGCGATTCTTTCAATGTCGATTTCACCCTGCATCACGATCGGGGTTGCCTCACCAAGTGCCTTATTGGCCCAAGGCCAGACACCCTGAGGGTACGGTCCATACCATTTGCGCAACGCGTATGGCACCACCCCGAGGGAGAGCAGAAAGTCATGTCCAATGAAGCTAAGCGAAACGACGCGCTTGGGTTCCGCTTCAATTCGCGCAACGCCGTAGATCGTTTCGATTTCGACCGGAAAGCTCTGGGCCATAACGCGTGCAGGGAGCCATGACGCAAAAAACAAGGCGATGAGTAGAGCGAAACAGCGCATTATGTGCTGCTTTCACTTTGGTTGATATGGCCAGACAAGACATTGCTGTCGCAGCATAAATTGTAGATTTCTGCGCGAGGTTTGCTCTCGATATTGCCCAGGTGGAGGTCCATGCGTGCAAACTCGCTTGATTGGTTTGGTGCTGCGGCGTCGATGCTGCGTTTTCTGGCGGCAACGGCTTGAATGCTTCAGCGGCTATAAAACCTATTTAAAAGAGTCAAGTATATAGCTGCCTGAAGATTTCCCGCTGCAGGCGCTTTCTCGCGTAACCTTTGAGGGTCTGCGAAGGGTCGAAGAGAGCGCCCTTATCGGACTGGCGGGTTGACAGTTTGGTGGAGCAGAGTCCTAAATATCCAACATTTTCGATTTTCAGGGATGAAATGCTGTTTTCTCGCCGATCCGCCGAAGACGAGACCGTCGTCGCCATGCTCGCATCAGCGATCCGGCGCGATATCTCCTTTGGTGTGTTGCACCCTGACGAAAAGCTAAAAATCGAAGCCCTGCGCCAGCGATACGGTGGCTCTAATCATTCCATGCGGGAAACCCTGCGCATGCTGGTCTCCGAGGGGATGGTTGAAGCAACCAACCAACGTGGGTTCCGGGTGACCTCCGCAACAGAGGATGATCTGGCCGACATCCTCATGATGCGGATCGAGGTAGAGAAACTGGCACTTGAACGCGCAATGAAGCACGGTGGTGTTGATTGGGAGGCTGCCGTCGTCGCCGCGCATCATCAGATGATACGTGCCGAAGACCAGCTGTGCCAGCAACCAGATGACGCCACGGCGCTTGGCTGGGACGAGGCCTGTCGATCCTATCTCACGACGCTGATCTCTGCGTGTGGTTCGCCGCGCCTGCATGAGATGGTTGGGCGGTTTTACGATCAGTCCCGCCGGTTCCGACTGGCGCGTCTCAGGGAAGGGCGCATAGATTTTGGGGCCCGCCGCGACCGGCATGAAGCCCTGAAATCTGCAGTGATGGAGCGTGATTTTGCATCTGCGCTCAGACTGCTGGAGGAAGATACGTGCGCAGATTTGCGTGGTTAATAAACTGACAAATACGACCGGATGCTTGCCGGTCAACGACCACAGGGAGGACACCATCATGACATTCAACAGACGACAGACACTGGCGCTTATGGGCGCGGCCGCTGCGTCCGGCCTCGCAGCTCCAGCTATTGCGTCGGGCAAAAAGCCGGTTGTGGGCGCACTGAGCCTGACGAGCCATTCAGGAAGCTTTATTGCACTGGAGCGCGGCTACTTCAAAGAGGCGGGACTTGATGTCGAATTGAAGTTCTTTCAGGCGGCACAGCCAATGGCGGTTGCGATTGCCTCTGGTGATGTAGATTTTGGCGTGACGGCGATTTCTGGCGGCTTGATCAGCCTTGCAGACAAGGGCGCGGTCAAGGTGATCGGGGGCGCTCTCTCTGAGGAGCCGGGCATCGACGGTCAGAAAATCCTCGCCTCCGACGCGGCGTTTCAGGCTGGCCTGACCTCAGCCACAGGTCTGGACGGCAAACGGTTTGGTATGACCACGGCGGGATCGTCCTTTCACTACATGGGCTCAAAGATCGCAAGTGCCGAAGGTGGCACGCCACAGTTCGTGCCTTTGCAAAAAGTCGGCGCAATCATCGGGGCGCTCAAATCTGGCCAGATCGACGCATGGTCCATCGTGCCCCATATCGCGAAACCGCTGGCCGGTTCCGGCGCGGTGCATATCATTGGCAATGTCGCGGACTATTTGCCGAATTATCAGGTCACGACCGTTTTCACATCAGCCAAGAACGCCAGCGATGAGCGGGGTCTGACAGAGAGCTTCCTCAAGGGTTTTGGCATGGGGGTGTCGGATTACAACGCCACTATGGTTGACAAGGAAAACGGGGACGAGGCGATCAATGAGATGGTCGATCTGATCCACAAATATGTCTACACTGACCGTCCGCGCGAGAAGGCCGCGCCGTCGATCATCAATGGCTCCATGCGTCTGAACAAAGATGCTGCGATCAATATCGCTTCCGTTGCAGATCAACTGGCATGGATGCAGGCGGAAGGTCTGGTGAATAGTGAGATCACGCTGGAGACCTTCCTTGACACCAGCTACGTCGAGACCATCGGCACCTGAACCGGAACTTCCGGGAGCGGCGGTGATGCCGCTCCCCACACAAGGCATATTCTCATGGATATTCGACTGGACGGGATCAGCCATTCTTATGGCGAGACCGAAGTCCTGCGGGACATTTCTCTGGACGTGGCTTCTGGGCAAATCGTCTGCCTCGTGGGGCCATCTGGATGCGGTAAATCTACGCTCCTGCGCTTTCTCGGCGGGCTAGAGCGGCCGTCAGCCGGTCGGGTTTTACAATTGGGAACGCCGCCAGAAGGGTGCCTCAACCCGCTCACCTATGTGTTTCAAGATTTCGCGTTGCTGCCTTGGCGCAGCGTACGCGGGAATATTTCCCTCGTGCTTGAAGATCACGGAATTCGCGGAGCCAAGGCAGAAGAGATCATCGCGGATGTGCTTGCGCGCACAAAGCTCACTGACTTTGCCAAAGCGCTGCCCAAGCAACTGTCTGGCGGTATGAAACAACGTGTCGCAATTGCGCGGGCACTGGCGGTAAAGCCCGCGGTGATGCTGATGGATGAGCCGCTCTCGGCACTCGACAGTCAGACGCGCGAGTTGCTGATGGATGATCTGATTGCACTCTGGGAACACCAGCCTTTTACGGCAGTCTACGTCACCCATAACCTCGCTGAGGCGGTGCGTCTGGGGCATAAGATTGTCGTGCTGTCACGGCGTCCCGGTCAGATCCGTGAAGTGGTCGAAATAGAAAAGCCCCTGTCGCAGCGTGGCTATGCAGACCCGGAGTTGGAGCAGGTTCAAAAACACCTGTGGAACCTGATGCGAGACGAGGCCCGCGCGGCGGATGAGGAGTTGCTCAATGTCTGATACCTCTCTTTCCCGACAGCCGCTTGAGGTCCGGTTTCGCGGTGGTGGCTTTGCGCCCGGTAATCGGCGCTGGGTGGGCCTGGCGGTTTTTGTTGTCGTCATCGGGTTTGTCGAATGGGGCACGCGTGTTGGCTTCATCTCTGCGCTGACGTTGCCTAAGCCCTCGGATGTCTTCACGACCTTGGTTGAGCTCTGGCAATCTGGTTTGTTTTTCAAACACATGGGGCCTTCGCTGACCCGGCTTGCGGTGGGGGCCGCGCTTGGGGCGAGCCTCGGGGTCGGGGTCGGTATTCTGATTGGTCTGTTTTCTTACATCCGTGCCGGTTTAGTGCCGGTGATGGCGGCAATCTTTCCCATTCCCAAAATCGCGTTGCTGCCGTTGTTTGTGATTTGGTTCGGCATTGATGAGGGGTCGAAATACGCTCTGATCGCCTTTGGTACGTTCACGCCCACAGTGGTTGCCACCTATGGTGCGGTGGACAATGTGGATCGCTCCTTGATCCGTATGGGGCAGAGCTTTGGTCTGTCGTGGTTGTCAATTGTCCGCAAAATCGTCTTGCCGGGGGCGATGCCGGGTATCCTCTCGGGCCTGCGTATCAGTCTTGCGATTGCAATCATCCTGCTTGTGGCCGCAGAAATGCTGGGGGCGCAATACGGGATCGGTGCCTATATCCTTGAGGCAGGTTCCCTTTATGATCTGGAGCGTCTGTTCGCGGGCGTGGTCATCCTGTCGCTGCTCGGGGTGCTTACGTCCGGGGCCATTGGCATGATTGAGCGGCGGGTGCTGGGCTGGCGTTCCTGAGGGAGCGCCGCGCCAGGTCAGGCATTCCAAAGCACCTTGCCAAGGCCGCTGACATCATAGCCGCCCATGGTTGCGGCACGTTGGGCGAAGGCTTCGGTCTGACAGAAGGTCAAGAAACACTGAAAAGCGGGCTCGAACCACGCTTTTCGGTCCACAAGCAACGCAAATTCTTCTTCGATGAGCGGCGTGAAACGTAGCCCGTAACTCTGTGCGACGGCCTCTAGGCCAAAGGTCACATCTGCGGTGCCACGTCGAATGCTCTCGACGGCCTCATCTTCAGAACGGGCCACATCTGACTGTGTCAGTTGGCTAAGATTGAGGCTCGTTTTAGAGGCTAAATCGAGAAACAGCCGATCCGTGCCTGAGCCAGGTTGGCGCGGCACGAACCGCAAGTCGGCGATGTCATCGAGGGCTGTCAGCGCATGGCCATCGCCCCGATAAACGAGCCCACGCTGGCGGCTGGCAAAGTGGATCAGAACCGCGTTTTGACGCGCGGCCATTCGCTCCACAATAGGCGTATTCCATTGGCCGGTTTTGCCATCACGCAAGTGCAGTCCGGTGGCGATCCCATCCCCCTTGATGAAACGCTCCAAGCCATCTTGCGAGCCATCGACATAGCTCGCAAGGCCAGACCGTGATTGGCGCATCGCCCAATCCAGCAGGGGGTCATGACTGCCGAGCAGGATTTGTGGGCGTTCTATGGGCGTGGTGTTGTCACCGCCAGATTTTGCCCGTTCTATCCACGCCCGAATTTCGAGCGCAGGAAACAACAATTTACCCGTGGCCCGAGAGCAGGGTACCTCACCCGATGCCGCGAGATCATAGATTTTGCGTTCCTTGAGGCGGAGCAACTCCGCCAGTTCAGGAACGGTGAGGTATTCGTGGTCTGGCAGATCAAATTTGGTCATGGTGCAGTCTAATAAGGGGGCGGCCGAAACACTGGCCGCTCCCCTTTGACTGTATCAGTTCTTCGGTGCGTTGGGGAAGAACAGTTGCTGCTCGCTCACCTTATAGGCGGCAATGGCGTTTTGGCCTTCGTCCGAGATCAGCCAATCAGAGAATGCCTTGGCGGCTTCAGTATTCACAGAGGGGCATTTTGCGGGATTTACCGGGATCACACCATATTGGTTGAACAGATCGTCGTCACCTTCAACTTTGATCGTGTAATCCTGCTTATTGTCAAAGCTGATCCAAGTGGCGCGGTCGGTCATCACATAAGCGCCCATGCCGATACCCGCATTCAGTGTAGCCCCCATGCCAGACCCTGTTTCGCGATACCACTCGCCAGAGGCTGCGGTGGGGTCGACACCGGCATCCGCCCAAAGGGCGACCTCTTTCTTATGAGTGCCAGAATCATCGCCACGCGACGCAAAGAGGGCACCAGTTTCGGAGATCTTTGCGAGCGCGCCTTGCACATCATTCATGCCTTCTACGCCTGCGGGATCGGCGTCGGGGCCAACAATGACAAAATCATTATACATCAGATCGGTGCGCGTGGTGCCAAATCCGGCCTCAACAAATTTCTCCTCTGCCGCCTTGGCGTGGACCAACAGCACATCCCCGTCGCAGTTCTGTGCGTTCTTGATCGCTTGGCCAGTGCCGACTGCGACGACGTTCACCTGAATGCCGCTTTTGTCCTGAAACAGCGGCAGCAGGTAATCATAGAGACCCGAGTTGGCGGTGGATGTGGTCGACTGCACAATAATGGATTGGTCCGCTGCAATCGCGCTCGTGGCGAGGGTCAGCGCGGACAATGTCGCGCCAATGGTGTGGCTCAGTTTCATGTAGGATCTCCCTAGAGTTTTGGGTCAGAAAACAAGTCTGCCGTTCAAATAATCCCGCGCCGCAGGGGATTGCGGATTGGGAAAGAAATCGCGCGCGGCACTGTGTTCTGCGACACGGCCGCCTTGCAAAAAGACCACGTCATCAGCGAGGCGTTTGGCCTGCCCGATGTCATGGGTCACAAGGATGATGCGAATGCCGCGTGCGCTGGCATCAAGAATGATGTCCTCAATGGCCTTCACCGAAGCGGGATCAAGGCTCGCCGTTGCCTCATCAAGGAACAAGACCTCGGGTTCGGATGCCAAAGCGCGTGCAAGCGCCAAACGCTGCGCCTCGCCACCCGACAGCCGCCGCGCCGGGTCGCGCGCTTTGTGAAGCAAACCAACATGTTCAAGAAGCGAGTCCCTTTGTGTAAGGGGTTTACGTCGCGCTTTCAGGACAAAATCGATGTTGGCCGCAACAGACCGGCGCAACAGAACCGGCTTTTGAAACACCATGGCTTGACGGGCTGTGACCTCCGTCGGAGATTTTCCGCCCCACTCGATCCGCCCTGCTGTTGGTTGGATTAATCCATGCAGCAGTTTCAACAACATGCTTTTGCCAGCACCATTCGGACCCATGACCACCGTGCAGCCATGAGGTGCAAGATCCAAATCAAGCCCATGTAAAATAGAGGTCTCAGCGCATTTTAGGCCCAGATCACGCACGCGCAGCGGCAGCAGGCAAGGATCGGTCGCTACCCGTTGGGCGGTTGGGCTGAAGATTGCGATCTGGGCATTAGGCATAAGCTTGCCTCCGAGCGCTCATACGAAGGCCTTGCCCGGCGGCATTCACGCCGAGAGCAATCACCAGCAGGATTAGTCCCAGCGCCAATGCCAGCGCCAGATCCCCTTTAGAGGTCTCAAGCGCAATCGCGGTGGTCATCACGCGGGTCAGATGGTCGATGTTGCCGCCAACGATAATCACTGCGCCGACCTCTGCCACGGCTCTGCCAAACCCGGCCAGCCCGACAGTCAGGAGGGAGTACCGTGCATCCCATAATAAGGCCGTCACAGTCTGCATGCGGCTCAGGCACAGGGAGCGAAATTGTTCGGCGTATTCGGCGTGCAGATCTTCGATCACTTGTCGCGACAGCGCCGCAACAATGGGAGCGATGAGAATGGTTTGCGCAATGATCATTGCAGTGGGCGTATAGAGCAGCCCCAGAAAACCGAGAGGGCCGGAGCGAGAGAGGTGCAGATACACCAACAAGCCAACCACAACCGGCGGCAGCCCCATGAGCGCGTTCATCAGCACCAAAACCGCTCCACGACCGGGAAAACGGCTAATTGCCACCAATGCACCAACCGGAAATCCAATGAGACATGCCAACAGCGTCGCGCTGAGACTTACGCGCAAGGACAGGCCGACGATCTCGAACAGATCGGCGTTTCCGGACATCACCAGCTGAACCGCCAGTGAAAGAGCTTCTCCCATGTTTTGCAAAATTTACGCCTTTTGCATTTTCTTCGACGTAGAGATTAGCGATCCACCCCTCCGCCTCGCAAGGGATTCCCACCTGTAGGTGATAAAAACCTAAGTTTGCGGACATTTTGGACTTTTGAGAGGTGCAAAATTTCCCTCATGTGGACAGTTTGATCCTGTGTGGTGGCAAGATCAAAAGCCGCATCGCTCTGCATGTGCGTCAACGGATCTAATGGCGCCTTAACTGCATACCGGGGCTGGAGTGTCTCATGCTCTCTCAAGAATGTTCTTTAAGTGCATGATTTATCGACCTTAGATTGATGCATGCTGGCATCACTTCATGCCTGGCCTATCAAATTTGATGCATTTTCTTAACCCTATGCTTGAGAAACCGGGAGACGCCGTGCACAATTAGGGCAAAAATGAGGCAGAGCAGCCTGACACAGTCGGGGTGCTTCATACCGGGTCATTCCACTAAAAAACCGGAAGACCCCAGGGTGAAGGGAACAGAGAGTGCTTGCACGCATAACAAGCGCGGCAATTCGTGGGCTATTGGTGGCACTGCTGGTCGTGCTGCCTTCTTTGCTGTTGCCAGTCGCGGCAACGCAGTCTCCGGAAATTGTTGCCTTTACCGCATTGCTCGCGGGCGGTTTGATCTTTGCTGAGTACTACTCAAACTTCCCGAGCTTTCTGGAATTTCGAGATGCGCCACCGCTGAACCGCAGCCGGTTCATCTTTGTATCGCTCTGCATGATTCTGCTCAGTCTTCTTGCAGGTCATCCCTTTCAGCCCACGGGTTTTTCCGCCTTGGTGCATAAGCTTGCCTTTACGATTGGCGATGCGCTCGACTTTGCTTATTCGCCGGTGCAACTGGCGCGGTTGATGATGCCGTCGCATGTTCCACAATACACGGTGGACCTAGTGCTGGCTGCTGCTGGATTGTCTTATCTGATCTCATTGGTGTCGATTGCGTATTTCGCCTATGTGATACGGTTGCGGAACTGGCCGTTGGCAAGCGGCACTTTTAACGTCTGGGTGAACTTGCCGTTGTTCGACCCGACGACGGGCGGTGATGTGGTGACCCGGCTGCAACGCGATGCAAAACTACATATTGTGGCGGGCGTTCTGCTGCCCTTTCTGCTGCCTGCTCTGGTGCAGATGACCGCGAGCGTGTTTGATCCTGCTTTGCTTGGCAGTCCTCAATTGTTGATCTGGTGCGTGACCGGCTGGGCGATGGTTCCAGCGAGTATGATAACCCGCGGCATGGCGCGCCTTCGTGTTGCGGATCTGATCGAACAGAAACGCCGCACCTTCAATCACGACAACGACCTTCAAGTCGTATGATCTGGCGAGCGGCATTTACGTGGCTGCTCGTGACCTTTTTTCTGCCGCTCGGCGTGACGGCTGAGACCATACGCGTTGCGACCTTTAATGCAGAGCTGAGCCGCAAAGGGCCGGGGTTGCTGCTAAAGGATTTGCGCCGCGATAATGAGCAGGTGTCGGCGGTGATCGCGACGATTGTGGCCGCTGACGCGGATATCCTCGCACTGCAAGGGTTGGATTGGGACCATGAAAATACCGCGCTACGTACTTTGCAATCGGGTATAGCAACGCGTGGCGTGAAGTATCCTTATTTCTTCATGCTCAAACCTAACGCGGGCGTCGCTTCTGGATTGGATCTGGATGGTGACGGCCGAATGGGTGAGCCGGAAGATGCTTGGGGGTGGGGGCGGTTTACCGGACAAGGCGGTATCGCGCTGTTGTCGAAGTTCCCGATAGCGGCGGCTCAAGCGCAGGATTTTACCCAGATGCGCTGGCAGGATTTGCCAGATCATCGCATGCCTCTCACCAAAGAAGGGCAGCCTTATCCGGACGCCGCGACCGCAGCACAACTGCGGCTGTCGTCCAGCAATCACTGGGCGGTGCCTGTGATCTTGCCGGATGGCGAGCCGCTCTGGATCTTGAGCTTTCATGCGACCCCGCCTGTGTTTGATGGGCCTGAGGATCGCAACGGACGACGCAATGCAGATGAGATCCTGCTTTGGGTGCATGTCTTAAACGGTTTGCTCGGCGACAGGATGCCTGAGTCGTTTGTCCTGATGGGGGATGCAAACAATGATCCCGACCGCGGCGAAGGACACAAGGACGCAATTCATCGGCTGTTGAATGATCCTCATCTGCAAGCAGTCGAGCCATCGGATTCACAAGGCGCGCATACGGTGAATTGGGAGCGAACCGGCCCGATGCGGGTTGACTATGTCCTGCCATCCAAAGGCATGAATGTGATCGATTCCGGCATCCTGCGCAGCAAAGGCAGCCGCCACGGGCTGGTTTGGGTCGATATTAGGCGCTGAAAGCGCTTCATGCGCAGCATAATTGCGCTGCGATTATTGACCCCGCGACAGCGGCCCGCTACGCCCTTTGGCAACACGTCAAAGGAGTTTTCGAGATGTCTAACCCATCGATTCTGATTTTGCCCGGAGACGGCATCGGCCCAGAGGTTATGGCGGAGGTCAAAAAGGTCATTTCTTGGTACGGTGCCAAGCGTGACGTTCAGTTCGATGTGAGCGAAGATCTCGTTGGTGGCTCGGCTTATGATGCCCATGGCACACCGTTGCATGATGACACAATGGCCCAGGCGCAAGAGGTGGACGCGGTTCTGCTTGGTGCCGTCGGCGGGCCTAAATACGATGCGCTTGATTTCTCCGTAAAGCCCGAGCGCGGCCTTCTGCGCCTGCGCAAGGAAATGGATCTTTACTCCAACCTGCGTCCGGCTCAGTGCTTTGACGCGCTGGCGGATTTCTCGTCACTGAAAAAGGACGTCGTCGCTGGTCTCGACATTATGATCGTGCGCGAGCTGACATCCGGCATTTATTTCGGCGAACCACGCGGCATTATCGAGGAAGGCAACGAGCGTGTGGGGATCAACACCCAGCGCTATACAGAGTCTGAGATCGACCGCGTTGCGCGCTCCGCTTTTGAACTGGCGATGCGTCGCGGGAAAAAGCTCTGCTCGATGGAAAAAGCTAACGTTATGGAGAGCGGCATTCTGTGGCGCGAAGTTGTGACAGAAGTGGGCAAGGACTACCCCGAAGTTGAGCTGTCTCATATGTACGCAGATGCTGGCGCGATGCAGCTGTGCCGCTGGCCCAAACAGTTTGACGTCATTGTAACCGACAACCTCTTTGGCGACCTGTTGTCCGATGCGGCAGCAATGCTGACAGGTTCCCTTGGCATGCTTCCATCTGCGTCACTCGGCGCACCGATGGCCAACGGCCGCCCTAAGGCGCTTTATGAGCCGGTACATGGCTCCGCGCCGGATATCGCGGGCCAAGGCAAAGCCAACCCGATCGCCTGCATTCTCTCCTTTGCGATGTCTTTGCGCTATAGTTTCGATATGGGGGCCGAGGCTGATCGTCTCGAGGCTGCTGTTGAGAAGGTTCTCGCCGATGGCGTGCGTACCGCAGACTTGCTTGGTGAAGAAGGGGTGACCCCGGTGACCACATCCGAAATGGGTGACGCCATCGTTAGCGCGCTCGACGCGAGCCTCTGATATTATTCTCATATCTTTACGTTCAGGCCGGAGTTATTGCTCCGGCCTGTTGCTTTTTCAACAAGCTGTGCCCTGAGGGGCCATCACGCTCTTGCCACATCCCCCTCGTCAGAGTTAGCGCTATAGGTGAGAGGCGCATCGGTCGCCAGTAGAGACGAATGTTGGTGATTGGATGAACATTAGAGCGGCGCTTTTGGCCTTGCTGGCCTATGGAATATTCTCCACCCATGATGTGGTGGTGAAATATGTCAGTGCGGAAGTTTCTGCTTTTCAGATCGTATTCTTTTCAAGCCTGTTGTCCTTTCCATTGCTGACGTTGATGATGGTGCGGGATGCAACGCCCGGCACACTTCGGCCTAACCGCCCCGGTTGGATCGCGTTAAGATCGCTCTCCATGGCGATCATACCGGCATGTGCGTTTTATGCGTTCTCCGTGCTGCCGCTGGCGCAGACCTATGCGCTGTTGTTTGCAACGCCATTCCTGATCACCATCCTTTCAATTCCTTTGCTTGGTGAAAAAGTGGGCCTGCCTCGAATGGCGGCGGTGATTGCGGGGTTTGTTGGCGTTTTGGTGGTTCTACGTCCGGGTGAAACCGAGCTGGGGCTTGGTCATGCCGCTGCCCTGTTGGCAGCTTTTGGAAACGCTTTTCAGTCGGTCATTTTGCGCAAGCTCAGGCATGTGGAACGCCGAGTGGTATTGATGCTGTTTCCGATCCTGACAACAGTGGTGGTCATGGGGGTCGCTCTTCCATTCGTCTATGTGCCGCTCACCAGCGCGCAGATGGGGGGATTGGTGATCATATCCGCCTTCGGGTTTTGTGCCACCTTGCTGCTGGTTTATTCATACTCGCTCGGGGAGTCGGCCGTGGTCGCCCCGATGCAATATTCTCAGATGATCTGGGCTATCCTGTTTGGTGTTTTCTTGTTCCAAGAGAGTGTGGATCTGCTCACAATCCTTGGTGCGGGTATCATCATCGCAAGCGGCGTCTTCATTGTCCTCAGAGAGGCCCGGGGAGGACGCTCTTCCACCACTCCTGTCCTTAAATCCCGCAGCCGCCCCGTCCTAAGCAGTGGCTTCGGTTTATCTTGGTTGTCCAAGTCAAGTTCTGATGAAAATCGCTCTGAATAGGGCTTGCAAATGCTGTAGGCTAAGTATAATTCACGCGCCACGGTCGGAGCGTAGCTCAGCCTGGTAGAGCACTGTCTTCGGGAGGCAGGGGCCGGAGGTTCGAATCCTCTCGCTCCGACCAATAAACAAGGCGCCCTTGGGCGCCTTTGTTGTTTCTTACACAGTGCTCCGAGGTTTTCTGGTCCCCTACTTCGAGGTTACATGCGGGGGGGTGGCATGGATCAACAATGAAATGCTCCACCAGCGTGGAGACTGTAAGAGCATCTGGCACTGAAGCGGTGGTTTGCCAGGTACTTCGTTGTGGATAGGTCAGTGTGCTTGCGCACTCGAGACTTATTCCCAACAATCAGCACCTTATTCGCTATCATCGCAAACCCTGGCACAGTCTCCAAACAGAGCGATCAGGCCGTCTCCGTAGCCGCCTCTCCAGACGAAACTGTCGTGGCCTCCATCGTATTCACACCAATGGCTTTCCACGCCTTTCGCCTGAAGTACGGCGTGCAGTTGCCGAGATGTCTCGCGGATTTCGTAGTGTCCTGTTGTGCTGGTTTCAAAACGGCCTGCGCCGATGAAGAAGCGAATTTCCTCTGATAGATCGCTTTCGATCAAGCGGTTGGCTACATAAGATAATCCATTGTCTGATGCTGCACCTTTTGGCGCCCACCAGTAAGACCCCGAGAGTGAGATGACGTTCCCAAACGACTGAGGTTGATCCAAGGCCGCATTGGTTGAGCCAATTCCACCGTAGCTGGCCCCCGCCAATACGGTGCGGGTCCGGTCGTGTTCCATGCCAAAATGCTGCAACGCGCGCGGCAGGAGCTCTTGGGCCAAGAAGGCGCTGAAGTCCGGATTTCCCGGCAGTTCCGCACCGCGATGGGCCACGTCGATCGGATCAATAAATACAGCCGCGACAGGGGGGATGGCCTGTGATGCCGTAAGCCGGTCGAGCATCTGGGGGATCTGCATCTCTGCGATTGCTCTGGGGCCGTCGAACATGAACAGAAGCACCGCGTCGTTTGCATCCGGGCTGAAGTTTTCAGACCGGAAGAAGGTAATTTCGCGGCGATTGCCGAGAATATCTGATGCAAAACTCTCTGAGGTTAGTTCCTGCGTTTCGGAGCCTTTCAACGGAAAGCCCGGTTGCACAGGTGCGTTTTCCAAGCTCACGGTGGACCATTGTTGCCAGCGACTGGGTGCCGTTTTCGGCCACGGCGCGTGATTGAGCGGATCTGCAGCGGCGGTTGCGAGAATTGCCATGCGCTGATCGCGCGGGTTCCCGTCAAAGCGCGGCACATCCGGGGCGAGACGGTAGGACAGGCGGGTTTCTTCTGGCACCTCATAGGTTTTATACCAGATGTCACTATCACCAAGACGGGCGAGCCAGTCATGATCCGAAGAGGGGCCGCCAAGGAGACGCACATTGTTTGCCGCCCCGCGATAGAGAAACGTCATGAGGGTGCGGCCATCGACATGTTCGATGAGAGGCGTGCCTTGCGCCGAGACGTCTGTCCAAAATGCGTCGGAATTTGCACCCGCCTGCAGTGCGGTCAGCGTTTGTTGTAGTTTGGGGCTGCGCAGCTCATGGGTTGGTGCGGCTTGGGATCCATTGGGGGTGCGACGGGTGAGAATAATCTCATAGTCTGTACCTTTAGCGCCAACAACTTCGAGCTGCGGCTCATCAGTGGCTGCGACGAAATGGGTGCGTTCTGAACCACCCGATCCGCGCGCCAGCAGGCGTTTGTCCGTTGCGTTTGGCGCGAAGATATAGACCTCGGCTTTGCCAGGTTGCAGATGGCCACTGTAGTAATCGCCGACGTTACCTTCCAGCGCGATGATGGCGGTAGTACCATCAAGCGTGCCGCTGACATTCAGATCTTTTGTGTGGGCCGCCAACGGCAGGGAGATCCCTGCCGCTGCTGCCATGACCAGTTGTCCGATGCGCGACATCAGAACGCAAAGTCCATGGATGCGGTGACCGTGCGCCCGGTGCCCACAAAGCAAGCGTAGGTGGACGCGCATGATGCGGTGTAGAATTTATCCGCTACATTGCGCACGTTCAGCTGCGCGGTCAGCCCTTCGAGGCGGGGATTGCGACGTCCGAAATCATAACTCAGTGCAAGATCGACCAGAGTAACGGCCGGCACTTCAAAGCTATTGCTGCCGTCGCCTTGGCTTGTGCCGATGTAACGCAGACCGGCCCCAAGGCCGAGACCCGAGTCCATCTGATAGTTCGCCCAGATGGACGCTTGTTGTTGGGGCAAACGCGCGGGTGTTTTGCCGACTTCGGAGGTTCTGACGGATTCCTCCACGGTGGCATCAACATAGGAGTAGCTCGCAATCAGGCTCAGCCCCTGAGCCAGTTCGGCGCGCCCTTCGAGTTCAAAGCCCTTGCTGGCGATTTTTCCGGTTTGTTCATAGCCGCCCAAGGTGGAGTTATAGTTGAGTACGCCTTTTTGAGTGATGTCGAACAGCGCGGCCTGTGCAAAATAGCGGCCATCCTGAGATTGCCATTTGACCCCGATTTCGACTTGCTCACCTTCTGTTGGATCAAATGCGGGGCTGCCGGGCAGCGGCGTTTCCGTCACGGGTTCAAAGCTGGTTGAATAGCTGAAGTAAGGCGCAAGCCCATTGTCGAGGCTGTAAAGCGCGCCAATGTGACCGGTCAATGCGCTGTCACTGTAGGTGTTCACGGAGCCGGCCAGATTGTCGGTCACTTCGGTTTCGAACCAGTGATAGCGCAGACCGCCCGAGAGCATCAGCGCACCGATCTCGACACGGTCAGAAATATAAAGACCAGCCTGATGCGATGTTGTGTCGGTGTTGCTCTGGCGATCTGTTAGAGGGTAGTCTTCGGGGTTAAGGCCGTAGACCGGATTACGCCAATCAATTGAGGGCACCGAGAAATTGAAGCCCCAAGCGTAATCTCGTTTGTTGCGCTGCAGGTCGACCCCGGCGAGCAACGTATGTTCTGCCGCGCCTGTCGAGAACCGGGTTTCGAGATTTGTATCTAGGGCGATTTGGAACAGATCATCGGTGCCGCCCGATGCGGTCCGAGAGATCGTCACTTCATCCGCTGCAAGCGAGCCCCATGTTAGGCTGCGGTATTTTGTTGCAAAATCGGTGATGCGCAGGTTCGAGCGCAGAGTGGAAGCGGCACCGATTTCCTGTTCGTATTGGAGTGAAAACGCATGTGTGGTGCGTTCGGACTGTTGAAAGCTCGGATCAGAGACCAAGAAGTCACGCGGGATATATCCAAAAGAGGTGGGGTCCAAGGTGCCGAGGCGTTCGCGGAAGTTGCGAAAACCGGCGTCTGGTTCGTTTTGGCTCAGGAAGGACAAGGTCAGGCTGCGGCTGTCATCGGGGCGCCAAGTGAGCGATGGCATGATCGCGTAGCGACGTTCCTTCAATCCGTTTTCGGGGGTGTCAGACTGCTGTGCCATCCCAACGATACGCCAAGCGTAGGCGGGGTTGTCCGCAAAGCTGCCCCCCATATCAAAGCCAAATTCTGCGCGGTTATCCGATCCCAGCGTCAGCCGACCACGCCGGGCGCTGTCGCCGGTGGGGCGCTTGGTCGCGAGGTTTATGATGCCGCCGGGATTGGCCTGACCATAGAGAACGGATGCCGGGCCTTTGATGACCTCAACCCGTTCAAGCAACCACGGGTCCATCTGGCCAAACGAGTTACGACCAAACGCCAGCCCATCCACGAACCGCGGGGCATAGCCAAACCCGCGGATGTATGTTTCGTCATGCAGGTTCGATGTGCCGCGATATTCTGTAAAAACACCCGGCGTGTAACGCAGTGCCTCAGCAACGCTCTGCGCGCCTTGATCTTCGATCTGGTCAGCTGGAACGACATTCACTGTTTGATCGAGGCGGACAAGTGCGGTGCCTGTTTTGCTACCCGATAAGGTATTCGTGGCAATGTAACCTTCGACCACGCCATCTGCGTCCTCAGCGACAACGTTGATCTCTTCCAGCTCTGTGACGTTTTGGGAAAGGGCGGCTGACGGAATAACAACTGTCAGCATAAGCGCGCCGAGAGAGGTGCGGGTCATGCGCTTCATCATGGGAGGTCCTTCTTCAGCTGTACCCAGCTCGGCAGCATGGCGCTGTCATGTATTCGCTAGGCGGTCAGAATACTTGAGTCATTTGCGAGGTTATATTAGTGCTGAGCGTAGCCCGTCGATAGCATTGGCATTTGAGTAGCTGACAAACGCCTTTGATTTCGCGCCAACACGTAAAGCTCCAAAACGATAGGCAGAGCACATGGGCGTTGAACGATTTCCCGGAAATTTTCGCGTTGGCGTTTTGAACCAGCGTGTGGATGGCGTTATGGCGGAAGACGGCAAGCTCGCAGAGCCTAAGGTTTCGCTTCTTTGCCTTTTGTCAGGGCGGCAAAAGTTTCAGTTGGGCGCGCAGGAGTTCGCGATGGATGCCATGCAGTCACCGGCTGCATTGCTGTTTCAAACAGATGCGGCGCTGCCCGTGCGTTTCCTCGAAAACCAAGGAAACCCGTTGATCAAAACGGCTGTGTCGATGTCACCTGACTGGATGCAAGTGATCGGCGTCGGGCGGATGCCATCGTTGATTTCGGGCGCGGGGCCTCTGGCCTATAGGGCATGGAAACCGGGATCAGCGCTGGTTGCATTGGCACGCGAGCTTGTCGAGAACGAAGCCAAGATCACGCGCATGGCGTTGGGTCTTGATCTCTTTAATGGCGCACTCGATGATTTGCGCAGGCGTGCGGATGACCATGCGGTGCTGATGCAGCATGCAAAGCACTACATCTCTCAAAACCTCCATCGCCAGATTTCCTCCAAGGATGTGGCGGCGGCCTGTGGTGTCGGTTTGCGCACGTTCCAACGTCTGTTTTCGCAATATGAAGGTGTGGGGCTGGGGTCATACCTAAGGGCTGAACGCACGAACGCGGGTCGAGATGCAATAGAGCGGCTTGGGTTAAGCATCAGTGAGGCCGCATATCGTGTTGGCTATTCCTCGCCTGAAAACTTTGCGACCGCGATAAAAAAGGCCTTCGGTGTAGCGCTGTCGCATTTTCGCCAACGTGACGAAAGGATTGGGGAATAAGCCTACAAAGAGGGCAGTTTTGATTCAGCGGTTCATGCAACATTCGAGTGTCGCGGCTGGTTCAATAGCCGTTGTCTGTATCAGCCAATCGGGACTGTGCCGTTGCAGTCAGTACCTATTCTGCCGCCATTCGAAATGCGCCCCATCTAGGAAGTTCTCAGACGAGGCGCAGGTTTCATAGACTTAGAATCTCGCTGTTACGCCCGCGACGACGGTACGTCCGCGCCCGCTCAATTCTTGGTACCCTGAGACGCTTCCCCCAGAATAGCCGTATTCTTTGTCAAAGGCATTTTCCACCGAGACAAAGAGTGTGGCGTGCTCTGACAGCTCATAGCTGCCGTAAAGATCGACGAGCGTGTAGCTGTCCATAGTCTCCACGTAGGCTCCATCCGGCCAATTCGACCAGTCAAATGCTGCTTGTGTGGCTTTGCCCGTGTAACGTACGATCCCGCCAAGCGTCAGACGTCCATCCATGGCCCGGAATCCCAAGTCGAGAGACGCTGATTTATCCGGCTGAGCCGAGGTCAGACCGTTGCCCATCGCGGTTCCCTGTCCAATCGGTGCGGTATCCGTATCACTCAGTGACAGGTTCAGTTTTGCATAGAACCTGCCGGTATCGACGCCACCCTCCAATTCAAGACCTTGCATGGTGGTGGTGTTATCAGCGTTGACCCACATCGCGCGGGTAAAAGACCGACCGGGAATTTCTACAAAATCATTGTAGATATAGTCATCGATCCGGCTCTGGAAGGCCGTCACCTTAAGCCACGCCTCATCGCCGGATGAAAATACGCCAGTATCGCGATACTCTGCGCTCAGTTCAAAAGTTCGACTGAATTCAGGTTTGAGGTTGATATTGTTGGTTTCACCAGTGCCGACACCATCGCCAAACGGAACGAGACTATAGAACGCCTCATGCGTTGTGGGCGGGCGGAAGGTGTGGGCATAGCTGGCGGAAAGCATGACCTCTGAGGAGAGTTGGTAGTTGATACCAATGTTTGGAAGTAGCTTGCCTCCGTTCCTTTTTACCCAGTCGTCACCGCAGCTTGGTCCCCCTGCAGGGCAATCCGCTACGCCTGCGCTGTAGGGCGGGCGATAGCCATTGATGCTCCAGTGATCATACCGCAGCCCTCCGAGGAAAGTGATGCGCCCGCGGGTGAATTCTGCATCGGCAAAAATACTGGCTTTGTCGAGTTTGCCCGGATGATTGCCACCTCGCATCGCATGCGTCTGAAAATCATCACGGTTCCAGCTGATCCCATAGTTAAGCTTAATGTCTTCGCCACGTCCTGTTTGCAGCAGGCTGGTGTTGGTAATGGAAAAACCGGATGTCTCTTCCTGCGTTTTGCGCCCGGCGTAAGACCCGCCCGTGCCCGGATACTCTAGATTTGTATCGTTGTAATAGGCGGCAAATGTGAGATCGATTAAGTTGCCGCCGGGCGTGAACTGATAGTCCAGCGTCCATGTGCGGTTGTCCACATCCCAGCCATATCCTGAATTGCGGAAGCTGTTTTCATACCACCGATATCCCAGCGCCACGCGATGCTGATCGTTGGGCACGAATTCCACCTTTGCCAATGCTCCACGTGGTGTATTGGCCGAGCCGCGATTCCAGTCAGAGCTGTCGAGCCCTCTTCCCGATCCGGTCTGGTATTCGCTTTCTTCGGATTCAGCATAGGCCAATACCAAATCAATATGGCCTTGTTGCTCCCAAATCCCTTCAAACCGCTTGCCGATCGCCAGCACGCCGGAATGGTCAAAGCCGTTGCTCCCTGTTCTGAGGCGCGCCATGATCCCTTGGTTTTGACCGGCTTTCACAACATCGCTAAACGTGAGTGTACGGAAATTCGCAGCCCCGGCGAGGGTACCGGCGCCGTGTGCGCCGTTGACCACCCCGCGTTCGATTTCGACGCCCGCAAGCAGGTCAGGATGCGTGTAGAGAAGATTGCCGCCGGAGCTTTCATGTCCTGCGGTATTCTTGAAGGTCTGCGGCACACCGTCGATCATACTATTGACCCGGCCATATCCCGAAAGGCCGCGGATATTGACTTCAATTCCCGGCTGGTTAGGGCTTTGGCGCGTTGAAACGCCAGGCGTGGAGTTTAAGACATTTTGCGGGTTCGTCGCGCTTTTGAGTATGAGGTCGTCGGAGGAAACTGCTGTGTCTCCCTCATGTCCTTCGGTGACTTTGATTTCCTGCAACGCGTGAGGCTCTTGTTCGGCAGCATGGGCATTCAGCCCCCAAAGACTCAGCGCAGCACAACTAGTGGTCGTCGTTAAGACACGACGAAGTATTCGCAGATTTTGCGGCATGATCGTTTCCTATGAATTTTGAAAGACTGGCTTTCCTAAATTGCTACCGGAAACCGAAAATACTGGTTGGGAGCGATCTGAGATTAGCTGAAGGCGCTCATGTAAAAGCACATTGGTGCAAGAGGTGCAACTTTGGTTTTATTTGTAGATTATTGATCCACATGGTTTTGTTCTCGATCAGGAGCTGGTGGCTCGCAGAGGTGATGACGAGGGTCGCAAGCCCGATTGCTGACGTTAAGCGCCGCACCTCAAGCCTCTGTTCGATCCTACGAAGCCCGATCTCAATGCGATTAAAGCCGATCTTTTGCGCCTCTAGGTTTTCGGCGATCCCGACTTGCAGCAGGCCCAGCGCCCGCACCTGACTGCGGGCTATTTCATAGAGGGCATCGTCCTGACGGGCAAAGGCCGACCATGCACTCAACTTTCAACTTGGACTATTCAGTTGGCGCAGCTCAGCCGCTGTAGGCTGCTCAGGTTATGCTCGCGATCCGAGCAGAAGCTGTAACCGAATGAGCCGATGGTGAAAGTGAATTCGATTCGAGTGGTACCGCTGACCGGACTCGAACCGGTACGCCCATACAGGCTAGAGATTTTAAGTCTCTTGTGTCTACCATTCCACCACAGCGGCACATGGTCGTGATAGGTTGCATGGAGAGCCTCTTCAAGTCAAAAAAGCCCTGCCAGAGGGAAACGAAATTTATACAGATAGTTGCAGAGTTTTAAGCAGAGGTCCTCAACACAAAGCACTGAAATGGACCTAGTACCCTCGGGCATAGGCTGACCTCACAAACTATCGTGTTCGTCCACCGTTTCATCATGCAAGAGCATTCGAACGGGTCCACTTTGGTGGGAGTGAGTACCGAAAGTCACCCTTCGCAATCTGACATCATCAATGTGTCGCTCATAGGTTTCCATACACAGCATCGAGAACCTGCATGGCGGCCTGAGGAAGTTGCCGAAATCTGTTGCGGATGATGAAACAGGGCGAAACCATGATCGGGTCAGCCAGGTCGAGAGCAACCAGTTTGGTCCCGAGCGGTCCGTGCGCCAGCATTTTTGCGACTTCTTCTGATTGTGGCGCGATCATTTCTTTTGACTCGAGCAACGACAGAACCACCAACAAAGAGGACGAATTGGTGACCCGCGTTGGTGTTTCAACTTTTTTTTCGTGAAACGCGGCCTCGACGGCCTGACGGATCGGGGAACCTATTTCCTGTACGACCCATTCAAATGCGGTGAGTTCGGCCAGTTCAATGCGCGTCTTGCTGGCTAATGGGTGTTCCGGGTGTACGAGAAGGGAAACGATCTCGCTACGCGCGGGCTGAAGGCGGAAATCACGCGCGTCATACTCCGGCGGGATGCGCGCGATCACAAAATCGAAACGACCTTCGACCAGACCGCGCACCAACTCCGTGGAAGGGCCGACTTCGATGGTCATTTCGATATCGGGCGCTGACGCTTTGATGGCACGGATCGCGGGCATCAACAGCCCGACCGCAGGCCCTGTCACTGCACCAACTCGGGCGCGGCCAGCCTGACCCGACATGATCCGGCGGGCGTCTTCATCAAGGGCGTGATATTCCTCTAGGATAATCTTGGCGTGCCTGATGCAGATCTCGCAAAGCGCCGTTGCCACCATTCCCTTGGGGTGACGCTCAAAGAGCGGACCGCCCACGCGATCTTCTATCTCGGCGAGAATCCGGGATGCAGCGGGCTGCGACATACCGACCATCTGAGCAGCTCTTTGCAGCTGACCGGATTCCGCTATTTTCATCAACAGGTTGAGATGTGCTGGTTTGAGGTGACTGGCAAAATCCATACTACAACATACCATAAATGATATGTAAAATCTCGAAAATTCGAATTGAGTGGTATGAATTTCACCTGTTACCCATTTTCAGGGTTCGGGAGGACCTGAAAGGGAGATGAAGCACAGCCGGGAGATGCTGGCTTCAAGTTGGAGGAACACCATGCAGTTCAAGAAAATCCTGGCCTCGGCCAGTGCTCTTGCCATTCTGGCGACAGCGGCATTGGCAGATGGCACTGTCGGGATCGCCATGCCGACCAAGTCTTCGGCGCGCTGGATCTCGGATGGCAATTCCATGGTCGATCAGTTTGAGGCCGCAGGATATGAGACCGATCTTCAATATGCGGAAGACGATATCCCGAACCAGCTGGCTCAGATCGAAAACATGATTACCAAGGGGGTCGATGTACTGGTGATCGCCGCGATTGATGGCACGACCTTGTCGAACGCTTTGGAAAATGCGGCGGCCTCTGGCATCAAGGTCATTGCCTATGACCGGCTGATCCGCGACAGCGGGAATGTCGATTATTACGCGACATTCGACAACTTTAAGGTTGGTGTGCAGCAAGCGACGACGCTGGTTGACGGCCTGAAGGAGCGCTTTCCGGATGTAAAGCCTTGGAATGTCGAGCTGTTCGGAGGCTCGCCCGACGACAACAATGCTTATTTTTTCTATGATGGCGCGATGAGCGTGCTGCAACCGCTGATCGACGACGGCTCGATCCAGGTTGTGTCTGGCCAGATGGGTATGGATACCGTGGGGACCCTGCGTTGGGATGGCGCTGTTGCACAAGCGCGGATGGATAACCTCTTGTCCGCAAATTACACAGACAAGCCCCTGCACGGTGCCCTATCCCCCTATGACGGTTTGTCGATTGGTATTCTCTCATCTCTCAAGGGCGTGGGCTACGGGTCTGGCGACATGCAGATGCCGATTGTGACCGGGCAGGATGCGGAGGTGCCTTCGGTCAAATCCATGATCGCGGGCGAGCAGTATTCCACCATTTTTAAGGACACGCGCGCATTGGCTGGGGTGACCGTGGGTATGGTGGATGCGCTGCTCAAAGGCAGCGAGCCAGAGATCAACGACACGACAACCTATGACAATGGCGTAAAAGTCGTGCCCTCATATCTGCTCGAACCACTGCCGGTGACGGTTGCGAACTGGGAAGAGGTGCTTGTCGGTTCGGGTTACTACGCCATGGACCAAATCCAGTAATTTCCTTTTAAACAAAGGATTTTCCTTGGCCTGCCCGGGCATTTGTGCGGGCAGGTCGATAAAAGTCCGAGAGGGTTTTATGTCCGCACTTCTTGAAATGCGCTCGATCACGAAAACCTTTCCTGGCGTGAAGGCACTGGATGAGGTCAGCCTGACAGTCCGCGAGGGAGAAATTCACGCGCTGGTCGGGGAAAACGGAGCCGGGAAATCAACATTGATGAAAGTTCTGTCCGGTGTGTATCCGGCGGGCAGTTACGAGGGTGAAATTCACTATTCCGGCGGTTTGGCCGAGTTCCGCAACATAGCCGACAGCGAGAAACGTGGCATTATCATCATTCATCAGGAGCTGGCACTCGTGCCGCTTCTGTCGATCGCTGAAAACCTGTTTCTGGGCAACGAGCAAGCCTCGCGTGGGGTTATCAACTGGCATAACACCTTTCGGCGGACAGAAGAGCTGCTGCATAAAGTTGGCTTGCGCGAGGCACCTACAACACTGGTCGGCAAACTGGGCGTGGGTAAGCAGCAATTGGTCGAGATTGCCAAGGCGCTGTCCAAAGAAGTGCGTCTGCTGATCCTCGACGAGCCAACGGCAGCACTGTCGGAAAGCGACAGTCAAGCGTTGCTGGATCTGCTGCTTGAGTTGAAGGCACAGGGCGTGACCAGCATCATCATCAGTCACAAGCTCAATGAGGTGCGTCGCGTCGCTGACAGCGTCACTGTCATTCGTGACGGGGCGACCGTTTCCAGCATGGATGCGCGCACGCAGGAGATCACCGAAGACGCCATTGTGCGCGACATGGTTGGCCGGGATATGGCGCATCGCTATCCGGCCCGGAAACGTGTTGCAAAAGATGTTCTTTTCGAGGTTCAAAACTGGAATGTCTGGCATCCCGAACAGCCTGACCGGCAGGTGATTAAATCGGCCAATCTCAAGGTATGCGCTGGCGAAGTCGTGGGGATCGCGGGCCTTATGGGGTCCGGCCGGACTGAGCTCGCTATGAGTATTTTCGGTCGTTCTTATGGTCAAAACATCTCGGGCTCAGTCGGTATGAAAGGGCAGGAGGTTGATGTCAGCCGTGTTGATCGCGCCATCGACGCCGGGCTTGCCTATGTCACAGAAGATCGCAAAAGCCTTGGTCTGATCCTAGAGGAGCCGATCAGTCGCAACGTATCGCTCGCCCATCTGCAGGGTGTCTCACAAAACGGTATCCTGAACGACAACCTCGAAACAGAGGTGGCCGAGCGCTACCGCAAAGCGATGAATATTCGCACACCATCCGTATTCCAGAAGGTGATGAACCTGTCAGGCGGCAACCAGCAAAAGGTGGTGCTGTCCAGATGGCTCTTTGCCGAGCCTGAGGTTCTGATCCTGGACGAGCCGACACGCGGGATCGATGTCGGTGCAAAATTCGAAATTTACGGGATCATCAACGAGCTCTCCGCGATGGGGAAAGGCGTGTTGATGATTTCGTCCGAGATGCCCGAACTCTTGGGCATGTGTGATCGCATCTACGTCATGAACGAAGGCGCTCTGGTCGGTGAGTTGACCGCCGAAGAGGCCAGCCAAGAGCGGATTATGTCGCTCATCGTGACCGAATAGAGAGGAGCAAGGAATGACACTTGCGCAAACCACCACCACCGAAGCAGAACCGATGCGGATCGGTGAATATCTGTTGGGCCATCTGCGGACTTACGGGCTCCTTTTCGCGCTCATCGCCATCATGATTTTCTTTCAGATTTCGACGTCTGGTACATTGCTGCGGCCAGTCAATATTACCAACCTGCTGCTTCAAAACAGCTACATCATCATCATGGCGCTTGGGATGCTGATCGTCATCGTGTCGGGGAACATCGACTTGTCGGTTGGGTCCGTCATGGGCTTCGTCGGTGCGCTTGCGGCGGTGATGATCGTGCAAATGGATCTGCCGTATCTCTTGGCTATCGTGATCTGCCTTGTCGTCGGGGGCCTAATTGGTGCAGCACAGGGATATTGGGTCGCATATTGGAAAATCCCGTCATTCATCGTGACGCTTGCAGGAATGCTGGTGTTTCGTGGGCTGTCTTTGTTGCTGCTTGAAGGTCAATCTGTCGGACCGTTCCCGCGGGAATTTCAGGCCCTGGCCAATGGGTTTGTGGCGGACGTCTTTCCCGCAGGAATTGGGCAGACATTTGCGGCGATGTTTGGTGCGCGACAGGTGAACGTCCTAGCGCTTGGTGTCGGGATCATCGCGGCAGTCGCAATCGTCTGGAGCGGCCTGCGCGCCAGAGCCCGCAATCGCGCATACGGTGTCGTGGACGAGCCGCGCGCGTTCTTTATTACCCGCAATGTGATCGTCGTAGGAGCCATCGTATTCATTATGTTCAAGCTCTCGACCTTTCGGGGCTTGCCGAATGTGCTGATTACCATGGGTGTGCTGACCATGATCTACGCGTTCCTCACAGAGCGCACCGTGCTGGGGCGCAGGGTTTATGCGCTAGGCGGCAATCAGAAGGCGGCGAAATTATCTGGCATTAAGACCGAGCGGCTGACTTTTCTGGCCTTTGTAAACATGGGGGTGCTGGCAGCGGCGGCGGGTCTGGTCTTTGCCGCGCGCCTGAACACTGCGACGCCAAAAGCAGGGTTCGCGCTGGAACTCGACGTGATCGCGGCAGTCTTCATTGGCGGCGCATCCATGTCCGGCGGGGTGGGCACGATCGTTGGGGCAGTGGTCGGTGCATTCTTGATGGGGGTGCTCAACAACGGCATGTCGATCATGGGGATCGGCATCGATTATCAGCAGATGATCAAGGGGCTTGTTCTGCTCGCCGCTGTCATCTTTGACGTCTACAACAAATCAAAGCAGGGGTAAGCTATGGCGTTCGAACCCGCACCCTGGCCGCGCAGGCTCCGCTCGCAGGAATGGTATGCCGGAAACGGTCGCGACACGATCTATCACCGCGGCTGGATGAAAAACCAAGGCTACCCACATGATCTGTTCGACGGGCGTCCGATCATCGGTATCCTTAATACTTGGTCCGATCTGACACCTTGCAACGGGCATCTTCGCGAGTTGGCTGAGAAGGTGAAGGCTGGCATCTGGGAGGCGGGCGGTTTCCCCGTCGAAGTTCCGGTCTTTTCAGCTTCTGAGAATACGTTTCGTCCAACAGCGATGATGTTTCGCAACCTCGCCGCCATGTCGATTGAAGAGCAGATGCGAGGGCAACCAATCGATGGTGCGGTGTTGCTGGTTGGGTGTGACAAGACCACACCGTCATTGTTGATGGCGGCGGCTTCTACTGATTTGCCATCTATCGTGGTGACGGGCGGGCCGATGCTGAACGGGTATTTTCGCGGTGAGCGGGTCGGATCAGGCACTCATTTGTGGAAGTTCTCCGAGGCGGTGAAGGCGGGCGAGATGACACAGGACGAGTTCCTCGAAGCCGAAGAATCCATGAGCCGGTCATCCGGGACTTGTAATACCATGGGCACCGCTTCGACGATGGCGAGTATGGCTGAGGCGCTTGGTATGGCTCTTTCAGGCAATGCTGCAATTCCAGCTGTCGACAGTCGCCGCCGGGTGATCGCGCAGATGTCAGGACGACGCATCGTTCAGATGGTGAAGGATGATTTGAAGCCCTCGGACATTATGACAAAGCAGGCCTTTGAAAACGCAATCAGGACAAATGGCGCGACCGGGGGGTCAACCAATGCAGTGATCCACATGCTTGCCATCGCGGGCAGGGTCGGGGTCGATCTGACGCTGGACGATTGGGATCGTTGCGGGCGGGACGTTGCCACGATCGTCAACCTGATGCCCTCGGGGGCCTATCTGATGGAGGAGTTCTTTTATGCAGGTGGCCTGCCTGTCGTTCTGAAACGCCTGGGCGAAGGAGGGCAGTTGCACAAAACTGCGCTAACGGTATCCGGGCAGACGATCTGGGACGAGGTGAAGGATGTCCGCAACTGGAACGAAGACGTCATTCTGCCGCTCTCCAAAGCGCTGACCCAGCAGGGCGGCATCGCCGTGGTCCGTGGAAACCTTGCCCCGCAAGGCGCGGTTTTGAAACCTTCGGCTGCCACACCACAGCTGCTCAAACACCGGGGCAGGGCGGTCGTGTTCGAGGATATTGACGACTACAAAGCTCGGATCAATGACGAGGCGCTCGACATAGACGAAAGCTGCGTGATGGTTCTGAAGAACTGCGGCCCAAAGGGTTACCCCGGCATGGCGGAGGTCGGCAACATGGGGCTGCCACCCAAAGTTCTGAGGAAAGGTATTACCGATATGGTTCGTATCTCGGATGCACGCATGTCGGGTACGGCTTATGGGACCGTCGTTTTACATACCTCGCCCGAGGCCGCAGCAGGCGGACCCCTTGCGGTGGTCAGGACCGGGGACATGATCGAATTGGATGTAGAAGCTCGGCGTTTGCACCTCGATATTCCCGACGCTGAACTGGCGGCCCGGCTACAGGCTTGGGCGCCGAGTCACGAACAAGTTGATAGCGGCTATCTTTGGATGCATCAGCAGCACGTGCAAGGCGCGGATACCGGCGCCGATCTCGATTTTCTGAAGGGGTGCCGGGGATCTCCTGTCGGAAAGGACTCTCATTGATGGAAATCGCTTTAATCGGCATCGGAAAGATCGCAATCGACCAACATGTGCCGGCGATCCAGAACAGCCCTGACTGGAATTTATCTGCGACCGTGTCGCGTCATGGCACGGTGGCGGGCGTTCCTGCCTTTCATGATTTTGCACAGATGCTGGAAGAGCGGCCAGACATCCGTGTCGTGTCGCTCTGCCTGCCTCCGGTTCCACGGTTTGACTATGCGGCTGCGGCAATCCGCGCGGGTCGGCACGTGATGCTTGAAAAACCGCCGGGTGCGACATTGTCTGAATGCCACGCGCTCAAAGCGATGGCGCAAGCTCATCGGGTGTCGCTTTATGCAACGTGGCACTCACGACAAGCAGACAAAGTGCCCGCGGCAAAGGCTTGGCTTGCAGAGAAGACGCTGCGGAAACTTACGATCAACTGGCGAGAAGATGTGCGGCAATGGCATCCCGGGCAAGACTGGGTGTTTGAGGCAGGCGGTTTAGGTGTCTTTGATCCGGGCATCAACGCACTGTCGATCCTGACGGAAATTCTGCCTGAGCCAGTTCATCTGACCGGGGCTCAGCTCCACTTTCCCGCGAACCGCGAGACGCCAATTGCAGCGGAATGCAGCTTTCATCATCCGAGGGGGGCTGAGGTGTCCATGAGCCTCGACTGGCTGGAGCCCAGAGCGCCGACATGGACCATTCAGGCCGAAACCGATCAAGGCATTATGATCCTGGAAAATGGTGGTGATAAGCTGACGATTGATGGCGCGATTGACGAAGGTGTCTCGGATCTGACCGGTGAATACCCTCGTCTTTATGCTCAGATGGCCTCATTGGTGCAAAGGGGGGGCATAGATATGGATCTGTCGCCCATGCGGCATGTGGCCGATGCTTTTACACTAGGCAAGCGCATCACCGTTGAACCCTTCGAATGGCAATGACTGAGCGGGGGCTGGGAGTCGTTGAGCACCAAGTCCCGCGCAATGCTGACTATTCCGCTTCTCTGGCAGTGCCGAGGGCAGTTTTCATGCAGGTTTCACCTCTTGGCGTGACCTGAGACTGAGAGGTCAAAATGCAAAATCCACTTACCGGTATTCTGCCGGTCGCTCCAACACCGTTTCACAGCGATGGGGCCATTGATCCCGATGGGATGCGGCGCGTGCTTGATTGCATGATCGACCAAGGCGTCGATGCGATCTGTATCCTTGCCAACTATTCCGAACAGTTCCTGCTGTCGGACGAAGAGCGCGCGACCCTCACTCGAGTCAGTCTTGACCATGTGGCGGGCCGGGTTCCGGTCATCGTCACGATCAGCCATTTTGCAACAGACATCGTCGTACACCGCGCGCAAGAAGCCCAGAGTTTGGGGGCGTCGATGCTCATGATGATGCCGCCGTATCATGGCGTGGGGCTTGCTCCTTCTGAACAGGGAGTGTTCGAACATTTTGCGGCCGTTTCGAACGCGATTTCTATCCCGATCATGGTGCAGGATGCGCCGCTATCGGGGGTGTCCTTGCCCGTACCATTACTGGTCAAGATGGCGAAGGAGATCGAACACGTCTCTTACTTTAAGATCGAAACACCGTTTGCGGCCGACAAACTCGCCGCGCTGATCGACTTGGGCGCAGAGCATATTGTCGGACCATTTGATGGCGAAGAAGCAGTGACCTTGCTGGCCGATCTTGATGCAGGCTGTACGGGAACGATGACCTCGGCACTGCAGCCGGAAATGATCCGCCCCATTGTAACAGACTACCGCGCAGGCAACATGGAGGCGGCACTGGATCAGTGGAAGCTATGCCTGCCGCTGATCAACCATGAAAACCGTCAATGTGGGCTGCGCGCTGCAAAAACCGTGATGATGGAGGGCGGCGTGATCGGCTCTGATTACGTGCGCCATCCGCTGACTCCGCTATCGCCGCGCACCAAAGAACGGCTTATTTCGCTGTCACGAGAACTCGACCTGATCGCGCTGCGCTGGGGTAAATAGAGAGGTAATTCATGGCGCATCGACCGTACGGGAAACACTTGATTAGAGGCGCGTGGATCGGCTCTGCCACCACTTTTGCGTCGCAGCCGATCGACGGACTATCGCACGAGACGGCCAATGGTGACGCAAAGGATGTCGATCGCGCGGTTCAAGCCGCAGAGGACGCGTTCTGGACCTTTGGCTATACCTCTCGCGCAGAGCGGGCAGCGTTTTTACGCTCCATCGCGGAGGAGATCGACGCTCGGGCAGATGAAATCACAGAAATTGGCGTTCGAGAAACCGGCCTGCCTGAGGCGCGATTGCAGGGGGAACGGGGCCGGACCACTGGTCAGCTGCGTCTGTTCGCAGATCATATTGAAGTGGGCGAATACCTAGACCACCGTCACGATCCGGCATTACCGGACCTCAAGATGGTGCAGCGCCCCATAGGGCCAGTTGCGGTTTTTGGTGCATCAAACTTCCCGCTCGCCTTTTCTACAGCCGGCGGCGATACCGCGTCAGCCTTGGCAGCAGGGTGTCCGGTTGTGGTCAAGGGCCACCCCGCCCACCCAGGCACAGGAGAAATTATTGCCGAAGCGGTCCTTGCCGCGATCACGAAATGCGATTTGCATCCTGGGTGCTTTAATCTTGTGCAAGGCAATACGAAGGAATTGGGCGCCGCATTGGTGCAGCACCCACTCATCGCAGCGGTGGGGTTCACCGGATCGCTCGGTGCCGGGCGCGCGCTCTTTGACTTGTGTGTCAGCCGTCCAACGCCGATCCCGTTCTTCGGCGAATTGGGCAGCGTGAACCCGATATTCCTGCTGCCAGGAGCGATGTCAGCACGGAGCGAGGCCTTGGCCCAAGGTTGGGCCGCATCACTCACCATGGGAGCAGGACAGTTTTGTACCAATCCCGGCGTGGTCGTTTTGATGAAGGGGCCAAGTGCTGCCTCTTTCACTGAAACTGCGCGTTTGGCACTGTCTGAGGTTGGTGCCCAGACCATGCTGACCGAAGAGATTGCAAACAGCTATCGGGCTGGCTGCGAACGGGTTGCTGACATGAGCGGAGTAACGGAGGTTCTGAATTCTGCCTGTGATGGGCGCAGGGCAATGCCCTATCTCTGCGAAACAACGGGCGACGAGTGGTTGGCAAACGATACACTCGCTCACGAGATATTTGGCCCGTTTGGTGTGATCGTTCGAGTGAAAGATCGTGAGGAGATGATCGCGGTGGCACGCTCTCTCGAGGGTCAACTGACCTGCACGCTGATGATGGATGAAAGTGACAGCGACCTTGCGCACCACCTCATGCCAGTTCTTGAGCGAAAGGCAGGGCGTATCTTGACCAACGGCTATCCAACCGGTGTCGAGGTTTGCGACAGTATGGTGCATGGCGGACCATATCCTGCATCGACCAACTTCGGCGCGACCAGTGTGGGAACGCTGGCGATCCGGCGTTTTCTGCGTCCGGTTTGCTATCAGAATATGCCTGACGCGCTGCTGCCCAACGATGTGAGTGGCGTATGACAGCACCAGATTGGATCGCCGTTGATTGGGGGACATCCAACCTTCGGATTTGGGCAATGCGCGCGGATGACACCGTTCTGGAACGGCGTAAATCGGATCACGGGATGGGCCGTCTGCGAGAGGACCAATTTGAGGAGAGCTTTCTGTCGCTTGTCGAAGACTTGCTGCCGGACCGCCCAACTCCGGTTTTGGTTTGCGGGATGGCTGGGGCGCGAGGCGGCTGGCGGGAGGCAGGCTATGTTTCGGTTCCCGCTGCTCCGCAAAACGGGACCGTATCGCGGGTTATCACGAATGATAGTCGCATAGATGTGCGCATCTTACCGGGCCTGTCACAAACAAACCCGCCGGATGTGATGCGGGGCGAAGAAACTCAGATAGCTGGTGTTCTCGCCCGAAATCCGGACTTTGACGGCGTGATCTGCCTGCCCGGTACGCATACAAAATGGGTGCGCGTCGCAGGTGGTGCGGTCCTTGAGTTCAGGACGTTTATGACTGGAGAGTTGTTTGCCATCCTCACGCAACACTCGATCCTACGGCAGAGCCTCGACGATGATTGGGACGATGCCGCGTTTGCCGACGCCTTGGCGCAGGGGCTAGCCGCCCCTGCAGACACTAGCGCGGCGCTCTTTGGTTTGCGAGCGCAGAATTTGCTCGCCACGCCAAATCAAGGGGAAACGCAGGCGCGTTTATCAGGGTTGTTGATAGGTTTGGAACTCGCTGGGGCGCGTTCTTTCTGGGAACAAAACCCTGTAATTCTAGTGGGCGAGAAACTGACAAGGGTGATATATACTTCTCTGGGCCGACTTGCGCCCGAGGTCTGCCACGCCGACACTGAGGACATGACCCTCGCAGGTCTCATCGCTGCACGGTCTGCGCTAAAAGGAAAAGACGTGTGACCCGAGATATTATGGCGATACTGCGCGGCGTCACCCCGGATGAAGCCGTTGCAATTTGCGGGGCCCTGATCGACTCAGGCATTACCATCATTGAGGTGCCGCTAAATTCTCCCGATCCTCTTTCCTCTATCAGTCGCATGGTTCAAGCACACGGAGCACGGGCCAGTATTGGGGCCGGAACAGTGCTGACATCTACGCAGGTGGGCGAGGTCGCCGCGGCAGGCGGGCGTTTTGTGGTTTCGCCGAACGTAAACCCAGATGTTATTCGCAAGACCAAGCAGACTGGGCTTACATCCTATCCGGGGGTGATGACGCCTTCTGAATCTTTCACGGCTCTGGCCTATGGTGCAGATGCGCTAAAGTTTTTCCCGGGTGAGATTATCGGGCCGACAGGACTAAAGGCTGTCCGTGCAGTTTTACCATCTGAAGTGCCGTGCTGGGCGGTCGGTGGCGTTTCACCAACAAACTTGGCGCAATGGTTTGCGGCTGGGGCTTATGGCGTCGGCGTTGGAAGTGCACTTTTTAAGCCGGGGGATACGGCTCAAATCGTAGCAGACAAAGCCGCCGCATTTGCGGCGAGCTACGACGAGGCCCGGTCATGACAAATATTGCGACAGTATTTGATGAGCGCGCCTGCGAGTTGGGGGAAGGACCGTTGTGGCACCCTTTGCGCAAGCAGTTGTTCTGGTTTGATATTCTTGGCCACAAGCTCTTGTCCCGTGTCGACGGTCAGGCGTTGGAGTGGCAATTCAGCGAATGCCACTCTGCCGCGGGTTGGATTGATAAAGACACATTGCTTATCGCCTCGGAGACTGGGCTGTGGAGATTTGATATTGGCACAGGTCATCGCGATTTGATTTGTGAACTTGAAGCCAACAATCCTGATACCAGATCAAACGATGGTCGCGCGGACCCAAAAGGCGGGTTCTGGATCGGCACCATGGGAAAGCGCGCAGAAGCCGGATACGGCGCGATTTACCGGTATTATCGTGGCGAGTTGCGAAATCTCTGGTCGGGCCTGTCGATCCCCAATTCGATCTGCTTTTCCCCGGATGGAAGCACTGCGTATTTTGCAGATACGCAGCAGGGGCGGATTTTGAAGCAACCGCTTGACCATGAAGGGTGGCCCGAAGGTGAACCCGGCGTCTTTGCTGATCCCGGATCCGAAAGTTTTAACCCAGATGGTTCTGTGGTGGATGCGCAAGGTGGCCTTTGGAATGCGCAATGGGGTGCGGGCAGGGTAGTTCGGTATTCTCAAGACGGTGAAGTTGACCGGGTCATTGAGGTGGCAGGGTTGCATTCTTCTTGTCCCGCGTTTGGTGGGCCGAATATGCAGACACTTTTTGTAACGACGGCCTTTGAGGGAATTGCCAACCCAAATCCAGCTCAGGGCTGCGTTTATCAAGTTCCCGTGGAGCAGTCAGGTGTTCCGGAACATGCTGTACGGTGCTGAGTTCGTAGGTTTGTTCTGGTCGGAGCGCAGGTGATCTATGCGCTGTTGGCCGTGATGGGTCGCCGCTTGATACCTATTTGTGCCATCCATCCACATCGCAACGCGTTGTCATCTATGATCAAGTACCTTAACGCCTGTTGGTCCACGAACAGTTGTCAGGCGTGTGACATCATCAAAAACTGCAAACACTAATTCCCCTGTCCCCGTGTCGTATCCACAGGCTGCCAAATGGCGGTACACGCGTGATGGCGGGCAATCGATTTATGACCGATTAGGAAAAATGCGGAGGGTCCAGCCAAGCCTCATATTCCTTTCCTTTGCACACTGTCCGTTCTTCCATCGGCGCAAAATTGCTCTCTGTTGATGACGCAAGGCACCCTCTTGCAACTGAATACAGATTCAGATTGGATGACTTCAATCATAACGAGAAAAGCTACCAACAGACGGAGAGTCATCATGAAAATTCGCACAACATTGGCGTCCTCGGCACTTGCCTTGGGCCTCGTGCTGCAGGCGCATGCGGCGGATGTGCCTGAGGGCGTCACGTTGGCCGCAGATCAGTCCTATACCTTCTGGCTTTTGGATGCGATCAAGTCGATGGACCCGCAAATCAATACCGATGTCGAAGGTTCTGATGTTCTGCGTAACATCTTTGAAGGGCTCTACAACGAAGACGGAAACGGCGACTTGGTTCCCGGCGTGGCGCTGGATCACGAGGTGTCGGAAGATGGTAAAACCTACACATTCAACCTGCGCAAAGATGCCAAGTGGTCGAATGGCGAACCAGTGACCGCCGCGGATTTTGTTTATTCTTGGCGTCGGTTGGCCAACCCTGCGACCGCGTCGGAGTACGCGTGGTATATGGAATTGATGCAGGTTGAGAATGCACCTGAGGTGATCGCGGGTGACAAATCTCCCGAAGAACTTGGTGTGCGGGCAGTGGACGACCACACCCTTGAGGTCAAGATCACGACACCGCTGCCCTATTTCCCCCAAATGCTCGTCCACGCATCGACCTTCCCGGTGCTACAAAGTGTTCTGGAAGAGCATGGGGATGACTGGACCGATGCGGGAACGCTGGTGGGTAACGGGGCCTATACTCTGACCGCGCATCAACTGGGCGAACGGGTAGTCATGGAGAAAAACGACACCTATTGGGATGCTGACAATGTGGTGATGGAAACACTCACGGCATTGACCATTAATGATGTGAACCAAGGTCTGACACGCTACCTTGCGGGCGAGCTGGATCGGGTTGATATTCCCGCTGGGCAATATCCGCGGCTAAAGAAAGAATACCCTGAGCAAGCGGTCTCGACCCCTTATAATTGTTCTTACATCTACATGCTGAATGTGGGGGAAAAGGGCCCTGAAGCCTTGCGCGATGTGCGGGTCCGTCAGGCGCTGGCCTATGCGATTGACCGCGACATTATCGTCGACCGCATTCTGCAGGGGGGGCAAAAGGCCTCATATAATTGGACCCATTGGGCAATTGCCGACTTTGAGCGTCCGGAGTTGGCATGGGCGGATGAGATGGATCAGTCTCAACGTCTCGAAAAAGCCAAGGCCCTGATGGCAGAGGCTGGATATGGATCAGACAATCCGCTTGATCTGACGCTGCAGTACAACACGTCCGAGGACCACAAGAAGATTGCCATCGCGGCCTCACAAATGCTCAAGCAAATCGGTGTGAACATCACGCTCGATAACTATGAGTGGAAGGTTCACACTGATCGGATGCATAATCAGGACTTTGACATGGCGCGTTATGCGTGGTGCGGAGACTACAATGAGGCGTCGACCTATCTGGACTTGATGACCTCTTACTCTGGCCACAACAACGGCGAGTTTTTCAACGACGCCTATGACAAGGTCATGAAAGATAGCAAGACCGCTGAAAATCCGCAGCCGCTCTATCAAGACGCTGAACGCATTCTGGCGGAAGAAATGCCGATTATCCCGATCTATCACTATGCCAACGTCGATATGATCGCCGAAGATATCAAAGGTCTGCCGCAGAACAATGTGAACAATAACTGGTATGGTAAGGATCTATACCGCGTCGCGGAGTAATCCTCCTCGGGCGAGCGGCCCTTTTAGGTGGATCGCTCGCCTTTATACCTAGCCACCTCGACTTTGTTCCGGGAGCGACAGTCTTGTTCACTTACATCCTTAAGCGTCTTGCGATTGCGATCCCGACGCTTTTGCTTTTGATCGTGATTTCCTTCGTGTTGATGCATTCCGCCCCCGGCGGGCCATTTACATCGGAACGGGAATTGCCGCCGCAAGTCTTAGCCAACCTAAATGCGAAATACGGCCTCGACGATCCCTTGTGGAGGCAGATCGTCAATTATGTCTGGGGGATCGTCAGCGAATTCGATTTCGGCCCGAGTTTTGTCTACAAGGACCGCACGGTAAACGAGATCATCGCGCAAGGCTTCCCGATCACATTGACCTATGGGCTTTTGTCCTTTGCAGTTGCGGTGATTGTTGGCGCGAGCCTTGGTGTGGCAGCAGCCATGCGACACAACTCTCTGTTGGATTATGCCGCGGTAGGTGTTTCCATCGGCGCGCAAGTGTTGCCCAACTTCGTGATGGCACCAATCCTCGTTCTGGTCTTCACACTGTGGCTCGGTTGGTTGCCGGGAGGTGGCTGGCAGGGGCCAGAATATTGGATCATGCCAGTGATCGCGCTTTCAACGTCTTTCATGGCGTCGATCGCGCGGATCACGCGTTCATCCATGCTTGAGGTGCTGACCTCAAACCATATCCGTACAGCGCGTGCGAAAGGCCTGCCCGAACGTCAGGTAATTTTGCGTCACGCGCTGAAGCCTGCGATGCTTCCTGTCATTTCCTATCTTGGTCCCGCCTTTGTGGCGATGATCACAGGCTCGGTGGTGGTTGATATCTATTTTTCGACCGGCGGCATCGGCAAGGCTTTTGTCGATAGCGCCCTGAATCGCGATTACGCAGTCATGATGGGCGTGACGATCCTGATGGGGGCGCTGACCATCTTCTTCAACCTCGTGGTCGATATCCTCTATGGATGGATCGATCCAAAGATCAGGTATTAACATGGCAATGACACCGGAACAGGCCGTCGAAGCCAATGCGCTCGTTGGAAAAGGCCGATCCCCATGGTCTGATGCACGGCGGCGTTTCTTTCGCAACAAGGCGGCCCTTGTGGGGCTCGCCATCCTCGGTTTCGTGGTGGTTTTCGCACTCTTTGGAAATTTTTTCGCACAGTGGTCGAACGAGGAACTCGACTATAACGTTATGGGGCAGGTTGCCGAATTGGGTGGGCCATCATTCGCAAGTGGCCACTATTTTGGCACTGATGATCTGGGACGGGATCTCTTTGCGCGTACGGTACAAGGAACGCAAATCAGTCTCGCGGTTGGACTGGTCGGTGCGCTGATCGCTTGCCTCATTGGTACGCTTTACGGGGCTATCGCAGGTTACGTCGGCGGGCGTACAGACAACATCATGATGCGGCTCGTCGATATCTTTATGGCCGTGCCTTACATGTTTGTGCTGATCCTGCTTTTGGTCATGTACGGACGCTCGATCACGATACTATTCGCGGGCATAGGTGTGATCTCATGGATGGAAATGGCGCGCATTGTGCGGGGCCAGACGTTGACCATCAAGGGCCGAGAATTCGTCGAGGCCGCCCGTGCCACGGGGGTGTCCGCACCAGTAATCATTCTGCGCCATATTGTGCCAAACCTGCTTGGTGTGATCGCGGTATATGCCACTCTGCTGGTGCCGCTGATGATCCTGACCGAGAGCTTCATTTCGTTCCTCGGCCTTGGAGTACAGGAACCCCTGACCTCTTTGGGGGCTCTGATTTCCGAAGGGGCTGGGACCATCGCTTATGGCACCACTTGGCAGTTGGGTTTTCCTCTTCTGTTCTTCTGTCTCACGCTGTTCGGCCTGTTCTTTGTGGGTGACGGGCTGCGAGACGCACTTGACCCCAAGGATCGCTGATGTCGCTTTTGCAGATCAACAATCTCTCTGTCACTTTTGACGGCGAAGACGGACCGGTGCATGCGGTCAATAATCTCTCGCTTTCCATCGACCGTGGTGAAACCTTGGGCATCGTTGGTGAAAGCGGGTCTGGCAAATCGCAAACCGCCTTTTCTATTATGGGGTTGCTCGCTCCCAACGGACGTACCGAAGGCTCCATACGTTTTGATGGGCAAGAGATCTTGGGTGCAAAGCCCAAGGTTCTCAATAAAATTCGAGCGGAGCGGATTGCGATGATCTTTCAAGATCCAATGACGTCGCTCAACCCCTATATGCGGATCTCTGACCAGATGACCGAAGTCCTGACATTGCATCAGGGTCTGTCAAAGCGAGACGCGCTCGCAGAGTCGATACGCATGTTAGATGCAGTAAAAATCCCTGCAGCGAGGGAACGTGTTCGGCTCTATCCGCATGAATTTTCAGGCGGCATGCGACAGCGCGTGATGATCGCGATGTCGCTTCTGTGCATGCCTGACATTTTGATCGCAGATGAACCGACAACTGCGCTCGACGTGACCGTGCAGGCGCAGATCATGGATCTATTGGGCGATTTGCAAAAAGACTTTGGCATGGCGACGATCCTGATTACGCATGATTTGGGGGTGGTTGCGGGGTTTTGTGAACGTGTGCTGGTTATGTATGGCGGTCGCGTGATGGAGCAGGGTCCCACAGAGCCGCTTTTTGCGGCTCCCTCGCATCCTTATACGTGCGGATTGTTGGCAGCGGTGCCGCGTGTCGATGATGCTGACGCCGCCATGAAGGCAATCCCCGGCAACCCGCCGAATATGGCCGCTCCGCCGGAAGGATGCCCCTTTCGCCCCCGCTGTCGCTTTGCCGCTGAGGATTGCCGCGTGATGCCCGCGCTAACAGCTTTTGCCGAAGACCGCGCGCGCGCATGCCAGCGCCCACTTGAGGAGGTCGCCGCATGAGTCCACTTCTCTCCGTCCGCAAATTGGATATCAAATTTCAGCTCGTGCGCCCCGGCGATATGCCTTGGACCAAACCGCGCTATCTGCACGCGGTCAATGGTGTGGATTTTGACCTGGAGGCGGGCAAAACGCTTGGTGTTGTCGGCGAGTCTGGCAGCGGCAAGTCGACAATGGCGCGGGGTCTGATCCAGATGGTTCCGGCCACGGGGCAGGTGACGTGGCGCGGCGAAACCGACCTTCTGTCGCTCAGTCCACGCCGGATGAAACCATACCGCTCTGAAATCCAAATGGTGTTTCAGGACCCACTGGCCTCGCTGAACCCTCGTATGACGTTGGGACAAATCATCGCCGAACCACTTGCAACGCACCGCCCGGATATTCCGGCCAAGGAACGCCGCAAACGTGTTGCGCAGATGATGGAGCGGGTGGGGTTGTTGCCGCAGATGATCAACCGCTACCCGCATGAGTTTTCCGGTGGCCAATGTCAGCGTATCGGTATTGCCCGTGCGCTTATCGTTGAACCAAAACTCTTGATCTGTGATGAACCCGTCTCGGCGCTGGATGTTTCAATTCAGGCACAAGTGATCGAGCTTTTGAAGGAATTGCAGCGTGATTTGGGGTTGGCGATGATCTTTATCGCCCACGATTTGAGTGTGGTTAAAAACATCTCTGACGAGGTGATGGTGCTGTATCTGGGGCGGATTATGGAGAAGGCGCCAAAAGCTGAACTCTATAATGATCCGCAACATCCCTACACACAGGCGCTTCTTTCGGCGGTGCCAATCCCTGATCCGGTGGCGGAGCGAGCAAAGCGCATCATGCCGATGGTAGGTGACATGCCGTCCCCGATGAACCCGCCCTCCGGCTGTGTCTTCCGTGGTCGGTGCCCGCGTGCTCAAGACAACTGCGCGCAGATTGTGCCACAGCCCAATATTGGCGCACATGCTACAGCTTGCCTTCATCCGGGGCCGCAATATTCTGGTGAAACCACCTAGCTCAGTAGGAGTGATCGGAGGGCGCGTGCTCAATCTTTAAAAAGGCACGTACCGCGTCTGACACTTTATTGTGGATGACCTCGGGTGAATGAGAGCGGCCCGCCAAAACGGCAGAAAGATGCAAGTTCCCGCGCACGGCCCCAAGAAATAACTCCGCTGCTGTTTCTGGATCGATATCAGGCAACGATCCCTTAGATTGTTGCAGGGCTAGAAATTGGGCGAGGCTTTTGGTGGCAGCTTCCGGCCCATTTTCAAAGAAATCCCGAGACAGTTCCGGGAAGTGTTGCGCTTCTGAGGTCATCGCCCGATACAGCGCCAGACCATCCTCCGATAGCAATACCGTCAGGTAGTCCACGCCCATCCTGAACAGCGTTGCCTCCAAGCTCTCGGTTGCAGAGCGCGGCTTCAGAGCTTTGATCACACGGCCCGAAATGCGTTCGATCATAGCTTCAAAGAGCTTCTCCTTATTGGGAAAATGCTTGTAGAGCGTGCGCTTCGACCCCCCCACACGGGCGTGAACTTGATCCATGCTGGTGCGGCCAAATCCGTCCTTCGCAAATATCTCCCATGCTACGTTCAAGATTTCCTCTCGTTTTGCAGCTTGTTTGTCGGTTGGCGGTGTGACCGGGGCAGACATAGAGAACTCCATCATTTCTATGGCTTGAAAGGTACGATACCGTACCCTATCTTGCAATGGTACGATACCGTACCATTGCGGAAGTGTCCCACTGTCAAAATGGGGCCCACATGAGAGAGAGATCGCCAATGCCACGCCCATCATCCGGAAAACTGCGTCTTGTTGGGGTCCTAATCGTGGTCTTAATTGCCCTGCCCAGCGGGTATGGCCTTTGGAGCAACGCACAAACACGGGTTTACACAGATAACGCCTATATTCGGGGCGATATCGTTGCGGTTGCGCCGAAGGTTTCCGGTTACATCGCCGAAGTCGCTGTGAACGACAATCAACTGGTTGAGAAAGGCGATGTGCTTTTGCGTATTGATCACGCAGATCACGCCGCGCGCGTCCGTCAGGCGAAAGCAGCACTCGCGGCGGCAACAGCTGCGCGGCTCAGGCTTGATGAAGAGCGGCAGATGCAAACCGTTTTTATAGATGAAGCGCATGCGATGATTGCGGCGGCGCAGGCCGAGGCGGATCGCGCCGAAAAAGACCTGCATCGAACCAATAACCTTATCTCAGATGGTTGGGTCCCAGCGGAGCGTCTAGAAGTGGTTACTGCCGTCGCGATCAAAGCACGCGCAGGGCATGAGAGCGCCAGTGCGGGTCTTCGTGCACAAGAGCAGAAATTGCGTGTTCTTGACGCTCAATCATCAGCGCTGGATGCGGCGATAGAGCAGGCGGCGGCGCAACTGCAACTTGCGGAAATATCGCTGTCTGAGACGACAATACGTGCCACAGAACGCGGATTTATCGGCAATCTCCACGCGGAACCTGGCCAATACGCCCGCCCCGGAGCGCCACTCTTGTCTGTTGTCTCAAATGACCACAAATGGGTCGTCGCCAACTTCAAGGAAACCCAACTTGGACGGATAGAACCCGGGCAAACTGTGTCGATCCGCGTGGACAGTTTTCAGGATCTCGCCTTGACGGGAAGAGTGGAGAGTATCGCACCTGCAAGCGGGGCGGAGTTCAGCCTGTTGCCGCCAGATAATGCGACCGGGAATTTCATCCGGGTTGTGCAACGCATCCCGGTAAAAATTGAACTGGATCAACAGCATCCACTGTTTCACAAGCTCCGCCCCGGGATGTCTGCTGCGGTGAGCATCGAGACCACTCGGCTCCCTCATGGCGGTACGGACGATGAGTGAAGCGACGAATGATCTTTGCAGGTCGACCGTGGGAACCATGTATTTCGGGCCAAAACAATCGCTCCTGTTGGTGGGACTGGTGCTCGCAGTGATGCTGGACGCGCTGAATGCAACAATATTTGGAATGGCCCGCGGACACGTCATGGGCACATTTCACCTGACCCCGGATGAGGCGGCATGGATCGGCATAGTCTATCTATCGGCCAAGCTGGCGTTGTTTCCCTGCGGCAGTTGGTTCATCAAAAAATATAGTTTGTTGACAGTCATTTGGGTGGCTTTGTCGCTCTGTGCGGTTACATCCCTGATTTGTGCGATATCCGTAAATTATACTGTGCTGATCGGCAGTCGGGCGATGCAGGGCGCGTCCGGAGCGGTGTTGATCGTTTCCGCGCAAACCCTGTTGTTGGGGGTCTTTCCGTCAAATCGGCAGGGCCTTGTCCAGGCGATATTTGCATTGGCTGTTGTTGTGGCGCCGACCTCTCTTGCCCCCGTGGTGCAGGGGTATTTTATCGACGCTGCGATCTGGCAGGCCTCTTTCGTTTTGAGTATCGCCCTCGCCGCAGGCGCAGCTTCGATTTTGCTCTGCATGCCGGAGAGTGTTTTCCCAAAGTACCAGCACGCCGTGAACCCGTTTGACTGGCTCGGATTCGTTCTGTTTGCAATCGCGATGCTAAACCTCACGTATATTCTGAATGAAGGCACACGGTGGAATTGGTTCGAGGCCAGACATTTACGCTGGAGCGCGGCGGTGTTCGTTGTCGCCATAGCGATTTGCATTCACCGCCTCGTCACAAAATCAGATCAGGTGCTTCTTGATCGTGGCGTGTTCGGCGATGATCACTTCACGTTTGGGTTTTTCGTGAGTTTCATCGCCGGCGCAGCGCTCTTTGGCAGTGCGTTTCTGATACAGGTCTTCACTTTGAGCGTACTGCATTTCCCCGCAGGTGAGGCGGGCCTGTTGTTGTTGCCCTCGGGTTTGGCGACGATCACAGGGCTGTGTCTGGCTGGCTGGCTCATCACGTACCGAAACACTCCGCCGATAGCATTTATTCCACTTGGGGTTTTACTGTTTATGACGTCCATGTGGTTGATGTCGTGCACGGGCTTGCAAAGCGGCTGGCAGGATCTGAGCGGCGCGCTATTGCTGCGAGGCTTTGGGTTAGGCTTCCTGTTTCTCAGTCTGACGCTCATCACACTCAGCGGCCTTAGGCCCACATATCGTGCAGATGGAGTTGGGCTTTTCAATTGGGGACGTCAACTTGGTGGCCTTATCGGTGTGGCGGTTTTGAGCAGCTACAACACCAACATGAATGCCGCGAACCTGCAGGTTCTCGGGCGGAATTTTGATCCTTCAAACACATGGTTTGGCGTGCGCAGACAGATGCTCAGCGAAGTGTTGGTAGAGCGTGGTCTTACACCCGGCCTGGCAGAACCTGCTTCTGCCTTGATGCTGCAAAGCACGCTAAAGCCGCAGGTGGCGATGCTTTCCTTCAACGAGGCCTTCTTAGCTTTGGCGTTACTGTTTGTGCTGGCAGTCCCGATCATTCTCTCGTTCAAGATGATACAAAAACGATTTGGGGCTTAAAATCCAATCCGTTGGCGATTGTGTCACCCAGATTAGTCGTTGATAGCGGACATAGGACTATGCTGCAGTTAATGGATTAGTGCGTCAGCCCCAATAGCGACACTGGCGAGGATCGTCACCGTCAGTACCACGGACATCACCCCAAGTGCCAAACCCAAGCCGCAAACCAAACCATCCTGCTCTACAATTCCAACCCCAATGATGAACAAGGAAATCGCGGGAAACCAGCCACTTAGAGGAACTGGTAAGAACAGCGCAAAGGCGATGATAAACATCACTAGACCGAGTGCACGCTCGTGGCGCTGCGCAAAGAGTGCTCTGTAACGCGGTACCAACATACGTTCCAGTCGACGCGTCACCGGCCGAAGGCGCAATACAGTTCGTCTCAGCTTCGTTGGATCAAGCCGAAGGTTAGCCAGGCATCGAGGAAGCTTCACATGCGGATAGCCCAGCACCATTTGCGCTGTGGTCACGAGGAGGGGCAAAGCCGTCAAAAGAGTAGATCCAGGCGGAAGAGGAAGCAGCGTCAGGAGTGAGAAAACGACAATCGCCCATCCGAAGGAAGATTCACCCAATGCTGTGAGGAGGTTGCCAAGGGTCAACGTCCCGGCCCTATGTTGGTGACGCGACGTGCGTAAGATCGGGAGTGACAATGAGGGACGCCTGCTTTTCCCGTCTTCCTGCTGCATCTGTGTCTTTCCGTTTGGCTCATCTGCTATATCAGGGTGCCAGCGCCTATTTGCAATCACCTAGTCACGAAAAGCGATGAGCAGTGTCGAAATCAATTTTCGCGACCTGAGTGGAACCCCAATCATATAGCTGGCGGGCAGACAGTAGTAGTGACATGCAATCGGGATCATCTGCGCCGGGGGCGCGTGCTCACGGTGGACCAAAGGTTGGGGGGGTAAACAGGATTTGCGGTTGAAAGGTTGGTGGGTTACCTTCGTATAAGTTGCGCATCTGATGCGCCGTATTGATGCAAATGCTCAGGAGATCCCATGACCACTCTGCACTCGCTTACATCAGCCGATTTCGAAGCATTGTTGAACCGAGCGTTTGAAGTGCGATCGGTTTCAGAGGATGTGCATCTGTCACTGATCGAAGTGAAGGTAATGGGTTCTGGTGCGCGCGAGGGTGGGGCGTTTTCCACGCTTTGGCAAGGCCCTAGGTCGCCCATTCTGGAACAGGCAACATATCGATTGTTTGAGGAAAAGTTCGGTGAACAGGAGGTGTTTCTTGTACCCGTCGCCGAAAAGGAAGCAGGCATTCAGTATGAGGCGGTCTTCACCTGATCGGCTGGAAGATCCCAGCGCATCAGGTCGTAGACGCCCTTGTCCTCCTGCGTGGTAAATCCGAGCCGCAGGTAAAGTGTCAGCGCTGGATTGGCTTTTTCGACATGGATGCTCACTGATTTTTGCAATGCTGCCGCCTCCTCCTGAAGATCAAGAATAATGGCGCACCCCAAACCCTGACCGCGTGCTTTGGGCAGCAGGGCGATGTCTATAATTCGGTGTTCGCGCTCCCAGCGCTCCAGATAGAGCCGTCCGACAGGCTCGTCACCATGCAGGATCACCAACCACAACGCCAGCGGGTAATGCGCTTGATAATGAACGTGCTGCGCCTCGAACTGCATAGCGATGAATGCCTGTTTCTCCGCCTCGTCCCAGGGGGTGCGATTGAGTTCCGCTTCACGTGTGCTTCGATAGAGCGCTGCGAGGAAAGCGTGATCTTCGGGCGTGATCCATCGATACCCCAAGCCCAGTGCGGCTGCACGGTTCTGCAATGGCAGGGAGGCGGTTGCTTGCGGTCGCACCTCGAGCTTTGCGGGGAGGACGGATGCGGGGGTCATGACGGGTTGGGCGTAATGTCTTGTGTAGTCGCGATCGCAGCATAGCCTGCCTCCAATTCGGTCCATGTCGCCGACCAATGGCCAAGGGATTGTTGACGCAGATAGGCCGCTTTGCCGGTGTCTGGATCGAGAGAAAACAGGCTGAGACTGGTGTCCGCGTTGGGTTGCAGGATCAGATTGCAGTTTTGATAGACGTGCCCGATGACGGCTGGGTCGGACCAGTCATCCGATCCAGTCCCGGTCTGGTATTTTGCATAGACCGGGCAGTTTGCCCCGTAGCTCAGTTGGGCGACAAGGTAGAGACCACCTTGGGGCGAGATGGACACATCCATCGTATGCACCGGAGACGCGAAGGAGGCAAACAGCACCCAGCCGCCAAAGCCGCTGGAACTGACCTGTTGCTGAACCTTCATGTAAATCTTGTCGCCGATCCGCGCGAATATATGGACCAGAGCGTCATGGTCGAGGCCACAGACGATTTGTTCGAAGCCGGTCAGCCCTTCGGAGATGTCCTGCCAGCCGCTCCAGTTCTCGGGCAAAAACGGCCTGTCGTTGGACTGAAGGTTCAGATAAGGCACTCCGTCCGCATTAATACCGGCAAGAAAAATGCGGCCATCCGCATTCTGCGTGGCGGTCAGGCTGACAAGCGCACCGGGCAGCTGCTGCCAGTCCGACCAGATCTGCGCTGGTGGTACTTCGACGGGTACTGTCACCTCGATCGGAGTTTCGGTTCCGGGTGGTACAACTTTGACGGTTTTCTCAACCACGGTGTTGGGGTTCTGGAACTTCCACCAGATGGTATTGTCCGCTTCTGAACTGGATAGGAACACATTCGCGCGTCCGGTCAAACCATTGATCAGCACCGTATCGATAACGCCGCTCACCCCGTCTGGCTTGCCTAGGTTTTGAGGAGGTGCAAAACGGTTGTCGGCGTCTTCGGTTGGGGTTTCGCGTATATAGGTCAGATCTCCGGTGGCCGCGTCCACTGCCAGAACGGAGACATATCCATTCTGGGTGACCGAAGCGTTCAAATGCTCCGGCTGGTAACTGGTGTCGGTCAATGCCGTGAAACCGCTGTCAAAACCGCCGTTTTCGACAGTCTGGTCCTTGTAACCCAACGCGCCCGCCGGTGTGAGGGCGGTAAAAAAGATCCGAAAGTAGCTCGGTTCTGTGACCACACTTCCTTCGAATTCTGCGGGGGTGGCGTCTTCAACTGACATGTCGAAATGTCCTTCCGATAGGCTGAGCTGGGCGTAGGCGGTTTTGCAGGGGCAGGGGTCAGCTGCGTGACGGGTAAAGGCCCTGAAGCGCGATGATGAAATTCAAAGTCAGATAGGGCTGCATGTTGTTGTGCGACAACCCTCCGCCCGCCTCGGGCATCGCTTCAAAAGCAAGCTCGACCTGATTAGAGTCGGTATCGGTCTGATAAAGACGGTCGAAGCCGCTTCTGCCAAGCGTCGCTGTGTCGCTTGGGATGTTCGTGTCTGCCGGGTTGGTACTGGCCATCGCTGTGTGGTTGTGATTGGGTAGCTGCGCTTCGGTGAGTGTCACCTGTTCGCTGCCCCCTTTCTGCCCGAGGCGGCGGGCGGTCAGGCCGGGGCCGCGCCCGGGGTGCATGGGGGCGCGCCCTTCCAAATTGGGCAGCGCCGTTGTGCTGCGGCCATCGCCGCCATAAGTGGTGCCGATCAGCGAAAACAGGGCGGTGTTCTGGGCGATCGGCAAAAGCTGACCATTACAAAATGCCCAACTGCGCGGTGCAAAATTCCCGGCAAAGATCCGGATTTCAGCGATAAAGGGTTCAGACATTTTCGCCTCCTAATGTCGGCTCGGGTAGATGCCGAACAGCGCCACGATGAAATTCACGCATAAAAAGGGCATCAGGTTGGTGTGGGATCGCGACCCGCCCGTATGAGTCACCATCTGCGAAGACATCTGTGTGAAGGGATCGGAGGCCGTGTAGTGATTGATCCCGTCGCCTGCCGCCAGCACATTGCCCTGCGGGCTGACCGCCTCGCCAAGCGCCGTAGACGCCTGCAGCGGATGCGTGTGGCTCGGCAATTGATTCACCGTAAGGGTGACGTTTTCAGCGCCGGATTTCGCACCCAGTCGGCGCGGACTGAGGCCAGGGCCGGTTCCTGCGTGGATCGGCAACCGTCCCCGCATGTCAGGGAGGCCAAATGTGGTGCGACCATCGCCGCCGTAAATGGTGCCAAAAAGGGAAAACAACGCATCGTTCTGCGACACTGCCAGCAACTGCCCATCGCAGAAGGCCCAGCCGCGGGGGGCGAAGTTGCCCGCAAACATGCGGATTTCACCTACAAAGGGTTCAGACATACTCTGTCCTTTCGTGATCAGTTGCGCGACGGAAACAGCCCTTGAAGGGCAATGCAGAAATTGACCGCGACATAGGGCTGCATGTTCTCGTGCGCCTGAGAACCACCAGCATTTGTGATTGAACGCAGCCCGACCAGCGTCCCTGGATCGGGAGAGTGGTAGACTGTATCCGGAGAAACTTCGGCGGCGAGGAGATGTCCGTCCGGAGTGGGCGAGTTCCCGGGCGCAGAGGAGGCACGCACATAGTGCGTGTGAGCCGGCATTTCACTGAAGCTCAGCGTCGTGGTCTCTGCGCCATTCTTTTGTCCTAATCCGTGCCCCTCTCCAACATGCAAGGGGGTGCGACCGCGCAAATCAGGCAGCGCAAAGGATGTGCGCCCATCACCGCCATAGGTAGTGCCGAGCAAGGAATAGAGCGACTGATTTTGATTGATCGGTAGGATCTGCCCATCGCAAAAGGCCCAACCTCGGGGCACGAAGTTAAACCCGACGATGCGAATTTCAGCGAGAAAAGGTTCTGACATAATCTCCCCCAAAAGTGCGCGTTTTTGGTGTGATTTCAACCGTATCTTGCCCGATAGGTATGATATAAATAACCTATAGGTGGTATATAATTATGCTCTTATGATTCTTCGAACGTCACATATGTTCAGCCATTTTGGCAATAAAAATATTCTTATGGTTGCTTTGGATTTTTGCGCAGACGTTTGCGCAGACGGCGGTGTCAATCTTTTTTGTTTCGTGTCGGCGGTAACGTTATCATGCCGGGGAGAGGGGATCTGCGCGTTCTAATATGCGTGTGTATTTGGCCATATATACGGGTCTGTGCGCCTGTTTCTTACGTGTAGCGGTTGCCCGTCCTCAGTCTTGCTCATTCCGTGCCGCATGGTGAGGTGCCATTCTGCATCCGTGAATGGGATGCGGGTAGGTATTTGATAAACACTATAGATTGTTTTGCCGAATGTGTCGAAAAGAGGCAATGAAATATAAAATCACAAATTATACTTGTTTTGAAATTCCTCAAAATCTATTGATGGTTGTAATATTGTTTGCGCTCGATGATTTTGGAGCGTGGTTGACGGTTTGAAAGTGAACTATTCATGGTTGAGTTTTGGCACAGAGGCGCTGTGCTCATCGGTCGTTGCGCGGTAACACCTTTGGTTTCGGGGTGTGCGATTTCGAGACGTGAGAGCGGTTGGGGCCCGATGAGACGGCGACTGAGTGGTGTGCTCCTGTTTCTGCTGCTCTCGCTCTTTCTGGTCCCGCAGGCGGCAGAGGCGTCCTTCACGGACTGTCCAGCCAATACATCGCCCGGTGATCCGCTCACGATGAATCTCACAGAAGATGAATGCACCCTCGAAACTGGCGCCGCAGGTTCGGCGCTGTCTGACGATCTGATTCAGATTCAGATTGTTAGCGACGCCAACACTAACTTTTTTATCTTCGATCCGTCTGCCAACGACACCCGGGATCTTGTGTTCAACGTGAACAACGGGAGCGATCAGGGGACACTCGATGCGGATGGCGGTAGCTTGACAGGTATCGATTGCGCTGCGGGGTGTACGGTGAGCGGCACCCATGGGGGTACGCCCTTCAGCTTCAATTATACGGCGTCGGGTGGCGGAGGCTCTCTGGATGGTGCGCCAGAAATTGACGATCTCTCTTCATCAACTGGCAATACCGTGGCGGACGGCGGGACCGACACGATTGCAACGGCGATCAACAGCGGCACAGCCACAACCATCACCTATGATGTCAGCAACAGCGGTTCGGAAACACTGACGCTGTCGGGCTTGACCTTGGGCACGCCGACCAATGCGTCATTCGGCTCCACCTCCATCGATACCGCATCCGTGGCATCGGGTGGCACAGAAAACGATGCCATCAGCATCACCTTCACCCCCAGCTCCACCACCGATGGCGCGACGTTCACAGTTCCGTTCAGTTTCACCACCAACGACGCCGATGACGGCACGGATGAAACCACGTTCAATGTCACCATCTCGGGCACGATCAATGCCGAAGCCGAGATCAGCGATCTGACCTCCTCGACAACCAACACGGTTGCGGATGGTGGCAGTGATGCGCAGGGAACGGTGGCGTCGGGCAGCGCGCAGACCCTCACCTATACGATCACCAACACCGGAACCGCGGACCTGACCGTGGCCACGCCGATCTCATCCGGTGCGAGCAACGTCACCGTAAATTCGATCAGCGCGCCCGGGAGCACAACCGTCGCCGCGGCGGGCGGCACCACGCAGTTCAACGTGCAATACACGCCGACGGCGGCTGGCGCGTTCTCCTTCGGTCTGTCTTTCGTCAACAGCGACGCGGACGAAGATCCCTTTAATTTCACCGTGAGCGGCACGGCGACGCAGGCTCCCGGGTTCAGCCAGGCGATCGCGCCGGGGACGATCCTGGCGGATGGGACGGCGACGGTGACATTCACCATCGACAACAGCGCCAATGCGACGGCGGCGACGGCGCTGGATTTCTCCAACACTCTGCCCGCGGGGGTGGAGGTGGCGGCCACACCCAATGGCTCCACCACCTGCACCGGCGGCACGCTGACGGCGAGCGGCAGTGGCAGCACGATCTCCTACACCGGCGGCACGGTGAGCGCGGGCGCCAGCTGCACAGTGCAGGCGGATGTGACCGCGGCGACCGACGGCAGCTACAGCAACACCAGCGGCGATCTCACGTCGAGCCTGGGCAATTCCGGCACCTCCAGCGCGTCGCTGACGGTGGCCTCGCCGGAGATCGACCTGCAACGCCCGGCGGCGACCTCGCTGGCGGATGGCGGCACCGATGCACAGGGCAGCGTGGCGGTGGGAGTACAGCAGGTGCTGACCTACACGGTGGAGAACACCGGCACCGCGACCCTGACCCTGAACGGCACGCCCGCCAGCACGGCGGCGAGCAACGTCAGCGTGGACAGCATCTCCGCCCCGGGCACCAGCAGCCTTGCAGCCAGCGCCAGCACCACCTTCACGGTGGCCTATACGCCAACGGCGGCGGGGGCGTTCTCCTTCGAGTTGGACGTGGACAGTGACGACGCCGACGAGGGCACCTATGACCTGACGATCAGCGGCACGGCGACGCAGGCCCCCGGGTTCAGCCAGGCGATCGCGCCGGGGACGATCCTGGCGGATGGGACGGCGACGGTGACATTCACCATCGACAACAGCGCCAATGCGACGGCGGCGACGGCGCTGGATTTCTCCAACACTCTGCCCGCGGGGGTGGAGGTGGCGGCCACACCCAATGGCTCCACCACCTGCACCGGCGGCACGCTGACGGCGAGCGGCAGTGGCAGCACGATCTCCTACACCGGCGGCACGGTGAGCGCGGGCGCCAGCTGCACAGTGCAGGCGGATGTGACCGCGGCGACCGACGGCAGCTACAGCAACACCAGCGGCGATCTCACGTCAAGCCTGGGCAATTCCGGCACCTCCAGCGCGTCGCTGACGGTGGCCTCGCCGGAGATCGACCTGCAACGCCCGGCGGCGACATCGCTGGCGGATGGCGGTAGTGATGCGCAGGGCAGTGTGGCGGTGGGAGTGCAGCAGGTGCTGACCTACACGGTGGAGAACACCGGCACTGCGACCCTGACCCTGAGCGGCACGCCCAGCAGCACAGCGGCGAGCAACGTCAGCGTGGACAGCATCTCCGCGCCGGGTACGAGCAGCCTTGCGGCCAGCGCCAGCACCACCTTCACGGTGGCCTATACGCCAACGGCGGCGGGGGCGTTCTCCTTTGAGCTGGACGTGGACAGTGACGACGCCGATGAGGGCACCTATGACCTGACGATCAGCGGCACGGCGACGCAGGCCCCCGGGTTCAGCCAGGCGATCGCGCCGGGGACGATCCTGGCGGATGGGACGGCGACGGTGACATTCACCATCGACAACAGCGCCAATGCGACGGCGGCGACGGCGCTGGATTTCTCCAACACTCTGCCCGCGGGGGCGGAGGTTGCGGCGGCGCCCAATGCCTCCACCACCTGCACCGGCGGCACGCTGACGGCGAGCGGCGGCGGCAGCACGATCTCCTACACCGGCGGCACGGTGAGCGCGGGTGCCAGCTGCTCGGTGCAGGCGGATGTGACCGCCGCGACCGACGGCAGCTACAGCAACACCAGCGGCGATCTGACCTCAAGCCTGGGCAATTCCGGCACCTCCAGCGCGTCGCTGACGGTGGCCTCGCCAGAGATCGACCTGCAACGTCCGGCGGCGACATCGCTGGCGGATGGCGGTAGTGATGCGCAGGGCAGTGTGGCGGTGGGAGTGCAGCAGGTGCTGACCTACACGGTGGAGAACACCGGCACTGCGACCCTGACCCTGAGCGGCACGCCCAGCAGCGCGGCGGCGAGCAACGTCAGCGTGGACAGTATCTCCGCGCCGGGTACGAGCAGCCTTGCGGCCAGCGCCAGCACCACCTTCACGGTGGCCTATACGCCAACGGCGGCGGGGGCGTTCTCCTTCGAGCTGGACGTGGACAGCGACGACGCCGACGAGGGCACCTATGACCTGACGATCAGCGGCACGGCAACCGGCAGCGCGGAAATCGGCGTCGGTTCCTCGAGCGGGGGCAATCTGGAGGACGGCGACACGGATACGATCCCCGGGACCCCTAGCGCCGGTTCAGCCAATGTCATCACCTACACATTCACCAACTCTGGCTCCGATACGCTCAACATCACGACACCGACCGTTGCCGGAAATATTTCCAACGAAAACAACGTTGTGGTGAACGGTTTGACGCTGGCGTCAAATACGGTGGCGAGCGGTGGCGGCACCACGACGCTTGAGATTTCCTATACCCCGCAAGCCAGCGGGGCCTATAGCTTTGATCTGCAAGTGGCCAATACCGATGCGGATGAAAGCCTGTTCAACATCACGGTGGCCGGGGCCGCGAGCGGGACGCCGGAAATCGAGGTGTCCTCCTCGGCCAGTGGGGCGCTGAGTGATGGCGGCACCGATAGTATCGCAGGAGCGATAACCCCCGGCACCGCCACGTCGGTCACCTATACCATCACCAACAGCGGCACGGATGTTCTGAATCTCGATGTGCCGTCGGTGGCCAGCAGCATCAGCAATCAGAACAATGTGACGGTGGACAGCCTGTCCCTAGCGGCAACAAGCGTTGCCAGCGGTGGCGGAACCACTACATTGCAGGTGAACTATACGGCCATCGCAGGCGGCGCCTACGGGTTTGATCTGAGCCTTGGCTCTGACGACGCGGATGAGGACCCATTTGACATTTCCGTCACCGGCACGGCGCAGAGCGTGGCAAGCGGGTTGTCGATACAGTCAGGCTCTGGCCAGGTGGCAGAGGTCGGTGTGCAATTCGCCGCGCCCCTTGTCGCGCTGGTAACTGATAGCGGCGGCGCTGGCGTCGCCGGGGTCGATGTGACCTTTGCCGCGCCGGCGAGCGGGGCTTCGGTGGTCTTTATCAGCACCGGGACACGGACCGAAACCGTCACCACCGGCGCTGATGGGACGGCGACCAGCTCTGCCATGACAGCCAATGATACGGCGTCCAGCTACGCCGGTGGATCCACGCTGACCTCCTATGATGTCAGCGCAAGCGCCACCGGCCTCAGCAGTGTCAGTTTTGCACTCACCAATAACCGGGATGCAGAGGCGGATATTCAGAAAACCCAGGAAGTGATTGCGGCCTTTGTCTCCAACCGCGCCAATACCATCGTGTCCAATCAACCCGATCTGGTGTCGCGGCTGACACAAGGCGGATTGACACGACAGCAGGGGCGCAACGGGTTTGGGTTGCGTGCTACCTCAAACAGAAGATCCGCGACTTTTCGATTCAGCCTGCGCGCGCTGCTGGAAGAAGCACGCCGCCGCAATGACGGGTCGCGCTGGCGCGAGTCGCTCCGAACCGCTGAGGCCGGCGCAGAGGCCGCGGCAGAGGATGCGATAGCGGCGCGAAGTCCTGCGCTGCGGTTCAGCGCCACGGAACCTGCCGGGTCGGAGACGACGGAGGCCCCTGTCTTTGCACCAGTCATCGCTTCCGGCTGGGACTTTTGGGCTGAGGGCACCTACGCAGTGACCGAGAGCGGCAATTTCGAGAGCCGCTCCGGCCTGTTTTTTGCGGGAGTGGATTACCGGTGGTCGGACAAGGTTGTTCTGGGGGTGATGGGGCAGCTGGATATCACCGACGAGGACAATAGCGCCGCCGGAACCTCGGCTAGCGGTACGGGGTGGATGGCCGGGCCCTATGTGGTGGTGCGTCTGGACCAGAACCTCTATCTCGATGTAGCGGCGACCTATGGGCAATCCTCCAACACCGTCAATGCGCTTGGGCTGTTCGAAGATGACTTCAACACCGAGCGGTTCCTGTTGCAAGGCGGGCTGACCGGGGATTTCAAACTGGATGCGCACACCACGATCAGCCCGTTTGCGCGACTGATCTACTACTATGAAAAGCAGGAAAGTTACACAGATACCCTTGGGCGCGTGATCCCGTCGCAGGAGTTTGATCTTGGGCGGTTTGAGTTCGGGCCGCGAGTTTCGTGGCAATTGGCATTGGACGGGAACACGCAATTGTCGCCTTATCTGTCGTTCTCGGGCATCTATGATTTCAACAAGTTGCAGGGGGCCAATCCGACGGACGCCGCGCTGGCATCTTCGCAATCGGATTTCCGAGGCCGGCTGGAGGCCGGTGCGACTTTCGTCGTCCCAGATCGCGGAATTAAAATCGCGTTCGAGGGTTTTTACGACGGGATCGGAGCCAGCGATTTTGAATCCTACGGGGCGAGCTTGAACATTCATATCCCGTTCTGAGGGTAACGCTGAGCAGTCTATGGAGGTGTCCGAGAACAACAGACCAGACGCTCTGCCTCCCGCAGCTGTACCAGCAGTACATTTATCTACCCGTAGCTTAGAAATCGGGAAGCCTAGCCTTCCGGGAGAGCGAAAGGCTGCAGGCTTTTTTCAAACAGCCCCAAAAACTCTAGGGTGAGGATCGACGTTGACTTGTGATTTGGCCACACGAGCGAGAGTTGGTGAGTTATGTTGGCGGAGAAAGGGCGGAAACCGACCCCTCTGCCAGCATATTGTTTGGCATCAAGCTCGCTGACGACCGATACACACACACCTTTGGCCGCCAGCTCGCAGGCGCACGTGAACTGCCGCGTTTCAATAAAGTTGTCCATTGCGATGCCTACAGCGTCCAAGATGTCACGCAGGCGCAAATAAAACTCGCTGCCGAAACGGTCATGGGCGATGCGCTCGCCTGCGAGATCTCCTGGGTGGATGATCGATTTTGATGCAAGCCTATGTCCTTCCGGGAATACGCAAACACAGCGAATAGGGATGGTTTTACTATCCAAAGCGTGATGCGAACGAAAACCATCCGTAATGCCGCAATCGTATTGTTCCCCGATGACCCAATCCAGAATCCTTTCTGGTCGGTCTGGCTCGATTGTTACCGTAGTTTCCGGGCGGCCAGATAGAAAATCTGCGACGACACCCGGCAGATGGCTCGTAGAAAAACCGGGCAGGCAGGCGATTTTCAAATGACCACTGGTTCCTGACTGAATATTCTGACGCAGATTGCGGATTTGCCCCATAGCACCAAAAATCCGCTGGATTTCGGGCAGCAAATATTGGGCCTCCCGCGTGAGTGTTAGGCGACGACCCGAGCGCGAAAAGAGCGGATAGCCCAATTCCTTGGACAGATCAGCGAGCAGGCGGCTTACGGCTGGCTGAGAGATGTTCATGGCCTTGGCCGTTAGGCTCATCGTGCCACTTTCAGCAAGAATATTAAGGGCTTGAAGCTGCCTGATCCGTATCGGTTCATCAACAATCATCCCATTTCCTTTTTGCCAGAGGACGCTTATATGAGCGCATGCATAATGCAATATTATATGTAACAGAAATAATAATGTTGAATTATATTTTTGACTGCGGCACGCTTTCGTCAATCACAGCTGCCCGACTCTCTTGGATGTAAGGGCGGCGACACAAAGGGAGCATACTGCGTTGTATTCTGCACTGAGCAGACTGCGGATTTCATTGGTCAACTGCCGAAGTGGCGGGAGCCATTGCACCAGTACTCTTGGTCACCAAACGACAACAAAGGGGAATTTCATCATGACAGTTAAACTCAGCAAGTTCGGTCGCGTGGCCATTGCGACGACAGCAATGGTTGCCGTGCCTATGATGGCAGGCGCCGAGACTTTGCGCCTGCTGACTTGGGGCGGGTATGCGCCCGAAGAAGTCATTGCCAAGTTTGAGGAAGAAACCGGTCATACCGTCGAGGTTACGACCTCCAACAACGAAGAGATGATCGCCAAGTTGCGCGCAACAAACGGCGGTGGTTTTGATCTGGCACAGCCAAGCCAAGACCGCATCACCAGCGCGCAAGAAGAGTTTGGCATCTACAAACCCATCGACATGTCCCGTATCAACGCGGATCTGTTCATCCCTTCGATGCTGAGTGCGACCGCCGCAAATACGACATTTGACGGTGAAGTCTATGGGTTGCCGCATGTTTGGGGTACCAGCGGGTTGGTGGTGAACACCGCCATGGCGCAAAGCGTGCAGGACTACACCGATCTTTGCGATGATGCGGTGGCGGGTAAAGTCTCCTATCGTCTGAAGCGTCCGACCCTGATCGGCTTTGCCTATTCCATGGGTCTCGATCCGTTTGCCGCCTACGGCGACAGCGCCGCCTATCAGGGTATCCTCGATCAAGTCGAAGCCAAGCTGACCGAATGTAAGGCTAATGTGAAAACCTATTGGGACGGTGGCGACGAGATCAAAAACCTGCTGCGTTCTGGCGAGGTTGTGGCATCGATGGCGTGGGATACGGGCGGCTGGCAGTTGAATGCTGACAACCCAGACATCACTTTCGTCGCGCCAAAATCTGGTGCCCTGGGTTGGATTGATACCTTCGTTCTGCCCGCGCGTGGCCGCGCCGACGATGCAGCCTATGATTGGATCAACTTCGTGATGCAGCCGGAAATCGCTGCAATGATCACCAACACCGCAGGCAACTTTACTGCGGCAGTGAATGGTGACGCCGAGGTGAATGCGGACCTGAAAGCGCGCTATCAGGGCAGCTTTGATCAGCAGGCCATCGACAACATTAAGTGGTATCCGCCGGTTCCCGCAGGTCTGGAAGCGATGGAAGGGGCAAGCCTCGACCGGATCAACGCCGCGAACTAAGGCCCGACAAAACCCAAGTGAAGGGCGCCGAAGGGTGCCCTTTCTCATCTTATGAGGTTACAATTTGACTGACTCTCACCCCGATTTGGAATGCCGTGATCTGGTAAAGGACTTCAGCGATTTCAAAGCTGTAGATCGTGTCAGCTTTGACGTCCCCCAAGGATCCTTCTTTTCCATTCTTGGCCCGTCCGGTTGCGGCAAAACAACCCTTTTGCGGATGATTTCCGGTTTTCAGTCGCCCACCAGTGGTGATCTGCGGATCAAGGGTAAGTCCATGATCGGTGTGCCACCGAACAAACGGCCTGTTTCTATGGTGTTTCAGCACCTTGCATTATTCCCGACGATGAATATCGGGGATAACGTGGGTTTTGGGTTGCGGCAGCGTGGGGTCGGTAAAGCCGAAATCAAAAAGCGCGTAGAAGAGGTTCTGGAGCGGGTTGGGTTGCCGGGTGTCTCTGCGCGTCGTGTTGATCAATTGTCAGGTGGGCAAAAGCAGCGTGTCGCGATTGCGCGTTGTATGGTGCTGGAACCAGATGTGTTGTTGCTGGACGAGCCCTTAGGCGCACTCGATCTGAAACTGCGCGAACATATGAAGGTTGAACTCAAAGCGCTGCAGGCCGAATTCAACACAACCTTTGTCTACATCACACACGACCAGTCTGAAGCTTTGGTAATGAGTGATAATATTGCGGTCATGAACAAAGGCCGGTTTGAACAGATCGGCGCACCGCATGAGGTTTACCACGAGCCTGCAACGGCCTTTGTCGCCGGCTTTGTTGGGGATGCGAATAAATTCGACGCAAAGGTGACCTCTGCGAATGGCTCGATGCTGTCGCTGGTGACAGACGCCGGAACCGAGATGAAAATCAATGTTGCTGGGGCCAGCCTTAACGCGGGCGAGCGCACGCAGGTTTTCTTGCGCCCCGAGGCCATTGAGTTGGTCGCCACCGCGACCACAAACGACGAGGGCTGCAATGTCAGCCCCGGTGTGGTCGAGTCTGTGTTGTTCAATGGTGCGAACAGCACGGTTACGGTGCGGGACAGTGCAGGAGGGTTGGTAAAAGTCGCGCTTCCTCAAACCGGCGGGTTTGCGGCACTGCAAAAAGGGGATGCGGTGTTCACGCGCTGGCAACCCAAAGACGCGCGCTGCTTTTCGGCGGCGGAGGCTGGATCATGAGATCCGATGCCTCCCGCTTAGGGTTTTATCTCCTGCTCGCGCCGATATTGTTGTGGCTGGTGGTGCTGATCATCTTGCCGCATATCGGGCTGTTCATCGTTTCAATCAGTGAAAAACTCGGCCCGCGAGAATACGAGACTGGCTTCGGAAATTACACGGCCTTCTTTAGCGAACCGCTCTACTGGCGGACGTTTGCGCGGACTGCGATCATGTCGATCCTCGCAACGGCGCTGACCTTGGTTCTTGGGTTTCCGATTGCTTATTACATCGCAAAACTCACGCGAGGGCGCACCAAGACAGTTTTGTTCCTGATGTGCATGATCCCGTTTTGGGTCTCAGAACTGGTCCGCACATTCGGTTGGATGATCCTTCTGCGGGAAACGGGTGTTTTTTCAAATCTGTTGCAGTCGCTCGGCCTTGTGAGTGGTCCCGTCGAGATGCTCTATAATGACGCAGCGATCATGGTGGGGCTTGTTTACACGTCGATCCTGTTCATGGTCGTCCCGCTTGTCACTACACTCGACAGCCTCGACGACAGCCTGATCGAAGCGGGCTATGACCTGGGCGGGACGAGCACGTCCATCATGCGCGAAATCGTCATTCCGCATGCGATGCCGGGAATTGTGTCTGGCTGCATCGTGGTCTTTATGCTGTCGCTAGGAAATTACCTGACGCCGATCCTACTCGGGGGCAAAGACAGCCTTTGGTTCACAGGCATGATCTACACGCAATTCATCACCCGGTTTAACTGGGAGCTAGGGTCTGCCTTTGGGTTCTTGCTTCTGGGACTGTCGTCTCTGGTGGTGTTCCTCGGCCTGAAACTCTCCGGTCAAACACTTTCGCAAACGATGGGGCGCTCATGATACCTACAGTTCCCCAACCCAGCTTCGCAAAATGGTGCTATCGTGCCTATGTCACCGTGTTTTTCGTCTATCTTGCGCTGCCTCTGACCGTCGTCTGCGTCTTTGCATTCAACAATAGTGTGTTTCCTTCGTTGCCGTGGGAAGGCTTTACGCTCGCATGGTTCTTTGGCTCGGAAGCACCATACATCGGTGTGTTCAACGAACGTTCCATCCTGCGCTCCATTGGTACCTCGGCATTTGTGGCGTTCTGGGTGTCTGGCCTCGCAGTGGCAGTGGGCACTTGCAACGCCTTCCTGTTCGTCAGGCATGAATTTCGCGGCAAAGCGCTGCTCTACATGCTGATGTTGATGCCTTTGATCATTCCGGGCGTGATCCTTGGTATTTCAATTCTGGTGTTCTCGAGCTCTGCGGCCAATGCACTAGAGGATGCAACCGGCATGTGGTTCGATGGGCTGCGACCGGGCTTGCCACTGGTGATCCTTGGTCAGTTTTCGTTCATCACGACGTTCGCCACACTGGTGATTACAGCGCGCCTGCAAAAATTTGATCCAAGCCTCGAAGAGGCTGCACTGAACCTAGGCGCGAGCAAATGGGGCGCAATCCAGCAAATCACACTGCCATTCTTGCTCCCGGCAATTGTCGCATCCGCGGTGGTATCTATCTTGATGAGTTTTGAGAACTTTAACACCACGTTGATGTTGGTCGGCTCGGATTCACCGCTTACCATCACAATGTTCGACAAGCTCAAGCAAGGGTCAACGCCCGTTCTGAATGCGGTGTCTTTGCTGCTGATCATCGTTTCGGCAGCACTTGGCCTGATTTCCCTGCTCTTTCAGAAGCGAAAGTCAGCAGCCTGAGCGCAGCTCTGAGATGGAAATTCGAATGCTTGGCATGAAGACATACTTGTGAGTGACCGAGTAGTTCACCGAAGAGGCCAGAGACATCAATCTCTGGCCTTTTTCTTGTGGGTGTAGACGCGCTGAACTTCGGAGTATTGCGCGGCGGGTGTTCACAACTTAGGTTCGTCATCACCTCACAATGCTAAGAAATGTCGCATGAAATCTCTCCGCATCCCTCTCTGGACTTATGTTGCGCTCGCGTTGTCTTTTTTGGTGCCGGTGGTGTCACCGGCGAAAGTGACGGCGGAACCTTTGCGCGTGTTTGCTGCCGCGAGTTTAAAAACTGCTTTGGACCAAATCGCGACTGAGTTCTCCAAGGACACCGGTACGCAGGTTTTGATCTCCTACGCAGGGTCTTCTGCACTCGCGCGTCAGATTGGATTGGGTGCGCCTGCGGATGTTTTTATCTCTGCAAATGTGGGTTGGATGGATGAGCTGGAAAAGCAGGAACGCGTCGTCAAAGGCACCCGGATTGATCTATTGCGAAATCGGTTGGTTGTGATCGCAGCCTCACAATCTGTGCCCGTTGGCAATCTCGGGGAATTGTCACATGCGTTGGGCGACGGACGGCTCGCGATGGCACAAACCAATGCCGTGCCAGCGGGAATATACGGCAAAGCTGCGCTGCAGCATGGAGGTGTTTGGGACGCTCTCTCAGAACGCGTTGCGCAGACCGACAATGTCCGCGCGGCTTTGGCACTGGTTGCAACTGGGGCGGCACCCTTTGGCATTGTGTATCAAACTGACGCGAATGCCGAAACTCGCGTGTCTGTTGCGTTCAATATCCCCGAAACGGCCCACCCCCCGATTATCTATCCAGCGGCCGCCATGCGCGACACAGAGACCAGCCGCGCGTTTCTACTGCACCTTCAGTCTAACGCCGCGCGACAAGTGTTCTTGTCTCAAGGCTTTACTCCCATCGGTGCACCGTGATCGCAACCATGATGACGTGGTTTGGACCTGAGGAATTACAGGCCGTACGCCTTTCGATAAAAGTGGCATTTTGGGCAATGGTCGCAAGCTTGCCGGTTGGAATTCTAACGGCCTATGCGCTCGCGAGGTGGAGTTTTCCCGGTAAACAGCTGTTGAATGGTCTCGTTCACTTGCCCCTGATCCTGCCTCCGGTTGTAACCGGTTATTTGCTCTTGCTGTTGTTTGGGCCAATGGGGCCGATGGGTCAGTTGCTCGCAGCGTTGAATATCTCGGTTGCGTTCAGGTGGACGGGGGCCGCACTGGCGGCTGCGATCATGGGGTTTCCACTCATGGTCCGCACGTTGCGGCTCTCGTTTGAGCTGATCGACCCAAAGTTGGAGCGCGCAGCGTCTACCCTTGGGGCCTCGCCGCTTTGGGTGTTCTGGAGTGTGACTTTGCCTCTCGCGCTGCCGGGTGTTGTGGCGGGAAGCGTTTTGGCTTTTGCAAAGGCGATGGGGGAGTTCGGGGCCACGATCACATTCGTCGCCAATATTCCGGGAGAGACGCAAACCTTACCATCCGCGATCTACGCATTTCTTCAGGTGCCCGGTGGAGAGACGTCTGCGCTCAGGCTGGTCGTCATCTCGGTTTTGATCTCCTTTGCAGCCTTACTAGTGTCAGAGGCGCTAAATCGTCGCCTGATCAAGCGACTGGCGGCCACATGAGTTTTTACGTCGATATTTCGCTGGCACAGGGCCGTTTTCAGCTCGATGCAAAGTTTTCCGTACCAAGCGGTCTTACGGTGCTGTTTGGGAAATCTGGCTCGGGCAAAACCACGTTGATCAACGCAGTTGCTGGATTGCTGATGCCAGATCGTGGCCGGGTGCGCGTTGGCCAGCGTGTCTTGTTTGATTCAGAGCAAAAGATTGCGCTTCCTGCTCACAAAAGACGTTTGGGTTACATCTTTCAGGATGCCCGACTGTTCCCCCACCTCAGCGTTCAGAAGAACTTGCTCTATGGCCAACGGTTTTTGCCCAGATCCCTTGGCAAGACCGATCCAGAGCAGATCATATCGCTCTTGGGGTTAGAGGCGCTATTGCAACGCCGCCCTGAGCAGCTTTCTGGTGGAGAAAAGCAACGGGTTGCGATTGGGCGCGCATTGCTTGCGGCGCCGGAACTGCTGTTGGCGGATGAGCCTTTGACAGCACTGGATGAAGCGCGAAAGCTTGAGATCCTACCTTATTTTGAGCGCATCAGAGATGAATTAAAGTTGCCGGTGCTCTATGTGAGCCATGCTGTCACGGAAGTGGCGAGATTGGCGAGCACCGTCGTTGTACTGGATCAGGGGCGTGTCACGCAGGTCGGTTCCGCCAGTGAGGTATTATCCGATCCGCAAATCGCTCCCACAGGTGTGCGAAATGTGGGCTCGGTTATCACGGCGCAGCTTCTTCAGCATCACGTAGATGGGCTGAGCGAGTTGAGCTGTAAGGGTATCCCGCTTTTCGTTCCACGCATCGACCGCCCAATTGGCACCGTCATGCGTCTGCGGGTTGCGGCACATGAAATCATCCTGTCGCTCAAAAAACCGGAGGGCCTTTCAGCCCTGAATATCTTGCCCGGAACCATCGCCGCCATTCATTCGGGGGGCGGACCGGGCGCGCTGGTAACGCTTGAGACTGCGGCAGGCGCATTGCTCGCCCGGGTGACGCAGAGATCAGTTGCGACGTTAGAGCTGAAAATTGGAAAGCCCGTATTTGCGGTGATGAAGTCCGTGGCGATTGCGCCGCAGGACATCGGAAGAGACCATGCCTAGCACTGCGCGGGAATATTATAGATAATATATTCTTTTCATATTGAGCTGTTTCCCGTATAGCGCTTGATGAACCACCTGTTCGGCGTGCCGCTAGGAAACCGGGATCAAGACGTATGATCGAAATTCAAAATGTCAGCCTGACTTTGGATGACAACCCGATCCTGCACGAGGTGACGCTCACGTTAACAGAAAAGCGGATCGCGATCGTTGGTAGCAATGGCAGCGGTAAAAGCAGCTTTGTAAGATTGCTGAACGGGTTGCGCACGCCGAGCGAGGGCAGGGTGCTCGTCGATGGCTATGATACGCAAACCGAGGGGCGCAAGGTGCGTCGGCGTGTCGGGTTTGTATTTCAAAATCCAGACAACCAGATCGTCTTTCCGATTGTCGAAGAAGACGTTGCTTTTGGGCTGAAAAACCTAGGGGTTCCCGTTGCAGAACGCGAGCAGATGGTTGACGAGGTGCTCAATCGCTACGGTCTGCTGTCTAAGCGCAAGCAACCGTCTCATACGCTGAGCGGTGGGCAAAAGCAGCTGCTCGCCATTGCTGGTGTACTTGTGATGAAACCAGCGTATGTCGTGCTGGATGAACCGACAACCCTGCTTGATTTACGCAATAAGCTGCGGGTCAGTCAGGCGATTGACGGGTTGGATCAGACTGCCATCATGGTCACTCATGATCTTGATCTCGTGGAAAATTTTGATCGTGTGATCGTGTTTGACCAAGGGCGGATCATCGCGGACGATGTGCCAAACAAAGCGCTGCGGCGCTACGTGGAGGCCATGCTGGATGCTTGATCTCTATGTCGACGGGCGGTCGGCCCTGCACCGTCTGCGGCCGGGGTGGAAAATTCTCGGGTTGGCGTTTTCTGGTTCGGTTCTCTTTGCGGTGGATCATGTCTGGCTGTCGATCCTGTGGCTCGCTATATCGCTCACTCTCTACGCTGTTGCGGGGCTGCCGCTTTGGCAGGCGTGGCGACAAATCCGCCCAGTTCTGTGGCTCTTTGCGCTGATTTTTGTGGTGCAAGTCCTGTTACACAGCTGGCAGTTGGGTCTCTTGGTGATCATTCGATTTGCTGTGTTGCTACTCTTGGCAGGACTGCTGACATTGACCACCCGGTCCAGCGATATGATCGACGGATTAGAAGCAGGAATGCGCCCGTTGCACCGTTTGGGGGTGCGCACTGAGAGCATCAGCTTGGCGATTTCACTAACTCTTAGGTTCATTCCGGTTCTGACATCTGTCGTTCGCGAGGTCCGCGAGGCGCAGAGCGCTCGGGGTCTTGAACGCAGCGTCTTTGCAATTGCGATCCCATCAATCATCCGAACGCTCAGGATGTCAGAAGAAATCTCTGACGCCATAGATGCGCGCGGATTCTGAACATCTGAATACTGTCATGCGGACATAAAGGAGCCATCCATGGCCACGAAGGACATCGTACTTATCGCATTGTTTGCAGCACTTGTTGCAGCACTTGGGGTTGTGCCTAACATTACCTTGCCAATGGCGGGCGGAGTTCCGATCACCGCACAATCCATGGGCGTTATGCTGGCTGGTGCCTTGCTCGGAGCGAAGCGCGGCGGCTTAGCAATAGTGCTTTTCCTCGTCTTGGTTGCGGTCGGGTTGCCGCTCCTCTCCGGTGGTCGCGGTGGCGCAGGGGTGTTCTTTGGTGCATCCGGTGGCTTTCTGTTCGGCTTCCCTGTTGGCGCATTTGTCATCGGCTATCTGTTTGATCGTCACATTGGGCAGCCCTCTTTTCTACAAGGCTTGATCTACGTGTTGATTGGCGGGATCGGGGTTGTCTATGTCTTCGGTGTGCCGTGGCTTGCAACCGTTGCAGAGATCACCCTGTGGCAAGCCCTCGTTGGGTCCGTCGCTTTCTTGCCCGGCGATTTGATCAAGGCTGTTTTGACCGTCTTGATCGCACGTGAAGTCCGCAAGGCAATGCCGAACCTCTAAGAAAAAACAAACGCCTGCCGGAAAATTTCCCGCAGGCGTTTGTTTACCCGGACTTCTCCTGAGCGCGATGCTCTATAGGCTGGCCATGATCGCGCGGGCTGCTTCCATCGCGAGAGGGGCGACCTGCTGCTCGAACTCGTCCGGCGACCATTCCGACAAAGATCCCGCAACGTGAATCGCACCGATCGGCACGCCTTCGCGTGCAATGGCTGTGCCGATTGCAACCTCACCCCGCAGAAATTCGTCAACGATGAGCGCATAGCCTTTGCTGCGTGCGCGTTGCACCTGCGTGAGAATATCATCGACATCCGTTCGCGTGTCAGAGGTGTATTGGAGCAGCTCAGATCGCTCTAGTACTTCGCGCACCGCATCATCACTCAGCAACGAAAGCGCGGCGCGCCCACCAGCAGTGGCGTAGGCTGGCACGCTATGTCCCACCAATGTGGCGTAGAAAGTCTCCCGCTTGCTCTGAATGCGAAATGCATAAATGAGACGTGTGTCGTCGAACAAACTCAGGTCGATCCGTTCGCGCAGAGTGCGGCGCAGCTCAAGTAAAACCGGCGTTGCTTTCTGCACCAACGGATCCAGGCGCAATACGTCAAGTGTGTGATCCAACAGTCGTATGCCCGGCAAATAGCCGCGATCATCGGAGCTGCGACGCAGGTAGTCGAGTTTTGAGAGGGTATGAACAATCCGTTGCGCCGCGGAACGATCCAGACCTGAGAGCCTTGCGATATCACCAAGGCTTAGTGGCTGACTAACACCATGAAATGCCGCCAACACCTGCATCGAGCGTGCAGCTGACCTGACAAACAGCGTGTCCCCTTCCTCTGCTTCAAATTTCAGCTCTTTGCCTGGTGTCGCCCTGACAATGGATTTCATCTGACCGCCTAAGTGTTGACGAATCCAAAACTGGATGCGTACGATTAATTATCAATACGATTGTATTACTATGTGATACTTTTGGCAAGGGTGCCCCAACGGCACCTCGTTTCATTCGGAGGATGACATGCGCGTTGCGTTGGCCGGGTTTCTGCACGAAACAAATACCTTTGCGCGAAATCCGGCAGATTTGAGCGCTTTCCATCAGGGCGGAGGATACATTCCGCTGACAGAAGGACCCGCGCTGATCGATGCTGGCGCGGACGTAAACCTTGGGATTAGTGGGGCGCTCTGTGTGGGCGCTAAATGTTCTTGGGAGATGGTCCCGATCTTATGGGCAGGTGCGATCCCCTCGGCCCATGTCACCGAGGATGCGTTTGAAACAATCGCGGCCCGTATCATCAGTGGTTTGCGCGATGCAGGTCCTTTGGATGGCGTGTTTTTAGATTTGCATGGCGCGATGGTGACAAGCCATCTGGACGATGGCGAAGGTGAGCTTGCTGCCCGCGTACGAGAGGCGGTTGGCCCTGATGTTCCGATTGCAGCGGCGCTGGATCTACATGGAAATATTTCCCGGCGTCTGGTCGACACCGTCGACGTATTGACTGGATTTCGCACCTATCCCCATGTCGATATGGCGGAGACTGGCGCGCGTGCGGCGCGACTTTTGGATGAGATCATGCGCAGCGGAAAAAGATTCGCACGTGCTTACAGGCAATTGCCGTTCATGGTTCCGATTTCTCTGCAGAGCACAACAATGGAACCTGCTGCCAGCCTTTACGCTGGTGTTGCAAGACAAGATGCGCAAGGCGTTTGCGCCTCATTGTTCATGGGTTTCCCGGCAGCGGATATTCCGGATTGTGGTCCGGTTGCGATTGCCTATGCCCCCAGTCAGGTCGAGGCGGATCAGGCCGTAACAGCCATCGCCAACGCCTATGAGGATGCAGAGGATGCTTTTGACGGGCCGATCTATTCGGCAGCTGATGGGGTCGCCAAAGCCATGCAATTGCTGAGGTCCGGGTCCTCCGCCCCCATTGTGCTGGCCGATACACAGGATAATCCGGGGGCAGGAGGGGCGGCCACGACAACAGGCATGTTGCGCGCATTGGTGAACGCTGACGCGCAAGATGCAGCGTTGGGCCTCTTGGTCGATCCCGCATCCGTGCAACAGGCTTTTGATGCGGGGGAGGGCGCGCGTGTGCATATGTCGCTGGGCGGACATCGCGACTTTCCCGACGATCAGCCGTTTGAAACTGACGTGATCGTGGAACGACTCGTCAGTGAAAAACTTCATGCCACTGGTCCTTACTATGGTGGCAGCTGGCTCGATCTCAGCCCCGCAGCCTGCCTGCGCATCGGCGGTGTGCGTGTGGTTGTGACCAGCAAGATCGCACAACTTGCAGATCGGGAGATGTTCCGCTTCGTTGGAATTGAACCCGAGAAACAAGCGATCCTTGTCGTGAAAAGTTCGACACACTTTCGGGCAGATTTCGACCCGATTGCAGGGGCGACTCTTATTTGTCTTGCGCCGGGGCCGATGGCTTTCAGCCCAGCGGATCTTCCGTTTACGCGTTTGCGATCGGGCCTTCGCTTGTCCCCCAACGGGCCTGCCTTTGCGGCCTGACATCCAATAGCGTTCTGCGCTCTGGTTTCGGCGGCAACCGCCGGACCCCAATACAAAAAAGAACAAAACGTTCATTTTCATATCAACAGGGAATACAAAGATGAAAACACTTCGTCCCCTCTCAGCCTTGCGTGGCAGCCTCGCTGCAACGCTTATGGCTGGTGCCACTATGCTTACGCCTCTAGCGGCGCAGGCAGCGGAAGAAAAGGTCATTACTGCGGTGATGCACTCCGGTCTTCGCGTGCTCGATCCGGTGATAACCACCGCCCATATCACCCGCAACCATGGCTACATGGTTTATGACGTGTTGACTGCGGTAGATGAGAATTTCCAGCCACAGCCACAAATGGCAGAATTTGCAGTCTCAGATGATGGCCTGACCTACACCTTTACATTGCGCGATGGGCTAAAATTCCACGATGGAGCACCCGTAACCGGCGCAGATGTTGTGGCCTCGCTCACGCGCTGGGGTAAACGCGACAGTGGCGGCCAGATGATATTCGACGTCACCGCGAGCCTCGAGGCCACCGATGACAAGACCGTGGTTTGGACGCTGTCTGAACCGTTCCCACCGCTGATGAATGTAATCTCCAAACAGTCTGCGGTTCCCCCCTTCATCATGCCAAAGCGGGTGGCGGAGACCTCGGCGGATGAAACCATCACCGAGTATATCGGCTCTGGTCCCTTTGTGTTCGAGACGGATCTCTATGAGCCGGGTGTCTCCGTGACTTACACCAAATTCAACGATTACGTGCCCCGCGGTGAACCCGCCAGCTGGATGGCCGGCGGCAAAGTGGTCAATGTTGACAAGGTTGTCTGGACCACGATGCCGGACTCGCTGACCGCTATCAACGCATTGGCCGCGGGCGAAATCGACTATCTGGAACAAGTGCAGGTCGACCTGTTGCCGATTTTGCAAAGCGCTCCAGACGTGACCGTTGAGACCCGAGATCCACTTGGCTATGTGACGATCGGGCGTCCGAATTTCCTGCACCCACCATTTGACAACAAAAAGGTCCGTCAGGCGGCGCTCGAAGCTCTCAACCAAGAAGATGTTCTGGCAACCATGATGGGAGACCCGGAGTATTATAAAGTTTGCGGTGCGATCTTTGGCTGTGACACGCCATTGGGTGATGAAGCCGGTTCAGAACCAATTACCTCCGGTGCGCATCCCGACAAAGCCAAGGCTCTGCTTGAGGAGGCAGGGTATGACGGCACGCCAATCGTTTTGATGGCACCGACCGATGTGGTCGCATTGGTCAATCAGCCCGTGGTTGCTGCGCAGGCATTGCGTCAGGCAGGCTTTAACGTCGATATGCAGCCAATGGACTGGCAAACCGTTGTAAACCGCCGCGCTCAGCAATCACCGCCGGCTGAGGGGGGCTGGAACATCTTCTTCACCAACTGGATGGTGCCTGAGATTTCGGACCCGCTGATCAATGTGATGGTCAATGGCCGTGGTGATGACGCATGGTTTGGCTGGCCCTCGGATGACGCAATCGAGGCCCTGCGCACAGATTTCGTCGCGGCAGCGTCTGATGCGGAACGCAAAGACATCGCAGTAAAAATCCAAGAACATGTGATGGACAACGTCAACTACATCCACCTTGGTGAGTACACGATGCCGCAGGCGCGACAGAACACGATCCAAAATATCATTCCATCACCTGTACCGGTGTTCTGGAATGTGACCAAGGGCGACTGATACCTCTCCCCACTCCGGGGCGTGCGGCTTAGGCCCGCGCCCCGCCTTTTCAGAACCCAATCAAAAGGTAGCTGTTCATGCTCAGCTATATCCTGAAGCGCGTCCTTGCGACGGTGCCGGTCATGATCATTGTGGCTGTCTTTGTCTTCTTGTTACTCCGGCTAACGCCCGGCGATCCGGCGGCGATCCTTGCGGGGGATGCCGCAACGCCAGCACAGCTTGAGCGTATCCGTGACAATCTGGGTCTCAATGATCCGCTCTATGTTCAGTTCTTCACTTGGACCGGGCAAATGCTACAGGGGGATCTCGGGACATCGCTGATTTCCAATACGTCTGTCTCTGACATGATTGCCAGCCGCCTGGGCCCCACCATCAATATTGCAGTGATGACGATCATCATTTCCGTGTTGCTAGCTGTGCCCATGGGGGTCATCGCAGCATGGCGTCACCGCACGTGGATAGATTTTGCCGTGATGTCGTTCTCTGTTCTGGGATTTTCCGTGCCCGTGTTTGTCATCGGGTATGTGCTCATCCAGATCTTTGCAATTGAACTCCGCTGGGTGCCTGTGCAGGGATACGCCGCGCCATCGGATGGGATCGGGAACTTCTTCATTCGGGCGATCTTGCCTTCGCTCACATTGGCTACGATCTATGTCGCCTTGATTGCACGCATGACCCGCGCATCGATGCTTGAGGTGTTGGGAGAGGACTATATCCGCACCGCCCGCGCCAAGGGCGTGCGTGAAAACACGGTTCTGTTTCGCCATGCGTTGCGCAACGCGGCCGTGCCGATCCTGACCATCATCGGCACTGGATTTGCCCTGCTGATTTCCGGCGTTGTTGTGACGGAGAGCGTATTCAATATTCCCGGTATCGGCCGACTGACTGTGGATGCGATCCTTGCACGAGATTACCCAGTTATTCAGGCGATGATCCTGCTGACAGCAGGTATCTACGTGCTGGTGAACCTCTTGGTGGATATCTCTTACTCCATTTTTGACCCGAGGATCCGTTACTGACATGACCGATCATTCTTCTTCCAGTCAAAGTGCCTTCCAACCGCTGATCCGTCTTTTGTCGCTGCCTGCCGGTGCCCGCATCGGGATCGGTCCGATCTTCGCGGCACTTATGTTAGTGATCATCGTGCTGGCAGCACTGCTGGCACCGCTCTATGTGCCTTATGATCCGCTGTCGATGGATGCGCTGGCGCGCCTCAAACCACCTTCAGACACCCATATTCTGGGGACCGACCAATATGGTCGCGATATCTTCAGTCGAGTGATGACCGGCGGGCGTGTGTCGCTCTTGATCGGGATCGGTGCCGCAATCGTCAGCGTTGCTATCGGGCTGGCGATTGGTCTGGTGGCTGGGTTCTTTCGCACCGCCGACAGCATTATCATGCGCATCATGGACAGCCTGATGGCGATCCCTGCAATCCTGCTGGCTATTGCGCTGGTTGCGTTGAATGGGCCGAGCCTGCATTCCGTGATCCTCGCAATCACTATTCCCGAAGTGCCTCGTGTGGTGCGACTGGTTCGCTCGGTGGTGCTGAGCGCGCGAGAGGAACCCTATGTTGAGGCGGCCATCGCGCTTGGGTCGTCAATGCCGAAAATTCTGATCCAGCACCTGATGCCAAATACGCTGGCACCGCTCATTGTACAGGGCACCTATATCTGTGCCTCTGCCATTTTGATTGAGGCTATCCTCAGCTTTCTGGGCGCTGGCGTTTCCACTGAAATCCCGACCTGGGGCAACATCATGGCCGAGGGGCGGACGTTCTTTCAGATCAAACCGGGACTGATCTTTTGGCCCGGAGTGATGTTGTCGCTCTGTATCCTGTCGATCAACCTTTTGGGCGATACCGCTCGCGATCTTCTCGATCCACGCCTGAAAAAGCGGGAGGCATAAGATGCAGTTCAAATCAAAGGACTTCACAAACGCAGAGCAGGTGCTCACCATCCGCAACCTTACTGTAAGCCTCGGGGCAAACCTGCGTGCCGAGCCCGTTTTGCGCGGCGTCGACATAGACATTCGCGCAGGCGAAACCCTCTGTCTGGTGGGGGAAAGCGGCTCTGGTAAGTCGGTAACATCGCTTGCAACAATGGGATTGCTGCCCAAAAACGCACTGGAAATCACCGACGGGCGCATTGACCTAAAGGAAGTGGAGATCACTGCTGCGAGTGCTTCCCAGATGCGTGATTTGCGGGCAAAACGCGTGGCGATGATCTTTCAGGAACCTATGACTGCGCTCAATCCGGTCTTGCGGGTGGGCGAGCAGATCGAGGAAGTGCTGAACATGCACACCGATCTCTCTGGAGCGGAGGCCAAGGCGCGGACGCTCGACATCATGGAGCAAGTCCACCTGCCAGACGTAAACCGGATCTATTCGGCCTTTCCACATCAGCTTTCGGGTGGGCAGCGGCAGCGGATCATGATCGCAATGGCGCTTGTTCTTGACCCAGACCTTCTGATCGCGGACGAGCCGACAACGGCGCTGGATGTGACAACCCAGCAGCAAATCCTGAAGCTGATCGCAGAAATGCAGGAACGGCACGGGACTGCGGTGCTGTTTATTACGCATGACATGGGAGTGGTTGCCGAGATCGCCGATACGGTTTGCGTCATGCAAAAAGGCCAGATCGTGGAGCGCGCACCCATCCAGCAATTGTTGACCGCACCGCAAGAAGACTACACCCGCAAACTGCTGCGGGCGGTGCCCAATCTTGCCCCCCGTCCAGCGCGGCCTCACGTAAGTGAGGCGCCGGTTTTGACCGTCAGTGATCTGAAAAAGACCTATGGTGGCGGTGGGTTCTTGCGCAAACGGGATGAGGTTCAAGCTGCGCAGAACGTAAACTTTGCAATTGCACCGGGGCAAACCCTTGGAATCGTGGGTGAAAGTGGATCGGGCAAGTCCACGGTTGCACGCTGTATCATGCGTCTGATCGACCCGACCCATGGCTCCGTCCGTGTTGCAAATACTGAGGTCGCTGATCTCAGCCGACGTCAGTTGCAGCCGCATCGCAAGCATTTTCAGATCGTGTTTCAGGATCCGTATCGCTCTCTCAACCCGCGCTGGACTGTGGCACGTTCGCTCTGTGAAGGGCCAATCAACTTCGGCACATCGAAGGACGAAGCGATGGCGCATGCAGGGGATCTGATGGAACTCGTGGATTTGCCACGGAACGCGCTAGATCGGTATCCACATCAATTTTCGGGCGGCCAACGGCAACGCATTGCTATCGCCCGTGCAGTGGCGATGCGTCCAAATTTGCTTGTTGCGGACGAGGCTGTCTCGGCACTCGATGTCAGCGTACAGGCGCAGGTGCTCGAATTATTGGACGACGTTCAGGCTCGCTTTGGCATCGGGATGTTGTTCATTACACATGATTTGCGCGTGGCTGCCCAGATCTGCGACGACGTGATCGTCATGCAGCGCGGCCATGTTGTGGAGCAAGGGCCAGCGGCGGCGGTACTCGCCAATCCTGCCCATGAATACACGCAAAGCCTGATTGAGGCCGCTCCCGGTCGCAACTGGGATTTCGCAAACTTTCGCGCCCTAGAAGGGGCAGCCCATCAGACAGGAGATCACGCATGAGCGTACTTCCCAAGATCGACGCCTTCGCGTCTGACCTGACCGCAATCCGCCAGGACCTTCACGCTCATCCTGAGCTGGGGTTTGAGGAAACCCGTACCGCTGGTATCGTCGCTGAGCAGCTGCGAGCCTATGGTGTTGATGAGGTGCACGAGGGTCTCGGCGGCACTGGTGTAGTCGCGGTGATCCGAGGGCAGGGGGGTGGCAACCGTCGTATTGGACTGCGTGCCGATATGGATGCACTGCCCATCTTGGAAGCCTCGGGCGTAGATTATGCCTCGACCAACCCAGGTAAAATGCATGCGTGTGGGCATGATGGTCACACCACGATGCTGCTTGGCGCGGCACGTTATCTGGCAGCGACCCGCGATTTTGACGGCACCGCAGTTTTGATCTTTCAGCCCGCCGAAGAGGGTCTTGGTGGTGCGCGCCGTATGATTGAAGAGGGATTGTTCGAGCGGTTTCCCGTCGACGAGATCTACGGCATGCACAATAGCCCCAATGGTCAGCCGGGTCGGGTAGAGATCACGCCCGGACCGGCTATGGCGGGGGCTAGCTTCTTTGATATCAAGATCACCGGGACAGGCAGTCACGCCGCCATGCCGCATCAATCCAAGGATCCTATCGTGATTGGTACCGCATTGGTTCAGCAACTTCAAAGCGTGGTCAGCCGCAATACACCACCGACAAAACCGCTTGTCCTGTCAGTGACCAAATTCAACTCCGGCTCCGCGTACAACGTGGTTCCAGACAGCGCGAGTGTGGCGGGAACTATCCGCTATTTCCATGCCGATGTGATTGAGATGGCCGAAGCACGTATGCGCGAATTATGCGAAGGCATGGCTGCGGCTTATGGTGTCAAGATCGAGCTGGACCTGCGCAACGTCTTTGACGTGCTACAAAATGATCCCGAACTGTCGCAAGCCTACATTGAAGCTGCCGCCGATGTGGTGGGCGCTGACATGGCGGTGATCACCGAAGAACAGGCGACCGGGTCCGAGGATTTCGCCGACATGCTACAGGTCGTGCCCGGCGCCTATTGCCGCGTCGGTCACGCGGGCACTGTACCGCTGCATAACCCTGGATTTGTGTTGGATGATGCAATCCTGCCGGTGGGTGCGTCTGTCTATGCGCGCATAATCGAGACGCGGCTGAAAAGGAACTGAGCATGACGAATACTCCAATCGCACTGCCATTTGATGCGAATGAAATGCTCGAGGGGCTGCGGCTTTGGGTTGAGACCGAAAGCCCAACTTTTGACGCAAGCGCCGTTAACCGAATGATGGACGTCGCACAGCATGACCTCGCAGCGCTTGGCGCGCGTGTTGAGCGTATCCCCGGGCGTATGGGGCTGGGGGATAGCGTTCGAGCCACCATGCCGCATCCGCGTGCTGGTGAGGGCGGGATACTCGTTCTGGGACACCTTGATACGGTGCATCCGGTTGGCACACTTGCGTCCCTGCCGTTTAAACGTGAAGGCAATCTCTGCTACGGCCCCGGCATCATGGACATGAAAGGTGGCAACTACGTTTATCTGGAAGCGATGCGCCAGATCCTGGCTGCCGGGATCGAGACACCGCTACCGGTGACGTTCTTGTTCACTCCAGACGAGGAAATCGGAACGCCTATGGCGCGTCGATTGATTGAAATGGAGGCCGCGCGCCACCAGTATATTCTTGTGCCTGAACCCGCACGTCCCGACGGGGGCGCTGTGATTGGCCGCTACGCAATCGCACGGTTCAATCTCCAGACCCGTGGTCGTCCCAGTCATGCAGGTTGGGCGCTATCGGAGGGACGCTCTGCCATAGCAGAGATGGCGCGTAATGTTGCACGTATCGAGGCGATGACCAGTGCTGACTGTACCTACTCGGTCGGTGTGTTCAACGCAGGCCAATGGGTAAACTGCGTCTCGTCGGTCTGCGACGCCGAAGTGCTAACGATGGCCAAAACGCAGGAACTCCTTGATGAGGGCATCGCGAAAATGATGGCGCTGAATACGACAGAGGGCGATGTGGTCATGGAGGTCCGCCGTGGTGTGACACGGCCCGTGTGGGAACCGCACCAACCGGGCACTATGGCAATGCTTAGCGTCGCGCGCGAAATCGCTGGCGAAATCGGATTTGACCTTCCTGCAGGATCTGCAGGTGGAGGATCTGATGGGAACTTTACTGGCTTTATGGGGCTGCCTACGCTCGACTCCATTGGGGTAAGGGGGAAGGGCCTACATACCTTGCAGGAACACATTGAGATAGACAGCCTTGTTGAACGGGCACGTCTGGCTGCAGGTCTTTACTGTCGCTTGGGTTTGTGAGCCTTGAGATGTGACTGTTGCGGTGCGTTGCACCGCAACAGTCACAAGTACCCCATAATGGTAG